>Ga0163148_10002039_pt1 | contig 25102 bp, 16 predicted proteins | sample OliLakLV19MP7P2_FD_148606 | JGI IMG/M metagenome (GOLD analysis project Ga0163148, IMG submission 148606) | Freshwater microbial mat bacterial communities from Lake Vanda, McMurdo Dry Valleys, Antarctica- Oligotrophic Lake LV.19.MP7.P2 | ecosystem: Environmental > Aquatic > Freshwater > Lake >... | reverse complement strand
TTCATATGCGTAAAGCCCGAATCCAAATCGCCCGACCGGACATCATTAAGCACTTTGACCAGCATCCGGCCAAAGTGTTTCAAATGTCCGAAATCGCCCGTGAATTGGGCGAAAAACGGGATTTTTGGAGGCTGACGCAAAGCACGACCACCTCGGCATTCATCAAGTTTCTAGCGAGCACCGGCAAGCTCTCTTCGTTCCTCTTCCCGTTTCCAAAGCCGTACAAGCAAAAAACCCGCTACGCCTGGGGTTCGCCACCGTTCTACGAGGTCATCCTCGCACTCAAGCCCGGCTGCTACTTTAGCCACTACACGGCGATGCTCATTCACGGCCTCACCGAACAAACTCCCAAGACGGTCTATCTGAACGACGAACAACGCCTCGGAAGCTGGCTCGCCGGGAAGCTTTCGCAGAAGAGCATCGATGCAGCCTTTCGCCGACCCGTTCGTGTCACCAACCAGGTAGCAGAGACGGACGAGTTCCGCGTCGTCATCGTCAACGGCAAGAACACCGACAAGCTCGGTGTCGTTGAAAATGAATCGTCAGGCGAAAGACGTGAACGGTTCGGGAAGATCCGCTTCACCAACCTTGAGCGGACGCTCATCGACATCTGCGTACGACCCGTTTACTCAGGCGGCGTCTCAGAAGTGCTTAAGGCTTTCGAATTGGCTCGTGAGCCTGTTTCGGTCAACCGTCTGGCCGCGATGTTCACGAAGCTCGCATACAACTACCCCTACCACCAGCTCATCGGCTTCTACTTGGAGCGCGCGGGCTACAAGTCTTCATCCATCGACCTGTTCCGAGCGATGCCCAGAGAGTTCGACTTCTATCTCGTTCACGAGATGAAGGAGAAGGACTACGTCAAAGATTGGAAGCTATTCATCCCCAAGGGGTTCTAGTTTGCTCACGAGATTTCCGACGAAATCGACGTAAAAATCGAAGGTTTCGAGCTTCGTTCCCGGATTCACCGTGTTCTGCACGGCGACGAAATCGCCACGGTGAAACTCTCTCACTTCGACCGCGACGATACGCCTCAAGAGTGACAGAGGCACTCGCTTCGCCTTGAAAATTTTCTTCACAAGCTCACGAAACGTCGAGCGCTTGATGTCGATTTTCTGGCTAGTTATCAGCGAGTGAATGTCGAAAAAATCCCTGGCTCGGGAGCTGCCCTTCCGGGTTCGCTTAATGACCTGGGCATACTCCGGCATCTGCTGGCAGATGGCTCGAAGCTTCTCACAGACAATCATCTCGGGCGTGTAGACAAAAATGCGGTAGCCTTCGAGGTCATGAGGCTGCTTCCCTGCCGTGTACTCGAATTTGCTGATGTCGATGGAAAACTTGGTGCCCTGTCCGAGCGGAACGGCGTTTCGACGAAGCTGTTCGATGTCCGCCGAGAACTGCTCGAACTTCTCCTTCGTCGCGAGCTTCAACTCGACTCTGTAGCCGCCCCAGAAATCCGCCATATCCGGCGTCAATCCACGGGGCTGTTCTTCCATCGTCACGTCAAACACTTCGTAGCCGTTCTCGCGGAACGTTTGCTGCAAGGTCTTCTCAATACGGCGGCGAATTGCCACACGCTCTGTCTCGACAAAGTCTGTCTCGATTGAGAAATCGACATCGACCGACGCCCGGCCGGCTACGCGGTAGAGCAAGTCGATGGCGTTCCCGCCTTTTAGAACCAGCCGCTCCATCAGCTCGTCATCCGAAAACATCGCGATGATTACAAGTTCCTTGATGCGTCGTTGACGGTCGAGTTCATCGCCCTGATTCGGCTTCTTCCCTTTTGCCATGCAAACCTTCCACCAATGCCGCGCATACCCGCGCGGTTGATTGAGGAACTGTACATCACTTCGGAAAAACGTGGCATATTCGCGGGCAAGAAAGCGAAGCGGGACAGCGGAACCTGTCGCGCTTTCTGCTGCGGTGAAAACATCCCGGTGCCGCTTACTTCATCGTTGGATCGCTCGGATACGGGTTGCCCGCTGCTCCAGTTTTTCGGCTTCTTCGTTCCGTTTCGTGGCCCGGTACAGCTCCGCCATGTTCTCAAGGCTCGTGGCCACGTCGGGATGGTCGGGGCCGAGGGCCTTCTCCATGATCGCCAGCGAGCGCTTGTAGAGCGGCTCGGCCGGCGCGTACTGGCCTTGCGTGTCATACAGCCCCGCCAGGTTGTTCAGGCTCGTGGCCACGTCGGGATGGTCGGGGCCGAGGGCCTTCTCCCGGATCGACAGCGAGCGCTTGTAGAGCGGCTCGGCCGGCGCGTACTGGCTTTGCGTCTCATACAGCCCCGCCAGGTTGTTCAGGCTCGTGGCCACGTCGGGATGGTCGGGGCCGAGGGCCTTCTCCCAGATCGCCAGCGAGCGCTTGTAGAGCGGCTCGGCCGGCGCGTACTGGCCTTGCGTGTCATACAGCGCCGCCAGGTTGTTCAGGCTCCTGGCCACGTCGGGATGGTCGGGGCCGAGTGCCTTCTCCCGGATCGCCAGCGAGCGCTTGTAGAGCGGCTCGGCCAGCGCGTACCGGCCCTGCGTTTGATACAGTTCCGCCAGGTTGTTCAGGCTCAGGGCCACTCTGGGATGGTTGGGGCCGAGGGCCTTCTCCATGATCGTAAGGGAGCGCTTGTAGAGCGGCTCGGCCGGCGCGTACTGGCCTTGCGTGTAATACAGCCCCGCCAGGTTGTTCAGGCTCCCGGCCACGTCGGGATGGTCGGGGCCGAGGGCCTTCTCAGAGATCGCCAGCGAGCGCTTGTAGAGCGGCTCGGCCGGCGCGTACTGGCCTTTCGCTTGATACAGCAACGCCAGGTTGTTCAGGCTCACGGCCACATCGGGGTGGTTTGGTCCCAGCGCTTTCTCGTCGATCGCCAGCGCGCGCTTGTAGAGCGGCTCGGCCGGCGCGTAGTGGCCTTGCGCTTGATACAGCGCCGCCAAGTTGTTCAGGCTCCTGGACACGTCGGGATGGTCGGGGCCTGCGTTCTTCTCCGCCACCGCCAACGCTCTTCCGGCGACCACCACCGCGCGCTCGTAATTGCCGGCGCGGTAGAGGGACATGACCTCCTGGTTGAGCGTCTCCCACTCCAGGCTTGATTGCGCATCGACTGGCGCCGGCGAAGCAGAAGAGGGGAGCAGTTTGCGAAGTACGGCTGCCCAAGTGTTCATGGTTTTCCTTTCCGCACGCCCAAGGACTCGGGCGCTGGGGTGCCGTCGGTGGCGGGCGGCATGTCCGCCGCTCTGAGCCGACATGCTACGGCCCCGCCGTCACCCCGACCCGGCGGCCCTGACCCACGGGCCGGGCCGGCGCGGAACGGGTCGGATCTCGGAGATCCCTACCGCCCCAGCGTAGCATCGGACGTGGTTTCGGGTAAGGGGCGGCGATTCCTCGGTACTGAGGGGCAGGGCAAACGCATGTAACGAGCGGCGAGCGTCAGCGACCCGATTTCAGCAGCACTGCGACCGATTCCCGCAGAAATATCTCCGGTCGCTGACGCTTGCGACTCGTAAATCGGGGCACATGTGATTGCCCTGGGGTCAAGGGTTCAGGGTTCAGGGGTTCAGGGTTCGGGAGTCAACTGTCAGCATCAGAGGAGGTCGTCGATGATGCGCGTGGTGGAGAACGCGAACGGTTTCGTCGGGTTTGCGAACGCGGGCTGATCGATCCCCTTCAAAGAAGCCGGTTGCATAGCAGCCGAAGTGGCCGCGGCTGGACCGCGCGGGAGGTCGCCAGGGGCGGGCAGCGTTTTTCCGAACTGGGTCGCCAGGATGGTGAAGTCATCGAGGTTCACGCTCTGGTCGTAATTGAAATCGCCCTGACTGAAGACCCGATCGGACGCACCGAAGTTGGCGGCCAGCGCGGAGAAATCGTCGAGGTTCACGTTGCGATCGCGGGTGGCGTCGGCGGCGAGGACGAAAAAATTTGCTGTCGCATCGGCGGCCTGCGCGTTGCCGTATAAGTCGATCACGGCGGCGGCGGGAAGGGTGGCGATGTAGTTGCCGTCGGGAAGAATGCCGCCGGGCGTGCCGCTGTACCCGAACCGCGCGACGTTGCCGCCGGCGTCATACGCCACGGTCAACTGCGCCGCGGGAATGGTGGTTGAAGTGGTGGTGTTGACCAGCACCAGGTCGGCGGCGGCGATGCTGGGCGCGACGTCTTCGCTGAAGGCGTAATTGATCAACTGCCGGGTTTCGAAAGCGAAAGTGCCGATGGCCGTCGGCGCAACTATTTCGCGGTTGCCAAAGGTGATATCGGTAACCGCTCCGCCGGGGCCGACCGAGACATAGCGCGGGTTTGAAACGCCGGTGATCGCAAAAGTGCGCGTCAGCGCGTCGCCGCCGGTGCCGTCGTTGTTGCCGTCGAGCGGCTGGCCGAAGGGGTCGGTGATGGCGGGCTTGGCGGTGAAACGATACGTGTGGGCGCCCATCGACCCGGTGATGGTGAAGAACAACCGGTTGGTTCCCACCTGATACCCGTGCACCGGCGCGGTTCCCACCTGATACCCGTGCACCGGTGCGGCGGCGTCGCCGAAGCGAAGGGTGAACGGAATGATCGCATCGTCGGCGGTGCCGAAAGTGTTATCGAAGCCGTCGCTGCGCAAATCGAAGTTGCCGGTGGTCAACGTCGCGGCATCGAACACGCTGGCTACATCGAGCGTGAAACTGCTGAGCATGGTATCGGTCAATCCGCCTTCAGCAGGCAGGCCGGGAAGAAGCGGGGTGTTGATGGTGTTTTTAAAAGTCGGCGGGGCGATCGGCAGATTTACGCCGCCATGGGCATTGACGCGGCCTGCGCCCAGCAGGCCTTTCACGGCGCCGGATTGGATGGCATCGATGTCCTGCGCCGACCCGATCAGCGCCGCCGCCACCTGCTCGCGCGTCCACGTCGGGTGCGCCGACCAGATGAGTGCCGCCACGCCGGCGGCCATTGGCGCGGCCATGCTCGTGCCGGTCTTGTTTTCGTAGGTGTAGGCGGTAAGCGAACTGCCGAGCGACGTGGAGAAAATGCTGGTGCCCGGCGCCGCCAGATCGATACCCCAGCCGTAGTTGCTACCGCCGTTGCGGACGTCGTTAGATTGTGTGTTGGCGACGTAAAGCGTCGTGTCGAACTGCTGGCGCGCCGGGTTGAGCGCGCCGGAATTGCCGGCGGAGTTGAAGTGAAGAATTCCCGCGCCATACATCACGCTCAGGGCGTCGTTGAACGATTGCTGGCCGATGAGAAATTCGAGCTGATAGCTGGTGTTAAGAATCTTCACGCCGGCATTGGCGGCGTAGGCGTAGGCGTTCAGGAAATCGAGGCTCGTCTGCTGCCGGCCGGTGGCGCCATAAAAGCGGATGGGCACGATCGTAACCCCGCCGGCCACACCCGAAACGCCCACGCCGTTGTTGGTGCGCGCCCCGAAAATTCCCGCGACGTGCGTTCCATGATCTTCCGACGCCTGTGCCGAGGCGGGATTGTTGTCGCCGTCCCACACGTCTCGGCCGATGATATCGTCGGTGAAGCCGTTGTTGGCTTCGTCGATGCCGTTGCTCCACCCGCCGGTGCCGTCGTCGGTTCCCGCGCCGCCGGTGGGGGCGGTGATGTCCAGCCAGTCGATGCGGGCGTCGGCGTTCAGGTCGGTGATTTTGAACGGCCCGATGTTGAGCGGGTCGTTCAGTTCGATCATCGAAAGATAGCCGTCGGCGTTGATGTCGGTGAGATTGGCCAGCCGGGTGAGCGGAATTTCGCCGGGGTTGATCCAGATGTTCATCCACAGATCGGGATGGCTCAGCGCAAAGCCGTCGTCGGTCACACCGACCTTGATGCGCGCATCGCCGAGCGTCGTATCCCACGCCAAAGGATTCTGAATCAGCGGATGGTGGAATTGCGAGCCGAACGAGGGATCGTTCGGCGTAAACTCGCGCGGGTCGATTGTCGCGATCGGGTTCGGCTCGGCGTAGTCGACCAGCGCGAGTTCTTTCAAAACCGAGATGGCCTTAAGCGGATCGACGCCGGATTTCAATCGTACTTCAACCAGCGAATCGCCGCTGATGCGGAAGATCTGCGCCGAGTCGGCAGGCACGATCATGCGCGCGACCGCGGAGGCGGGGTTGGCGCGCACGTAGCGATCCAGCTCGCGCAGCCCGCGCCGATTGTTCACCCGCACGAGAATCTCTGTCTTGGAAATTTCCTGCCCGCTTTGCGCTGTGCCGGACGGGGTGGCGGCGCCGGCGCTGTTACGTTGCAAAACGCCGCCGCTGCCCGGCGCGGTTTGTACCCAATTGGTTTGCAGCACTTCGCGCACGCGATGGTTGCCCGGCGGGAGCGAGAACGTATAGGTGCCGTCGCCGGCGGTGATTTGCGAGGGTTCGCCGGCGTCGAGGCGGCCGTCGTTGTCGGTATCGACGTAAACCGTCCAGCCGGCAAGCCCGGGCTCGCCGGGGTCGCGCGTGCCGTCGGAATCGTAGTCTCCGAACACGACGCCCGAAACAGTGCCCGGCGGTTCGCGGTTGCCGAAGTGGATGCCGCTGATTGCCGCATTGGAAGCCGTCACGTCGACGCCATGAAACCCGCCTGTTGGCCCGGTCGGGTTAAACCCCACGCGGTTGATCTGCCGAATGACCTGCGTGCCCGCGGCAAGATTGGGCAGGGTGTAGTCGCCAGTGCTGCTGCTGACGCGCGACTTTTCGCCCGACGCAAACGCAATCGCCCACGCGTTGAGCGAGCCGAAGTCGCCCGGAGCGGTGTCGTTGATCTCCAGCGTCCAGTTGCCGTCGGCGCTTTGGCCAGCGAACGTGGCAAGCGGCGCTTCCGGGCGAACCAGCCCCGTGAACGGCGCGGCGGCAACGGTTACCGATTGCTCGGCGTCGTCGTCAAACACCGTGCCGATGTAATTGTCGCCCGACGACCCGCGGCGGTTCGAAAGCGTGACGCGCGTGCCCGCGGGGCTGATGAGGGTGAGGATCAGGTCGCCGTCAAAAGTATGCGTGAGGCTGGTGATTTCCACGCGAACCTGGCTCACCGTGCCCACGCCGACGACGGCGATCGCACTGCTGGTCACACCCGAAGACGCGCCGGGCGCGTCGGGCGGGATGCCGATCGGCGTGGAGGAAGTAAACTGGTTGCTCGTTCCGTCGAACACGCCGTTGGTGTTCTGGTCGACGAACACAGTGAACCCCGAAATCCCCGGCTCGCCGGCGTCGCGGATGAAATCGGCGTCATAATCGTTAAAGACGGCGCCACTGATCGTCGCCATGAGCAACCGGCGCTCGACGGCTTCTAGCGTCATCCCCACCGACACGGCCAACCGCCGCCGGCCAATGTTCTTTCGCGGGCTTTCGCGCAATCTTTCGCTCCTGACGGGGTGATGCAACACTTGAGTATAAGGCGCACAGCCTACAACGAATCTACTCGCCCCGGCGCCGCAGGCAAGGAAATTCCGTTCCGCGCCGGGTCTGACGTTGTTTTTGGCGACGATCCGTGAAAACATGTGGCTTAAAACATTCGGTTCAACACGAAGAAGCGAAGGAACGAAGGCAGCAGTTGTCGGTAGCTGACCCGGATTGACAAGCATTCATACGGTCGTTCAATGATCCGTGTTCAACGGTGTGCGAGTTGTGCCACATGGCCCGCTTCGTTGCTTCGCTTCTTCGTGTTTAACTTTCTTGCGATGCAGCGACTTACCGCCAGAAAGTAGCGTCAGAGCCCGCACGGCCGGGGAATTGGCTTGACACTCCGGCACAACCCGTTTATCCCTGACACATGGAACACCCCCAGACATCATACCCAAGCACGCCGCAAGCCTCGCACGGCAAAATCCTGCACGACGCCATCACTTTTGACGACGTGCTGCTGATTCCGGCGCGCAGCGATTTTATCCCCAACGACGCGCAAACGCACACGAAACTGACGCGCGGCATCGAGATCAACATTCCGCTGATCAGTGCGCCCATGGATACCGTAACCGAGTCGGCGCTGGCCATTGCGCTCGCGCAGGAGGGCGGGATCGGCATCATCCACAAAAACCTTTCCGTCGAAAATCAGGCGCGCGAGGTCGAAAAGGTGAAGCGCAGCGAGAACGGTGTGATCGTTGACCCGATCACCCTCCCCCCGGCGGCCACGATCGGCGAGGCTCGGCGGATTATGCACGAATACAACGTGTCAGGGATTCCGATTGTCGAGGGTTCAGGATTGAGGGTTCAGGGGTCAGGGGTCAGGACCAAACAAAACGGCGATTCGAGGCTCGTCGGCATCCTTACCCGGCGAGATTTGAAATATCAGGAAGACGACAATCGCAAAGTGGGCGACGTGATGACGAAGGACAACCTCATCACCGCGCCGGACGGCACCACCCTAGATGAAGCCGAACGAATGCTCTACAAAGCCAAAGTCGAGAAGCTCCTGTTGACCGACAAACAGGGCCGGCTCGTCGGGCTTATTACAATGCGCGATATCGACAAGCTCCACCAGTTCCCCAACGCCTGTAAAGATTCGCGTGGCCGGCTGCGCGTGGGGGCGGCGACGGGCGTGAAAGACTTTGAGCGCGTCGAAGCATTAATCGCTGCCGACGTCGATGTGATCGTGGTGGATACCGCGCACGGCCACAGCGTCAATGTCATCGAAACCGTGAAATACATTAAAAAGAATCACAACATCCAGGTGATCGCCGGCAACATCGCAACCGCCGACGGGGCGCGCGATCTCATCGCCGCCGGAGCCGATGCGATCAAGGTCGGCATCGGCCCGGGTGCGATCTGCACCACACGCATTGTGAGCGGCGTGGGTGTGCCGCAGATTTCGGCGATCATGAACGCTGTCAGCGCCGCCGAAAAGGAAGGCGTGCCGGTGATTGCTGATGGAGGGATTCGTCACAGCGGCGATATCACGAAAGCAATCGCCGCCGGCGCCCACTGTGTGATGATGGGTTCGCTTTTTGCCGGCCTGGACGAGTCTCCCGGTGAGCTGGTCATTCACCAGGGCCGGCGCTATAAAACCTACCGTGGCATGGGTTCTTTGGGCGCGATGGTGCATGGCAGTAAAGACCGTTATGGGCAAAGCGGTGTGTCGCAACTGAGCAAGCTTGTGCCCGAAGGAGTCGAAGGTCTGGTATCATACCGCGGGCCGTTGAGCGATTTCGTTTACCAACTGGTGGGCGGCCTGCGAGCGGGCATGGGTTACTGCGGAACCAAAACGCTCGACGAGCTGCGCACCAATGCGCGGTTCTGCCGGGTGACCTCAGCCAGCATGGCGGAAAGTCACCCGCACGACATCCGCATCACGCGTGAGTCGCCCAACTATATGATGGACCATTCGGCGGACAGTAAAAATTAGCCGCAGATGAATGCAGATGAACGCAGATCATTCAACAAGCCGTTGTTGTCATTCCGAATCGTACTCGCGAGGAACCTGCTTGCCGTTGGGTGGATCTTCGCAGCGCAGTTTGCGCGGCAGACGCCCAACGACGGACACGATCCGCCTGAGGACCGTTCGGCATGACAGTTCTTCCTTTTTGAATTATCTGCGTTCATCTGCGTTGATCTGCGGTTCATTCGTTCTGATTGGCTGTTCCGATAACCACGCCACCACTCAGCCGATGACGATGGAGCAGAAGCAGGAGGCGCTGCTTCGCGACCCTTTTTCGTATAAGAATGACCAGAACGTCGATATTAGCGGCGGGAAGATCAACGAGCTTGATCGCAACGCGCTTAAGAAGGATCTAAACCATGTATTCAACCCGTAAACGACTGACCGCTGCGTTGCTGACCCTTTCCGGTGCCGTCGTCGGATGCCAGCGGGCGAACCAGACGCAAACCGCCGAACTCAACCGCACGCCGATCATTGTAGATGACGCGATGAAGCTGCGGATGTGGTCGCAAAGCAGCGCCACCTATCCGAACGGCGCGACCGTCGCCGGCCCGACGCTTTTCGCGCGCGAGCCGAGGCGCGGGAAGAGAGAATATCACTATCTGTACACCGACACCGGCGTGTACGCGGGCAACGTGTTCATGCTGCCGTACCGGTTTTACCAGACGCCACCTTGGCGCGAGGTGATTTATCCAGGTGAAGTAATCCCGCCCAGCCACACCGCCGTCCCGCCGATTCTTCGGGAGCCGGCGGGCGAAATGCCGTTGCCCGCCGCGGCATACGACCCAATGCCTATCGCCCCGCCGGCGACGCAACCGTCAAACTAGGGCCGCCTTGGCCGCCAGCGCGACAGTGGTAACGATTGACGATTGACGATTGAGGAGTAATAATGCCTATCGCCCCGCCGGCGACGCAACCGTCAAACTAGGGCCGCCTTGACCGCCAGCGCGACAGTGGTAACGATTGACGATTGACGAGTAATGCAGCAAGCAGCGATCGCTTCTCCTCAATCGTTAATCGTCAATCGTTAGAACGCTTCGCCGCCGACAGCCCGTCTCGGTTACACTTCGCCCCATGCCCCTCTCCCGCCAGCAAACCTGCCATCTCACCGCGTCGCATTTGCGTCAGGCCGCGGCATCGCTCGGGTCGAGCCGCGCGCTTGTCGGGCTGGATGGTTTTGTCGATGAGATCATCACCGTCGTGAACAAGCGGCAGGATGCCGAGCATTTTGAACCGATCGCCACCATCGCCGACCTCGCCAAAAAAATAGCCGCGGCGGAAGGGCAATCGAGCAATTACGAACTCGTCGTCAAAACCACGAAACTCGGGGGCAATGGGCCGATCATGGCGAACGCACTGGCGTGCCTGGGCATGGGCGTGACCTACGTGGGCAACCTCGGCTACCCGACGCTGCACCCGGTGTTCGACGATTTCGCCAAACGCAGCGAAGTCATCAGCATTGGCCAACCGGCACACACCGATGCGCTGGAGTTTGACGACGGCAAGCTGATGCTCGGCAAGCTCACGCCGCTCAGTGATGTAACGTGGGACACGCTGATCTCCCGCGTGGGGGCCGATCGACTTCGTGACCTCGTCGGGCAGTCGAAGCTCATCGGCATGGTTAACTGGACGATGCTGCCGCACATGAGCCGCATCTGGGCGAAGCTGCTGGATGAGGTGATTCCGAGTATCGAGCGCCACGACCGCAAGTTGTTCGTCGACTTAGCCGACCCCGAGAAGCGCACGCACGACGATATTCTCGACGCACTCAAGCTGCTCACGCGGTTTCAGGATCAGGTGGATGTGATTCTGGGCTTGAACTTAAAGGAGTCGGGCGAAATTGCCGACGTGCTTGGCTTACCCGGTCGAAGCGACCCTGAAGCGGCGATCGAAGAAAATGCCCGGGCCATCCGCGACGAACTGAACCTCGAATGCGTCGTCATCCACCCGCGCCGAGGGGCGGCGGCGGCGACGGTGGGCGAATCGGCAGCGTTCGCCGGGCCGTTCATCATGCAGCCCAAAATCAGCACCGGCGCCGGCGACCACTTCAACGCCGGCTTTTGCCTCGGCCGGGTGTTGGGAATGAGTCTTGAAGAAAGCCTGTGCGCCGGCTGCGGCACCAGCGGGTATTATGTGAGAACGGCAGAGTCGCCGACGGCGATTCAACTGGCGGAGTTTGTGCAGGACATGCCAGCGGCGCAGTAGCAGTGGAGGGCGAGGCTCCCGCCGAGCCGTCGCGCAACCGACCTCTTACCACCGGAAGTGATTCAACTCGCCGCGAAACGGCCAATCATCGGCACGCTGCACAAGTCCCGCTCTTACAGGATTCTCGCGAACGTACTCCCACTTCGCCTGATAACCATCGCCGGTTCGCATCATGGTGTCCCAGTAATCGGCTTGCCAGATGGCCTCGCCCAGCCGCTTCGTACATTGTGATTTCCAGAATCGAACCCAATTGGCAAGCGGCAATGACGGCTGCCCGGGCGCGACAAAAAGATGCGTGTGGTCGGGCATGATCACGTAATTGCCGACCACCCACGCGGTCGCGCCGGCCCAGATGTCGACAATCAAATCATGCATGCGATCATTGGCCAGCAGGGGTTTGCGCGCCTGAGTGCAGACCGTCAGAAATACAACGGTCGGGCGGTTGACCAAATTTTGGGGTTCAGGGTGAGCCGGGCGGGCACGTCGCGGGAGGTGGTTTTCTTCGTGCATGAAAATACTCCGGCTGCCGAGTGAGCATCAAATTCGATGACCCCTTGCGCGACGGCTCGGCGGGAGCCTCGCCCTCCACATGGCGGTATTACTCACGTTCGGCGGACGGTCGCCACAGAACCCTGAACATTATTTAAGCCCCGCCCGTTTCTTTACATCTTCCCACGGAATCAGCTTTTCACGAGGGTCGGCCATGCGCCTAAGGGAGATGGCGATATCTTCAGCGTCCTCCGCTGTCAGCAGCGGCTCTACAGCTCGCGACTTTGAAACCATCAACCGCCGATATTCAGACTCCGGCATTAGTACGAACTTCCTGCCTGAAATTTTCAACGTCTGCGCTGCCATATCGTTACTCTACCTCTCCGCCCCCAACTGCCCAAGCATAAACGCGTACTGCATTGCCTCTTCCCTGTAGTCGTCATATCGCCCGCTCGGCCCGCCGTGGCCGCCGGTCATTACGCAGTGCAGCAGGAGGGGATTGCTGTCGATTTTGGTTGCCCGCAGTTTGGCGGCGTACTTGGCGGGTTCCCAGTACATCACCTGGCTGTCGTTCAAACTGGTGACGACGAGAATCGATGGATAAGCCTGGGCTTGGATGTTGTCGTAGGGGCTGTACGACAACATGTATTCATACGCGGTTTTGTCGTTGGGGTTGCCCCATTCCAGATATTCCTGCGTGGTGAGCGGCAGGGTGTCGTCGAGCATGGTGTTGATGACATCGACAAACGGCACGCCGACGATGGCTGCCTTGAACAAGTCGGGGCGCATGTTGAGCACCGCGCCCATCGTCAACCCGCCGGCGGACGCGCCGCTGATGGCGAGTTGATCGGGTGCGGTCATCTTTTGTTCAATCAGATGTTCGGCGCAGGTGATGAAATCGGTGAAGGTGTTCCGTTTGTTCATCAGCCGGCCCTGTTCGTGCCAGATTTTTCCCATCTCCCCGCCGCCGCGGATATGGGCCGTGGCGAAGATCACACCCCGGTCGAGCATGCTGAAGCGGGCGGGGTTGAAGTCGTCGGTTTCGGGGAAGCCGTAAGCCCCATAGGCATAAAGCCAAAGCGGGTGTGGACCTGGGACCAAACCCTTCTTACGAACGATCGAAATAGGGATCTTCACGCCGTCCGCCGCGACGGCGAACTGCTGCGCGACTTCGTATTTACCCGGGTCATAGTTCGGCGCGGGATCGCGCTTGAGCAGGATCGACTCGCTTGTAGCCAAGTCAAAATCATAGGTACTGCTCGGCGTGATCGGCGATTCGTAAACGTATCGCACTTGCATTGTATCGAACAACTCATTGTGACTGATGGAAACGTTGTAAATTGCCTCTTGCATCGCGATGGCGCGCGATCGAGCGCTTGCGGTTTCGCGGATGGTCAACCGTGGAAGTCCAGAGGTTCTTTCCGACACAACCACAAACCCAGCAAAGCAGTTGTGGTCTTCGATCATGACATCATCACGATGTGCAATCAGTTCCTTCCAGTGGGCGCGATCGGGTGAAGCAAGCGGCACCGACACCAACCGGAAGTTGCGACCCTTATCGTTTGTTCGAATAACGAGGGAATCCTGTCCCCCGTCGTCGATGTAAAATTCCTGCCCGTCGATGCGCGGCGCGACCGGGGCCGGTGGGGCGTCGGGCTTGGCTGCGTCGATCGTGAGCGCGTACGACGTATCGGAAGACGCCGACGCGATCGCCACAAACCGCCCGCTGCGCAGACGGCTCACCGCGGCGTTGAATTGCCGATCTAGCTCGCTGAACACCACCTTCGGCGATGCGGCGGTGATGTCGGTTCGCAGCACACGCCACGGCCGTTTCGACTCATCTTCCACGCAATAGAACAGCGTCTTGTTGTCGGCGGCCCAGGCGATGGATGTCACGTTTTCGTCGCTCAGCAGCTTCGTTTCGCCGGTGCACAGGTCTTTCACAAACAGATGCAATTCGCGAAAGCCGGTAAAGTCGATCGCGTAGGCGAGAAAGCTGCCGTCGTCGCTCACTTCGGCGGCACCCAGCCCTACAAACTCGTGCGCTTCGGCGAACGCGTTGAGATCGAGCATCACCTGTTCCGCCCCGCCCGCTGCCGGCTTGCGGCAGTAGATGCGATATTCTTTGCCCTTTTCTGTTCGGCTGAAGTAGAGCCAATTTCCTTTTCGGTAAGGCACTTCAATGTCGTCTTCGGCAATGCGCGAAAGAAACTCGTTATACAACTCTTTCTGCAGGGGTTTCGTGGGGGCCAGCATCGCGTCGGTGTAATCGTTCTCGTCGTTCAGGTGCGCGATGACTTTTGCGCTCTCCTTCTCGCGCATCCAGTAGTAATCGTCGGTACGCGCTTGGCCGTGCACGATCGATTCGTGCGGAATCTTCTGGGCCACCGGAGGAATATGCGGGGCGACCGGCTTTCGAGATGTGCATCCAATGACCACACCCGATAGTACGACAACGGCGGTAATGCGTTGCAGGAGATTCATAGATTGCCTGGTACGTTGGGGAGAGTGTGCGGACTATGACGATGTCGATGCGTTTCAAAGATCACAGACCCGCGTGTTCGCCGAGGCTCACAGCGCGGCGTGGGTGCCGGTGATGGCCGCTTTCAATCATAACTTGTGACCGAGCTTTGTTTTTTTCGTTTGCAGATACTTCTGGTTATGGCTTCCCGCCGCAACTTTTACCGGCACTTCTTCCACGACGTGTAAGCCGTATCCTTCGATGCCATAAATCTTCTTCGGGTTATTCGTCATGATGCGCAGATTGCGCAGCCCCAAGTCACGGAGGATTTGTGAGCCGATGCCGTAATCGCGCTTGTCGGCGGGGAGGCCTAGGCGCAGGTTGGCGTCGACGGTATCCAGCCCCTGCTCCTGCAACTTGTACGCGTGCAGCTTATTGGCCAACCCGATCCCGCGGCCTTCCTGACGCAGGTACAGCAGCACGCCTTTGCCGGCGGCTTCGATGGCTTGCATGGCGGCATCAAGCTGGCCGCCGCAGTCGCAGCGTTCGCTGCCGAACACGTCGCCGGTGAGGCATTCGCTGTGCACGCGAACCAGCACCGGTTCGTCATGCACGATCGGCTTGCCGTCGGCGTCGCGGTCGCCGATGCCACCTTTGCACAGGGCCAGGTGCGGCTGCGCGTCCACCATCGATTGATAGGCGTGAAGCTGGAACACGCCCCATTTGGTCGGCAACGCGACGCTTTCGATGCGCTTGACGAACTGCTCGCGTTTCAGGCGGTAACTGATCAATTCCGCGACGGTACACATTTTGATGTTGTGTTTAGCGCAGAACACTTCAAGGTCCGGCCGGCGCATCATCTCGCCGTCGTCGCGCATCACTTCGCAGATGACGGCGGCGGATTTCATGCCGGCGAGGTGGGCTAAATCAACGCCTCCTTCAGTCTGCCCCGCGCGAACCAGCACGCCGCCGTTGCGGGCGCGGAGCGGGAAGATATGCCCGGGACGATTTAGATCGTGCGGCTGCGCGTCTTCCGCCAGCGCCACTTCGATGGTCTTGGCGCGATCTTTGGCGCTCACACCGGTGGTCACGCCGAACCGCCGATGTGCATCGACCGAAACGGTAAACGCCGTTCCCAGAGAAGCAGAGTTAATCTGCGTTTGCGGGTGCAGCCGGAGTTTGTCGCAGCGGTCTTCTGTGAGCGAAAGGCAAACGAGCCCGCGGGCGTGCGTCACCATGAAGTTGACGGCCGCGGCATCGCATTTTTCGGCGGCGATGACCAGGTCGCCCTCATTTTCGCGATCTTCATCGTCCACCAGCACGACAAATTTGCCGGCTTTAAAGTCGTCGAGCACTTCGGGGATCGGGGCAAACGCCATATTTTCACCGTAATGACGAGGATGGGAACCGGAAACGTTGCAGCCACCTCTGATTATAGTGCCAGATGCCCCTCGATGCACCGCCGTTACGGATGGCCGTCGCCCGAGGTAATCAGCACCACAAGTGCAATTCGGTAAATGGGTTATGACTTGCTGCGGATTGTCGCAGTAATGCCGGCAACCACCGTTGCGATGCGCGAAAGAAACTTCACGAAGTGCCGGTGTCAACCGTTGCGTGGCGGGGGGCGCGCCGGTAGCGTGCTACGCCGTCGCCGGCCCGTCGATTTTGATTTCGATCAAAATCGACGGGTTCGCGCATTATGGAACAAACCAAGGAACTTCCCCCCGCTTTATCTCTGCTGAGCAGCGAACGGCCCCGGAATGTCGGATGGTTCGGTTCTGCCGGACTTCTCTTCGGCGATTGGGGCACCAGCCGGCTTTATGTGCTGGGACTGGCGTTTCTGGTGGCGGGCCGGTCGAGCTTCTGGCTGATTGCGGCGATGAGCGTGTTGATCATCGCGGTCGGCTGGGCATACACCCAGATCTGCCGCATCTACCCCGACGGCGGGGGCGTTTACACCGCCGCGCGGCAGCGCAGCCCGCTGCTGGGCGTGGTGGGCGCGCTGCTGCTGTTTGCCGATTACACGGTCACGGCATCCCTTTCGGCGGTCGAGGCATTTCACTATTTCGGGCTGGGCGAAAGCCACGTGACCGAAGTGACGGCCGAAGATGCCGGTTCGTCGATCATTCTGCATGACGAGCGAACTGTTAGCGAGTCTCACCAAGAGATCGCCGTCAGCAAGAGCAGGCTCCCGTGGTGGAACAACCCGCCGATGTGGGCCATTGTTTCGATCTTCCTCATCGGCGCCTTGAACCTGCTCGGGCCGAAGCATTCCAGCGGGTTCGCCATTGTTTCGGCACTGGCGATGATCTTCATCACGCTGTTTATCTGTGTGGCGGCGTTGCCTCAGGTGGAATGGTCGACGCTGCCCCAGCGCATCGGACCGGCGTTTTCCGGGCACACGCAAAGCGACATGTGGCGCGCATTCGTCGCCGTCGTTTTGGCGCTTTCGGGCGTGGAGGCCATCGCCAGTCTGACCGGCGTCATGAAGAAGCCGGTTTACAAAACCGCCAGCAAAGCCATCTGGGTCGTGGCGACTGAAGTGGCGGTGTTCAACATCATCCTCGCGATCGTCATGCTGTCGATCTTACCGTTGGGCCGCGAGGCGCACACGAATGACATGCTGGCGCACATGGCCGGCACGTACGTCGGCGCGTGGGGCGAATGGCCGGTGCGCATCATCGCCGGGCTGCTGCTGCTCAGCGCCACCAATACGGCCATCGGCGCGCTCATGGGCACGCTTTATGTGATGAGTCGCGACAGCGAGTTGCCCCGGTTTTTTCAGAAGCTCAATGGGTTTGGCGCGCCCTGGGTCGCCGGCATTCTCGCCGCCGCCGTGCCTGCGGTGGTGCTGGTGTTTGTGCACGAGTTGGAACCGCTGAGCCATCTGTATGCGATCGGCATCGTGGGCGCGGTGGCGATCAATTGCACGCTGTGCGCGTTTCATCCCCGGCTGCGAAAGCTGTGGCGCAAGACGCCGATGATGGTGATCGGTGCCTTGCTCATCGCCATCTGGCTGACGCTGGCCTACACCAAGCCGGCGGCGCTGGCATTCGTCATGATCGTCATGGCCATTGGCCTGGTCGCGCGCCAGGCAACGCGCTGGACGGCCAAACGCCGCGCCCGCCCCACGCTACTTCAGCAGGCCATTATGGAGCAGCTCACCCCCGAAGCGCTGGCCAAACCCAGGTTCCTGCTGGCAACGGCGGGATCGGATGCGATGGCCATTCCGGCGCTCAAGGCCGCCAAGGAACATAACGCGGCGCTGGTTGTGTGCTTCATTCGTGAAGTGGCGCTATCCTACAAGTCGGCGGGGGACAAGCGCCGGCTGACGCTCGACACCGATCCCGCGGCCCAGCAGTTGTTCACTGACTTCCTCGAACACGGCCACAGCATGGGCGTGCCGATCATTCCGACTTACGACATGGGGCAATCGTCGCCCGAACTTATCGCCGAAAACGCCGCCATGAACGCCGTCAGCGCCGTCCTCATCGGCACCAGCCGCCGCGGCGCGTTTCATCGATTGGTGAAGGGAAGCTTCCAGAAAAAACTTGAATCGCTCCTCCCGAGCGATATACCCGTTCAAGTATTATCGGCCACGTCGTAACGATTGACGATTGACGATTAAGTAAGACGCGGTCTCGGTGCCCACTCTTATCAATCGTCAATCGTTACCCCGCTGTCGCGAGAAAGACCCTGGCGTGCGCGACGTTTGCCGATTTTTCCAGATTTTCCGATTGCAAAGATTAAGTGACACTACGCGCTCTCCGATGCCAACAGTGACAACCGGAATATGCAGCCTTTTGTTGGCCGCGCCGGTTGGGATAAACGCCGAGGATCTTGCCAGACCTTTGGCGCGAAGAAGGGCAGCGTACTATGAGCCGCATTAACACCAACGTCAGCTCGCTCATCGCGCAGCGGGTTCTGGGTCGCAACAACGACTCCCTCAACAAGAGCCTCGAGCGATTGAGCACCGGTTTGAGGATCAACTCCGGCGGCGATAACCCCGCGGGGTTGATCGCCAGCGAAAACCTTAGAGCCGAAAAGGCCGGCATTCTGCAGGCGATCGACAACGCCAACCGCGCCAACACTATTGCCGGCACCGCCGAAGGGGGTCTGAGTGAAGTCAGCAGCTTGCTGACTGAACTCCAGAGCCTGGTGACCGCCACGGCGAACACCGGCGGGCTGAGCCAGGAAGAAATCGACGCCAATCAGCTTCAGATTGACTCGATTCTTTCCACCGTCAACCGCATCGCCGGTTCGACGGCATTCCAGGGCAAGAAGCTGCTGAACGGCAACTTTGATTACACCACCAGCGGCGTGACCAGCACGGCGGTAAATAACGTGCGAATCAACGCGGCGAAAATTCCCGAAGGCGCCACCGTCAACGTGGTCGTGCAGGTGACCGCCAGCGCTACCTCCGGCGAACTCTCCTACAGCGGCGGTACCGTGGGCGCCGGCGGGGCGACGATTGAAGTGGCCGGCAGTTTGGGCACACAGCAGTTGTCGTTCGCTTCGGGCACGGCAATTGCAGCCGTAGCCACCGCCATCAACTCGGTGAAAGATGTCACCGGTGTGAGCGCGTTGGTCAGCGGCAGCAGCCTGTCGATCAACAGCAGCGAGTTTGGCAGCACGCAATTCGTGTCGGTCAAGGCGCTGGCGGGCTCGTTCACTGTCACCGGCGGTGTGAGCGGGAAAGACTTCGGCACCGATGCCGATGTCACCGTCAACGGCGCCGCGGCGCAAGCCGCCGGCCGATCCATCAGCTATCGTTCGGCCGGGCTTGATCTGGAGTTCGACCTCGATACCGCCTTCAACACTCCCGGCTCGACCAACTTCACGGTAACCGGAGGCGGGGCGAACTTTGCTCTAGGTAGCCGAGTGACTGAATCCGACAAAGAATCGCTCGGCGTCGCGTCGGTGAGCACCGGCAACCTTGGCACTGAAACCCTCGGCTACCTTTCCAGTCTCGGCAGCGGTCAGGCCAATGCGCTCAACAGCGACAACCTGGTAACCGCGCAGCAGATTCTGGACCGGTCGATCAAACAGGTCAGCCAGCAGCGCGGGCGACTAGGCGCGTTCCAGAAGTTTACAATCGGTTCGACCGTGAATGCGCTGGGCGTGGCGCTGGAAAACGCGTCGGCGGCAGAATCGGCGATTCGCGATACCGATTTCGCCGAGGAGACCGCCAACCTCACGAGAAACCAGATCCTGAGCCAGGCCGCCTCCAGCGTCCTAAGCCAGGCCAACGCCAGCCCGCAGGCGGCGCTGCAGTTGCTGCGGTAAAGCGGGTTCAGGTTGATTTTTTGGATTGATTTCACGCCCCCGGTCGAAGCGATTCGACCGGGGGCTTTTCGTTTTGTCGGGCGTGCCCGCTCAACCGGCCGATTTTTTCTGACGCCGCGACGCGTTTGCAGGTAAACTACACGACGACTGAAACGCCGGGACGCTTGTGGCGTCGTTATAGGTATCACTCACGAAAGAGGGTGTTTGATGAAACGTTCAGGGCAAATTTTATCTGCTTACTTGGAAACACTCGAATCCCGCCGACTGTTTTCCGCCCCCGCGTTGTCGCTTGCCGAATCCGCGGTGGCTGAGTCGGCGCCGGCTGAGTTGCGCGGCGATGGCGGCATACTCGTGACCAGTGACGACCCGTGGGGCCGACAGATTACGATCGTTCAAACGGATGCCGGCGAGGCGCTTTCAATTACTGGATGGGTTGGCTCAGGATCGATCGATGTGCGATTTGATGATGCATTCATAGATGAAACCGGGCGATGGACCTTGCCCCTGACGATTATCAATCCCGGCAACGGACTAGGGGGCTACTGCGATATGAAGCAATACAGCCACGAGGCGAGATTGCCAGAAGCGTTCGATGGCGAGATTGTATTGCGCACGACCGAGCAGCGAAGGAATCTCATCAGTGCCTCCCCCGGCGAGGAAGGCGATTTGCAATTTGAAATCGAGTTTGTCTCGACTACAGACATGATCCTCCGTGCCGCGCTTCCGGCGCTTCCCACAGAGCCAGACCTACAACCGCTACCAATCGACCCGCCGTCGACAACGCCGCCGGAGTTGCCAGCGATGAAGCGTGAACGGCTGATCGAGTTGGGTGGCGCGACAACCCTCGCACAAGAGCGACCCATCGAACTGCTGCTGTCCTCGGATTATCATGAGGAAATTGGTGGCTGAGGCGGATTGAAGGGGCTTTGATCGTTAGGTCCGGCCGGTCGAGCCGACGCGGCGCTAAGGCTCTGCGGCGGCGTGGGGAGCGGGGACGACGCTGGGGCGCACAGGATGTTAGATTGCCCACGGTCTGTTAGGGTCGTTGTTTCTGAAATCTTCGGGGCGTGTTCTGTAAAGTCATTGATGTCAATCGCTTGCATCAATTGTGAAATATTTCACAAAGTTGTGCCACGTGGCACAATTCGTGGGGAGAAGAGCCGAAAACCGAGAGCGACAGCAGAAGACCGAGAGGCGGTTCGAACAATGTGCCACGTGGCACAATGTGCGTTGCTCTCTGCTTATTGGCTCTCCGCTATCGACTACAAATTGTGCCACGTGGCACAATCGCGCGCCAGCGCCATTCACGCCGGGTTGTGAGCTTTAGCGAACGCCCGGATTCTTCGACGTAGGGATTTTTCGACCCAGGGATTCTTCGATAACCGGAATCTTCGATCCCCGGATTCTTCTGTGCAGGGATCCTTCAATGCAATCTGGTCGCTGGCTGACGCCGGCTGATTTGGCTTAGTCGATTTCGACAATTCGCGCGTCGCCCCAGAGGTTTTCCAAATCGTAATAGTGGCGGGCTTCTTCGGTGAAAAGGTGGATGACAACATCCACGAAATCAACCAGCACCCAGTTGGCCGAATCGTAGCCGTCGAAGCGGTGGTGGCTGTAGCCGGCGGAGCGGCCGAGTTCCTTTAGATCGTCGGCGACGGCGCGCATCTGCCGGCCGCTGGTGCCCGTGGCGATGACGAAGTAATCGGTGAGCGGGGACACGCTGCTGACATCAAGGACGACCACCGAGTGGCATCGCGTGTTCTGCGCGAGCCGGGCGGCTTCGATGGCGAACGCGCGCGCGGGGCTTTCAACCGGAGCGATGATCGGTTTGACAGCCGCCTTGGCGGTGGCTTTTGCGGTCGGCTTGCGTGGGTTTGTCGGCTTGCGGGCGATGGTGGTCTCTCCGTGGGTTGGTGGTTTTAGCGGCCGAGCGATTTGAGCCTTGCGGTGATGCGATTGATCGCCCGCAGCGACAGGCCGGCGTCTTCAACCACGTCTTCAAATTCACCGGCTCGAAACGCCTTGATAATGTTGGTGACGACGATCGCCCGCTGCGCTCGCGGGAGTTGTTCGAGGTTTTCGCGGGTGGCGCCGGGTGGATATAGCTCGGCGGCGCGGTCGGGCGGAAGGTTGAATCGCATGAGCACAACGCTGTGCAGGTCGAGCGCGGCTTCATACTTGTCGGCGGCGGATTGCTGGAGCTGCTTCTTTTTCGCCGGGTCGGTCGCCAGCAGCGATCGCAGGTAGTCGGCATCGGCCAATGCCAGGGTGCCGTTGGCGGCGACCGACTCGCGATGCTCGCGGTACAGCATGAGGTTGGTCGTGTAACGCGCGGTGTGACGCTCGTAGGCGGTGTTGGCGGCATCGGCAAGCTGCTTCGTGCGATCGTACGAGCGAATGGCAACTTCAATCGCCGGCACCGCTTCGGCTGGAAAAGTGCGGTCGACGGCCAGGTCAGCGGTCACGTTTTCGACCATCTCCGGCTCGACCGGAACCGCTTTGCCGGCGGCGACGATCTCGTTCACCCGGCCGTAGCGCAGCTCGTCCTCGGCCCAGTTCTTGAGCGACAGCGCCGGCCGCGAATCGATCACCAGTTCGCTCAGTTGGGAATGCACCTGAGCGCCGGCCTCCTGCAAAAGATCGGCACGCATGTAGTAATTGTAGGCCAGCGCGAACGGCGAAAGGCCGTCGGGGTAGGGCTGAAATTCCACTAGAAACTGTAGTTCGCTGCCGTCGTAGGTTAGGGGGCGATCTTTGTCTTTAAGCTTGATGGAGCCGGGTTTGAGATACTCGGAAAGAATGTTGCCGGCCTGATCGATCATCGGATCAAGCTCGAGCGGTTGCCAGCCGGACGCGCTCTGCTTGAGCTTCTGCCGCGATTCGTGCGGCCGCGACTGCGCTCGCACCAGCCGCTTGTAGGTTTCTTTTTCCTGTGAGTTGCCGAGCTTGTCGAAATAAATGCCCGCAATGGCGGCGATGATGTTCAGATTGTTCGGGCGTTCGCGATCGACTTTGTGGGCGTACTCCAGCGCATCAAGAATCGTCGTGTACTTGTTGCCCACGTTGGCCATCTGCACGCTGATGTTGTAGGCCTTGTTCCAGATCTGAAAGATGTGGACGCTGTCAAACTCGGCCTGGAGGAGGCGAATCCATTCGATTTTGGTATCAAAATCCTGGAGGTTGCGTTCGCTCTTTTGTGTTTCGGCGCTGGGCCAGAGGAACATGACCAGCGGCCCGCGCAGGCCGCCGAGCAGCAGGGCGATGGCGTAACTGTTCATGCTCGAAAGCGAGGTTCCCGAACTGCTCAGCGATGATGCGGTTTTCTCGCGCTGGTTGATCGCCAAGTGGCGCGTGACCACCGAAGCGATGATGGCCAGAACGAGCACGACGACGATTGCCCCTCGTCCCCCGCGACTGCGGCGGCGCAAGGACGATCGGAGAGGTTGGCTTGTCATGGCGCGACCTCCTTGTTCCGCAGGATGACATATGAAAGGACCGAAAGCGGCAGGGCAAACGTGAGCAGCACCAGCAGCGAATCGCGCACCTTTACCGCCGGCACGGCAACGCCGCGCTCTAGATCTTCGATGGATGCGAACTGCGAAATATCGGGTAGCACTTTGGCTGAAACCGTTAGGAACTTCGCCAAGGCGTCGACCACTTTACTTGCCGTGACGGTGAGTTCCGGTCGCGATGAACTGAAACCAAGATCGGTCGCCACCTGGTTGCCGATGCCCGGCTGCAGCGCATCACCCAACTGAGCCACGCCCCAATGTCCGAGCAGCATTACCAGCGTCAGCACGATGGCGATCGGCCAGGAAAGGAACGTGGATGAGAAGATGGCAACGCTGATGACGAGAATGGCCATCAGCCACATCACAAACAAACTCTTGAGCAGGTTGAATGCAAAACTCTGGCTCGCCTGAACCACCTGTAGAGACGCGCGGGACACGCCCAGGTAATGGCCGGACGTGGTGCACCGCAGCAGCACGTCGTAGTCGCCGCCGGTGAGGAATTCGGCGGGCACTTTGAAGAAGATCGGGCGATTGGTTTCAACGTCGCCGATGACGGCGTTACTGCTCTTGCCGGTTTTTATGTTGCGCACGACGACCGAAAGCTTCGTCGGCGCTTCGTCGGCGTCATCGACGCCGGAGCGCTCTATATCGCAACGGAACTCGAACGGCACGGCAGTGTTACTGGCCGACGGCGCGGCATCGCGGAAGCTGAAAACTGCGACGTGCGTCGGTTCTTTCGCCGCGTCTCCGCCGCGCACCTGAAAGCCCACTCGGCCGAAGCGCCCGCGGAAAACCCAATCTTCCATTCCCGCCGCCGGCTCGATCACCCGGGGCTGCTGTCCGGGCGCGGCGGGTGGGATGAGCAACTTGATTGAATCCGGTTGAATACGGTACGCAATGCCCGGCGCCGCGCCGGCGATTGAAACATAAACGCGGCGCCACCGCTCAATGTTGGGCGCCGACCTCGGATCGACAAACAATTGAATCGGCTGATTGCCGGCGGGGTCGATCAGTTGAGTGCCCTGGCCGCGCTCCATCACGTTGGCGGGCACCAGCGTCTCTTGCGCCTGATCGAGAATTGACACGGCGATGCGCGTATCGGCCACGCCGCCAGTGGGCTGTGATTCTGGCGCGGCGATGGTAGGCGGGAGCACGCTCGGGGCGGCCACCGGTTTGGGGGCAAGCCGCGCGTCGAAGCCCACCTTTACCTGAACCACAAGCCCGGCCGACAGCGGCGTGTTGGTCGCGTCGCCGGGTGGAATGAGCAACTCCGGCGGAAGATCGAACGCCACGAGCACGTCCCCTTCGGTGCCGAGGATCCACGCCTCCTGAAAATTATCGCCGGGTTTGCTGTCGGGTTCGCGGGCCAGGATTCGCATACTCTGCGCGCTCGCCAGGCCGCGCGCCGTCAGCAGGCCGTTGTCACGATAATATTCCAGCGTGGGACGGACGGCGGCGCCGGCTTCGATCGTTTCCAGTCGCTGGCCGATGCCGCGCTGCAGGCTGAACGAGTTGAAGTACATGTAGCCGAACGTAAACAACCCCATGATCAGCAAAATGGCCGCCGAAACGCGCGCAAAGCCCAGCACCTTGCCGAAGACAATTTCCAGCCGCGTGATCGGCTTAGTGACGATCGTAAAGATCACCCGGTTCTCGATTTCCTTGGGCAGATTTGTGCACGCCAGAATGACGGCGGTAATGGTCACCACCACGCCGCTGGCAAACAGGCAGACCTTGAGCATCTGCCGCACGGCGTCGGCTTCATCAATCGGGCGTTGGAACTGTGAAATTAAGATCACACCCAGAATGGCCAGCGGCGTGGTGG
>Ga0163148_10002032_pt1 | contig 25165 bp, 17 predicted proteins | sample OliLakLV19MP7P2_FD_148606 | JGI IMG/M metagenome (GOLD analysis project Ga0163148, IMG submission 148606) | Freshwater microbial mat bacterial communities from Lake Vanda, McMurdo Dry Valleys, Antarctica- Oligotrophic Lake LV.19.MP7.P2 | ecosystem: Environmental > Aquatic > Freshwater > Lake >... | reverse complement strand
ACCACCGAAGGTGGAAGCCCTCAACATGCAGCACAAAATCAACAACAACAAGAGAAAATAGAGTCTATTTTGTTTTTTTCGCAGAGAGGAAGCAAAAGGTCGCAGTAAATTCTAAAGATAGCTAGGTCGATTGACACCACTTCTCGTCTGACAGACAGACAGACCAACCTCTACTTCAACTGACCCTTATGTGACCCACCCACCCACAAACAGACAAACGTCACACCTGGACTCAAAAAAAAGAATAACCCTACCTACCGTTGAGGGCTAAAGAGTCACAAAACAACCTTGTAGGCAAAAGGAAACAGCGCACAATCTACTAGGATGTCAAAGTACCGTATGCTACTGAAGCCTCTGAAGGGTGCCGTCGTATGGACGTCTGGAGGTGTAGCATCCGCTTGGGCGGTACCTCAAGCATTGTCATCGTTTGGGCTAGTTTATTCGTCGGGTCAGTATACTGTGCTGCCAGTGCTGATTGAAATGAATAATTCGGTGAAGTAACAAATATGTTCTCAATGACATGTCGTTTTTCGTCTTTTTTCTTTCCTCCTTGCCCCAAAACTGCCAGGACTTATTGCGACTACCATGTACGTGGGGGGCTTTGCTATCCTATTTCCTTTAGGAGTGACACGAGGTGTCATCGGTGCTGTCCAAGTTGCGACGGAAAGCAGCGGCAAGCAAGCCTTTGCTCACCTTGCGGCAGTCTCCTCCAATGCCACACCAGCGGCCACAATGTCGGCAGATTCAAAGTACTTGCTAGAAAGCCTTACTTGGGGAAGCGGCTGGCAAGGGCAGCTGCTGAGGCTGGCAGCAAGCCCCTTTATGCCTTCCACGGCACAAATGATGGTCCGGGCGCAAGAAGCTGTGGAAGCAAAAGGGTCAAGCGAACCCCAAGTGATAGCCGCAGCAGCCAGTGGCTTTATGGAGGGGATTCTTCAAGACAAAAAAGATACCGTCACTGTGTTGGGACTATTTGGGTACTCGCTTATCTTCTGTGTAGGAGTTGGTTGCGATCACATTTATGGCAAGGCAAATGAAAAGAAGAGAGCACTGCAGGAAACATACCGAGAGAAAGTCTCCGACGCAAGGCAAAAAATAGAAAGAACGTTGCAACAGTTGAAAAGTATTGTGTTGGAAGAAGGAGAAGGGTCAACAAAAGAAGCATTACTCGAGAAGGCAAAGGCAAATATTTCTAAAGCAATGCGAAAAAACCCGGAGAAAGCTAAGGAAGCTTTGGAGGCAGCGAGCGATATTTTGGAAGTGGCAGCAGACTTCATGGCCGAGCTTGATAGTAAGGAGCTTGATGGTAAGGGAGGGGGTGACGGGTTGGGCAAGACCATTCAAGAACAAAGTCGGGTCGATTCCCAAGACCCAGTGTTGGAAGAAGGGCTGCCATCTAAAAAAACACGGGTTGCTTCCGTCCGGGAGGCTTTTGCAAGTCGTCGAAAGATGATCAGCGAAGAAATACAAGGGCTTCGAAAACAGCTGGAAGAGCCAACATCTTCTCAAGAATACAATTCCGCGCGAGAAGTGGGCGAAATGGACGAGAAAAGTGATAGAAAGAAAGCAGGTTCCAATTCAGATGCTTGAATCGAAGTCCACCAGCGATATCCGCAGATCTGATTGTTATTGAAAGTTGACGAATCGCCGTCGCTGTGGGGAACCGGGGCCAGGTAATACGAGGCATTAAAAGCACTATAAGACAAGCTATACTTATTCTCTCCCCTGTAGTACCCGAGAAAAGTCGTTTAAGCGTTCAACAGTGGCGATGCGGGGCAACGTTTTAGCCCCTCCATTGGCAACTCAAGACGAAGCTCAATACAACCGTACTGTTACCTAGTAGTAAAAAAGAATAGACAAGTCCGCTCCTGAAATTTTGAATTCTGTTCAAGAAATCCTTCCTTCCAAGATACTTCGAAAGCATTCTTCCCCTTTCTTCGTTTTGTTTTCCCTTTGGTTGCTACGTACCGCCCTTGATATTGATTCCTTCAATCGTGTGGAGTGTGCTTCCCTGTTTGTTGGGTGCTCTGTTGAAGTAGCTGTTGAAGTGTTGCCTGCCCCTTCTAGGACAGCCATAAATTCCAGACAGAGTGCAGCGCACCAAACACCACTGCACACTTCAAGTGGTTAAAAACAGGTGTGCCTACTAGCATGGCTTCCTCCGAAACGCATGGACCTAAATGAGGTGCAGCAAAATGATAGCCAAGATGAAGCACATTGACTTCCTGGTAGATCATTGTTTCCATGCCTTGTGGGGTGTTGTGGCTGCAGGCTTTGCAGCAGTAGCAATTGTTGTGGCTCTGTTCCAAAGGGTTCTGGCTCGCAACAGCAACCCTTTGTCAATGGGGTGAAATAAGCTGAGAGTTGTGGCAACAGTGGTGAGGTAATCACCATGCAATCAAATGGGTGATTGTTGGAAAAAGTAGTTTTTGCTGACAGGCGAGGATGTCAGAGCATTCAAAGAACATCATTTTTAGACTTTTGCTCTTTGGAGGCAAGGGGATCTCTGACCTCACGCTTGTGTCACTTGTCAATGGCACAAATGTAGCCAAGTGGGCGTCAAAGTTGAAACTGTGTTGCATTTTTAAAGGAGCGTGTTCAACATGCCCTCTTCAAGCCATTCAAACAACGAAAGTGAAAGCATGACTGTGCATTTTGTGTTGTTGACATTGTGGCTTTGTCAGCATGTTTGAGACAAACCCATGTGTGCAGATGTGAATGCAGAATTTGAGGTGCTGCTGTGTTTCAGTGATGGCGGTGACAACACACCAGTTGGTGACAAACACATTTGCTGTTGTTAAATTTGTGATCTGCAAAAAGATGTTGTGCATGTGCTGCTAGTAGCAATGTGTTTCGCATCGATTCATGTTGTCAACTGTTTTGAGAAGTGACAGGTGCATCTGGTGCACAAAATTTGCATGACAGACACAACTGCACTGCATGCTCAGACTTTGAAACTAATCATTTCTTTGGTCATGTTTCCCTTTGAGTCCTTTTGCTGTCAAAGTTTCCTGCAACATGATTGTGACCAAAGCATGAGGCATGACCCAATGCTTTTCTTTTTTGTTGTCACAAATTCCTTTCCTTCAGATGCAAAATGAATTTTGACTGTTTTGTTGTGGGGCACACAATTTAGCAATTCACATGCGTCGCCATTTGAAGTCAGGTTGTCAGATCAATTGAATCAAAAAACAATGCCCCAAACAATCATGTGCTTTGCCCGCAACAAATCCAACAAGTTGTCCAAAGGAGATGACAAATCACCCGGTCATCTGAACCAGTCATCTGGTTGCAGAACAACAGAAGTTGTCCACAACACTGCATTGAACCAAATGAGTGGACAAAGAAAACGTTTGGCCAGATGTTCCTTCTTTGTTTTCTTTTCTTTCTCTTTTTTTTAAACTCCCAAAATGACACAGAAGAAATGTCAACTCTCTGTTGAAAAACATTCTTGCTGCTTTTGCTTTCCAGTTGGACTGTGGGTGCAGACACAAACAAAGAACATGCCAGGGGGCAACAATGCACTTTGTGTTGATTTGCACCACATCTTCTGATGTGTCAACTGGCCTGACAGATCTGGCAACAAATCAAACTGCAGAACGAAACAGCACACGCTGGACCCTCACAACGCATCACATCATTGCCACACAGGCACAGTGTCAATAGCAACAAACAATGATGACATAAATGTCATGAGGGGTCATTCTGGATCTGCCATGAGCATTCAATCTTACAACAACTGAGTTTAGCCAGCTGCTTGCCACACCTGCTGCACTGCAATGGTCACTGTAGGCTGTGGCCGGTCCCGGTCCCGGTCCTGTGCCTATGCCTGTTCCATTCGGGGCTGTTCGAGGTGGCTTCCATGGGAAATGTGCGTGCATATGATAATTCTTGCTTGTGGGGAAGGAAGCTGAAGTGTACTGTACTGTCTGTAAAAGGTTTGAGAAGCGCGATTGACTAAAATGATACCTCGGTGGTTGTCCATTGACCTGAAGAGATCGTGTTGTACCGAAAAACAAGGAACACGAGTATCTACAATTCTACAGTACATAACGATTATCAGTTACGTGCACGTGGTTGCAGTGTTGTGGCCATTACGGTATCACCAGAAATAAAAAGTGACCATGTGGTGAGAAAAAAGGCTACCACAACCTCCGTGCACTTTTGGAATAATTAGACTGATGCGACTTACGTGGTTGGGACTGACGTGGTGGTCCCTGTTCTAATACTTTACCCTTTTTTGGACGTTTTCTCTCCGATCCTTGATTGCATGTGTGACATTTGGTTCGAAAAGAAAATTAGAGAGAATGTGTCGCAGTTCTCATAAGTATTTGGCTCGTGAATTTTGTCTCTAATACTCCGGAGCACAACTTACTCCCTTAATCGGCATAATACCGCATACGTCAGTATCTCCGTCAGCCAATGGGAGCCTTCTCGGCTATTCTTTTAACAGATGTTGGTACAGCCCTGGTCTGAAATCAATCCTACAACCACAATCGACGTTTAACAAAGGTTTAACAACCGAGGCCTGTCCCCGCGCAGTCTCACAAGAGCGAGTTCGTTTAATTTTGGGATACGCAATCTACTGCTGCCGTTGCCGCTCGGAAGTTAGCAAGAATTTCCTCGTGTCATACTACTTCGATCCCTTCCTTCTTCCTACCTGCGTGAATACCGCTCGCAGAAAAAAACATAACCACCCACTACTAACGATTACTGAAATCGTGCTCAAAAGCTCGCCGGCCGCCAGTACTGCTACCTACTAGCTAGCTAGCTAGTAGACAACTACAATTGTACAGATAGTGAGTCTTAGCTAGCTACTAGCTCGTTAGTAGTTACTTAGTAGTAGAATAGTCACTTCCTACTGGTAGTGACTTCTATTACTCATCTATTTGACTACTCACAGGTGTTGGGCGACAGAAGACGCGTAACACAACATCTCTTTCTACTAGCTGCAAGTAGTCGTCTTCCCTTATATAGCCTGCTAGCTGGCCACTCTAGGAGACAAATAGAGCCATCCATACTGCCAACGAAACCAGATAGAATCCATCCATCCATCCAAATTCCTCGTCCTCCTCTCTCTTCCCTTCTCCGCAATGGTGCCTCCCAACCACAACACTTCCGGCTCAGGCTCAGCCGCAGGCAGTAGCAGCTTGCATGCGACCAGTTGTGTGGCTGTCGCCAACATGGGACAACTCACTCCCAGCAAGCGCAAGTTCGACGAAGACCAAGACAGCCATCATCTTAGTAGTAACAATAGCAACGCCTCCTCGTCCTCGTTGCATGACGCCTTGGCCTTGGAAAACGCCGCCAAGAGGAGCAGCAGCCACAGTCCCACAGGCAGTGGCAAGAAGAGACCCAAATGGGCATCCATGAACAACAACCCAACAGCGAGTAGAAGTAGCAGACCTTCCTCCACTTCCTCTACTCTGGCAGATTATGCCTTGCAAACAGCACGAGCCGCAACCGCTGCCATGAGCTTTCCTCCCAATAATACCACTGATACATCGTCTGCGGCGGCGGCGGTCGCCACTCCTTCCGGTACCACCGCCACAGCTACTACTACTACTACTACTACTACTACTACTACGAGTAACAATGGTGTGGAATTGCGCAACAAGATTTTGAATTGCATTACAGGAGCCACCACCATTGCGGCGAAGGTGTCTGGTGGCCCGCATGCGACGACGACGGCTGCTGCCAGTATTACCACTACGAATCAGCCTTTCAGCAGCCCGCGACAAGAGAATTCGGAAGAAGGCGAAGAGCCACTCCTCCACCGAAAGAAACCGGCCGTTGCTGCCTCGTCTTTTGCGAGCAGAATGATCCAACACCAAGAGGAGCCCTTGTCGTCGTCTACGTATGTCAGTGAGAAGAAGCCTGCTGCTACGGATGCTTCTAATAATGGTACTGACTACGCGGAAAAGTATCTATCCGCAGCACAATTCTCTCAAAAGAAAAGGTCGTCCAAGAGGTACGTTACGTTTCATACTACTACTTATGGATGGAACACGATACGCAGGGCATGCTTTGTCTCGACTAGTAGCCAGACGATATTCTCATACTCACACCATGTGAAAACGATCGTGTGTTTTGTTTGACCAGCCCCAAGAGCGAACGAACCTCACAGGCTACTTCTGCTACTTCCACTTCCAATTCTGACAACAGCAGTGTATTGGACACTTCCTTCGTGACGGGAGCGGCAGGAGAAACAAGAGGACCTCCAACGACGATCCAAACAACTTCCACTACCAGCATGGGTAGTAGCGATAGTCGTGTCGCTCGTCCTGTATTGGCAGATATTGATGCTTTGGACGGAGCCTTTCGACGGACCGCGGCCTTGGTGGTCATGACCTATCTGACCTTGGTGGGGATCACCTTTGGCTATTTAGTGCCCGGGGAGGGTGACGCCGGCTATGATGCACCGGATCCGGAACTCGACCGGTCGGAACGCATCCTTCCTCGGACGGCATTTTTCATTCTCATTGTCAGTTTCTGCCTCCAAATAACACCCATTGCCCTGCAATGGATTCGTTCGGCGCCGCACCAGGCACCCGCCGCACGGCGTCATCAGGAACACCAATTGTCAGGAATCATCGTCGCCGCCTTGGTGATTCAATTCATTGCACTCATGACCAATGCTCTGTTGGGATGGGGACCCCGGGCCGTCGTCCTGGACCCTGTGAGTGGCTCGCGGGTCTTTTTGATTCGCTGGTGCGAATGGACACCCTTAAGTGGATTCATGACCTTGCTGGCCGAGTCGGCCGATCTTCCCAATGCTCCCAAGGCTTGGAGAGGACCGATCATCTTTGCCCTGTGCCAATCGCTATCGACGATTTGTGGCATTTTCTTTCCCTACTGTCGAAATACGATCGAATGGGTGATTGTCATGATCATCAGTTGTGTTTTGTTTCTCGCGATTTTCCCTCGCGTCGTGGAACGAAGAAAAATGTTACAAGCCACACCCCGTGGGAAAACCGTCATGGAACGCGAATATTACGATCGCCGTCGATTTTCCTACTACCTCATGCTCATGTGTTCCATTTGCTGGAGTGTTCTTGTGACCTTGTACTTCATCGACATGGTCATTCACATGGTGTGTGCACCGGATTCGTGGTGGAGATTCCCCACCTTGGACATGGCATGGCACACGGTTGCCGATGTCCTCGCCAAGGTGATTTACATGAAAATCATTTTCGAAGCACATCAGTGTGTCTTTGCATCGGATTTACGGACCGTGCGGCAGTTGAACGAACTCAAGCAACTGATGTCCACGCTATGGGTGTCCAGCTCGGACGTGATTGTGATATCCACCAAGCTCACGAAGGATCGGAATGCTACCATGCTCTCGCCAAGCTTTTTAAAGCTAGTGGGGGCCAATCCTCCTCCCATGGAGTATCATAGAAATACTGATCCAAACGGAAGGAGTCGTGAACGAGACCATCATCACCAGGAAGACCAGTTAGACAGATCCGATTCTTCGCTATTTCCGTCGTCCTCGCCATTGGTGGGAGTGGCGGCTCTGGTCCTGGAGACGGACCGGGGAAGGATCATATCCGCGTATTACGTCGACACCAACCATATTTCCGGAGACCCGTACCCGGAACGCATCGATCCAAGCACGATCAAGCTAGCCACGGAAAACATACAGCACAATGCGGTGCAGCAAGCCCTTCGAATCACCAATGCAGCGTGGATGGCTCGGATGCAGAGTGAGGATGAGCCACTGCGAGCCTTGTCCATCGTTCACTGCGATGAGTCTCAGGGTGAAGGAAAGAGCAAAATCATGTGTGAAATGAAGGTGTCTCGACACACTACCCAGACGGTAGTTGCCATCGTCCGAAATGTTACAGAACGATACCGAAGGTTTGAAGCGGAAAGCCGCGTCCATGCGGAAACCCTTGCGCGACAACGGGATATGCATACGGCGAATCGATTCACTCGTCACGAAGTTAAAAATGGTCTGCTCTCAGGCATCGAGCTGTGTTGCGTCTTGGGGCGGTCTCTCAAAGACCTCAAGACCATGGTGAAGGATGGTGAAAGCAGCCCAGGTGATGCTCAAAATCTCTTGCAAAACATCTCAACGATGCTGGATGAAAAGTCGATGAATTCTCTTGTCGATTTGGATGGAACTCTCCGCGGTGTACTTGATACAGTGTTAGCGGAAGTAATGGCGAGAGAGGTTGTGCACGGGTAAGTACACTGCATGTGCTCCTTTTCAATGAAAACGTTCTGTGTTGCTGTATATCTAATCATTTTTTCTTTTTCTTGACGCTGCAGTGTTTACAAACCTCGACTGGAAGAAATTGAAATTCCTGCCATGCTGGTCTCTGCCCTGGGAATGAGCAAAGAACGGATCCCCGTTACGGTCCACGGTGGTTCTATGCCCAAACTCCTGATGGACGCCCACCTCTTGTGCCACATCCACTGGAATGCCGTGTCCAATGCCTGCAAGTATGGAAAACAAGGTGGTTTTGTCAAGACTATGGTTGGATTTGATACTTCCAAACAAGAATTCACATTGGAAGTGACCAATGAGCCCGGCCTCGGCCACGAGATGCTCATGTCCATGGGCGAAGCTGCCAACGAGTTCATCTTTGCCCAGGGCGTCCGGCTACAACCTCACATGGAGGGCGACAAGGAGAAGCAGCTCGACTCGTCTGGTGATGGAGCATGGATCATGCAAAAATGTGCCAAAACGCTCAAGGGAGAGTGTAACATGAAATTCTCCAAGGATTCCACCACGTTCACCTTTCAGTGTCCAGCCACTCCAGTGTGTCAAAATAGCCCACCCAAAGACATTGGCTTTGTGGTTCCTCAAAATGTCTGGGCCATTGGAGTGGACGACTCTAAAATTCAGCGAAAGCTCATGTACCGCATTTTTTCACACGTTGGAGTGGACCCTTCCCGGCAGGTTGTTTTGGGAGAGACAGCCGACGACGTTGCCAATCTTGAAGAAACGTTATTGAATTACATGGACGAGCACAAATCGGACAAATTTCTAATTATCGTCGACGAGCATTTGGTAAGTTTCTGGCGATCTCGTAACCTTGCTCCTGGATGAGTTTGTTGTCTCGGTTGCATATTTTGTCACTAACCTTCCTCTCTGTTTCTTGTCTTTTTCATAGGACTATGATGATAACCGGTCATTCAAACAGCACGACGGAGTCTTTTCTGGCTCGTTGATTATGAAAGAGATTCTGGAGCGCATGCCAAAAGATCATCAATCCCGCTGTCTTTGTTTGATGAGGTCGGCCAACGATTCGGCCGTAGACGTTGCTCTGTACACACAACGAACCCATGGCTATTTCCCCAAGACCATCATGCAACGCGATCGTACACGACAGGTGTTGGCACCGTTGTGGCAAGAACGTTTTTTCTAAGAAGAGCAAGGCTAGCGGTCGACAAAGACTGTGACTCTACAGTGATTGCTTGACGGATGAAGACCCGCGCACCACCCCACAAATTTATGATTGCACTGGTATTACATACAAGTCCCATCGAACTAGATGTATTGCATGCTAGCTAATACATTCGATAATAATTACATACATAATAATTGAAACTTATCAATTCTGTTTCCTTTTTTCAGTCTGTCGCTACGTTCCATGTTTCGAAAACCGGTCACTGATTCTCGCTTCTTCCCAACCAACCAATGCCCCTCTTTTCTACTCTTACTTTCTTTTTATGATTATTACAATAATACACCCTCGACACTGGACGACGGAATCAATTGGACACCGGCCTCCTTCATATCACTTTGAAAGGTCTCGGCAGCGGCTTCGAATCCTGGCACGGCCGAAGCACAATCCGTCAAGAGGTAGATTTTGGAAATGTCTTGTGAGTTGGTGCAGTGTTCCACAATATCTCGGACTGTATAATTGACACAATGACTCATGGCTTGACCACACACGAGCAAACAATCGGATTGGTCGACCAGTGATTGATGCAGCTTGCTATTCAAAGCGGTATCCTTGGAAACGGGAACATCGGCCGCCAAGGCGGAATACATTTCCGTCAATAAATTTTCACCCTTCATGACCCATTCGACACTTCCGCCCGTCAAATCACTCCATTCGTCCATGGCTTGTCGGACGCATGGCACGACACAGTGTCCTTCACTGCCCATCAAACAATGCTCGGGCCAAATACAAATTTGAAAGCGTCCCTTGTCTTCCAAGCGCCGCGCATATTCCAAACAGTATTTGGTCAAATCAAAGGTACCATTGTTCATGACAGTGTCGGCCTTTTCAAAGACGGTGGCGTCAAATAATTCCTCCAAATTCAAACGGGTTGTCAATCGAGGTTGCCATTTGCCTTGGGCAATATCGTCAGCTGAAATAATCGTAAAAGGACTCGGTTTTTCCCCATTTTCTCCCGACTTCCAAAAACTGGGATGCGCAATATGCAGTTTGTGATGCGAATCCAAAGTGGCCACAATGCGGGTAATTTTTTTGCCTTGACTTTGAATTAAAGAAGCAATCCGTTCGGCATCCTCGTTGGCGGAGGGAATGGCCAAGGATCCACCGGGATGAAAATCCCGTTGGACATCTACCAATAATAAAGTATTCGTCTTGGTATCGGTCATCTTGTAGCACTGTATTTTTTAGTTGGTAGCAGCGTAGTGTGATAGCACTAAGGGTTTGTAATTATAATGGCAATGAACGACGAGAAGGGTCTGCTTCGATGTTGGATCTTGCAAGTTCCTCCATAAATCACAAGCATGCCTGTCGCACTGTTGACTTGCAGCAACAATCGTGCATTTGATTCATCTTTCTTCTTCTTCATTCGTCCCGCACTCTTTTGTCTTCCAACAGGATTTGATTGACATATAGAGTTTGAGAGAGCGTGCGTGCATTTTCTACGTAGATCTTGGTACAATCTATTTAGCGAATCTATTTACCGGATTTTTCGGTAAATTCGGTCTCACAGTAGACCGCTAAGACATAAGGGAGTGTGAAGGATGGATGTGTTTGACAAACCCTGCGCGCAGACTACATAACTTTCAGTACAAAAAGTGTAACAGTGACGTTTTAGCACTTATTGTTTTCATGATAACGCATTTAACAAACAGGTTCTGTGATTGTTGAAATGTTTTTGCTTCATGCCCCCCCTGCGTGAACGTGTTTTTGCACCAAGAAAAGTTGGAAAATTTTCCCAGCACATTGGTCTGCAGGGTGTTCCTGTAGAATTTCGGATTTTCGCGCATTTTGCCCTTCTCGTTAGCCCCACATGGTCAGCGTTCCGAATGGGCTTCCACATAGCTTTGGTGCTGAAAGCTGCTTAACTTCGCCCTCAACAGTCGCAAAGCGGCTGGGCTTTCTCCCATGCATGGCTTTCTCCCACACATTAATTGCCCGGGTGGAGTGAGACCCCCCACGGGAAAACCAATAAAATGTATTCGGTCTCACAGCAGACTGCTAAGATAAGGGAGTTTGAGGGACGAACCTCTTTGGAAAACCCTGCGTGCAGACTGTGCAACTTTCAGCACAAAAAGTGTAACAGTGACGTTTTGGCACTTAACGTTTTCATTGTTTCTTGCTTGATGAACAGTTTCTGTGAATGCTAAATTGTTTTTTGTTCAAGCTCGCCTCGCTCCAAAGGTGTTTTGTGTGGGATTTCGTGTTTGAATGATTGCCGGCACATCATTCTGCAGGATGTGCCTGTAGAATTTCGGATTTTCGCGCACTTTGCCCTCCACACAGCTGTCCAATTGGTACCACCAGGCTCCCACGTAGGCTTGGTACTGAAAGCTACTTAGCTTTGCCCCATGCAGCTGTCCGATTGGTACCACAGGCTCCCACGTAGGCTTGGTACTGAAAGCTACTTAGCTTTGCCCGATGCAGCTAAGTGAGACCCCCCACGGGAACAACAATTTGCCGAAAGCTCCGGTAAAAAGATTTGTCGTAGAGTTTCTTTCTACACCTGAACCCTAACTGGCTGTGTTCTTTTGTGGTCATACCTCAAAATTTAGAAAAACTAGCAGTGACTCACACTACAGCATTATCAATACACTTGCCCATCATGCCTCATCCATCCTGGACTGGTTCGATTCGTCAGTAAGTTTGTCACTCCAATCAATGAATCGATCCCATCACGACGACGACGACAAGAGGAAAAGCCAGCAAGCAAGCCAAAAGAAGGATGACACAACGATTGTGCAACACACCACAATCCCTCCTCCTGTATCTCGTCGGCTGGATCCTGCTTCTGTTCCCATCACTGCCGCCAGTGGTTTCCTTTCAACCACAGCCGCCACCAACAATTCACATTGGTGGTGGTAGTTCGTTTCGTCTCCAACAAGCATTTTCTTCAAAAGAGGATGGTTGGATTTCCCTGACCGAGGATGGCGCTGTACAAAAGAAAATTTTAGTCGAAGGATCCGGTGAATTGGCCCAATCAGGACAGACGGTCGAAATCGATTATATTGGTACACTGGGAGACATGGATTGGAATGTCGAAGGGACCATCACGTGTTGGTTAACTTGTCAACAAGGACTGGATGGGCTTGCCGACAAGTTTCGGGAACATCAAGTGGATGCTTGCAAATTAATGGATCCCGATTTCTTTACGGAAGAATTTTGTGCCGACGCTTTGGGGTTGTCCAATAAGATTCAAATCAAAAAATTGGGCATGGCCTCGAAACGGCTGACCAAGGCCATTGTCGAGTATCCACCGGGGACACAATTTGATTCCAATGCAGACCGAAACGACGGCGCTCCTTATTCATTTGTATTGGGAAAAAAGAAGGCCATACGAGGCATGGAATTGACGGTGGCCAGTATGAGAGAGGGCGAACATGCCAAAATGAAATGCCGAGCAGACTATGCCTATGGCAAAGAAGGCGTCCGCAAATCCAACGGCGATGTCATGGTGCCCGAATATGCAACGCTGTGTTTTGATATCAAACTGTTGAAATGCAGCAATCGCGATTCATGACATGACATATCTCAAGCGCCGTAAACGGATGTTGGTGTGCTAGGATTTCCATCATTGTAGGATCCAAAACCGAAGTCGGTGTCATAAATACCTAAAACTTAAATGTAGATTAATATGCTGCACACGTATTGTAAACATGCTGTGGGCCTGTCCCCATGAGTGCCAAACCTTGTATTTTTGCTTTATTCCGAATGGCTGACAATACTTTTATCCGGCAAGGTAAACAAGTTATTGGGGTCATATTTCTTCTTGGCCCCCTCCAAAAAGACACGCTGCTCGTCGGTAAAGAATTTGATGCGCCTGCCGTCCGAATCGCAAAAGTTGTGGGGTCCATCCTCTCCTCCAATTTCAATAACCTTCTGTTTGGCACGTGTGGCCCAATCTCGAACACTTTGGATTTGCTCTGGAGTGGCATGAGGTTCATATCCTGCCTCTATAATGACCCAAGCAACGGCCTTGCGGTGACGGAGGGAGCTCAGAGACCCATCATTGCGACGCTGTTCACCCGAAATGGTCTGCACGATGATGATGGGTTTTGTGTTTTTACCAGTGGGCAAGTCGACGCGAGTGAAATGGACGAGAGCATCCAACATGGCGTCATCAAAAGCATACACCATGGCACCAATGGCGCTGGCATAGCAACGTTGTTGGACGGGTTCCAGAATGACGGCAATTTCGTCAATGTAGTCTTTTCGTCCCAGGTCGTTGCTCATACGAAACAGAGCTCCCAAATTACTGACGCTCGCCAAGAACGGAATGTCCGTGTACACTTTGGCATTCTTGACTTCGTCGCCACCAATCATGGTAGCTACATTGATAAATACCGGTGCTCCACCGGGCATGGCAATGATACTGGACCCAGCATCGGGCATGTCCTCGACAATTTTGGCATAATTGTGCAAGACCGTCTTGACACGTGCCACTGTGGGCGCAAAGTGGACGACCGTCCCCGCGAAAGCTTGCGAAACATCAAAGAGTTGAAAGGTCCATTGTACCACGACGCCAAAATTGCCACCGCCCCCACGAAGACCACGAAGCAAATCCTTATACTCGTTGGTATCCGTCGCTGTCACCAGTTCCCCCGAGGTCAACACCACTTGGGCGGCTACCACCGTATCACAGGCAAAGCCTGCCTGTCCTCCTAAATATCCAACACCACCTATGTTTGGGAAACAAAAATGAAAAAGGATAAACGAGAGTCAACCATGCTGTTCGCCGCCCCAATTCAACTCCATACACACACGCCTACCTGCTAGGGTCAACCCCGAAACACCTGTATCACCATTGGTCCCGGTCATGAAACTCCATCCTGGTGCACCTTCTTTTAGAGCAGCGTGCACTTCACAAATTTTGGCGCCTCCTTGAATTTGAACGGTTTTGGCGTCCAGATTCACCTGAACTTCGTTTAATTGTTGCAGATCCAGTACCACTGCACAATCCATCATGCAATAATGAGAATGACATCCACTGGCAATGCAAAATGTCAAGGACGAAGAAGAGTCGCCCTCTGGTTTCAACAATAAGGGTGGAATTTGTTTCATGATTTCCACCACATCTTGGACGGACGCGGGGACAATGATGGCGGCAGGATAATTGCAATCATTGAAATAAAAGGGTCGTTCTCGTTGTTGGTGATACGCGTCGGATGCGGGCGTTCCTCCCAACAATTCATCCTCGGAAGTGGGCGCCAAGAGAACCTTGCCTTGAAATGATTCAAGTGCTTTCAACTTGTCGACAAGGCCCGCCTGGGCCTCCAACGCTTGACTGGCCGCTTTGACGCGTGTTGCATCCCGAGGTTTGACGGAAGGTGGGGGCGGTTTGGAAAGAATAGCTCCCATGTTTTGTATGAAGGATGGTTTTGGACGACGAGAGGGGTTTTGGTAGAAAGGCTCACTGTTTTGGTAGAAAGACTTACTCACACGTCGTTTCAAAAGAGGTGATGTGGAAACTTTTCTTGACGATGGGACGTAGTTTTCATGGATTCATAAAATGCAGAAGCCCCATGCATATGCCGCTGATGATGTTCTTACATTATTATTATATATTCATCGCGCCACGATTGACACTCAAGAAAATCCTGCATTCGGTGGAAAGATATCGTACTCCCGTCATCACTCATCAGAACCCTTGATTCATTCAGAACCCTTCAAACCCGTGACAGGAAGTGAATCCAGAGTAAAATTATTCTTTAGCCTTATCATTCTTATCACTATGACTATTTTTCAAATTGTTTGTTGGCCACAATTATTATGGCTCCAACAGCCGGGTAACTCGAGCGAAGTACGTGCATGTAAGTATTTCACAAAAGCGGCATTTCACAAAAGCGGCATCGGATGGAGATACAGTAGCTATTCGTAGCTACTTTAGCTAGCTAGCGAGCGTAGCTACTAGCTAGATTCAAATTTTTCGACGATGTTTCTGCTGCATGAACTGGTACTCTGCCTTCTCTCCTCACACACACGAATATCTCATATCTGTCCGCTACAGTGTACTAGTCTACTACTAGGCAGTAATAAATGAATGGGAGTGGTAGTTAAAGTTATCCCAAACAGTAAGGAGGGGGGCTCTTCGATTATTGGCAGGTGGTGGGAAAAATTTGAGAGAATGCATTTGTATTATTGCACTGCATTACTGTTCGTTTTTGGGGACAGCAAACACATCTTTCCACGCCGTATATCTGTGTCACCCGTTTGGAATCGGATCCTGTGGAGAGGGAGACGAGCCACACCAAACATGGCAATGTCGAGACCTCCTTCGTTGGATAGGATGCAGCAGGACCTAGATGGTAGCTTGGCCCATGTGGATCCCAATCTTTGCATCCGTATCTTGCATGTGGATGAAGATATTGTAGTGGTTGACAAACCTTGCAATCTTAGGTCTGTTCCTGGTCATGCTACTACTGCTGCTGGCGATGATGATAACAGCAATACGGATACCTATTTACAACAACAAACGCAAAAGAAGCGACCTCATCCAGATTCAGCATCCCGAGATGATGATGATGGGGACCATCCTTCTGCCACCGATGGAATTAAGAATACAAGCTCGAATCCGTCCAGCCATCCAGATACGAAGCGGAATGGAAATGATGTTCGATTGACTGCACAACAATCCTGGGAAGCTGCCATTCGAAGCTTTGCCACAATCTCCAATATCAATGCCGATCACGGGTCGGGAAAAGAGGCAACTGCATTTTCCAATAAGGATACTACGGATACTGACGATGTGGGAGAAATAAAAGATCCTACCGTGTTGCAATGCCTCCAGCAACTGGCCTCATCCGATCGGTCCATTGCTTCCATTCCAAGAAAGTGAAAATTCTTTCAAAAGTATTGGATGAGAAATCAAAAGCGGTTATTACGACAACAAGAAAGGAGCAGCAATAATGCTGGGGAAGATAGTATCATCAAAGAGGAAGAAAAACCAGATTCCGCCACAACCAGAGCTAACAACAATCATCATGCCGATGACAATGGCGACGAGACGAATCCATCATTGGCGGCCACAGTCTTTACCGTACTGCAACATCGTCAGAAATCCTTCCACCATCTACCGACACCCACCCGCGACGAAGACTCGGCGTATGGTCAACTCGTCCTAGTTTTAAGGTCTCGCCAGTCACCAGAAACGACAACAGCAGAAGTAACAGGACCATCACCACCACTTTATATTGTACATCGTTTGGATTGTGAAACGTCAGGTGTCATGGTATTTGCACGCAACCAAGCGGCTGCATCGATTCTCTGCAAGGCATGGAGACGGGAAGGGGAAGGAGGAGCACAGCAGCAACAACAACGTGACATTCAACAAAATGGCGTTGCTGTATCCAAAATCTATTGGGCCAAAGTACGGCATTGGCCACCTTATCATGACAATCACCAAACGCAAGGTATCATAGACCTTCCCTTGGCACCCAATTCAGAGGAACGCCTCAAATGGAAGATTGTAGATGTACAAGATCCGGCAGGGAAACCCAGTATCACGCATTGGCGAATCCTCCAACCAAAGGAACAACACCATCAGGAGGAGGAAGAAGAGGATATTCCAGAAGAGGATGAACCTGTTCTTTTGGAACTCACTCCGCTGACAGGAAGAACACATCAACTACGCATCCATTGCGCTCATGTAGGAAGTGGCATCATTGGGGATTCCTTGTACGGACAGGATCAGCTGGAGGTGTTAGGGCAAGATGGGAAGCGACTCTTGCTGCATGCACATCAATTGTCTTTTCCACATCCCACCAAGAATGAAATGGGTTGCTTTCAATCATACCCCCAGCCACATAATTGGTAATGCAGTCACAAGTGCAGCTGAAGTGCTGGTACGACGTAGTTGGTACTTACTTACCTACCGTGCAGTCAGTGTGCACTATCAGTCTGAAATGGGTCAGAAATGTGGTGATTGGCTTCAAATTCCCTCCACCCGGGAGGAAGTTTTCTCAACTCACATTATGCACGACTGAAGAAAATCCTTCGAACAATCTACTGTACTATTATTGTCTATCAACGCCAACAAGGTAATGAATCTATCAACGCCAACAAGGCAACGTCGCAGAAACTATTTCTCCACTATCAGTTTACATGGAGATAGTAGTTGCCAACAGCAGCTATTGACATCATAGACGCAAGTCAGCAAGATTACCTTCAACACGGTCAACTACCAACACCCCCCGGCCCGAAACCAGTAGTTTGCTACCACCAGCTACCAGTAGTTAACACGGCGCATATCAATGAACACACCGCCAGCGGACATATAGTGTGGTTAACGACCAAATAAGATGGAGGTTCCTCGTCCACTTGCTCGATCAGAGCTGACCACTCGCAAAGAACTTGCGCTCCTGTCTGGAGGTAAGGGTGGTACGAACTCTCTGAAACTTGCCACGCCCATTTCGTATGTAGGAGGTCCAGCTATTGCAACCAAAAAAGGACGTGTCTCCCACTTTGTCTTAAAGGAATCAGTCAATGCACCCTTACCAACAACAGCGACAAATGAAGCTGGAGAACCAGCAGTCTATTTCCTCCATAGGGCTTCGTCTGGACTTGGATCTGAACCGACAATTGCAAGTGATATTCTCATGCTACAACGGAGACATGAAAGGGGAGGGGGCGTGAATCCCTGCATCCCAATGTTTTGGGAACCTCAACAGCAGCCCACTGGCTGCTCAAAAATTCAATACGTTGGTAACTGGGACATAAAAGAAGTTGAAATTAAAGAGCACACGTACAAGAGAAGGCTTCGATGCGGCACAATAACCCTGCAACTCAATGGTTATTCGGAAAAATTTGCTGCTATCATTGATGAGGCTGCTGCGCGCAAGCGCCAAAAGGAGGCTTCAGCAGCGGCTCGTTGGAAAGTAGTCGCTCGGAAGTCAACAGTCGCTGGCACACCAGCAGTCGCTGGCACACCAGCAGCGGCTCGCATGCCATCCCATGATAATGTCGTTGAGATAGACGACAGCGACACAGAAGACGACAACAACGACGACGAAGATTATGTTGTTGATGATGATCCGACACGACATATCGGAGTCAAATCGGAGCCAGCATCCGTGGATGATTATAATAGTGATAGCAACCAGCAACAAGAAGAAACAACACACACGGATTACGAGAAGAAACGATCCTGCAACAGAAATTCCCACGAGAAGCAACGAGTACACCACAGCAACAACCATATCTATTCTTCGGGCCGAGCAGCAGCAGCAGCAGTTTCAAGACCCGTGAAGCAAGAAGAAAGTTCTGCCGACGGCGCTTCTCGTTCCCGCCATGGCAAGCGCGGGTTTGCAGCTGTTGCCGCGGCCGAGACAGGCGAGGCAGCAGCCGCGGATAGAGATGGTGAGCATGGAGCAAAAAAGAGACATGCCACTGCAAGAGGCCGTAGCACACGACATGACGACGACGAGGAGGAGGACGCAAAGGATGACGACGACAGGAAGGATGATAATGAGAAGTACCTGGATGATTACACAGAACAAGAAGTCCACGATTATATACTCCTGCTAGCAAACGAGGATCCTAAACTCCAGGCATTGGCCAAAAGACTTCTTGAGACTTACTATGACGGAGCATCTGTGGTCGCTGAGTTGCGCGAGGGCAAAGACCATTTTGTGAAGTCGTTTCTTTACAAAATTTCAGGGCTGGATGACGAACTGTTATGCTTGTCGCTTTACAGACGGTTCCAGCGGGTCGCCAAGAAGTACTAGAACGCTTAGAGGAGACCATTAATTTTTGAAAGGTCATTTTCTTTCCAAAAGAGCAGGATTGGAAGACGAACTGTTATGCTTGTCGCTTTACAGACGGTTCCAGTGCACCCCAAGACTAAAATATGTAGTGTGCCAGATTCTACTTGTAGTATACAATACTATCTTTTTTAAATTCATTCAACTACTGTAGTAGCAGCAGTTCAAAAACATTGAAGGTCGTATGCTTCCTCTAAACTTTCTCGCTGCCAGCATGCGCTCGGCACTGGTGGGATGACTATGGTGTGCGATGATGGATTGGAAGTTACGGGGCAATGGGGTCACCTCGTGTGGAAGACCAATGGCAAAGGAACAAATCACATAGGAACGAAAATTAATTGAATAACCTGCTGTGGCATTCCGAGTGTAGCTATTTCGATAGTCTACTAGTAGTACAGTAATAGTAACATTTGATATTAGTATACTGGTGAATACATTCATTTATTCCTCTACATCCGCCATGAGATTTCGTTTGGATCTGGAAATGCTGCTGCTTCGACTAAAGCTGTTGTGCATGCTAGATTGTTGTTTTCCAAACAGATCTCGACACGACATGGCTTTGCGGCCCGACAACAGATTGGGTCTGGACGAACTCGCAGTCGCCCCCGGTTGGTTTGCTGTGAGCAAGGACGGACGCGGTCGTGCAGCGGCCAAGACGGCGGCCGCCGAAGGACCACTGCTCTGACTCTTGTTGGTATTGTCCGTGACACTATCATCCTTCATAACATCCATCATGAGATTCCGTCGTGATCGTGACATGTTCAACGACTGATGCAGACTTTCATTCACAGCACCAGTACTACTCAACTTGTTTCCCATCATCATCATGCTGCGAGAGGGTGTGGATTTGACATGAGCTGACGTTGTGGTCAAGTGACGGACACTTTGCGATCGATTGGCGTGGGACTTCATGCGAGCCAATTGCATGCGTCGATCCGGTACAGTGTTGTTCGAGGCAGCAGCAGCAGAGGCAGCCGTGGGATTGGGCAAGGTCGAGGCACGACCAATACGACGGCGACTCGTATCTTTGGTCTTGTCCGTTTCGTCCACGTTGTGGTGGAGGCTGCTAATGTTGAGACTGTTACGGCTATGGTCTTCCTCCCCAAAGGAATCCGATGACTCGGAGGATGAGTTCGAACCCGTACTGATGGTACTCTTGTCATCCATCACCTCTTCTTTTTGTACCGTTTGTCGTTCAACCTGTTGTGCTTGTTGTTGTTGTTGCATCATGTTTCGTACGGATTTTCGTAGTGTATCATAACTCGAGAGAGCCTCTACTTCGTCTTGGCATTCTTTGGCAAAGGAACCATTGTGAGAAGAAGTGCGACCCAAACTTTTGCGCACATGAAAGGAAATGCCACTGAGACTGTCTTCCTTGTTCTTCTCTGTGGTGGAGTGGGCACTACTGGTCCTGATACTACTACTTTTGGGGTCTGCTTCAGTGCTGCCCTTGTTGTCTGCGACAAACTCTGGAAAGGATAAGGAAGACGAAGAGCAACTCCAAGGATCCTCCAGATTGGACAAGACATGGTCAATTTGATGGGTGACACTCATGCGAGGCGGAGATGGCGCTGTTGTAGCAGAGGCGGAAGTAAAGCATCCCGTACTGCGGCACCGTCTCATGTCCCGGCGAGTACTTGAGCCATTGCTGTTATTGGAAGCAGCAAGAGGTGGTTTGGAGTAATCCACTAGCACAGAGGATCGTTGCTTACTATGGGTACTGGGCGCAGTATCGGCACTACGCAGGGAGTTCAGAGCCTTGATTTGTTCTCGAGTCTTTTTCTTATCCTTGTTAAACTTGAAGGATAACGATGATTGGAGGTTAAAGACGCCATTGGCAGAGGTACCACAACCCTCTTCGGGGAGTACATTGAGAGGATCCATAGAGAGACAGGTCTTCATGGTGGGTATATATTGATACTTGATACTTTGATCTTTGGATTGAGGACAGATAAGACTGCTTCTTCTGCTGTTTCTGCTAGCTCGAGTAGTAGTAGTGTTATTCTATTTTGAGGGAAGTGAAGGGGGGGTGGAGTTGTTGCAATACTACTCCGGAGTAGTAGTTGCTGTCGTCGTCGCCGGTACTGGCAACTATCTAGCTAGTGCTGATAAGTCGCTGGTTTTCGACTGATAAGTCGGTGGTTTGTGATGGTTGCAGACTAGATAGATTCCCAAAACAACCAGTATTGAAGTGGTGGCAATTGTTAGCAAATTTACAGGATATGCTGCATACGTGGTAAAAATATACTTTGCTACAATGATGATACTGTAGCCACAACTAATAATTGCACAAACACTTCTCGTGTAAGTACTAATAAAACACAGTTCTGTTCTCGAAGTTCCATTGAGAGGGTATCGAACCGTAAGTACTGTTCTCATCTGGGAACGAATTGAGTGCTTCCAAGAACAAGGTAGGGAACGGCTCCTTATGCCTGCAAATTTAGTACGTTTAAAAATGCCTTCTTTCGACTGGAGTTGGCGCACTTCCGGCAGTCATTATCCAAAACGGACATGGCATCAATATGAGTTAATCATAGTGTTTCACGTACAACTCGTAAATGTTAAATCCTGTAGGTCATTGACGGCTGCTTTCTCACTCAAACATGACTGTTTTGGTATAAATGAATATAAATGAATTCGTTGACGAAAACCGCAGACACAGTAGCTACTTAGGGGCAAGCAGTCTCGAGGACAGAATAATGTTCAAAAATTTCAGAAAAGGGAATCGTAGAAGGTGGTCTGCCGGCACCCCATGGCCAGGAAAAAGAAGCACAATGGCACTCCAAGCAAAAAAGCACTTCCAGTGGTGACACTTCCAAGTGTGAAGAAGGTTCCCTGTGAGAGAAATTTTGAACTGGAATGGAAATTGGACCCACCAATGATGGCAAGTCTGACTCTGGATGGTTGGTGTAGCCCTTGTGACATTTGTCTGGTAAAGAAATGTGACGTGAGCAAGCATTGCAGACATCCGGACGGCAGAATCTGCAATGTTTTGTTTGCCAGCGATCCTGCAACTGTCATGGCTCGAAACTCAAACTTTGGTGTGAAGCAAGCCACATTTTTTTGCTTGTCTGTGTGTCAACATGTGTCTGCATGCCCGAATGCAGAACTGTCACACAAGGGACACACCACACATCCAAATGTTGCAACTGCAAAAGGCACATGCTTCACTGTTCAATGCACACGTCTTTGGTGGCTTCATGTTTTTCTTGTGTTTTGGTTTTTTTCGCAATTTTTGACATCATTCAGTTGGCCTCCTCCAAGACTGCCACAACACAGTGGGGCCTGAACTGGAAGAAGATGAACACACAATGTGTTGAAAAATGAAATGAAATAAAATTGAACAAATTGTGACTCCAACTTGTCAGAATTGAAAGATGCATGGATGTCTTATTTTCAATGTCATGCCCCAAACATGATCAACATCAGCATTGTCATTTCGAGTGACAAGAATCCATGATGGCCAAAACAAAGACTTTGAGATGCAGGCGTTCTCCTTTTTGGTAACATTGTTATGAATGAATGCACAAATGTGGTTCTGTCTGCCTGAACAGGAAAATAGCTCTGGCAGTGATACAAGCAGAGATCAAAAGCAAATCAACCCAATTTTCCGCAGACAAATCAACCCAACTGAATTCGCTGTCGTGGCCGTCAGGATGCTATCAAATCGTTCCACCACAGCATCTGCCACAATCATCTAACATTTTAGTTTACTGTTAAACCATGGTGCATGCATGGCTCTGCAGTTTTTTACAAGTTGTAGCTAGAGTAGGTAGTGGTCGAGGGAGATCATAAAGGTTGTGGGAACATTTGGAACAACCAAAGTCATGGCGCATGCAGGATGCTGACGGCACCACTTGTAACAGCCAGGCAAGGCGGGCAAGGACACGACTTGTTGGGATGCATATCATGTGCAGCCAGCGCCGGAAGGACTAGTCTATTGTGTGTTTCTAATTAAGTAAAAAGAATTGGTTTTTGTTTGGAGAAAAGTTCATTACAATGATAATTATGAGTTATGATTTCATGGGATGTTACTATAGCTGGAATGTCAGCTATGTATTGGAGGTAAGTTTAGCAGGAGGTATGATATCATATTTAGCACGAAGTCTCTTGATGATGAAGACGCGCAGCACGGGCCAAGGCTTTTTCACAAGCCGCATGACTGAGAAGTTGGGCCATGGTGCACATGGCATCCTCATCAACGACCACGGCAGTGCTGCCGAGAGCCAACAACTGTTGTTGGATGGCTTGTTGATCCAAAACGGCTTGAACGCGGGCGACCTTGACGGACTTGGCACGCTTTTGTTCCGTGGTGGAGCAACAGTATTTTTCCAAACCCAAAGGACAGTATTCGTCCTTGTTCATTTTGGGTTGGTGTTCCACAGGTAATTGTTGTTTGAGTTGACAGAGCTTGGCCATGTACATGACATCGCGCTTGACATTGGATTTGAAGCCGCTGTATTCGACAGGGGTGTACCACGTCTCAGGGGAGGAAGTGCAGGGAGCAGGAACCACTTGGACTGTAGCAAAGCGGACCGATTTGGTGATGGAAACACGACGGCGTTGTTGAGGTCGGTGAGAAGAGCAGTCGGTGGCGGATGATTGCTCGGCACGCGAGCGCTTGCGGCTCTGGGACTTGCTATCAGCAGAGCTGATTTCGTAAAGAGATTCTTCAGTGGGGATAAGATACATCTTGATGGTTTGTTTTGTTTTGTGCAGATAATGTATTAAATTAGATAGCTATTGGATTTGCTGTCTGATAAAATTGTGAGATGTAGAAAGAGGACGATTGACAAAAGCAAAGGAGAAGAATTATTGCTGTGACTAAAGCATGCATCACGGGGGAAAGCATCCACCCAGCTCTGGGCCGGGTAAACTTTACGGTTGCTGAAATCGCATACTGGAGTACTGCTGTACTTCGGATCAGGAATAATACGAATAAAACGTGAAACCGGGAGCGACATAATTTGTCCCATAGTTAATTGTACATGAGGTGCATGTAGAAGAGACAAATTTTCGAAACCAGACTCACTCAGGACTTGAATGCAGGCATGTGCCGGCTAAGACTGTATGGTTCAATCCTGCATTTTCTACAATGCTACATAGCGTTGCTCCTGCTGGTACTAGTACCACTTAGGAGTAATTGGAGTAATAGAACTTACTACTCCGAGTACCTAAGTACGCCGAGTACTGTATTTGCTAGAGTAACTTAATAGGCTTAGCTGTTATATTTGTACTCCGAGTCTTATTTGTACATCGGGTAAGGAGTTGGACAAATATAGCACGGAGTACCGCTCTACAAGTAACATTATACGTACTGGAGGTCTGGAGTAACTTGTAACGTGACGTCCCTCAGGCCATTTTTGTTAAGCTTCTCTTGGTTGAAGATGCCTTCCCCCATAGTAGATGTCGCAAGTTATTCCTGTTGATGTTGACACCTAATTCCGCTACTCCATATTTTTGGCACCTGAGTGTTGTCCAGTCGTCGAATTGTGACTTGTTTCGCACTCCGAGTACAGTACGAGCTTGCATCACTTACGACCCAGACTCAACGCAAAGGTTATGTCAACCTTGCTGATGCATGTCAACTCCCAAAACCGCTGGGACTAGGACTGGGAAGTCTACTCTACGGTCCTATGGCGTCTTGCAAAAACAGGGCAATGAATATGTATGAGTTCGAGAGTCACATGTGGGATTGCAGAAATCGAATTGCATCTGAAAAGGAAGGCATGCTATTAAGAAACGAGATGATCTTGGAATGACCTAGAGCATGACCACATATAGAGCCTTACAATTAGTGTTTGGTACCGCTAATGTCCCGCTAATGCATTACCAACTAATGCCAAGTGATGCTTGCAGCATTACCAACTAGCATTAGTTGGGCATTAGTGACTTAGGGTTAGGGTTGCTAACCAACTAAGGAACTGATGGGGGAAACACAGAAATGAAAGAGAGGAGGGAGAACTCAGTCAACTGAGTTCTGGTTTGCAA
>Ga0163148_10002026_pt1 | contig 25183 bp, 16 predicted proteins | sample OliLakLV19MP7P2_FD_148606 | JGI IMG/M metagenome (GOLD analysis project Ga0163148, IMG submission 148606) | Freshwater microbial mat bacterial communities from Lake Vanda, McMurdo Dry Valleys, Antarctica- Oligotrophic Lake LV.19.MP7.P2 | ecosystem: Environmental > Aquatic > Freshwater > Lake >... | reverse complement strand
GGGGTGCGGGCGGGGGTGCGGGCGGGACGCCCGCGGTCCCGGCGGGGTTTCTTCCCGGGAACGCGGACATCCTGTCCGCAATCACCCCTGACCCGGTGGCGTTCCTGAAGGGGCATCCGACGCTGGTGGTGGATACACGGCACTTCGACGCGGGCTTCACGGCGCGGCTTCTGGAGGCCATCGGCGACGTGGACGCGCAGACCGACGGCGTGCTGTTTCACAGCGAGAACTTTCAGGCGTTGTCGGTGATGCAGGCGCGGTATCGGGAGCAGGTGAAGTGTATTTATATTGATCCGCCGTATAACACGGGCAGTGACGGCTTTGTCTACAAGGACAGCTATTTGCACTCGAGCTGGCTCAGCATGATCGAGGACCGGCTCTCCCTCGCGCGATCTCTCTTGTCCCAAGTCGGCGTCGCGTTCCTGACGATCGACTATGTCGAAGTGTCCCGACTGAGACTGCTCTGTGATGATGTGTTTGGCGCCAATAATTTCCTTGCTGACATCGCTTGGGAGAAGCGATACACCCGCAGTAATAACGCCAAGCGCTTCTACAGCCTGAAGGACACTGTTTTGTGTTATCGCGTAAGCGAGGCGCTCGATATCGTTCGCGAATCCAGAACTGAGAAGTCCAAGGGCAACTACTCAAACCCTGATAAGGATCCGCGGGGTCCTTGGATCAGCTCCTCCTACGTGAACCCGGCGACCAGGGATCAGCGCCTGAATCTGGTTTACCCGATCCACCACCCTGTCCGGAACGCGAGCATTGAGCACCCGACTCATGCGTGGAAGTATGACCCAGCGACTCACAGGAAACATTGCGACAGCAACCGGCTCTATTGGGGTGTCGACGGAACCTACGAATTCCCCCGCCTGAAGTCATTCCTGTCCGAAGCCCCCGAAGGAATGGTGCCAATCGATGTCTGGCACTACAAGCTGACCGGAACGACAGACGACGGAGGCAACATTGTGAAGGCGGTGTTTGGGAGCGCAGTGTTCGACAATCCCAAACCTCCTTCGCTAGTCGAAAGAGCTTTATCGCTCTCACCTGAACATAGCGATGCCCTGCTTGCTCTGGACTTCTTTGCCGGCTCCGGCACCACCGGCCACGCCGTCATCAACCTCAACCGCGAAGACGGCGGCCAGCGCAAGTTCATCCTCGTCGAGATGGGCGACTACTTCGACACGGTGCTCCTGCCACGCATCAAGAAAGTCACCTTCACCCCCGAGTGGAAAGACGGAAAGCCCAAGCGCCACGCCACGCCGGAAGAAGCCGAGCGCAGCCCGCGCATCGTCAAGGTCGTGCGCCTCGAGTCCTACGAGGACACGCTCAACAACCTGGAGCTGAAACCAAACGAGGTGCAGCAGTCGTTGCTCTATGCCTCTGAAAGCGGGCGGGACGCCCGCGCTCCCGGGGGGGACGCCTTCGCTCCCGGGGACGCCTGGGCTCCTGGGTTCCGGGAGCAGTACCTGCTGCGCTACCTGCTCGAAGTCGAGACCCGCGGCAGCCAGTCGCTGCTCAACGTGCAGGCGTTCAGCGACCCCACCGCCTACACGCTCAAGGTCAAGCGCCCCGGCTCGGACGAAAGCCGCGAGGTGAATGTCGATCTGCTGGAGACCTTCAACTGGCTGATCGGCCTCACCGTGCAGCACATCGCGGCGCCGCAGACCTTCAGCGCCGCCTTCGAGCGCGACAGCGAGAAGCGCCTGCGCCTTTCTGCCAGGAGCGGCGGGCGGCTGAAGCAGGATGCCGCCGGCCCGTACTGGTTCCGCACCGTCACCGGCACCGCGCCCGATGGCCGCAAAACGCTTGTCATCTGGCGCAATTTGCCCGGGAGCGCGGGCGTCCCGCCCGCAATGGAAGGCGACCGAGACAATCTCGCTCCCAGCGTAGAGCAGGACAATCTGGTGCTCGACGAGTGGTTCACCAGGCAGGGCTACTCAGCCAAGGACAGTGAGTTCGACCTGATCTACGTCAACGGCGGCAACAACCTCGAAAACCTCAAGACCCCCGACGACCGCTGGAAGGTGCGCCTGCTCGAAGAGGACTTCCTCCGGCTGATGTTCGCCACGGAGGGTGGGTGATGGCGAAGAAGAAGGCCACCAGCCAGTCGCCCGCCCGTTCGGCGGAGCCGCTGTACCGGGATATCCGCGCCGTCCTCGAGTCGGGGCGTGCTGGCGCCTACCGGGCCGTCAATGCGGCCATGGTGACGGCGTACTGGCAAGTGGGTCGGCTGATCGTGGAGCATGAGCAGGGCGGTCGCAGGCGAGCGGCCTACGGCGAGGGGCTACTGGAGGATCTGTCACGGAGACTGACTGCGGATTTCGGGCGAGGGTTCACGGTTACGAACCTGGGCTACATGCGCCAGTTCTTTTTCGCATTTCCAATTCCCCACGCACTGCGTGGAGAATTGCATCCGGATGGAATTCTGAACGCGCTGCGTGCCGAATCCGGGGTCGTGGGAAAACGGAACGCACTGCGTTCCGAATCGCCGATTCCCCACGCAGCGCGTGAGGAATCTCTTGCGCTTCGGCCCGAGCTTTCCTGGACCCACTATCGCCTGCTGCTCAGCGTCGAAGACGCCACCGCGCGCGCGTGGTACATGAACGAGGCCGCCAGCCAGCATTGGTCGACGCGCCAGCTCGAACGGCAGATCTCGGTGCTCTACTACGAGCGCTTGCTGACGAGCCGCAAGCAAGCCCCGGTGAAAAAGGAGGCCGCCGCCAAGCTCGCCAAGCTCGAGCCTGATCAGTTCATCCGCGACCCCTATGTGCTCGAGTTCCTCGATCTGAAGGACTACCCCGCACTTCGGGAGTCCGCCATCGAGCAGGCCATCATCGACAACCTGCAGGGCTTCCTGCTGGAGCTGGGCAAGGGCTTCTCCTTTGTCGCCCGGCAGAAGCGGGTTCGCTTCGAGGAAGAAGACTTCTACGTGGACCTCGTCTTCTACAACTACCTGCTCAAGTGCTTCATCCTGATCGATCTGAAGGTCGGCAAGCTGACCCACCAGGACATCGGGCAGATGGACAGCTACGTGCGCGTGTTCGACGCGCATGCGCGCCCCGAGGGCGACAACCCAACGATCGGCCTGATCCTGTGCTCCAAGAAGAACGAGGCCATCGCCAAGTATTCCGTGCTGAGCGAGGGCAAGCGGATCTTCGCAGCGAAGTATTCGCAGTACTTGCCGACCGTGGCGGAGCTTCAGCGCGAAATTGAGCGCGAACGCCGCCTCATTGACGCAAAGCGCTCGACGAAGGAGGACCGCTGATGTTGCGCGGACTCACAACACGGGACTTACCGCGCCATGGCCGTTCCTGTCTGGTCAACCCGCAGATGCGGGAGTCGCTGCCTCCCGAATTGAACAGAACACTGCCACCGCCGCCAACGGCAGCAGGCGCGCAACAGGAAGGCGAGGGCGGACATGCATAAACCGGCGACAACAAGGGCGCGTGCATCGGCGACAAAGCCCCCCGTGCCCTTCGCCCACAAGCTGGTGCTCAACCAGTGGTTGTTGTCGCTGTTCACCGTGGACAGCTTCGAGAAGCTGGCCGAGCACTTGCGCAACGAGGCGTGGGAAGGTCTGGACGAGAACAACGTCCACTGCTTTCACCATGCGCTCACGGACCAGCTCTTCAACCTGACGCAGCTCCCCACCGAGCTCTTGCTCGAGTACGACCAGAACATCGTCAAGCACACCCAGCGGCTGAACGAGGCCCGCCTGACGCGCGGTGACGAACCCGTGGTCTGGAAGTACTTCCAGTATCTCGCCCTGCTGTTCACCGAGATCTACCTCGACCGTTACTTCCGCGATCCCAAGGCGCTGCTGGCGGCCATCAACGCGCAGGTCGCCGCCTACAACGAGGGCAAGCCCGAGGCCGATCAACTCAAGCCGCTGGACGCCAGCGCCGAAGCCTGGCCGCAGCTCAACAAGCTGGCCTTCTGGATGGCCACCGGCAGCGGCAAGACGCTGGTGATGCACGCCAACATCCTGCAGTTCCAGCACTACCTGGGCGTTCATGGCCGTCGCAAGGAGCTGAACCGCATCATCCTGCTCACGCCCAACGAAGGGCTGTCGCAACAGCACCTGCGCGAGTTCAGGGCCGCGGGCATCGACGCCGAGCTGTTCAAGAAGGACGGGCGCGGCCTGTTCACTGGTCAGGCGGTCGAGATCCTCGAGGTCACGCGCCTGCGCGACGAGATGGGCGACAGGACCGTGGCGGTGGATGCCTTCGAGGGCAACAACCTGGTCTTGGTGGACGAGGGGCACCGTGGCGCCTCGGGTGGCGGCGACGGGGCGTGGATGCGCTATCGCAACGCGCTCTGCGAGAAAGGCTTCTCCTTCGAGTACTCGGCCACCTTCGGCCAAGCTGTGAAGGGCAACGCCGCGCTCACCGACCTGTACGCCAGGAACACGCTGTTCGACTACTCGTACCGCTACTTCTACGGCGACGGCTTCGGCAAGGACTACCAGATCCTGAATCTGGATGAAGGCACGCAGAGGGATCATCTGGAGGTGTATCTGGTCGCCTGTCTGCTCTCGTTCTTCCAGCAGCAGCGGCTCTATCGCGACCGGGAAGGCGCGTTCCGGCCGTTTCAGATCGAGAAGCCGCTGTGGATCTTCGTGGGCGGCAGCGTCACAGCGACGCTCGCCTCGAAAGACGCCTCGGACATCGTCGCGATTCTGCAGTTCTTCGCGCGCTATGTGAAAGACCGCGACGGCAGCATCCAGCGCATTGACCGGTTGCTGAACCACGGGCTCGAGACCGCTACCGGCAAAAACCTGTTCGCGAAGCGCTTCGTCCACCTCAACACCTGCGGGCTGTCGCCGGCGCAGGTCTTTGACGAGACGCTGGCCACGCTGTTCAACGCGCCGGGTGGCGGGCAGCTCTACGTGGAGAACCTGAAAGGCGCCACCGGCGAGGTGGCGCTGCGCCTCGGCGCCGAGAACGACGCCTTCGGTGTGATCAACGTCGGCGACGATGCCAAGCTGGTCAAGCTGTGTGAGGACAAGGGACTCGCCACCGGCGAGCGCGAGTTTTCAGGATCGTTGTTCCACGAGATCAACAAGGCCCATTCGCCGGTCAACCTGTTGATCGGTTCCAAGAAGTTCACCGAGGGCTGGTCGAGCTGGCGCGTCTCGACGATGGGTCTGATGAACGTGGGCAAGGGCGAAGGCGCGCAGATCATCCAGCTCTTCGGGCGCGGAGTGCGCCTGAAGGGTCACGACATGAGCCTCAAACGCTCTGGCAAGGCGCAGCTCCCCGAGGGCATCGAGCAGCCCAAGCATATTGGGGCGCTGGAGACACTGGGCATCTTCGGCATTCATGCCGACTACATGGCGCAGTTCCGCGACTTCCTCGAAGAGGAGGGACTGCCCACCAACGACGACCGCATCGAGTTCCTGCTGCCGATCATCAAGAACCTGGGCACGCAGAAGCTCAAGACGATCCGGCTCAAGAAGACGATCAACGGCGTGAGCACCGAGTTCGGCGACGCCTTCCGCAAACTCGCGCCGGTGCCGACCGTCGCCAAGCCCGAGCCGCTGAAGGAACCCGCGACCCAGTACCTGCAGAAGAACCAGGTGGTGGTGAACTGGTACCCGAAGATTCAGGCGATGAAGTCCGGTGGGCTGGTGGGCGGCGATGCCGACGCCGCGCCCAACGAGGCGCATCTGACTGCGCGGCACGTGGCTTTTCTCGACGTGGATGCGATCACCTTCGAGCTCGAGCGCTTCAAAGCCGAACGTGGCTGGTACAACCTCAACCTCACGCGGCGGGGCATCCTCGATCTGCTCGCCGACTGCACGTGGTACCGACTGCAGATCCCCGAAAGCGAACTCGCGTTCGATTCCTACGAGCGCGTCCGGCTGTGGGGCGAGATCGCGCTCTCGCTGCTCAAGAAGTACACCGAGCGGTACTACACCTTTCGCAAGCGCGAATGGGAGATGCCGCACCTCGAGTATCGCGAGCTGGAGGGCGACGACCCGAACTTCCTGTGTGTGAAGGAATCTCCGGGCGCGAGCTACTACCGCATCCTGATCGATCGTTCGGAGGAGGAGATCGTCGCCAAGCTGGAAGAGCTCAAGGCATCGATCGAAAGAGGCGACCTCAAGCCGTGGGAGTTTCGCGGCATGAAGGCGCTCTGGTTCGGCCGGCACCTGTACCAGCCACTCCTCTACCTCGACAGCGGCATCGTCGAGATCAGCCCGGCGCCGCTCAACAAGGGCGAACGGCGATTTGTCGAGGATCTGAAGGCCTTCCACGACAGCGCCGCAGCGTTCTTCAAGACCCGCGACCTGTACTTGCTCCGCAACCTGAGCAAGGGCCGCGGCGTCGGCTTCTTCGAGGCCGGCAACTTCCATCCCGACTTCATCCTCTGGCTCATCGAAGGCGGTACGCAGCGAGTGATCTTCGTCGACCCCAAGGGCATTCGGAACCTCGGCAAGGACGATCCCAAGATTCAGTTCCACGACACGATCAAGGACATCGAGCACAGGCTCGGGGACGCGACAGTGAGTCTCTCGTCGTTCATCGTGTCGAACACGCCGTCAGCCACGATGCAGCTGCTCTGGGGCATGGGCAAGCCTGGCATGCGAGACAGGAACATCCTGTTTCAGGAAGAAGACAAGGACAGCTATGTGAAGAGCATGCTGGCGTCGGAGGACGCGGGGAGCGCTGCGCGATGAGCAAGCTACCGTCCAAATGCGTGTTATATATATAAGACCCTTTGACTTCTTCTCCCATTGCGGATGCCCGTTAGGTACGCTCAGAAGCCTGTCCTCCACGCTTTCAAGAGTTCAGCCAGCGCAGCGGTGGAGCCGTCCTTGGGGTGATCGCCTTGGACGGGCGCTTCCGACCACTTGGAAACTCCCGCCCGATCCTACAGCCCGACTCCGAAGTGCACGGTGGCATGGAACCACGGAGCTGCTCGATTGCCCTTTGCGCTGCGGGTTCCCTCAAGTCGTCGAACGTTGCAGTCATGTTCGACCTCACATCACTTCCCAAACCGCTGCGCCACCGACTCCTTGCCGCGACTCCTAATCTCGCGGTCAACCGTCGAGACGAACTCTGCAACAGGCATCGCGCCGAGGTTCTCCTGAAATCCGCGCGCCCGCACGCTCACCGCGCGGGCTTCTGCATCCTTCTCTCCCACGACCAGCAGATACGGAATCTTCATCTCCGTCGCCGCCTTGATCTTGCTCTGCACGCGCTCGGAACTTTCGTCGAGCGTCACCCGCACATCCGCCTTCTGCAGCATCGCGAGCACCTCGCGTCCGTAGACCTCACTCTTCTCCGAAATCGTCAGCACGCGCACCTGCTCCGGCGCCAACCACGTCGGGAACGCTCCCGCAAAGTGCTCGATCAGGCATCCCACAAATCGTTCGAACGAGCCGAACGGCGCACGGTGAATCATCACCGGCACGTGCGGTGTGTTGTCCTTGCCGATGTACTCGAGGCCGAAGCGCTTTGGCAGGTTGTAGTCGACCTGCACGGTGCCGAGCTGCCAGCTGCGGCCGATCACGTCCTTCACGATGAAGTCGATCTTTGGCCCGTAGAACGCCGCTTCGCCTGCCTCTTCGCTGAAGCTCGCGCCGAACGACTTTGCCGCATCGCGGCACGCCTGCTCCGCGCTGTCCCACGCCTTTGGATCGCCGATGTACTTCGCGCTGTCCTTGTCGCGCAGCCCGACCCGCACGCGGTAGTCGTGCATGCCCAAGGTCTCGAAGATCAGCTTCACGAGACTCAGGCAGCCCTGCAGTTCTTGGGCGACCTGGTCCTCGCGCACGAACAAGTGCGCATCGTCCTGCGTGAAGCCGCGCACTCTCGTCATGCCGCCGATTTCGCCTGACTGCTCCCATCGATACACCGTGCCGAACTCGCACAGGCGCACCGGCAGGTCGCGATAGCTTCGCTGCTGGCTCGCGTAGATCTTGATGTGATGCGGGCAGTTCATCGGCCGCAGCATGTAGCCGTCGATCTCGCCCGACTTCAATCGATTCGCGAGTTCGCCGCACGAACATTCTTCCGTCACCAACTCCTTCATCTGATCGTGATCGATGATCGGCGGATACTGCGACTCCTGATAGTACGGAAAGTGACCGCTTGTCTTATAGAGCTCGAGCTTGCCAATTTGCGGCGTGAACACCTGGTGATAGCCCTGACGCCGCAGCTCTTCGCCGATGAAGTTCTGCAGCTCCTGACGAATCACGGCGCCGTTTGGCGTCCACAGAATCAGTCCCTGGCCGACCATCTCGTCGATGTGATACAACCGCAGCTGCTTGCCGAGTACGCGATGGTCGCGCTTCTTCGCCTCCTCGACCTGCGTCATGTACGCGTCAAGCTCCGCCTTCGTCGCGAACGCCGTGCCGTACACGCGGGTCAACCGGTCGCTCGTCTCGTCGCCCTTCCAATAGCTCGACGCGAGCGACAGGACCTTGAAGCCGCCGATCTTCCCGGTACTCGGCACATGCGGGCCGCGGCACAGGTCTTCCCAATCCTTGCCCGGCGCGCCGGTCGCGTACCACGACAGCGCGCTCGACCCCGCCTCGACCGCGCGCTCGGCGTTGTCGAGCTTGTACTTCGACCCTTCCTTTTTCAGCTTCGCCATGCCGTCGTTGACGGGCACGTCGTAGCGCGTGAACGGGCGGTCCTCCGCAATGATCTTCGCCATCTCGGCCTCGACGCGCGCGAAATCTTCAGTCGACATCGAGACGCCCGGCGGAAACGCCATGTCGTAATAAAAATTCGTCTCGAGCGGCGGCCCGTACACGAGCTGCACGCCGGGAAACAGCCGCTGAATCGCCTCGGCCATCACATGCGCCGTGCTGTGCCGTAATAGATAGAGCGAATCCGCATCCGGCTGCGTCGCACCGCGCGCCTTCGCCGTCACAACCGACACCGTCGCGTCCTTCTCAATGCGCGTGCTGAGATCAGTCAATTCACCATTGACCTTGGCGCCAAGCGCAGCCTTGGCGAGGCCCGCACCGATGGAGGCGGCGACTTCACCAGCAGTGACGGGACGATCAAATTCCTTGACGGAACCGTCAGGAAGAGTAATTCGAGGCATAGCAGGGGATCGTACCGGACGCCGTCGCTCACGACGGCGGCGGGAACAGGTCCGTCTGGTTCGGCAGGTTCATCGGCCGCCGGCGGAGGTCGGTCAGCTCCAGCTCGAGGTCCTCAAGCGTGCTGAAGTCGTAGTGCTCGCTCGCGAAACGGATGTACGCGATGTGATCGAGTTCGCGGAGCCGCTGCGCCACGCGGCGTCCGATCTCGCGGCTTTCGACCTCGCGCTCGTACTCGCGGTGCAGATCGTCTTCGATCGACTTCGCCATCTCGACCTTGCGCTCGGTCGGAATCGGCCGCTTGCCGCACGCGGCCATCACGCCGCGGATGATGCGGTCGACGTCGAACGGCACGCGCGACCCGTCGCGCTTGATCACCACGAGCCGCTCCGTCCTCTCGACACGCTCGTACGTCGTAAACCGCTTCGCGCAGCCTTCGCATTCACGGCGGCGCCGAATCGCCCCGCCATCTTCAGCCCCGCGGCTGTCGATCACGCGATCCCGATCTTGGCCGCAGTAGGGGCAGCGCATGGGGAGAGTGTCCGCGAGGCGGCGCGGTGCGTCAACGTGAAGTTCGGAGGAAGCGACTTACTGCCCAAACACCGCTCGGCGCTTGGCGTCGACTTCGCCGTCGATGTAGAGACTCAGCGTTGCGAAGCCATCCAGTTCGAAGTGTTCGACCATGATCTCGACTTCGCGCGGCGCCTCCAGTGTGTACGTGGCGCGGGCCTCGCGCGGCGGGTGCCATGTCCAATCTTCGATCAGCACCTGGCCGTCGATGGTGACCCGCACGCCGTCGTCGCTCGTCACGCGGAACGTGAACGTGCCTTTCGGAAACTTCACCGTTGCCTTGGCGACGGTGCCGAAGCCGTCGGCTGGAAGCTTCGCGTTCTTCATGGTCTCCGCGGCGATGTCACGGAGTTTGAGTGAGGACGGTCCGTCGTTGCCGAAACGGAAGTCGATCGCGGGCACGACGACACTCACGGAGTCCGCACCGGTGGCACCTTCGAGCCACGTCGCATGATCGGTCCGAGGATCAACGACGCTCGGGAAGAACGCCACGTTCCAGTCCGCGACGAGAATACATCCGGCACCGACGCTCGCCTTTCCGTCGTGACGCACGCGGATGAGATACGGCATGACACCGCTGGCCTGCTCGGACGCAACCCGGTACTCGCCTGCCTCTTCGCCGGTGTGCACGCGCAGCGATCCACCGCCGAGGACATCCACACCCTTCACTTCTGTCGCGCCAAAGAGTTGCCACGTTGCCGTGTCGGGCGTCGCGGCGTCGAGTACGAGCAGCGTTCCCTCACCGTCCCACGGACCGAACGCGGTCATGCGAATCGCCTCGCGTCCGCCTATGGACGCACGCTCGCCGATTGGTGATTTCAGTCCCGGCAGCTTCGCCGCAAGTTCCTCGCGCGTCGCGACCGTCGGCGGGGGAGAGGGCTTGGGGGGGGCGCCCTTCGTCACACTGGCGTCATCAGACTCGAGAAGTTTCGGCGTCTCGACGAGCGAGTTCATGAACTCGATCGTGCCGGCGGTGTCGCGCAGTCCGATCGCCGTGCCGCAGCGTGTGAAGGTGTTGCGCGCGATGATCGAGTCTTCGCTCCCGGCGCCGTTCTGCAGCGCCCACGGAGTCTCAAGCAGTCCCTTGTCGTCATCCCACCACAGCTCGATGGCCACGCCTTCGTCGGAGAACTCGTTGGAGTCGATGACGTTGCGTGCACCATGTTCGATGTCGATCGCGCCGCCTTCACCGGCCCGCTTGGCGGCACTGCCGTTCTCAGCAAACGTATTGAACGCAATCGTCGTGTCGCGCGAATAGCCGCCCCAGATCCCGCAGATCGCATTGCTCTCGAAGCGATTCCGCGCGATCACATTCTTGAACGAAAACGTCATCTCGAGACCGTGCGCGGCGGCGAACGAGAAATCGTTGCCGATGATCGTGTTGTTGTTGCAGCCCTTGCCCTTGTTGAACGCGGCGGTCTCGCCGTCAGGCAGCCGCTCGCCGAGCGCCTCTTTGCCCGCGAAGCCGAACAGTCCGTCACCGCCATGCGTCGCGCTGTTCAGCGCAATTGTGTTGTTCGAACACTGCTCGAACATCAGGATGCCGGCGGAGTCCTGGCCGCGGTTGTACACGCCATGCGAGTAGCCGCGGATACAGAAATCAAATGCATTCTTCGCGATCACATTGTCCGAGCTGCGCCACATCGCGAGCCCCCAGCCGGACAGGAATGAACAGTCGTTGTCGTACACGCGGCTCTTCTGCACGCGGTCGAGAATGATGCCGTTCTGTGTGCGGCGCACGGTCACGTCGCGAATGGTGACCGCGCTCGCGCGTTCGACGCACAGGCCCGCGCCGTAGCGCGTGACCCATTCACGTGCGTCGTTCTCGTGCGGCCACAGCCAGTCGACGGCGTTCTCCGCATTCTTCGTCGACAGCAGGCGCGTCGCGTAGTTGTCAGAGAGCGTCAGCGAATCAAACGTCGATCCGTTCGAGCCCTGCGCCAGCACGCCGCAGCGGAATCCGCGGACGGTGCCGTTCGTGAGGACGACCTTGGATCCGGTCACGACGATGCCGGTCCCGCCGAACGCATCCGGCGGCGTCGAACTGTCCGCGCCGAGGAGCGTCGTGCCGCTCATGTCGACGGTGATGCCGCTGCCCGTGACCTGCACGACGCCGTTGCCGTTGAGGTCAGCAATCGGTTTCGCCGCAAACACAAGCCGGCAGCTTTCGGTGACGACGATGTCGTCGCGGTCCACCATCACGAGCGGCGGTTCGCCCGGCGTCGTCTTCGGTCCCGCACCGGGGGACGTGGCCTGAGGGGCGAGCGAGCATGATGTGATGAGTGTGAAGAATCCGAGGAATGCGGGTGTGCTGGTCATGTGGCGGCTCATCACACCAACTCGATCTCGCCGATCTTCTTCGCCGCGGTCTCTTCGGCCTGCGTCGTGTACTTCTTGGTGAGCTCGTCGACCTCTTCTTTGGACGCGTCGGCCTGATCGTCCGAGATCGGCTTCTTCTTATCGTCCTTCAGCGCGTCGATGTGCTTGTTCGCATCGCGCCGTTCATTGCGGATCGCGACCTTCGCCTCTTCCGCCATCTTCTTGACCTGACTGATGAGCTGTTTGCGCCGGTCGGCGGACGGCGTGGGGATGTTGATGCGGATCGCCGAACCCTCGACCTGCGGATTGAGCCCGAGACCGGCGCTCTCGATCGCTTTCACGATTTCGTGCTTGCTGCTCGGATCAAACGGCTTCACGAGCAGCTGCGTCGCTTCCGCAACGTTGATCGCCGCAAGCTCACGGAGATCCGTGTGGCTTCCGTAATAATCAACCTTCACGTATTCAAGCATGGCGGTGTTGGCACGACCGGTCCGCATGCCCCGCATTTCGCGGTGTAAATAGTCCAGCGACTTGGACATGCGGTCGTCCGCCTCGAGAAGGATGGTGTCGATGTCCATAAGGACGCGGATTGTAAGGGAGGAGAGCGGAACAAACAGTGCCGTTTCGAGGCATGTTTGGAGACAGCCGCGGCGTCACTGCACCGTCCACGCCCCCAGGAGCGTTGAAAGATCCGCACCGTCGACATCGCCGTCGTTGTCGAGATCCCCATCGAGACCTTCCGCGCCGTTGCACGCTGCTCCCCACGTCCCCAGGACAAACGAGAGGTCGGCGCCGCTCACCATGCCGTCGCGGTTGATGTCGGCAGCGGGCGAACTGTCCGCAGCCATCCCGCTGTCGGCGTCGATCATCAGCGACGATGAATCGACGGCCTCAAACTGACAGCCTTCGATCTGTGCCAACTGGCCGACCAGCATGTCGTCGTCCCATCGGACATCGTGCTCGCCGGTGATGTACCAATCGGATCCGTTGTCGGCGAGAATGATGCCGTACGTCTTCATCGCCTGGAGAATCGTGCGCACCGGCGGCGCGAAGCCGTCGATGTTCACGCTGCCCTTGAGACGGAATCGCTGACCCATCGGCGGATGCGCAGGATCCCTCGAGTCGCTCGCGTTGTGCCGCGCCGGCCACACATGCTCGTTGCGCGTAAGGTTGCACGTGAAGCGAATCGCGTGATTGATCTCGCCGGACATCGCCTCGTCGAAGCGGACGAGCCCGGGCAGAATCGGAAGGCCTGCAGCGTCGGCAGATGTCCACGTGTCAGGCCGCAGCGCGTGGCTCGACAGATCCCACTTCGCGCCGGATCCGGCGGTCCACGAGCCGTCGCCCTTTGGGAACGCGTAGAAGAGTTCCCACAACGTGCACGGCACACCATCGGCGCCGGTCTGCACGATGAGAATGTGCCGGTCACCGTCGGAATCAGGACCGCCTTCGATCGGCGGGTTCGTCGGAATCGGATACGGGCCGGGATCGCTCTCGTCGTCGTAGTCAAACGTCACGTCAACGAGCGGCTGGTTCCACGGCACAACGACATACGGAATGCCGATCGGCTGGCCACGATAAAACGTGCCGAAGTCTGGATGCAGCCCCGTGTTCGCGCCGATCGTCTGGATGTATGCATCCGACTGCGGATCCACCGGCAGCGAATCAACGCGCACATTCCATATGTTGTCTGGCGGAAAAAACGAACAGCACGCGACATCACTGGCTGAGGCGGTGCCCACAGCTGCTGCAACGCTGAGCAACCCGCCAACGATTGTGAACTTCATGAGATCCTTCCTGCGTCCGTCACGATCGACTCACCCACGTCCCGATGCGCTGACCCTCGACGACGCGGCGGATGTTGCCTTTGGTCTTGAAGTCGAACACGCAGATCGGCAGGTTGCGTTCCATGCACATCGTCATCGCGGTGAGGTCCATCACGCCGAGCTGCTTCTCAAGAGCTTCGCTGTAGGTCAGCGTGTCATACTTGGTCGCGGTCGGGTCCTTCGTCGGGTCGGCCGTGTAAATGCCGTCGACTTTGGTCGCTTTCAGGAGTGCGTCCGCATTCAGCTCGATCGCGCGGAGTGACGCGCACGTGTCGGTCGTGAAGAACGGATTGCCCGTGCCGGCGACGAGGATGACGACGCGTCCCTTCTCCAGGTGACGCACCGCGCGGCCGCGAATGAAGGGCTCGGCGACGGCGGTCAGATTGATCGCCGAGAGCACCCGCGCCTCGCGGCCGAGCTGCTCGAGCGCCTCTTTGAGCGCGAGGCCGTTGATGACCGTCCCCAGCATGCCCATATAGTCGGCGGTTGACTGGTTGATCCCGCCGCGGGCAGCCAGCTGGGCACCGCGAATGATGTTGCCGCCGCCTACGACGACCGCGATCTGCGAGCCCGATTCCGCTGCGGAGGCGATCTCCCCGGCGACGACCATCAGCTCCTCCGGCGCGATCCCGAGCTGGCCGGGTTGCGCGAACGATTCGCCGGAAATCTTGAGAACAACACGACGGGGGCGGCCGCTGGCGGTGGGGTTCGACATAGAGGTGTGCGGATGATGGCCGAGATCGGGCAGAAGCGGGGAACGGCCGCGCTGGAAAAAACACCGCACCGATGCTGCCGTGACACCTTCCTCACGAATAATCGTCGTTGGTAGCAACGATTGGCGATGCTTCTCCGTAGAAATTGAGAGAATGGATTCGCATCGATTCCCTCGCTCGCGAATCGCGCCGGATCGCCTCTCCATCGATTCCCCCTTCAGGACGTTCTCTGACCTTGGCCGAGCCCGCGAACACCATCGACCCGCCGACTGGACCTGCCCCCAATGCCCGGCCGGCAGGTGTGCAGGCCGGCCGCGATCGGCAGGCGCCCCGCGCGGCGCGCGATGCGCGGGCCACGCAGGTCGACGCCCTACGCCAGACGATCGAACGGATGCATGAGGAGCGATCGAGCCTGCTTCGGCAGCGCCGGGTGCACCTCTTGCTGCTGGGACTGTCCGTGTCACTGCCCTTCCACATCATGATCATGATCTGGCTGGCATCGATCTACATGCCCGGGCCGGTCGGCGATGAACCTCCCGCAATCACCTTTGAACTCGGCGTGCTCAACGACGAGCGTCTCGCCGATGGGCCATCGACCGACGAAGTGCCTCTCATCGATCTGACCGCTTCCGCAGGCTCCGTGGAAGGGTCGGCGCTCGAGGCGACGACACCTGCCATCGGCATGCAGTCGCAGTCGTCCGGCTCGCTTGAGGCAGCGGGCGGCGCGCCCGTCGGCGAGGGATCGGTCGGCGGCGGGGGATCACTCGGTCCCGGCGGCGGCGGCAGCGGCGGAACGAGTTTCTTCGGCGTCGGCGGCCGCGGCAGCCGCTTCGCATACATCGTGGACATCTCGGGCTCGATGGCTAATGGAACCCGCTTCTCCGTCGCGATCGACGAACTCAAACGGTCTATCACGGCGCTGCCGGATTTCGCCTCGTTCGTCGTTGTCTTGTTCTCCTCGGCATCAGTCGAGCCGCCCTTTCAGGAGTCGTATCTGAAAGCCCATCCTTCGAACGTCGCGCGCATGAAGAAGTGGATCGACACGATGAGCCCGATGGGCGGCACCGATCCAGGTGGAGCGTTTCAACGGGCGCTTGGACTGTCGCCGCCTCCCGACATCATCTTCTTTCTGACGGACGGCGAGATTCCGCCGCACATGGCCGAAGTTCTCTCAGCCAGCAACGGCGCAGGCGGCAAGAAGCGCGTGGTCATTCACACGATCGCCTTCAGTACTGACGCAGGTCAGGAGATCCTCCGCAAGATTGCCCGCGACAGCGAAGGCACCTTTCGATACGTCCCCGCGGGTGGATCGTGATGCGTCGTTCATCGCGCGTGCTCATCAAGATCATCGTCGCCGGCTGCGCAGTCGCCGTCTGGAGCGCAATCGCGTCAGCCGAAACGGTCGAACTGCGCGGCGGCATCGCGCCGGTCAATGCGGACCGCGTGGCTTTTGAGCCGGGCGGATTGCGCGTCACGCGGTCGGGCGGCAGTACGGTGCTGATCGCGTGGGACGAAGTGCGCGGGGTCTCAGGCGTGACGCTCAAAGAGTCCGAAAAGGCGCAGCTGCAGCTCGCGGAGGATCTCTGGCGCGCGCGGTCGCGCGTGCAGCGGCGCGATCTCGGCATGGCGATGCCGCTCTTTGAGAAGCACTTTCCCGCGTTGCGCGGGACTACATCCGAGACGGCGCTGATCGCCGCGGAGGGACTGCTGCGCTGCCGGCTCGCGAGTCAGGACTGGATGCGGGCGATTGTCCCGGCGCTTGAAACAGCACGACTCCGCCGCGCCGGCATCTCGACCAATCGATACGCCGACAACCTTCCCGTTCTCGACGACACCACGTTTCTTTGTCCCGATCTTCCTCCCGCGTGGGAAGTCAGCGAACAGACCCGCGCCATTGCGAGCGAGATCGAAGCGCTGCCCGACACCGACGCCGATGTCGCCCGGGTGGCGCAGCTCTACGTCGCGCTGCTGCGCGGCGAACCGGTGCCTCCCGCGGCCAAGCGCGACGAGGGCGGCGCCGCGCTCCTCGCAGCGATCGGTGCCGTGAGTGCATCGCGCGGATCAGGTGATGACGAGCGGTTCAGCAAGGCGCGGGCGAGCGCGCTCGCTGCGAGCAAGAATCTTCCTCCGTGGGCATTCGCATGGGTGCAGCATGCCATCGGCCGCGCCCGCGTCGGCGAGTCGGATCCGGCCGCCCGGATCGATGGAACACTGGCGCTGCTGCGCGTTCCGGCGCTCGGCGCCGCCGCGCCGCCACGGCTCGTGCGCGAATCGCTTGTCCTTGCCATCGGCACAATGAAATCGCTCGGCGACGCCGAGAGCGCTGCCGCGCTCGAGCGCGAAATTGCAACACTCGGCGGCGGCCGCTCGATTCGTCCGACACCAGTTCCTCCCGCGACAGTTTCGCCGACAACGCCACCGGCTCCCGGGAATCCGTAGCACTCCACCAACGAGCGCCCCTCGATCATGACGCCAACCTCTTTTGCTCTCACGCTCATCCCCATACTCGCGCAGGACGCAGCCGACACCGGCGCGCGGTCAGCGGGTTCGACGCTGCTCAAATTCATCACGGGCGGCGGCATCATCGGCTACATCATCGTCGCGCTATCGATCGCGGCGCTGGCGCTCTCGGTGATTCTCGCGATCCAGCTGCGCAAAGACACGCTGCTTCCGCCGCGCCGGATTGCCACGCTGAAAGCGATGCTGGCCGACGGACAGGCGGAGTCGGCGCTCGAGTTCTGTCTGCTGCCAGCGAACGACTGCTATCTCTGCTGCATTCTTGCTCCGGGACTCACGCGCTACCTGCGCTCAAGTTTCGGCGCATTTGAGCTCAAGAACGCAATCGAAGAAGCGGGCGCAGAAGAAACCTCGCGCCTCTACCGGTCCACCGACGGACTCGGCGTCATCGGCAGCGTCGCGCCGCTGCTTGGCCTCCTTGGAACCGTGCAGGGCATGATCGGCGCGTTCGACACGGTCGCTGGCGGTGCGGCGCAGACTGCGGGCTACTACCAGGCGCTCGCGTTCAACATTTCGATCGCGCTCATCACCACGTTCCAAGGCCTGGTTGTCGCGATTCCCTGCGTCATCCTCTTCACGTTCTTCCGCAACCGGATCGATTCGATCGCATCGGAAGCGGGGCAGCGGCTGGAAGAACTGACGATGTTGCTCGAATCGGCGCCGCCGGCTGCACCGGTTTCCCAGCGCAGTCCGCAGCCCGTCGCCGGAGCTCGAACATGAAGTTCGGTCACGCGCCGCGCAGCCGGCTGATGAATCTCGACATGACGCCGATGATCGACATCGTCTTTCAGCTGCTCATCTTCTTTCTGACGACCGCGCAGATGGCGCAGATGAGCCGCGCCGATCTCGATCTTCCTCCGGAGCGCGGCGAAGAGGAGCGCTCGAAGGAACAGGCAGGACTCGTCATCAACGTGACGGCGGACGGTGAGATCATCGTCGGTGACCAGACGGTGTCGCTCGGCGAGCTTGAAGCGATGGCCATCAAGCGCGCATCGAATCCGGACAACGCAGCCAGCGGCACATCGTCGTTCCGCCCGCTCGTACGTGCCGATCTCAACGCGCCGGCCGAACGATTGAACGGCGTCCTGACGGCGCTGGAGCGCGCCGGCGTTGATGCGGTGCGCCTCGCAACGAATCCCCAGAACGATTCCGGAAGTAAGTAACGCCGCGATGCGCTTCAAGACCAAACGAGACAAGGAACGCGCCCCGACGCTGAACATGGCGTCGATGATCGATGCGACGTTTCTGCTGCTCGCGTACTTCATCTTCACGACCGGCGTGACGGCACGCGAGTCGCAGCTCTCGCCGAACATCACGGCGGAGAAAACCAGCGCCGGAGCGCGAGCGGGTGACTTTGAGCCGCAGGTCATCGAGGTCCTCAAACGATCGGATGGTCCGGTCTACAAGCTCGGCGAGCGGTACTTCACGAGCCGGCCCGCGCTGACGGAAGCGCTGCGATCGCTCGAGAAGTCAGCAGGACTTTTCGTACGCGTCTCACCCGGGCCGACGGTCGGGTTCGCGACAGCCGCAGTACAGGCGGGTCGTGACGCCGGCTTTGATCAAGTGACCTATGTTCCTGCGAAGTAATCGAACCCTGCGACGGCTCAGCGTGCTGGGACTCTGCGCCCTCATCGGCGCTGCCGTTGGCATGCGCGCCGATGACCCGCTCGAGGGATATCTCGAGCGTCTGCGGCTGACCCGGCTGCTTGCCGATTATCTCGAGCAGGAACTTTCCGGCCACTCGCTGCCGGAACAGCGCGCCAAGCTCGTCGACCGTCTTGCGGAGGTGTATCCAGAGCTGCTCGAACAGGAACCGGACGCCGTGAAGCGCGACGCGCTGGTCGCGCGGTCCACCGCATTTCTCGAGCGCGAGAATCCGAAGCTTGCAGATGGACTGCGGCTGGCGCTCCTGCGTGCCCGCTATCGCGCTGCGGCGCGGACCGGCGAGGACTTTCGAGCAGCGCTCGCGGACGACGCTGCAGTAGCCGATGCGATCAAGACACTGAAGACCGTGGAGGAGGAGACGCAGGCGCTTCGGGCGCGCATCGAATTGCGACTCAAAGATCTCGAACGGCGCGGTGAGCGCTTCGACGGCATTGAGGGCGAGCGGGCGGAAGAACGGGCCAATCAGGTGCGCGGTCAGGTGCAGGAGGCCGTGGCAGTGATGGCGTGGTCAATGTACTACCGCTCGTTGCTCACGGATGACCGGCATCTTGCGGAGTCGGCGCAGCCGCTCTTCGCACGCGTGCTTGACACCGGCGAACTGTATCCGTCGCCGAATGATGTCTCGAAGGATCTGCGGGCGAACGAGTTCTTCGCCAATGCAATTCTTGGCATGGCGCTCGCGAAGAGCCGGACCGAATCGCTCTCGACGGTGCTCGCGTGGCTCGCGCTCCTGGACGAGGTGCAGGTGCCGGACAGTCTGCGGAAACAGTTGCCCGCGTGGCGACTCGTCGCCTGCATCGAGCGCAGCGAATGGCTGCAGGCGCGCGACGTACTGCGCACGATGGCGAGTGACCGCGATGCTCCGGCGGCATGGCTGCGTCTGGCTGCAGTTGGCGGACTGCGGAATCGCGATGCCGTGCGTGACGCGACGAATCTGGCGCGCAAGGCGATCGCGGGTCTGGCTGCGCGGCGTGAGCTGACGCAGATCGCCGATCTCGCCCGGCGTTTCGGCGATGCGGCGATCGGCACGGACGGTTTCGCGTCGGCGTACGTACGCGGCGTGCTCGCGTATGAACGCGGGCGCGAAGCAAAGGAAGCGAAGCAGACCTCCGAAGCGGCGGCCGCGTTTGCCGACGCGTCGAAGCATCTGGAACGCGCGGTCACGGAGCCCGATGCGGAGGAGTTCACCGCAGCGGTCGCAGCGTGCCGTCTGCTCGCCGGCTGGGCGCGATTTGAACGCGATGATTTCGCTGCGGCGTACAAGCTGTTTGCCGAGGCAAGCGAGCGAGGCGGTGGCCGCGACGACGAGTCTGACTGGATGACGCTCGTCACGCTCGAAAAGCTGATCCCCTTGGAGACGAACACGGCAAAGCGAGCCGCGTTTACGGAGGAACTTCGAGGGAGACTGGACCGCTACCTTACGAACTACCCAGCCAGTGAGCGCGTGCCGGACCTGCTCGTGCGGCGCATGGCCCTGATGGAAGTCCCGCTCGCTGTGGATCTCGAACGACTGCTGGCTATGGACGACACGAAGGATGGAGCGCCCGCAGCGAAGCGTCAGGCGGTCGCGGGTCTGTATCGCAAGTTCCGCGCATCGACAGACGAAGCGCGCGTCGCTGCGGGCCGGCGATTCATCGAAGAGGCAGAGCGTCTTGCAAAGACAGGCGGCGTCGGCGGCATGCACCCGGACCTGCCCGGCGGAGATATCACGATCGCCCGTCAGGCGCTCGAAGTGGCGCTCGCGCCCGAGATCGCCGACGCGGAGTATGCGCAGTCGCTCTTGGCGACGATTGATGCATTGGGCGCCGCACAGACGATTGACGTGTCGACGTTCAGTTCGGAGCTCTCTGTCCGGCGCGTCCAGCTGGAGCTGATCCGCCATGACTTGGCGCAGGCGGTTGCGCGGCTGGCCGAACTCGAGGCGGCCATTCGTGACGACATCGGCCGACACTCCGCGGAACTCGCGCGCCGTCACATCTACCGCTATGCCGCTGCGCGGCTGAAGTCACCGTCACTGCCCAGCGGCGCCGCGGATCGTGGCGCGATCGTGGACGCCACACTGCGCAGCGCCGACGCGATCCTGGCTGCAGCTGAAGTCGGCGCAGCGTCGATCGACACCGTGCTCGCCGACTCCGTCAACGAAGGTGTCGCCGTGGTGTTTGTGCAGGCGGCTGCGGAGAGTGTGGAGCGGGACGGAGGCGGTGACCTGGGTGAGCGCGCGATGCGTGTGGCGCGCGCACTGCTCGAGCGACGACCGCGCGACCCCCTGGTGCTCGAAGCGGCTGCGGCGATCGCGCGCAGTGTCGGCGAGACTGAGCTTGCGCTTGACTCACTGCGGCAGCTGGTTGCGGGGAGCGGCGAGCGCAGTGACCGCTGGTTTCGCGCGAAGATCGCGCTCATTGAGCTCCTCGCCACACTGGACATAGAGCGCGGGCGCGCGGTGATGGCACAGCATCGGCAGTTGCATCCCGACTATGGCCCGGCGCCGTGGGGAGACCTTCTGCGCGCGCTTGAGAAGGAACTTGGTGCCGGACCTGAGGCACCGCCCGAGGAGGGCGCCGCATGAAAACGCCTGCATCAAAGCGATTTCTTGGCGTGGCACCCGGCGCCCCCCCGCGTGCTTTGCTCGAACTGCCGGAGGGACCGTTGACGGGTGCGATGATCGCAGCGGCGCTCGAGCGGCAGAAGGACCGCGTGCACAAGCATCCCGCCGGTCGCGAGCCGGGCGCGGACCGCTTCGTCCGCGAACTGGAAATGGCTGCGCGATGGCTCCTCGAGCAGAGTGCGCAGCCGGACAGTGGTGCTGGGATGCAGGCGCCGCTTCCACCGAAAGCGGTGCGCAAGGCGCTCGGTCTGAAGGCACCGGCGCCGCCGCGCCCGGTTGCGCCTCCCCGCCGGCCGGAGGCAAGTACGCCGACTCTCGCGGAGCTGACGGAGTTTGACCGAGAGATCATGGCGACACTCGTTGCGGGTGGCGGATGGAATCGCGAGTCGCGGAGTCGGCTGCTCGCGGTGGCCGCGAAGCACGGTGTCTCGAGTGCAGGGCTTGGAAAGGTGGTGCTCGGCTTGTCGAGAGCGATGCGCAACGGAAGCGTTGCGCCGCAGGCGCGGGCCCGCTCGGCGATCGTCGCGGTGCCCGTGTGGAAGCGCGTCCAGCCGTCGCGCGTCACGGTGGCGTTCGAGCAGCTCGATGAAGCACTCGCGCGCGAAGTGGCCGGCGATACACCCGGTCGTCTGTTGCGCCTCGTGCTGATCTTCGTCGGACTCGCGATGGCCGGGCTGTATGGTCTTTCGTGGATGCTCACGCGACCGCCTGTGGCACCTCCGGCGCCGGCACCGGCGAGCGCCGAGCTCACGCCGGAGGAGGAGATCCGCCGCGCTGCGCCGCCGTTCGCGCCACCGGTGGAAGTCGATCGACCGTCGACGGTGCGCGCCGCCAAATGGGCGAAGCCGCCGGATCTCCGCGGTGCTGTCGCCGGACCCGAAGTCGCCGCGGCGCTGCGCGAGGCGATGGTTGCTCCCGAAGCGATTCAGGCAATCGGTCGTCGACTGGAGCTGGAGGCGAACCGGCCGAGCGCCACGGTGTTCCGCGACTGGACGGCGCTGCAGCAGAGTCTTGGGGCATCGTGGCCGCAGCTCGATGCCACCACCCGCTCGGCAGCGATTGAAGCGAGCGTCGCTGCGTTGAAGCGCATCGAGAACGACGACGTTGCGAAGCAGTTCCTCGACGCGTGGTCGGTCGACTACGTCGTCGCCGATCAGCCGGGCGGCGTCTGGCGAGGCGCGTGGGGAGCGGGCATGCTCGCGGAACTCGCAGCACGACCGGGCTCGTCCGCCGCGATTGCGGCGCCCGCGCTCGATCGACTCGACGAAGTCGTCGCGCGGCGGGCGCTGTTGCGCGGCAAAGGCACGACGGTGTTTGAAACAGCGAGCGGCTCGTGGCTCGACGGCGCAGTGATCACACTCGTCAGTTCGACCGCGACGGACGCCGCAGCGCCGACGCGCTGGGAGCGCTGGTTTGAAGCGGAGGTAGCCGTGCGGCGCGGCGCGGCGCTGCAGGGCGCGTACCTCGACGCCGTCGGCGTCGTACTGGCGAGCGGCTTGAACATTGCAGAGACAGGCCGCGGCGCGGATCTGCTCGGGCGCCTCGTGAACAGTATCGACTGGACGGAGCGGGCCCCTGATCAGCAGCTGGCGCGCGATGCGATGACGCTCTGGTTCAGCGATCCGACGATCGGTTCTTCGCGCCTGTGGGTCGTCACGAGTCTGCTCGATCTTTCATACGACACCGCGTGGTTCCTGCCGGATTTCGTCGTCGACCCAGAAGCCAATGCTGATGCGCGGGCGGCGGCGCTGCGCCGGATCGTCGTGGCCTGGCCCGCATCGTCCCGCGCCGGATCGTCGATCGGCATCCTGGTCGACAGCGCACTGCTCGAACGATGGCGCAGCGCGTTCGAGGCGATCAACGCGCATTCGGTGACGGATGATGTAAGTCGGCTGCGGTCGGCGGTAGCGTTCGCACGGCTCAACGCCGCCGCGCAGGCGTTCGCCGCGACGGACTGGGATGCAGCCGATTCGTCGCTCGATGAAGCAACCATCGAGGTCGCGACTCCGCCGAAGCTGCGCGCGGCACGATCGCGCGCTGGCAATCCGTCCGGGTCGGACGGTGAGTTCGCGGCTGCGTTCGAAAGCGCCGGTCGTGACGCCGTCAAGCGGCAGGACGAGCTGCGGGCGCTGCGCGTGCGACCGGCCGCGGAGGATCTCGGCCCGCGTGACGCGGAAGTGCTCGTGAACGAAGCACTGCGTGCCACGCCCGCGGACGTGCGATCGCTCGCGCAGACGGTGCTCGTCGAGCGATTCTCCAACGGTCCGACCGTTCTTCTTGAACTGCTCGATCAGCTCCCGACAGCGCCGCAGACTTCCGCAACGACCGAACTGCTCGAGCAGGTGCTGAACGAACGTCTTCCTGAACGGCGTACGCCCGAGTGGATGCAGCAGTCGCGACTTGGGTTGCTTCGTCGACTGCTCGACATGTACCCGACCGATGGACATGCGATCGATGCGCTCGCAGAGCGGCTCGCGTCGGCGTATCTCGAGCGGGGGCGATTGTTCCGCATCGGCTACGAAGACGTCGTGATCTCCGTCACGCCCGATGCAGCGATGGAGCGGCTCGTCGCGCAATGGCGGCTCAAGTGCGGGGCGATCTTTCTTGCCGAGCCGTTCCCCGCGCCGCTCGATGAACTGGATCGGCGCCGCGCGGTGCGCGTACGTCTCGCGGATGGTGCAGTGCAGCGATGCGCGGCGCTGCAGGCGTCGCTCCTTGAACTGATGGCAACCGTGATGGTGGCCGATCGACCGTTGCTCCGCCCGTCGGTTGAGCAGCTGTTAAAGGATGTCACGGCGCGCCGCGCCCGCGGCGGAAACGCGGTCGACCAGGTGCTGGAAGGTGAGCGCAGTACCGCGCACTTGTACCAGCTGCTGTTTGAACCGACGGGTGGACTGCCGAAAGCGCCGGGGACCGCACCGGCGACTCCTCAACCGCCACCTGCTGCTCCCACTCCATCGATAGGAAGCACGTCATGAACGCGATCAATGTCGTGAATCTCCTGCAATCGTGTGTGCTTGCCACAATGCTGCTGCAGACCGCGGCGCCGTCTGTTCCCGCTGGAACTCCTGCGCCGGCGATCGCTCACACCGCTCGTTCATGGACGACGCGCCTTGAAGCGCTCACTCCCGTGCAGCCGGACGGATACTTTGAGCTCGCGGAAGAAGTCGCTGATGCTGCGACGACAGCGGAGGAACGTGAGCTGGCGCGCACGCTGTTCGGTCTCGCAGGAACGCTCGACACGCAGCGACTGGGCCGTTCGAGCGCGCTGGGCCAGGCTTCGCTCGTGACCGATGAACGGCAGCAGCGGACGCTGCGCGCACTCGCCGCGCTGCTTGATGCGAGCGGTGTCGGCATGGTGACCGAGTCCAGGGGTGATGCCTCGACGAGTCTGAGCGCTGCCATGGCGCTGTCCGAGGCGTTCTCGCATCTTCGTCGCGGACAGGGGCCGCGAGCGCTCGGCATCGTCAAGGCACCGGAAGTGAACGCACTGCTCGAGGTGTACGGATCACACATGCCGGGCGGCCCTGAGCGCTTTCGCGAAGACTGCCGCGTGTACAAAGGCGGCGTGCGCCCGTCGCTGTCGCCCGAGCAGCTCGTGACGATGCTCCGCATGGAGGAAGCGATGCTCAGCGCTCCGGGCGCGGGATCGAGTCGACGCTGGAGTTCATCGTTGATCGAAACGAGCGGCCGGCCGCTGCTGGAGATCGACACATCGGCGCTCGACATTGCATTCGGTGTCAATCCGAAGCGGCCGTATTGGCGGAAAGGGGCGTGGGTGGGGGAGGGGGGGAAGTGATACGGGCCGCAGTTGATCCGTGCGCTCGTGGTGCGATCTCTGTCGGGAGCTGCCGCTGCTGGCGTGAACGCCTCGCGCGAAGGTCAACTGTGATCCGTATGAGAA
>Ga0163148_10002024_pt1 | contig 25205 bp, 16 predicted proteins | sample OliLakLV19MP7P2_FD_148606 | JGI IMG/M metagenome (GOLD analysis project Ga0163148, IMG submission 148606) | Freshwater microbial mat bacterial communities from Lake Vanda, McMurdo Dry Valleys, Antarctica- Oligotrophic Lake LV.19.MP7.P2 | ecosystem: Environmental > Aquatic > Freshwater > Lake >... | reverse complement strand
GCCGGTCACGTTCGTCGCCGTGCCGGTCACGGTACCCGTCAGCGGGCCGGTGAAGCTGGTCGCGCTGACATCGCCCTCGGCATCGACCGCGAAGACCGTGGTGCCTGCGCCCGTCTGCTGAACATCAACCAACTTGGTATCGGCGACCGGGGCTGCACCAGGTTTGACGAGGATGGGTGATGCCGTCGATGCGGTGAAAGTGTTTGTCGTCCCGACCAGCGCTGCCGTGCCCGTCGCCGGCACCGTTAGCGTGAATCCCCCCAGCCCCAGTGTGCCGCCACCGGTAATTGTGGTGTTCGACGCGTTCGTGATGGTGCCCGCGTTATTCACCCCCGTGCCACCGTTGGCCGACGCCACGATGCCGGTCACGTTCGCCGACGTTCCAGTCACGTTGCCCGTCACCGTGCCGGTCACATTGCCAGTCAGCGGACCGCTGAACGCGGTCGCCGTCACCGTCCCGGCGCTGAAGTTACCCGACGCATCCCGCTTCACGATCGTGCTCGCCGTATTGGCATCCGTCGCCGCGTTAGCGAGCGTCGCGCCCGTCGCCACGTTGGCGGCCGTCACGCCAGCGACCTGAGCCACCGCCGTCGTCCCCTGCGGACCGGTCACATCGCCAGCCAGGTTGCCGGTGAATGAACCGGCGCTGCCGGTCACGTTACCTGTCACGTTGCCAGTCAGCGGAGCCGTCACGCCAACCGCGGTGATGGTTCCAGCGCTGAAGTTCCCCGACGCATCACGCTTCACGATCGCGCTCGCCGTGTTGGCATCCGTCGCCGCGTTAGCGAGAGTTGCGCCCGTCGCCACGCTAGCGGCCGTCACGCCACCGACCTGCGCCACCGCCGTCGTCCCCTGCGGACCAGTCACATCGCCGGCCAGGTTACCGGTGAATGAACCGGCGCTGCCAGTCACGTTGCCAGTCACATTGCCAGTCACGTTGCCGGTCACGTTGCCGGTCAGCGGAGCCGTCACGCCAACCGCGGTAATGGTACCCGCGCTGAAGTTCCCCGACGCATCACGCTTCACGATCGCGCTCGCGGTATTGGCATCCGTCGCCGCATTGGCGAGGGTCGCGCCCGTTGCCACGTTGGCGGCCGTCACGCCACCGACCGTCGCCACCACCGTGGTCCCCTGCGGACCGGTGACATCACCGGCCAGGTTACCGGTGAACGATCCGGCGCTGCCAGTCACGTTGCCCGTCACGTTGCCAGTCAGCGGAGCCGTCACCCCGACCGCGGTGATCGTGCCCGCACTGAAGTTCCCCGACGCATCCCGCTTCACGATCGCGCTCGCCGTATTGGCGTCGGTCGCCGCGTTGGCGAGCGTCGCGCCAGACGCCACGTTGGCCGCGGTCACGCCGCCGACCTGGGCCACCACCGTCGTGCCAGACGGACCGGTCACATCGCCGGCGAGGATGCTCGAACTCACCGACACCGACTGCCAAGCGGAACCACTCCAACGGTAGATACCAGGCGAACTGGTCGCGACGTACAGCGTTCCGGTGCCGCTGGCCGGGGCGACGGTGGGATCGGCCGCGCCCGAGAGGATCGCCGGCGTGGTGCCAGCGTTGGCGACAAAGGCGCTGCTATTGGCGGTAGCGGCGTCGCCCAGGCCGAGGTTGGTCCGCGCCGAAGCGGCAGTCGTTCCCCCCGTGCCGCCCGCACTCAGTGGCAACACGCCAGTCACCTTGACGCCGGCGAGGTCGACCGCGCCGTTGGCCAGCTTGGCGCCGGTGATCTGGCCGTCACCCACCGTGCCGACCGTGGCGCTCGCCATGATCGTCCAGGCTGATCCATTCCAACGTTCAATGACCTGACCTGCCGTATCGACGAACAGGGTGCCAGTGACCGGGCTGCCCGGTCGGGTCGTTCCGGCGACGATGGCAGGCGTGGCGCCACCGTTAGCGACCACCGAGGGCGTGCCGGTGAGTTTGCTGAAGCTCAAGCTGCTGACCTGCGCATCACCGATCGCGCCATCGGCCACGGCCTGGGCCAGGAAGGCATAGCCGGCCGTCGCCATGCGACGGTCAGGGGTCATCAATTCGAAGCTGCCGGGACTGCCCGAAGCGCTGAACCAGATGCGCAAGTAGACGCGATCGTTGGTGAAGGCCGTCGCGGGGACGACCGCGGTCATGCCCGCATACGCGGAATCACCCAGCATCACCGAGAAGAGACCACCCTGGACCGAGATCAGCACCGGGGCGGTGGGCTGTGAACCCGCCACACTGGTGCCGTCATTCGACCAAGAGGAGGTGGCGCCGGTCTGATCGACCAAGGCGAACTTGAATGAGCCGGTGCCGGAAAAAGGCCCAGAGGCCGTGGCGATGCGGCCCTGGTAGGCCATCACTCCCGGGACATCGACGGCTGGGGCACAGCCCAGCGCGGCGAGTGCGACCAGAAGCAGGAAGCGGCCAGACAACGGGTGATGGCGCGGCATAAAATCTCCGGGGACTCCGAGACGGTCATGGCAACGTACCCTGCAAATGACCCAATCCGCAAGTTTCGCGATGATGCAGGCCACTTCTCAGCTACCCAACCAGGGCAATCGATGCATCGGATGCCAAGATACCGGAGATCAGGACGGGCGCGCCCTCTGAGAGAGCTGAGATGAAACCCAACCGAGGAGGCGGCCAGTGTCGTCGAGCGGCAGCAAGGAGTCCGGAACGGAGTGGGAGCACTACCGCGAGTGGATGAACTCCAGCTTGCTGGAAAGCGAGCGCGCAGACGGCGACGAGACTGGCTGCATCCGACGGGCAGGGCTTCTTCTCCGCCTCTGCAACCAGACTCACGGAGTCCGAGCCTCGGCCTCAACCGATGCCGATGAGTCCAATACCGGTGCAGAGGATGCGAATGACACGATTGTCTCGGCGTTCCCCTGGCAGCGATTCGCCCGCCCACCTTGACGAATGGGGCACCTAACGCCGCGACCTGGTCGCGGAGGCGCTCGGCTTCGCGCTGCGACCGAGCAATCGGCGCTCCCCGATGGCACCGAAGCCGAGCTTGCGGATGGCCGCCGCGTGACGGTGGCCCCCAATGCGGAACGGGAGCGATCGGACGATGGCGTGGTGTTCGCTCGCCTGTGCGGCGGCGACCGCGAGGGCGACTGCGCGGCCTGGCAACGCTGCCACGGTTCCGGCACCGTGGTCGACTTCGCCGCCTGGGGCGACGACCTCGCCCTGGCTGCAGCGCTGCGCGCGACGCAGGCGGCCGGACTCGCCACCGTCACCGATGCGGGCCTGGACCTGGGTGAGCTCATCGATCCGGACGGGCGTGGCACCTGGCGCTTCAACGATGGCAGGCGGGTTCTCGCTCGACTAACCAGCGCGGGCCAGCAGATCGGCATCCGCGAGGATGGCCGGCTCGCTGGCGATGTCCTCGAGCGCCGGGTCGTAGTGGCAGATGTCGACGGCGCGGATGAGTCCGGCCCCCTCCAGGGCCAGCAGTTCCTGTTCGGCCTCGGCATCGCTCAGGTCGAGTTCGCAGCGGAGACGGTCGATCAGGTAGCGGCGCAGCTTCAGGCGCTCGGTGACGCAGAATTCCCGGACCACAGTGATGACGTGCGCGCGCAGCATGCTGGTCCTCACGGGAACCGTGATGATACGCTGGCATATGAAGTGCGGAGGAAGGCGGTGTTCATGCTTCCACCCGCAGCGGTGGACCACCAGCTACGCTGCCGGTGCGGCCTGGCTCACCGCGGCCTCCTGATCCGAGTCCTGTCCGTACTTCGCCTTGCCCGCGGGGGGCAGGATGAAATCGAGAGGCCGGCTCAGCAGGCGCGCGCGCAACCGGCGGCGCAGCTCGCGCACATCGGCCGCAGGGACTTCAAGCGCGCGCAGGGCCGTCCACAGGCTGAGGGTGAAGCTCACGCCGAGGTTGAGCACGAACATAATGAAGATGCCCGACCCCGCGAGCAGGAACCAACCATTGGAATACCAGTCGTCCAGGCTGCCGCAGGCGGTGAAGAGCATGCCGGTCGACAGCGTCACGTGACGCACGTCGAGCGGCAGGCCGAGGAAGTGGCCGATGGAGGGCGTCATGCCCAGCATCAGGCCAAGGCTGATGTTGGCGCCCCAGGCGCCGATGTTGCGGCGCCAGATCCCGCCCCAACGCCGCATCCGGTCGCGTCCGAGGCGTCCGCCCAGGGAAAGGTCGGCGATGCCTTGGGGAATGCGCCGCCAGGAACTCCAATTATCGAGCCAACCGCCCGCCACCGAGGACAGCCAAAGGATGACACCGGTAAGCGCGGCGAAGAACACCGTGCCGCTGTTCAGCGGGCTGAAGCTGGCGTAGGTCTTCTGGGCAGTCTCGTGGTCGAGGAAGGCTCGGCCGAAGGACAGCTCCCACAGGTTCGTGAAGGCGAGCGCGCCGAGGCCAACCATCACCACATTACCGGCGGCGGCAGCGATCTGCGAATGGCAGATGCGAGCCATGCGGTCGACGATCTCATCGATCCTCCCGCTGCCGCGTTCATTGCGCAGGATGGTGGCGATGGTCGCCGCGGTCATCGCCGGATGCTTGGTCGCCAGGACGAGGTGCAGGTGGTGCAGGATGAGGAATGAGACGGCGTAGTTGAGGCCATAGATCAGGCCATGCACGAAATCCGAACCATGGAAATCAGCTGCCAGTAACTTGGCCGCGGTGGTGCCGACGGTGAGCACGCCACCCCCGGCGGCGCCGAGCAAGAGGTGACCGTATTCGCGGCGGTCGCGCGCCATATAATGGTCGCCGGTCTGTCCGGAGCGTTCGACGATGCGGCGGTGCAGCTGGCGCAGATTGCCGGATGCCAGCGCGCGCAGGCTGCGACCTTCATGCAGATGCTGGACCAGACGCGTCAGCAGGCTTTGCACCAGCGCCGCGCGCTCACGGCCCGGCGCGCAGACCAGGATCATCCCGAGCAGTTCCAGGCGCGACAAGCAGCGATCGATCACGTCGAGGCTGAAGACGATGTCGACCGAGATGCCTTCTCCGCGGATCTCTCGATTGAGCTCGGCGTGGTCGGTGCGGCAGGCGGCGATCGCCGTGGTCCAGCCCAGCACCGCCGCGTGATCGATGCCCGCCTGGTCATCCGTCCATTGGGCAAGCAGACCGTCGGCGGCTCGCCCGAGGCGGAAGTACGGCGAATCGATCACCGGGGACAGGCCCGAGCGACTGCGTGAGCGCAGCTTCGGAGCCAAGCCCTGGGATTTGACCCGCACGCACAGCAGATGGACGGCGTCGACCACCGACTGGCGCAAGGTGTTCCACGCCGGTGAGGCGGCCGGCGGCATGATCACCTCGACCATGCGATGGAAGAGGTCGGGCGGCCAGCGCTGGAAGCGCGCGACATGTCCGGCATTGCGATAGCAGCGGCGCACGAACTGGCGCAGGTCATGGGTATCGCGTGGCTCAGGCAGCAGCTTGGCCAACAGCCGGGACGAGGCCTCGCCAAGGAAGCCGCGGTCGGAAGGCATGCCAGCTTCGGCGAGCAGGCTGGCGACATCGGTCGCGGCGAACAGCTCGGCCACCGACGCCTGCACGCGGTCGCGCACCGGTGCGCAGGTCTCAAGGGCATGCAGCAGCAGGCGCAGGCGCACCGTGTCGCCGGAACCGAGTTGGGCGCCGGCGTCCTCGCCGCGAGAGCGCAACGCGCCTTCCCGGGTCCAGTCGAGCAGCGCGATCCAGCCGGAGAGCCGGTCAGCGTTGCCGGGGGCGCTGGCGAAGTCCTCGAGCAGCCGCGCCAGGGGCAGGAGCAGGGGATCGTCCCGTTGAGAGGCATGCAAGGCGGCGCGGAGGTCGTCCAACATTGGCCGGGCATCAAATCCACTGAGGTGGCTACCGCCATCGGGATCACCTAGTCAGCGGCAGACCGCAGCCGGCTGGTACTACGAACAGCCTTTCATCTCGATGGTGGCGACACCCTCGATGAGCCAGCGCTGGAACAGCGCGAAGACCACGATCGCCGATCGGCAGTGCGCAGGTTAGCCGTGGATGGTCGCCACCGCGAGCAGGCCATGGCCGCAGCCCAGCCCTGGCGACAGCGCGAACTCGAGGTTGCGCAACACGCAGGCCACCTGCGGGGCGAACACGCTTGCCCAGAAATCCACCACCGGGAAGCGCGCTGCGTTGCGCACCAGCCAGCGCAAGCGGTCGAACTCGGCGGCCAGCGCTGGCGGAGCGGCACGGATCAGCTCGTCGACCTGGCTGTCGTCGTCCGCGGCGTGCGCCTCGGCCAGGGCCACCACCGCGTTCCACTCGTCGCGGTAGCGCTCGAGCCGCGCCAGCCCGGCCGGCGCAACCGCGCGGTGCCCGGTGAGGAAGTCGAGATCGACGCGCAGGCGCGCGTAGTCGCCGCGGAAGTCGCGGTCGAACAAGTGGTTGACCTCGGCCCGCCACGGCCGCGGCTGGCCGTTGAACATGCCGGTGTCGGCGTGGCGGCTGACGAACAACGAGCGGTCCATGAGCGTGAGGTCGACCCGGCGGCCGGTGGCGGTGGCGGCCTCCGCCACCATCCGCTGCAACTCGTCGGCGGTCCAGTAGGCGACCGGGTAGGGCTCGATGCGCTCCGGCTGGCGCTGCTCGGGCGGCAGCAGCCAGGCCATGTGGTAGGGCAGCATGGCCTGCGTGGCGGCACCCCAGTAACCGGGCCACTCGAGCGACAGCCGGCCGAAGAGGTCGAAGACCAGGTAGGCGGTATCGCCGGCATGGCGGAAAATATCCTCGGTCAGATGCCGGAGCCGGTCGTGCGCGATGTGCGACAAGGACGAATACGAGGAAAAGTAGAGGTCGAACGGCGGCTCATCTTTCAGGGCGAAGCCGGCGCCGAGGTCGGCCTGGCGGAAGCTGATGGCGTCGTGGCCGCGGTAATTCGCCCGACCCTGCTCGACCATGCCGGCGGCGAGATCGAGCCCGACATATCTGTCGATGCGGTCGAGGTCGAACAGGAAACGTTCGCGCGCCGAGCCGTCGCGGCGCGGGATGCGGGTGAGCAGTTCGATCCCCTCGCCGCTGCCGGCGCCGAGATCCACGATGCGCAGCGCGGGGCGGCGGCGCAGGCAGTCTTCGAGCGCCGGCCGGACCATCAGCTTGATCGCCATGTCCTCCCAGTAGCGGCGGACGTGGTCCTTCTTACCGGTCAGGCCGGGGTGTTCGGTGCCGTAGAATCCGCGTTTGGCCGCGGTGTCGTACCAGCGGTCAGAGCGGGAACGGGAACGGGAAGGGACGACCATGGGCGCCTCGACGGGAAAAAGGATGGTGATGGGTGGCGGAGCCGGCGGCGCGGGCATGGAGGCTCGTCGCCGATCTGTGCCGGGAGCGGCAGCAGCCGGCCGGGTCCCCGGCAGCGCAGGCGTGCGGTCATCACCATAGGTCCACCTTGTGCGCTGCGACCCGCGCGACGCAAGCGTGATCGGCCCACGGACGTGACGACGGTCGCAGATTGTCTCACATGATCGGGTCAGCCCGCGCGCGGATCCGGCTCGCTCAGTTCAGGACGCGTGAAGTCGAGGCTCTCAGGCTTGGCGCGCAGGAAGAAGCCGGGGATCAGCGTGTTGACCAGGGTGTAGACGATCAGCCCGCCGAAGAGAGCGGGCGGCACCTGAAACAGGTCGCGGAGGATCCCGGCGAGGACGAGGGTGAAGACCAAGGTCGGCAGCAGCGCGGTGGCGACGCGCAGGCTCCCGCCTAGGGGCTTGCCGGCGGCGAGGCGGCGGAAGCCGACCATCGCCGCGACGCGCAGCGGCAGCACCAGGGCGACGAAGCCGAGGCCGACGAGCAGGGCGGCGGGCGCGAAGTCCTCGCGGTGCAGCTTCAGGCCGGCGTGGAAGAAGTAGAACGGGATGAAGAACGACGCGAACAGCTCGATAGCGTCGATCACCTTCGGCGACAGCAGCTCGGGCACATAGGCGCGTGTGCGCTGCGCGACCAGACCGACGATGAAGGCGCCGAGCAGGTAGTAGGCGCCGAGTGCGCGGGTGGCAAAGGCGCAGAGCACGGCCAGCACGAGCAAGAACGCGAATTCGGCCTTCGGCGCCCGCGGCATCACGAAGCGCACGAACGCCCAGAAGGCGACCGGCAGGATCACCACCACCCCGACCAGGGCCGCCCCCGACAACGCCAAGCGCTGCAGCGATTCGGCCTGCACGCACACGAACAGCACCGCCAAGGCGAGGATCTCACTGGCAATGGTCTTGACCTTGACCGCGAAGCGTTCCTCCTCGTCCAGGCCGAAACCGGGCAGCGAGCTGAGGATGAAGCCGGCAGACGGGGTGAGCAGGGCCAGGGCGACGATGCAGGCGGGGCGCGCCCCGAGGTTGAAACACCAGGCCACCGCCGCCGTGGTCGCGGCGAGGGTGACCACGCGCGCCGCCAGGTGCAGCACCACCACCCGGCCATGGCGGCGCAGCTGCGGGAAGTCGACCTCAAGGCCAGCGAACAGGAACAGCGCGGCGATGCCCAGCACCGCGAACAAGTGCACCACCGGATCGCCGTGGAACAGATGCAGCCCCATGCCGCAGACGACGCCGGCGCCGAGGCTGGTGATGGCGCTGGGGATGCGCGCGCGCAGCAGCACGTGCGGCAGCACGAACAGCGCGAAGACGAGGATGATGTAGGACAGCTCGGGCGACATCGGCGGCGCCGTGGTAGGGGTCGCCGACGCTTGGCGCAAGTGCCATCGCCCGTCGCGTCAGCGTGGAGCGGTCACTGCCGCCGGTTCTTGTCCAGGATTGCCGCCAGGATCAGCACGAATGCCAGCAGGCGGCCCCAGTAGAGGTAGGTGCGGATCTCGTCCTCGTTGGCGTACGATAGCACGATGCGCAGGACCGCGAGGATCCAGAAGGCGGCGGCGAAGATGAGAAAGAGCCGGTCGCGGGTGTCGCGCCAGTAGCGCAGGAAGAACAGCCCGGCCAGGGCGTACCCGGCGACGATGCAGCCGGCAACCAGCAGGTGCGTCTGTGCCATCCAGCTCATGGACGGCCGCCTTCCCAGATCATGCCGTAGAGCAGCAGGCCGAGCCCGATCAGCGCGGGCATGTTGCGCACCAACGACAGGTCGACCGCGGGCACCATCACCAGATCGGCGAACACGATGGCGTTATTGAGCGCCAGGCCGACGAAGCAGAGGCAGGTCCACAGCAGCAGGCGGACTCTGCTGCGGCGCCAGCCGCGCCAGAGCAGGCCGGCGCAGGTGAGGCAGGTCGCGGCGCAGAGGATGTAGACGATGCCTTCCATCAGGTCCCTTCCCGCCGGTCGCGGATGCGGAAGGCATCGGCGAGGGTGCGGATGCTGTCGATCGGCTTGGCGAAGATCGCGGTGATGACGGCAACGCGGCGCTCGGTGTAGGCCTGCTGCAGGGCGGCGATGGTGGCATCGACGCCGGCGAGCGGAGCGAAGCGGTAGGTCAGCCCCGGGCCATCCTCACGCGCCTCGACCAGCCCGCGCGCGCGCAGGTCGAGCAGCCGACTCTCGACCGAATGCGGGTGCGATGCCAGCTCGCGGCTGACGTCCTGCGCGCTCCATTCGCGCTTGCCACCGCGCTGAAGCAGCAGCAGCACCTCGAGCTGCTCGACCGAATGGATGTGGGCGGCGATGAAGCGCTCGACCTCGGGATTGAGCGCCATCAGCAGGGAGACCGCAACAGGCCAGACATCCTCATCCCGCGCTCATGGCCGATGCCGCGGGCGCGATGCCTTCGAGGTTATCCGGCATCACGACGTGGAACACGCTGCCGCGTCCGACTTCGGATTCGACCCAGATGCGACCACCGTGGCGTTCGACCACGCGACGGCAGACCGCGAGGCCGATGCCGGTGCCCGGATACTCGTGCCGGGCATGCAGGCGATGGAAGATGCCGAAGATGCGCTGGTGATGATCGGGGGGAATACCGATGCCATTGTCGCTGATCGAGAATTGCCAGGCTTCGCGGGCTCGCTTGGCGCCGATGTGGATGCGAGGCGACTCGCGGCAGAACTTGATGCCATTGGCGATCAGGTTCTGCAGCAGCTGGCCGATCAGCACCTCGTCCCCTTGAATGGTCGGCAGCTGATCGTAGGTCACCAACGCGCCGCGCTCCTGGATCGTGACCTGCAGGTTGAACAGGCAGCGATCGAGCAACGCCGCCAGATCGACCGGCTGCAGCACCTGGTCGGTGTTGCTGCCGACCCGCGAATAGGACAACAGACCGGTGATCAGCGTCTGCATGCGTTGGGCGCCTTCGACGGTGTAGGCGAGGAAGGAGTCCGCCTTCTCGTCGAACTTGCCGCGATAGCGCTCGGCCAAAAGCGACGAATAGACCGACAGCATGCGCAGCGGTTCCTGCAGATCGTGGCTGGCGATGTAGGCGAACTGCTCGAGTTCGGAATTCGATCGCGCCAGTTCCTCGGTCTTGCGGATGAGGACCTCCTCCGATTCCTTGGCGGCGGTGACGTCCTCGAGCATGCCGTCGATGAGGACAGCGCCGCCGTCGTTCGAAAGGGCCTTGGTCAGCGATGCCCAGATCTCTTGGCCGTCGCCGCAACGCAGGCGCGCGGTATGCGCCTGGACGTGGCCGGCATGGGTCAGGCGTTGGACCAGGTCGCTGCGTTCGCGAGGCCGGACGTAAACCGCGTTGAGATCGAGCATGGCTCCGATGGGCAGATGGAGCAGACGGTAGAAGGCGGGATTGGCCTCGATCAGCCGACCCTCGATAGTGGTACGGAAGACGCCGACATCGAGCCGGTTGAGCAGCCCCTCGAGTCGCGTCTCGAGCCGCACCGCGCGCTGCTCGGCAGCGGCGCGCAGCAGTTCGCCCTGCTCGCGCACCTGGCGCGTCTTAAGGAAGAGGTCGATGAAGACCGAGACCTTGGCGCGCAGGATCTCAGGCACCACCGGTGAAAAGATGAAGTCGACCGCGCCCAGCGCGTAGCCGCGCGACATGTCGGTCTCGTTGTCGTTGTACGAGGTGATGAAAATGATCGGCGTGTGCTCGGTGGCCTTGCGGCCGCGGATCAGTTGGGCGGTCTCGAAACCGTCCATGATCGGCATCTTGACGTCGAGCAGGATGACCGCGAAGTCCTCCTTGAGCAGGCAGCGCAGCGCCTCGGGGCCGGAACTCGCGGTCACCACCGGCTGCCCGATGTCGACCAGCAACGAGCCGATCGCCATCAGCTTGTCAGCCTTGTCGTCGACCAGCAGGATCGCCGCCCGCCCGTCCGATACGGGGGGAGCCTGATCAGAGATTTCCTGGGCACTCGCGTTCACGCGCGATCCGCCGTGCGGAACAGCCAGACGCAGAGCAGCGACAGCAGCTTGTCGGTATCGACCGGCTTGGCGATGTAGTCCGAAGCGCCGGCTTCGATGCATTTCTCGCGATCGCCCTTCATTGCCTTGGCGGTCAGCGCGATGATCGGCAGCGAACGGAAGCGCTGGTTCTGGCGGATCGCGCGCATGGTGTCGTAGCCGTCCATCTCGGGCATCATGATGTCCATCAGGATGCAGTCGATATTCGGCGTCTTGCCGATCACCTCGATCGCGCTGCGGCCGTTCTCGGCCGACAGCACCACCATGTTGTAGCGTTCGAGGACGCTGGTCATGGCGAAGATGTTGCGGATGTCATCGTCGACCACCAGCACGCGTCGGCCGGACAGCACGACCTCGGGCTTATGCAGATTCTCGAGCATCATCTGCTTGGCCAGGGGCAGCGTCGACTGCACGCGGTGCAGGCAGATCGCCGTCTCATCGAGCAGGCGCTCGGGCGAGGCGAAGTCCTTGACCACGATCGAACGCACGACCCGGCGCAGGCGGGTCTCGTCCTTGCGGCCCAGGTCGCGGCCGGTGTGGACAATGATGGGCAAGCGGCGCTGGGCCGGAACCAAGTGCAGCTTTTCGATCAGCTCGACGCCATCCATGTCGGGCAGACCGAGATCCATGACCACGCAGTCGACATGTTCGCCTTCGAGCATGGCGACCGCCTCGGTGCCGTTACCGGCGCACAGGACGGTGACATCCGGGCCCGAGATCAGTTCGACCACCCGATCGCGGTGCACCTCGTTGTCCTCGACCAGCAGCAGGGTGCGGGTCGGACGCGCGGCGAAGGCCTTGACGTGCACCAGCAGTTCGTCGAGCACCTGCTGGCTGATCGGCTTGGGCAGCACGCTGATCGCACCCTGGCGATAGCCGCGCTCGGCGTGCTCGTCATTGGTCAGCACGTGCACCGGGATGTGGCGGGTGACGAGGTCGCTCTTGAGGTGGTCGAGAACGCGCCAACCGTCGATGTCCGACAACTTGATGTCGAGCGCGATCGCCGTCGGCTGGTATTCTCGCGCAAGGGTCAGCGCCTCGTTGCCGCGCGACGTCACCAGCACCTTGAAGCCGCGCTCACGAGCGACGTCGACGACGTAGCGGGCGAAGGCGATGTCGTTCTCGACGATCAGCAGCGAGAGATCACCGGGACGCACCTGGGCGCGGTCGTCATTGACCTCGGACAGCGGGGCGGTGATTTCGGCTTCCAGTTCCGGCTCGATTTCGGCGGCAGCGGTGGGGAAGTCGACCGTGGCGGCGAGCACGGCGGCGGCGGCCTGGTGGTCGGCCGGCGCGGAACGGCGCTGTATCTTGAGCGGCTGGTAGATCCGCGGCAGGAAGAGGGTGAACGTGCTGCCCACGCCGGGTACCGAGTCGAGGCGGATTTCGCCGCCGAGCATGCGCGAAATCTCGCGCGAGATCGCCAGACCGAGGCCGGTGCCACCGTATTTGCGGCTGGTCGATCCGTCGGCCTGCTGGAAGGCCTCGAAGATGATCTGCTGCTTGTCGGCCGGGATGCCGATGCCGGTATCGGACACCGAGAAGGCGAGCACCGCCTTGCTGCGGTTGAGCCCGTCGTGGTCGTTCGACCAGCCGTCGGTGACAGTGCTGATCTTGACCTCGACCTTGCCTTCGTGAGTGAACTTGAAGGAGTTCGAGAGCAGGTTCTTGAGCACCTGCTGCAAGCGCTTGGAATCGGTGACCACCGACTTGGGCAGCGACTCGTCGAGGCGGATCGAGAAGTCGAGACCCTTCGATTCGGCGACGTGGCGGAAGGTGCGCTGCACGTAGTCGGCGAGGTCGTTGAACGGCAGATCGCCGGCCTCGACCGTCACCGTGCCCGACTCGATCTTGGACAGGTCGAGGATGTCATTGATCAGCGAGAGCAGATCGTTGCCCGAGGCATGGATGGTCTTGGCGTATTCGACCTGGCGGGCGGTGAGGTTGCCGTCCTGGTTGCGCGACAACTGGTCGGATAGGATGAGCAGCGAATTGAGCGGGGTGCGCAGCTCGTGCGACATGTTGGCGAGGAACTCGGACTTGTACTTCGAGGTCAGCGCCAGCTGCTTGGCCTTCTCTTCCAGGGCCGAGCGCGCCTGCTCGACCTCCTGGTTCTTGCGTTCGACTTCCACGTTCTGCTCGGCGAGGAGCTTGGCCTTCTCCTGCAGTTCCTGGTTGGTCTTCTGCAGCTCTTCCTGCTGCGACTGCAGTTCCTTGGCCAACGACTGGGACTGCTTGAGCAGATCCTCGGTGCGCATGTTGGCTTCGATGGTGTTCATCACGATGCCGATCGACTCGGTCAGCTGGTCGAGGAACACCTCGTGGGTCGGGCTGAAGCGCTCGAACGAGGCCAGCTCCATGACCGCCTTGACCTGGCCCTCGAACAGCACCGGCAGCACCATGATGTTGCGCGGGTTGGACGAACCGAGGCCGGACGAGACGCGGATGTAGTCGTCGGGCACATTGGCGAGCAGGATCTTCTTGCGCTCGATGGCGCACTGGCCGACCAGCGACTCGCCGAGCTTGAATTCGCTGCGGCGCAGATCGCTGATCGCGTAGCTCGCCAGCAGGCGCAGGTGCGGATCATAGGCGGTGGTCGACTCATCCTTGGGAGCGTCCATCACGTAGATCATCGCGTGCTGCGCCGACACCACCGGGGCCAGCTCGCCAAGGATCAGCTTGCCGACCGTGAGCATGTCCTTCTGGCCCTGCAGCATGCGCGAGAACTTCGCCAGATTGGTCTTCAGCCAGTCCTGCTCGTTGTTCTTGATCGTGGTCTCGCGCAGGTTGCGGATCATCTCATTGATGTTGTCCTTGAGCGCGGCCACCTCGCCCTGCGCCGCCACCGAGATCGACCGGGTGAGGTCGCCCTTGGTCACCGCGGTCGCCACGTCGGCGATGGCGCGCACCTGGGTGGTCAGATTCGCGGCGAGCTGGTTGACGTTGTCGGTGAGGTCCTTCCAGGTACCGGCGGCACCCGGCACGGAAGCCTGGCCGCCGAGCTTGCCCTCGACGCCCACTTCGCGCGCCATGGTCGTCACCTGGTCGGCGAAGATCGCCAAGGTGTCGGTCATGTCGTTGATGGTGTCGGCCAGTTCGGCGATCTCGCCCTTGGCCTCCACGGTCAGCTTGCGCTTGAGGTCGCCCTTGGCGACCGCGGTCACCACCTTGGCGATACCGCGCACCTGCGAGGTCAGATTGGACGCCATCGAATTCACGTTGTCGGTGAGGTCCTTCCAGGTGCCGGACACGCCCTGCACCTCGGCCTGACCGCCGAGTTTGCCTTCGGTGCCCACTTCGCGCGCCACGCGCGTCACTTCCGAGGCGAAGGCGTTGAGCTGGTCGACCATCACGTTGATGGTGTTCTTGAGATCGAGGATCTCGCCCTTCACCTCGACGGTGATCTTCTTTGACAAGTCGCCGTTGGCGACCGCCTTGGTCACGTCGGCGATGTTGCGCACCTGGCCAGTGAGGTTGTTGGCCATGAAGTTGACGTTGTCGGTGAGATCCTTCCACGTGCCGGCCACGCCCGGCACTTCGGCCTGGCCGCCAAGGCGGCCTTCAGTGCCGACTTCACGTGCGACACGTGAGACTTCCGAGGCGAAGGAGCGCAGCTGTTCCACCATGGTGTTGAAGGTGTCCTTCAGCTGCAGGATCTCGCCTTTCACGTCGACGGTGATCTTCTTCGACAGGTTGCCGTTGGCGATCGCGGTCGCGACCTCGGCGATGTTGCGCACCTGGCCGGTCAGGTTGCCGGCCATGACGTTGACGTTGTCGGTCAGGTCCTTCCAGGTGCCGGCCACGCCCTTCACCACCGCCTGGCCACCGAGCTTGCCCTCGGTGCCCACTTCGCGCGCCACGCGCGTCACTTCGGACGCGAACGAGCGCAGCTGCTCGACCATGGTATTGAAGGTGTCCTTCAGCTGCAGGATCTCGCCCTTTACGTCGACGGTGATCTTCTTCGAAAGGTCGCCGTTGGCGATCGCCGTCGCCACCTCGGCGATGTTGCGCACCTGGCCGGTCAGGTTGCCGGCCATGACGTTGACGTTGTCGGTGAGGTCCTTCCAGGTGCCGGCCACGCCCTGCACCTGCGCCTGGCCGCCGAGCTTGCCTTCGGTACCCACTTCGCGCGCCACGCGCGTCACTTCCGACGCGAACGAGTTGAGCTGATCGACCATCGTGTTGATGGTGTCCTTCAGCTCGAGGATCTCGCCCTTCACCTCGACGGTGATCTTCTTCGACAGATCGCCGGCGGCGACCGCCTTGGTCACCTCGGCGATGTTGCGCACCTGGCCGGTCAGGTTGGACGCCATCGAGTTCACGTTGTCGGTGAGGTCCTTCCAGGTGCCGGCCACGCCGCGCACATCGGCCTGGCCGCCGAGCTTGCCTTCGGTGCCCACTTCGCGCGCCACGCGCGTCACCTCGGACGCGAACGACGACAGCTGGTCGACCATGATGTTCATGGTCTTCTTCAGCTCGGCGATCTCGCCCTTCACCTCGACGGTGATCTTCTTCGAGAGGTCGCCCGAGGCGATCGCCGTCGCCACTTCGGCGATGTTGCGCACCTGGCCGGTCAGGTTGCCGGCCATGAAGTTCACGTTGTCGGTCAGGTCCTTCCAGGTGCCGGCCACGCCCTTCACCACCGCCTGGCCGCCGAGCTTGCCCTCGGTACCCACTTCGCGCGCCACGCGCGTCACTTCGGACGCGAACGAGTTGAGCTGGTCGACCATCGTGTTGATGGTGTTCTTCAGCTCGAGGATCTCGCCCTGCACGTCGACGGTGATCTTCTTCGAGAGGTCGCCGTTGGCGACCGCCTTGGTCACGTCGGCGATGTTGCGCACCTGGCCGGTCAGATTGCCGGCCATCGAGTTCACGTTGTCGGTGAGATCCTTCCAGGTGCCGGCCACGCCCTTCACCACCGCCTGGCCGCCGAGTTTGCCTTCGGTACCGACTTCGCGCGCCACGCGCGTCACTTCCGACGCGAAGCCGTTAAGCTGGTCGACCATGATGTTCATGGTGTTCTTCAGCTCGAGGATCTCGCCCTTCACGTCCACCGTGATCTTCTTCGAGAGGTCACCGTTGGCGATCGCGGTCGCCACCTCGGCGATGTTACGCACCTGGCCGGTCAGGTTGCCGGCCATCGAGTTCACGTTGTCAGTGAGGTCTTTCCAGGTGCCGGCCACGCCTTTCACCACCGCCTGGCCGCCGAGCTTGCCTTCGGTACCCACTTCGCGCGCCACGCGCGTCACTTCCGACGCGAACGACGACAGCTGGTCGACCATGGTGTTGATGGTGTTCTTGAGGTCGAGGATCTCGCCCTGCACGTCGACGGTGATCTTCTTCGACAGGTCGCCATTGGCGACCGCCTTGGTCACTTCGGCGATGTTGCGCACCTGGCCGGTCAGGTTGGACGCCATGAAGTTCACGTTGTCGGTCAGGTCCTTCCAGGTGCCGGCCACGCCGCGCACATCGGCCTGGCCGCCGAGCTTGCCTTCGGTACCGACTTCGCGCGCCACGCGCGTCACTTCGGAGGCGAACGAGTTGAGCTGGTCGACCATGATGTTCATGGTCTTCTTCAGCTCGGCGATCTCGCCTTTCACCTCGACGGTGATTTTCTTGGAGAGGTCGCCCGAGGCGATCGCCGTCGCCACCTCGGCGATATTGCGCACCTGACCGGTCAGGTTGCCGGCCATGAAGTTCACGTTGTCAGTCAGATCCTTCCAAGTGCCGGCCACGCCCTGCACCACCGCCTGGCCGCCGAGCTTGCCCTCGGTGCCAACTTCGCGCGCCACGCGCGTCACCTCCGAGGCGAATGAATTGAGCTGATCGACCATGGTGTTGATGGTCTTCTTCAGCTCGGCGATCTCGCCCTTCACCTCGACGGTGATCTTCTTCGACAGGTCGCCCGCGGCGATCGCGGTCGCCACCTCGGCGATATTGCGCACCTGGCCGGTCAGGTTGCCGGCCATGAAGTTCACGTTGTCGGTCAGATCCTTCCAGGTGCCGGCCACGCCCTTCACCACCGCCTGGCCGCCGAGCTTGCCTTCGGTGCCGACTTCACGCGCCACGCGCGTCACTTCGGATGCGAACGAATTAAGCTGGTCGACCATCGTGTTGATGGTGTCCTTCAGCTCGAGGATCTCGCCCTGCACCTCGACGGTGATCTTCTTCGAGAGGTCACCTGCGGCCACCGCCTTGGTCACGTCGGCGATATTGCGCACCTGACCGGTCAGGTTCGACGCCATCGAGTTCACGTTGTCGGTCAGATCCTTCCAAGTGCCGGCCACGCCCTTCACCACCGCCTGGCCGCCGAGCTTGCCTTCGCTGCCCACTTCGCGCGCCACACGCGTCACTTCCGAGGCGAAGCCGTTGAGCTGGTCGACCATCGTGTTGAGGGTGTTCTTCAGCTCGAGAATCTCGCCCTTCACGTCCACCGTGATCTTCTTCGACAAGTCGCCGTTGGCGATGGCGGTCGCCACTTCGGCGATGTTACGCACCTGACCGGTCAGGTTGGACGCCATCGAGTTCACGTTATCGGTGAGATCCTTCCAGGTGCCGGCCACACCCTTCACCACCGCCTGGCCGCCGAGCTTGCCTTCGGTACCCACTTCGCGCGCCACGCGCGTCACTTCGGACGAGAACGAGTTGAGCTGCTCGACCATGGTGTTCACGGTGACTGCGGTGCGCAGGAATTCGCCTTCCAGCGGGCGGCCTTCCAGTTCAAGCGCCATCGATTGCGAAAGGTCGCCCTTCGCCACGGCGCCGATCACGCGCGCCATTTCCGACGTCGGGTGAACGAGGTCGCCGATCAGCGCATTGACCGAACTCACGGCTTCGCCCCAGCCGCCCGTGACATCGCCGATGGTGGCGCGCTGGCTGATCTTGCCTTCCTTGCCGACGACGCGGCTGAGGCGTTCCAACTCGGTCGCCATGCGCCGGTTCAGCTCGATCGCGTCATTGAACGCGTCCGAGATGCGCCCGTCGATGCCAGTCCACTCGACCGGCAGGCGGGCGGTGAAGTCGCCCTTGCGCAGCGCGGTCAAGGCCTCCAGCAGACGCTTCTTATCAAGCGAGGCATCGATGGGAGCGGACGAGGTGGATGAACTCATGGGGGCGGATCCTGGAGGAGTCGGTTCAGACTACAGGTCGTAAAGCTGGACAGGGCAGAGAACCTCGTCCTGGCTTGAGCCTTCTACAGTGAACCACCCCCCATCACACGCTGACGACCATCCTTGCAGGAGGGAGCGAGAGGGCTATGAAAGCGCTTCCACGGCCGCGGCGGCCAATGAGGAGGATGTATGGCGTATCGAGCGCTGGTGGTCGGCTGCGGAGGCATGGGCCAGGGTTGGATGGACACCATTCGCAAGAATCCCCGGGCTGAATTGGTGGGGGTGGTCGACGTCCGGCCCGAGGCCGCGACCGCGGCCGCGGCCAAATTTGGCCTCGCTCCCGAGCGGGCGTTCAACGACCTGCGCCGCGCCATCGCCGTCGCCAAGCCGGACTTCGTCGCCGACATCACCATCCCCGAGGCGCATTGCGCGACCACCGTCGCCGCCCTGGGCAAGGGCATTCCAGTGATCGGCGAGAAGCCGCTCGCGCACAGCATGGCCGCCGCGCGCAAGATGGCCAAGGCCGCCGAGAAGGCCGGCAAGCTGTCCATGATCAGCCAGTCGCGCCGCTACGACCGCAACCATGCCGCCCTGGCGGCCACCCTGCGCGAGACCGCGATCGGGACGGTCACCACCGTCAATTGCGACTTCTACGCCGGCGCGCACTTCGGCGGCTTCCGCGACGAGATGGAATCGCCGCTGGTGCTCGACATGGCCATCCACCACTTCGATCTCTGCCGTTACCTCTCCGGCACCGATCCGGTCGCGGTCTACGCCAAAGAATTCAATCCGCAGGCGTCTTGGTATAAAGGTGACGTCGCGGCCAGCATCATCTTCGAGATGACCGGCGGTGTCATCTTCACCTACCGGGGTTCGTGGTGCGCCGAAGGCTGCCATACCTCGTGGAACGGCAATTGGCGCGTGATCGGCACGCGTGGCACCCTGCTGCAGGAGTTCGACCAGGCGCCGCGCGGCCAACGGGTGAAGGCTGGCGCTGAAGCGAAGTTCAATCACGACCTCGAAGAGGTCCCGATCGTCGCCACCACCGTGCCCGGCGAAGGCATCCACGGCTCGCTCAACGAGTTCCTCGACGCGCTCGATGGCAAGGGCACGCCGCAGTGCGAGGTGCACGACAACATCAAGAGCCTGGCCATGGTCTTCGCGGCGATGGAGTCCTCACGCAAGGGCAAGCGCATCCCCGTCCGCTGGTGACGGGGCGCCCGCCAAGGCGTCTGCGCATTCCTAGCGGGTCGCCAACCAGATCACATGCTTCCGTCCGCGGGCGCCATGCGCCGGGACGCGCCGGCATTCGCTGGCGAATCCGGCCTGACCCAGCCGTCGGGTGAATGCCTCGTCCGGTCCAGCGGACCACACGGCGAGCACGCCGCCGGGGCGCAGCGCGCGCTTGGCGCGGGCGAGTCCGGCCGGGCCATAGAGCCATTGATTGGCGCTGGTGGTCATCCCGTGCGGACCGTTGTCGACATCGAGCAGGACCACGTCGAAGGCATCGCTGCGCGCGCGCAGCAGATCGGCCACATCGCCGAGGTGGACCTCGACGCGCGGATCGGCGAGCGGATCGCCGGCGAGATGCGCGAGCGGGCCGCGGACCCAGTCCACCACCGCCGGCACCAGTTCGGCGACGGTGATGCGCCCGTCCGCCCCGAGATCACGCAGCGCGGCGGCGGTGGTGAAACCCATGCCCAATCCGCCGATAAGCACCCGTCGCTGCGCCCCCACGCCACGTCGGGCGTAGGCGAGGGTGGCGAGGGCGTCCTCGGAACCGTGCGTGCCGCTGTTCATCAGCTCGTCGCGACCGACGCGGATGGCGAAGTCGCGCACGTGCTTCCACAGGTGCATCTCGCCGCCGCCGGGGATGGGCGCGCTGGCGAGCAGGACCCAGGGTTTCATCGCCGGTACGCCGCAGAGAGCAGGCCCACCGTCCCCTGACGCCAGCGTGGTGCCGAGCTGATCAACGCGCCGCGGGGGCGGCCGGCGTGCCAGCGGCAGGCGCGGGAGCCGGCGCGGGTGCCGGCGCGGGTGCCGGAGTGGCGGGTGCCGGCGCAGGCGCAGGCGCAGGCGCAGGCGCAGGCGCAGGCGCCGCGGCAGGCGCAGGCGCCGCTGGGGTTTCGCTCACCACCGCTGGGGCCTCTTTAGGGTTGCCGTCGACGGCGCGCTTGCTCTCCCAATAGATCACAATGGCCAGCGGCATGAGCTGCTTCGACACTTCGTCGGTACGGGTCAGCACCGGCTCCAGGCGTTGGATGGCTTCGGCGTGCTTGCCCAGCTTCTGCTCGACGCGGGCGGCGCCGAGCGCCGCGGTCAGGTTGTGCACGGCGAACTTGGCGCCCGCGGCGCGCTCGACCTTCTCGTAATCGCCGAGAGCGGCGTCGTATTCCTTAGCGTCCTCGGCGACTGCGGCCTGGCCGAGGCGGACGATGAGATCGAGTTCCGGGCTGCCGGCGCCAGCAGCGAGGCCCTTGGCCTTCTCGACCAGGGCCTTGGCCTCGTCGATCTTGGCGGCGAGCAGTGCGACCTGGGCAAGATCAAGCGCGGCACGGGCGCGGAAGATGCCAGTCGCCCGGTCGTTGCCGAGCAGCGCCTGGAGCTTCTCCGCGCGCTTATCGTCCTCGCGCACCTCGCGCGCTTCGGCATAGGCGACCGCGCTGGCCGAACCCGGATTGTGCTTCAGCATCACGCGCAGCCACAGGCCGAGGCAGATGCAGACCACGACCACGCCGAGGATCAGCCACTTCAGGCGGCGGATGCGGTTGGCGACCTGCTCGAGCCGATCGTAGATCGGATCCGAATAACTGGTGGTCGTCGCGGTGTCGAGGTCGGCCATGAGGGGCGCGATTCAACGCCCGCCGCCGCAAGGGTCAAGGCTTAGCAGGCGTGCCGGCGGTGACCGACCACGGCGCGAGATGGAACTCGACCGTCGGCCCGGCGAGCGATCCGGCGGCGGCAATCGTCAGTTCCTCACCCACGCCTTCGGGCCAGAGGCGCCGGAAGCGGTGAGCGCCGGATTCGGCCGCGATCGGGGTCCAGCCCAGCCCGGGCAGGCGTTCGTCATACCAGGCGAGCAGTTCGCCCGCGCGCAGGATGCCGGCCTGCTTCGGCTTGGCGATCATCCACACATCGAAGCGGCGGACGACGCCGCCCGCCATCGCCACCGCCAACTGGTCGTGGCCAGGCGCGAGCATGTAGCCAGGAGGCAAGGGAATGTCGGGGAAGCGCTCGGGGTGGTAGGCGCGCGGCACCGCACTATTCGACGCGGCTCGCGTCGGCTGCCCACAGCCGGTGAACATGACCATTGCCGTCAGGGTCGCGGCCGCGGTGACGCCGCGCAGGCGGACCGTCACGCCGGTCGGTAGGTCAGGATGGAACTGGCGATGGTGATCACGTCGCCGGCCTTGAGCAGGGCGTCGGTGACCTTCTGGCCATTGACCTTCACGCCACGCAGGCCGCCCATGCTGATCAAGCGGTGTCCAGCGCCGTTCTTGACCACCTTGGCCTGGACCGGCTTGACCAGGAATCCCTTGGCGGGGAGATCGCTGCCCGGGCCCTTGCCGATCGTGGTCTCTTCCTTGACCAGCGGCACGACCACGTCGCGACCGCCCTGGCTGAGGACGATGGCCATGCGCTTGGTGTCGCCGCCCTTGTTCATCTTGGCCAGCTGGGCCTGATCGACGAACATCGTCATTTCGCCGCCCATGCCAGCCGCGGCCGCCTTTTTCTCAAGGCCCTTGGGGTCGGCGACGCCGTGGGCGTCGTAGACGAGGCAGTGCTTCCCGAGCACGACGCGGTCGTTGTGCTGAAGGGCGTGGCGGTTGATCTTGCCGCCGTTGATGAAGGTGCCGTTGTTCGAACCGCCATCGACCACCACCCAGGCCTCACCCTCCTGGACGATGCTGCAGTGGTGGCGGCTGACCCCGAGATTGTCGACCACGATGTCGCAATCCATGGCCCGACCGATCTTGAGCTCCGCCTTGTCGAGCGTGCGTTCGCTCTGGGGGTCATTGCCGAACAGGACGGTGATCTTGGGCATGGGGGGTCCTCGGGAACGCGCCGACCTTAGATGCGGCAAGAGGATGGTCAATCGCAGGGGGGAAAGAAGGTCCGTGGTCCGTGGTCCGTGGTCCGTGGTCCGTGGTCGGGAAGACTCTTCACTGTCTCTCGGACCACGGACCACGCACCACGGACCAAGCACCACCCCGGACCACGGACCCTCCATTGCGGCCCCCTCCATCACCCTGAAACTGCCGCCGATGATCCCAGCCCGGCAGACCGCCGTCCAACTCGTCGGCCCCGACCGCCTGACCCTCAACCGCGACAAGGCGGTCGCGCGGCCAGGCCCGCGCCAGATCCTTGGCCGCGTCGAATGCGTCGGGCTGTGCGCCTCGGACATGAAGCTGCTGCACCAGTTCGACCGCCACGCGCGCAAGACGCCCGTGCTGGCCCACCTGCGCGACGAGATCCTCAGCCAGATCCCCAGCTATGTGCCCGAGGGCGAGCCGACCGTGCCCGGCCATGAGGTCGTGCTGCGCGTGCTCGAGATTGGCGCCGGCGTCACCACCGTGCAGGTCGGCGGACGCTACCTCGTCCAGGCCGACTTCCGCGATCTCAAGACGGCCAATTCCAACGGCGCCTTCGGCTACAATTTCGAGGGCGGCCTGCAGCAGTACGTGCTGCTCGACGAACGGGTGACGGTGTCGTCGGCGGGTGAAAGCTACCTCTTGAGCGTGCCCGAGGACCGTTCCGCCAGCCAGATCGCCCTGGTCGAGCCGTGGGCCTGCGTCGAGGACGCCTTCCGCGTCGCCGAACGCCGAACCCTGACCGCTGGCGGTACCCTGCTGCTGGTCACCGCACCCGGCGCCACGCCCGCTCTCGCTGGGCCGTTGGTCCCGCCGGGCTTTACCCGCGTCGCCCTCGACTCGCCGCTGGCGACGCCGGTCGACGACCTGCTGGTCTGCGGCGCTGACGCCGCCCAGCTCGAAGGTCTGCTGCCGCTGCTGGCCAAGAACGGTCTGGCGCTGATCGCGCAGGCCGGCACCCGCTTCGGCCGCCCGGTCAGCGTCCAGGTCGGCCGCGTCCACTACGGCAACATCCGCCTGGTCGCCACCACCGGCGCGCGCTTCGCCGACGCCCTGGCGCGCGTCCCCGTTGACGGTGAGCTACGCCCGGGTGACCATGTCAACGTGGTCGGCGCGGGCGGGCCGATGGGAGTGATGGCGATGGTGCGCGCGATCGCCTCGTCGCGTGCCGGCGCCCTCGTCGAGGGCGGGGTGCGCAACGCCGCCCGGGGCCAGGCCCTGGCCGAGCGCGTGGCCCCCTTCGCCAGCGCGCGCGGGGTCCGCACCCGGCTGTTCAATCCGGCGCAGGAGAAACCCCAAGGCGCGGTCGATTACTGCTTCCTGATGGCCCCCGCGCCCGAACTGGTGCAGGAGGCGATCGCCGACGCCGCGCCCGATGGCATCGTCAATGTCTTCGCCGGCATCCCCGCCGACGTCGCCTGCGCCATCGACCTCGATGCTTACGCCGACAAGCGCCTCTACTTCATCGGCACCTCGGGTTCGACGCTCGAGGACATGCGCATCGTCCTGGCCAAGGTGGTCGGCGGCACGCTCGACACCAACCTCAGTGTCGGCGCGGTGAGCGGCATGGCCGGCGCCATCGACGGCCTCGGCGCGGTCCGCGACCGCACCGTCGCCGGCAAGATCATCGTCTATCCACAGCTGACCGAACTGCCGCTGCTCGAACTCGACGCCCTGGCCGCTCGCTTCCCCTCGGTCGGCGCCAAGCTCGACCGCGGCGGCTGGACCAAGGCGGCGGAAGATGAGCTGCTGCAGGTGGCCGGGGCCGTTACCGAGCGCTGACGAACTTCCCGCCGCGCGGCCCGTCTCATCGGGAACCCCAGGAGGTTCCCCATGCGCCCACTCCGTTCCCTCGTCGCCAGCCTCGGCCTGATCGGCCTCTGCCTCACCCATGGCGTGGACGCGGCCGAGCCGCCCAGCGATGCCTACGCCCTGATTCATCCGACCCTGGTCGACGTGCCGGACTGGGCCGATCGCGGGGTTGCCTGGCTGATCGCCGCCCAGCACCAGGACGGCGGCTGGGGCGCCGGTTCGCAGGCGGCGCAGCAGATCAAGGATCCGCACGCGGTGCAGACCGACCCCGCCACCACCGCCTTCGCCGCCCTCGCCCTGCTTCGGGTCGGCAACACCGCCAGCAGCGGCCCGCAGGCGCCGGCGCTGGCGCGCGCCCTGGCCTACCTGGCGACGGCGGTCGAAACCGCACCCGCCGAGGGCGGATCGATCACCGCGCTGCGTGGCACCCAGATCCAGGGCAAGCTCGGCCCGATGATCGATACGGCGATGACCGCCCAGGCCCTGGCGCGCGCCCTGCCGACCTTCGCCAGCGAGGACCCGCTGCGGGCGCGGGTCGATGCCGCGCTGTCGGTCTGCCTGGAGCGTCTGCAGCGCAGCCAGCAGGTCGAAGGCCACTGGGGCGGGGGCGGCTGGGCGCCGGTGCTGCAGGCCGCGACCGCGTGCAGCGCGCTCGAACTCGCCCAGGCCTCGGGCAAGACGGTGGACCCCGACGTCCTCGCCCGCGCCCGTGATTGGCAGAAGGGCAACGTGCGCGCGCCGACGACGTCGATCGCGCCCGGGGCTGAAGGCGCGGTGGTCGACCGTGCCGGAACCGAGGCGATGTCGGCGGGCGTGCAGCTGTACGCCTACTCGGGCGGGCAACGCGCCAACGCCGCCGAGGCGAGCGCTGCCCGGGCCTTGGTCGATGCAGCGAAGAAGGACGGCCGCCTTGCCGCCGACGCGCCGGTCGATGATCAGCGA
>Ga0163148_10002017_pt1 | contig 25268 bp, 16 predicted proteins | sample OliLakLV19MP7P2_FD_148606 | JGI IMG/M metagenome (GOLD analysis project Ga0163148, IMG submission 148606) | Freshwater microbial mat bacterial communities from Lake Vanda, McMurdo Dry Valleys, Antarctica- Oligotrophic Lake LV.19.MP7.P2 | ecosystem: Environmental > Aquatic > Freshwater > Lake >... | reverse complement strand
TACGAGTACACGTTCACGGTGCGCGACTGCAAGCCGCCGACGGTGGTGTGCATCAACGGCCTGAGCGTGAATATCATGCCAACGGCGATGATCCAGTTGTGGGCATCCGATTTCCTGCAGTACACGGAAGACAACTGCACCCCCGCGGGCCAGATCAAGATCGGCATCCGCAAGTGCGGCACCGGCACCGGCTTCCCAATGGACGCTCAAGGCAACCCGATCCTGTCTGTGACGTTCGACTGCACGGAGCTTGGCACACGTTGTGTTGAGTTGTGGGCGATGGACGCTGCGGTACCTGGCAACGCAGATTTCTGCGAGACCTACCTGATCGTACAGGACAACTTGGGCATCTGCCCAAGCCCTGACCACATCAACGTGGCAGGCGCGCTGAAGACAGAGATGTCGGAAGGGGTGGAAGAGGCCACGGTGTACATTGACGGCACGAGCAGCTTTACCCCTCCATATGCTTACTTCGACCTTTCGGACACCCTTGGAGTGTACGCCGTGACGAATTCGGTGCCTTTGGACGCCACCTTCGTGATCGCCCCGGAAAAGGACGACAACCCGCTCAACGGCGTGACGACCTATGACCTGGTGCTGATCTCCAAGCACATTCTGGGCATAGAGCCATTGGACTCTCCGTACAAGATGATCGCTGCGGACGCCAACAAGTCTGGCTCGATCACGACGTTCGACATTGTGGAGATCCGCAAGTTGATCCTGGGCATCTACAATGACCTTCCAAACAACACCTCATGGCGCTTTGTGGACAAATTGTTCTCGTTCCCGAACGTGAACAACCCCTTCCAGACCCTGTTCCCAGAGACGATCTCGATCGCTGACGCGATGCTGAGCCAAATGGACGAAGACTTCGTGGGCGTGAAGATCGGCGACGTGAACGGCACTGCGGTAGCCAACGCCACGATGCAGGCAGAAGAGCGGACTGCTGGCACGGCGATCTTCGACCTCGAAGACCGCACGGTAAAAGCGGGCGAAACCTTTGAGGTGACGTTCAAGGCTGCCGAGCATCTGAAGGGCTTCCAGTTCACGATGCTGCTCAATGGTCTGCAAGTAGTAGACGTAGTTGAATCGGACAACGTATCGGCTGGCAATTTCGGCCTGGTGTTCGAGGATGCAGCCACGGTTTCGATTGATGGCGCTCAGGAGTTCACGCTTCGTTTCCGGGCTGTGAAATCTGGCAAGTTGAGCGAGATGCTGGGCGTGTCGGGTTTGATCACCAGGGCAGAGGCATATGGCAACGTAGGCCGCTTGGGTATTGCCTTCCGCTTCGGCGGCAAAACGATCACAGGTGTCGGCTTCGAACTGTACCAGAACCAGCCGAACCCGTTTGTGAACAAGACCTTCGTAGGTTTCAACCTGCCAGAAGCGGCAGAGGCAACGCTCTCGATCTTTGACGAGACGGGCCGGGTAGTGTACCAACAGAAAGGCCAGTTTGCCAAAGGCGAGAACAGCATCTCCTTGGATCGTGCATTGATCAACACCACGGGCATGCTGTACTACAAGTTGGAGACTTCTACGGACAGTGCAACGAAGAAGATGATACAGGCGAAGTAAGGTTCGCGCTGATAGGATATTGAAGCACAGCCCCGGCCCATATTATGGTGCCGGGGCTGTGCTTTTCGGGCCATCGTTGAGGAAATCCCGAAGGGATTGTATCTTTATAGTTCCTACTTTCGCCGGTAATCGTGAACCAATTCCATTGATTCCATGTCGTTGACCAAACCTGACAAGGCCGCCTTGCGTGCCACCATATTTCGCCACCTTGACGGCATTGCCACGGCACCTACCGCATACGCCCTGCTCGAAAAAGGGGTGCTCGAACACTTCCTGAACCACGGGGAAGCCGATGTTGCCGAATTGGCCACAAGGTTTAGTGCCAATGAGGGCTACCTAAACGTCGCTTTGCGCGTCCTTTGCTCACAAGGTTGGCTGGAATGCAGTGTGGACAATGCCAACAACCGGGTTTGTTATCGCACCAATGCAAAGAGCGCCATCGCCTTTGATCTTTGCCACCTATACAAGGATGTGGTAGACCTGCTGCGCTTCTCCGGCCGTTTTCACAAAAGGAAATTTGAGCGCGCGCCTTTTACCGTGTTGGAAAAGATTTTCCGAAAATATCGGGACCATTACGGCATCGAATTGTCCGATAACCCCGAAACCAGAACCATCCAGGATCAGGTGCTCAAGCACATTGAAGGCATCGCCATTGGGCCGACTATTGTGTCGTTGGGAATGGGTGGCATGTTCCACAAATATTTCATGGAAGCCTCGTTCAAGCCCGAAGAATTTCACGAAGACGCGGAGAGTTTTGACAAAATCCTCGATTTTTTTGCATTTCTTGGTTGGTTTGAGAAAAAAGGGCACACTTACCGATTCACTGAAACGGGATTGTTTTTTGCCCGCAGGGCAAGCGCCTACGGGGTCACGGTTTCGTATATACCCACTTTTCGAAACTTGGATGAACTCATTTTTGGCAATCCCGAAATCCTTTGGGACACCCCGCCGGGCACGCCCGAACTGCATGTGGACCGGGAGATGAACGTGTGGGGCAGCGGCGGGGCACACACTACCTATTTCAAAAAAATAGATGAGGTGGTCATTGACTTGTTCAACCGCCCTTTGGACGAGCAGCCCAAGGGTATCGTGGACATGGGCTGTGGCAACGGCGCCTTTCTCCAGCATATTTTCGAAGTGATTGCCAAACGCACCCTGCGCGGTGAAATGCTTGAGGAGCACCCTTTGTTCCTCGTTGGCGCCGATTTCAACGAGGTAGCATTGCGTGTTACCCGTGCCAACCTCACCAAGGCAGACATCTGGGCCAAGGTGATTTGGGGCGACATTGGGCGACCCGATGTGCTGGCCCGCGACCTGCGCGACGATTATGGTATCGCCCTCGAAGACTTGCTCAATGTGCGCACCTTTCTCGATCACAACCGCCCTTGGGAAGCCCCCGCACAACCCTTGAAGGGCCGCGTTAGTACCTCTACTGGCGCCTATGCTTACAGAGGCCAACGCATCCGCAATAACGACGCAGAAGCAAGCTTGCTCCAGCACCTGCGCCGCTGGTCGCCCTACGTCCAAAAGTTTGGCTTGCTGGTCATCGAACTGCACACTGTTCCACCCCAGCGCGTGGCCGCCAAACTCGGGCATACAGCGGCCACGGCCTACGATGCTACCCACGGTTTCTCTGATCAGTACATCCTTGAGGTAGATATTTTCAACCAGATTGCCGCAGAGGCGGGCCTGTTCCCCGATCCTGCGCACTTCTGCAAGTTTCCAGACTCGGATTTGGCAACGGTAAGTATTAATTTGTTGAGCGGCCATTCAAAAATCTAATTCCGTCAAAAGCCGTATTTTCGCCGCTTCGCAAAACAAAAATCTTCTTGCATAGTGGAATACAGACCGAGCGAAATCGAGCCAAAATGGCGAAAGTGGTGGATAGAAAACAACACTTACAAAGTTGAAAATCAGGGTGATAAGCCAAAGTATTACATCCTCGACATGTTCCCTTACCCGAGTGGAGCTGGGTTGCATGTGGGTCACCCCTTAGGCTATATTGCCTCCGACATTCTGGCCCGATACAAGCGGTTGCGCGGGTTCAACGTACTTCACCCGATGGGCTTCGATTCTTTCGGCCTGCCCGCTGAGCAGTACGCCATCCAAACGGGGCAGCATCCTGCCGTCACTACCGAGCAAAATCTTGCCCGCTATCGCGAGCAGTTGGGAAACCTCGGCTTCTCCTTCGATTGGAGCCGGGAAGTTCAAACCTCGAACCCTGCTTTTTACAAGTGGACTCAATGGATTTTTATCCAACTTTTCAACCATTACTATGACCTAAACGCAGACAAAGCATTGTCAATCAGCGAACTGGAACACCGTTTCGCTCAATCAGGCAATGCGGGCATTCGCGCAGTTTGCGACGACGATACGCCAGCCATTTCAGCAGCGGAGTGGAATGCCTGGAGTAAGCAAGCACAACAACTGTTCCTCCTCAAATACCGTATTACCTTCCCCGGAGAAGAGTATGTCAACTGGTGCGCAGCCCTCGGCTCGGTTCTTTCCAACGATGAGGTGAAAGACGGTTTGAGCGAACGCGGCGGCCATCCCGTGGAGCGCAAACTCATGAAACAATGGGTGATGCGCATCACTGCTTATGCCGACCGTCTGCTCGAAGGGCTCAACACGATTGACTGGCCCGAATCCATCAAAGAGCAGCAGCGTAACTGGATCGGGAAATCGGTGGGGGCATCGGTTAAGTTTCGGGTGGACGGCTTCGAAGATTTGTACATCGAGGTTTTCACTACACGGATAGACACGATTTACGGTGTGACTTTCATGGTGGTCGCGCCAGAATTGGACCTGGTTAAAGAACTCTGCACCAGCGAGCAGAGAACCGAAGTGGAAGGCTACATAAAATGGACCGCCGCTCGCACCGAAATCGAGCGGATGGCCGATACCCGCAAAGCCACGGGGGTGTTTACAGGATCCTATGCGATCAATCCCTTCACGGAAACGCGTGTCCCGATTTGGATTGCGGACTATGTACTCGCAGGATACGGCACTGGCGCGGTGATGGCAGTTCCCTCCGGCGACCAGCGCGACTGGAATTTTGCCAAAGCGTTCAAGCTTCCTATCGTGCCCATTTTAGACAGCCAAAAAGAGTTGGATACAGCCGCCGATCCGAGCAAAGAAGGTCGCTACATCAATTCCAATCTGATTAACGGCATGCACTACGCAGAAGCCGTACCGATGCTCATTCAATGGCTTGAAGAAAAAGGGTTGGGACGTGGAAAAACGCAATACAAACTCCGCAACGCTGTTTTCAGCCGCCAACGTTACTGGGGCGAACCAGTGCCTGCACATTGGGATAACGGTGTGCCATATTTGATTGACGAGAAAGATCTGCCACTCGTGCTGCCTTCCGTGGACAAATATTTGCCCACCGAATCCGGCGAGCCACCCCTCGCCCGAGCCAAGGGCTGGAAATACGAACTCTCCACCATGCCCGGTTGGGCAGGGTCTTCCTGGTATTTCTATCGCTACATGGATCCGCACAACGAGCAGGAGTTTTGCTCGAAAGAAGCCATGAACTATTGGCAAAAGGTAGATTTTTATATCGGTGGCTCAGAACACGCTGTAGGCCACTTGTTGTACAGCCGTTTTTGGAATCACTTTTTGTACGATCTGGGCTTGGTACCGCACAGGGAGTTTGCCAAACGCTTGGTGAACCAAGGGATGATTCAGGGCCGCTCTAACTTTGTTTATCGCGCCAAAGAGCGTTTTTTCGAGGAATACCTGATGCTCAAAGTGCTCAAACCTTTCTTTACTGAAGAGGGGCCAACCCATATTTCAGGGCTAGATTTTGAGGAAGAAATCAAGTACGATTTTGCTTTCGAGACCAACAACCTCGTTATTGAAGTCACCTCTATCAAACAGTTGGACAAAATTGAGCGCATCCGCAAAACTTCTCAAGAGGATGGCAAGCGGCTTATGGTGCTTTACACCGAAGAACTTTCGGACCAGATCAACGAACCGGAAGCCATCGCTGAAAAAGTGCGCCTCGCGCTCGCCAGTCGCGAGGATTTCATCGTCACATCAAGTCAGCCGATTGGTGAACAACTATTTGTCTCGCACTGCCTTCTGTACAAATACAGCCCAGAGGCAGTTACCAAACTTCATGCGGATGTGAACATCGTTGATAACGATGTATTGAATTTGGAAAAAGCCCGTGCAACGCAGCAGTTTGCCCGTGCGAATTTCAAACTTGACGCAGCGGGAAAGTATAATTGCTCCTGGGAAGTCGAGAAAATGTCGAAATCCAAGTTCAATGTGGTCAATCCGGACGACATCGTGGCCGAACACGGCGCCGATTGTTTTCGGATGTTCGAGATGTTCCTGGGGCCAATTACCGATGCAAAGCCTTGGAACACAAAGGGAATCACGGGCGTGAGCGGCTTTTTGCGCAAATTCTGGAGTATGTTTTTTGAGGGGGAGCACTTCCGCGTTACCGACGAAGCACCCACCCGCGACGAACTTCGCATCCTGCATACCTGTATCAAAAAAGTGACCGACGATATAGAACGGATCAGTATGAATACCTGCGTCAGTCACTTCATGATCGCCACCAATGATCTTCGAAGCCTTAAGTGCGCCAAACGCGCAGTGCTGGAGCCTTTGGTTATCCTCATCGCACCTTTTGGCCCGCACCTGGCGGAAGATATCTGGAACAGGCTTGGCCACCATACGAGCGTTTGCGATGCAGCATGGCCGATTCTCAACGAGGAAAACCTCAAAACCGACAGCGTCAATTACCCCATTCAAATCAACGGAAAACTCCGCGCCAACATCGAACTTCCCGCCGGCATCACGGCACAGGAAGCCGAAAAGGCGACTTTGGAGCTGGAGCTGGTGCAAAAATGGCTGGAAGGGAACACGCCCAAAAAGGTTGTTTTTGTGCCGGGCAGGATGATAAACTTGGTGGTTTAAGCCTTTGTACCTGCGGCTTTAGCCGCAGGATGTATAATGTAGTGGTTTAAGCGTCTGTACCGGCGGCTTTAGCCGCAGGATGTACATTGTAGTGGTTTAAGCGTCTGTACCGGCGGCTTTAGCCGCAGGATGTACATTGTAGTGGTTTAAGCGTCTGTACCTGCGGCTTTAGCCGCAGGATGTATAATGTAGTGGTTTAAGCGTCTGTACCGGCGGCTTTAGCCGCAGGATGTACATTAGGCTGACCGGTTTTGAAGCATTCCAGCGGCTAAAGCCGCCGGTACAGATACGTCAAAACACGGTAAGAAAGGCCCAAACTTGAGTTAGCTACAATACAAAATCCAAATAATTTTCGCGGTTGATGCATTGAAAAGAGGCCTCAGGATATGCCTCCATCCATGATTGGGGAGCTTTGGCTGTTTTAGACCCCCATTTGAATTCGAATCCGACGAGTGGCCCACCACCTTCTTCCACATAATCAAGTTCGGCCCAGGTGTAGGTGCGCCAGAAATAGCGGTTGGCGTAATGGTGACGGTATGCATTGTTTTTCAGGCGTTCGGCAACCAGAAAATTTTCCCATAAAGCCCCGGTATCGTTGCGTGCATTCAGGAGATTGAAATTGTCAATCACAGCATTGGGCACACCAAGGTCGTAGAAGTAAATTTTGTCCATTTTCACCACTTCTTTTCGCAGGTTTCTGCTATAGCCAGGCAATCGGAACACGATGAATGCCTTTTTCAACAATCTGGCTATCATACTCTCCAATTTTGCGTAAATTTTGCGAATTAAATATTTTTACCCTGATTTAATCTGTGTTTTTTTGTTCTCTAATGTCAAGTCTTTTTAAAAAAAAACGCGCCAATGTGGCTTGTTTTTTGAAATTTTGCGCCCTTATTCAGCAAACCATTCCCTTATGGTAAATTCCATAATGGTCAAAATCTGACCGTTTACGCACTTAGTACATGTACAAAAACAAAAAAGTTGTCGTCGTGCTTCCGGCTTACAATGCCGCCCTCACGCTTGAAAAAACATACCTGGAAATCCCCTTTGAATTGGTGGACGAGGTCATTCTTTGCGACGACCACAGCAAAGACGACACTGCCAAACTCGCCCTTTCGCTGGGTATTCAGCATGTAATTGTACACGAAAAGAACACAGGCTACGGTGGCAACCAAAAATCGCTTTACAACAAAGCCCTCGAAATCGGTGCGGACATCGTCATCATGCTCCACCCCGACTACCAGTACACGCCTAAACTTATTCCGAGCATGGTCAATATCATCGGGGAAGAACTCTACCCCGTGGTGCTCGGCTCGCGTATCTTGGGCATGGGTGCGCGCAAAGGCGGTATGCCGATGTACAAATACATTGCCAACCGGTTCCTCACGTTTGTGCAAAACACGCTGATTCACTACAAGTTATCAGAATACCATACTGGATACCGGGCATTTAACCGCGAGGTGCTGCTGGGCATCAGATTCAACCAGAACTCGGACGATTTTGTGTTCGACAACGAAATGCTATCCCAGATTGTGTATGCGGGCTTCGATATTGGCGAGGTCACCTGCCCAACGAAATATTTCGCAGAAGCATCGAGTATTAACTTCAGCAGGAGCATGAAGTACGGCTTTGGCGTGTTGCGCGTGTCGTTCTGCCACTGGCTTCAACGGATGGGACTTTGGAAGTTTGAGATGTACCAGAAATAGTTTCAAGTTTCAAGTGGGGGGTCAAGTTTCAAGTGGCCTTCTTGTCTCTGAATTTGCCTCTTGTAACTCACTTATTCTTCTCTTCCAAATCCTTCAACACTACCCGCAAAGCCCCTGCTGAAAGCCCAATTTCCACCAGGGTAATAACCAGTGAGGCTATCATCAAAAGCAGGCTGATGGCAAACAAAATTTTGGCCCAGACCTGCCAACCTTCGTAGATAAAATACATAGTAATCACACAAACCAGGATGCTCGTTACCCCGCATACCTGCATCCATCGGATGAGCATGAGGCGACGGCGAAGGCTGCTGATTTGCTTTAGCAGGTCGTGGTTTTGTTTCTTCTCATAATCAGAAATGAGCTTGCGAATGAGGCTGGCAATTGCCAAAAACTTGTTGGTGAACGCTATCAGCAACAGCGACACAGCAGGGAAAAGCAGGGCGGGTGTTTGGATGTTTAATTCCATGTTTTGTTGATTGAGTTAATTGGGGATTGGGTTATTTGGTTAATTCGAGTACTCAAGCTTGGCCGCTCGAATAACCAAATCCCCAAATAACCAAATAAACTATTTCCAAGTCATTCGGCTGAGGGTTTCGCCTAGTTTGTCGGGCTGTATGCGTTTGGCTATGATGCGTTTGTCTTTGTCAAGCAGGTAAATGACTGGAAGATTGACTGCCGCAAACTGCTTTTCCAAGTTTTCCAGGCCTTTTGGGCTGGCAAGGTCGAGCCATTGCCAATCTTGCTGCACCACAAATTTTTTCCAATAAACGTGTTGCTTGTCCGTGTTCAGCGCGATAGCCTTCAACCCTTTTGGCGTGTAGTCAAGGTAGGTTTGGTAAATCTTTGGCATCATTTCCTTGCAATGATCGCAAAGCGGGCTATAAAAAACGAGCATTGTAACTGGGGCCTCCAAGCCGTAGAGTGTGCGGGTTTTCCCCGTTTCGTCCTGCAGTTCAAAGTTGACGGCGAGACTGCCTGTGAGGTTTGGGCGATGCACCGCTGCTTTGTAGGCCAGGCGTTCGAGGGTCGCAAGGTCAAGCCAGGGCGTCTCGTCTTTTTGTTGGTATTTATCTACCAGGTGTACGAATACCCGGTCGGCTCCCGGCGCTTCGTTTTGCTCAAAAAACTGCGTCAGCCGCAGCACCGAAAAGCGGTAAAATGCTCCGTTACGAGGCATTTTTACCAAGACTTCATCTATGGCGCGAATCAATGAATCGGGCTGTGGAAACACATGCCGTGCAAAAAATCCATCAAAAAACGAATGCCAGAAATTGTTGTACAACAGTCGCTCATCCCCAAAATTCGTGTGATCGAAATAGTGCTCGCGCTGCCATCGGGCGAACGCGGGATTGGGTTTGCCATTGAGCTTCGGTTTCAGTTTTTGTGGCCCCGAGGGCTCGGGGGGAGGCCGAACGGAAAGCAACATTTGGGCGTACAGCGTTGAAGAATAGTTTTTTGTGAAAGTAATGGCAATCGAGTCGCCCGACTGGTACAATGCAGCAAGGTCTTTATGTATAGGTTTCAACGCCTCCTGGTCACCGTTGGTGGCGCGGCCCACCATATCGAGCATTTGTTCACTGGCGGTGATTTTTTCTTCCAATTTTTTCCGCTCGGTTTCAAAAGCAAAATAGGCCGTGTTCTCCGCAGAATTTTCGGCTACAAAAGCACCTGCTTGCGACAAATTACCGCGCACCATAAACGAATCTGTAGGGCTTGCCAGCATGAAATCAAACAACCGTGCATTGCCCGTTGTCAGGAAATAAAGCCCAGGCTTTAGGCCCTCTTTCAGAAAAGAAAACTTCCCGGTGCTAAGATCAACCTTGACAGAATCAAGGCGGTAGGCTTGTCCACCGTAATAATAACCGAGTGTGACACTTGAATACTTCAATCCTTCGATTTGAAAGGAAAGGCTGGCACGGGCAGGTGTTTGCGCTTCGGCAGCCTGAAAAAAAACGAGTGCCGTTAAAGTGAAAAGGATATAGCTTGGCATAGAGCGAAAAATGATGGAGCGAAGGTAGGTGTACCTGGCAATCTGATTTTCAGTAAAAGAAATTCGGGCTATATTTGCACACAGAAAACGAACGTGCTCATGTACGATTATGCTGAAAAAATACTTGAACGTCCAGATGCCCCGCAACAGTTGGAGCATATACAAAACGTTCTCAACGATGAACGCCGCCGTCGCAGCGAGTTCTATGAATGGGTAACGGAGCACATGAAAGCCGAATTTATCAATGGGGAAATTGTCATCCATTCTCCTGTGAAACGAAGGCATTGGAAGGCAGTGGGACTTGTTATCAAGGCTGCTTAGCATTCATGTTACGGTCAAAAAGTTGGGCGAGGTCGCTACGGAAAAGGCCACGATTTCACTCAACCGTAATGACTACGAACCTGACATTTGCTTTTTTTCAGCAGCACAAGTGGCAACTTTCGAGGATGAACAAGTGCTGTTCCCTGCGCCCGATTTTGTAGTAGAGATACTTTCCAAGAAAACCGCCAAGAACGACCGGGGCGTAAAACGCGAGGACTACGCGGCTCATGGCATCCGTGAATACTGGATTGTTGACCCTGTTCGGCTTCAAATTGAACAATATCTGCTGCCTACCGAAGAAGCAAGAGAATATTTTCCCGCACGCATCCATCGGCTTGACGATGATATCGAAAGCCGCGTCATCAAGGGTTTTTCAATCCCCGTTCGGGCTGTTTTGGAAGAAGTTGCGAATTTAGAAGCCTTGAAAAACCTCGTTTGACTTCCCTATTGCTCTTTCAAGAGCGTTTCAACATCTTTCATAAACCTGTCAACATCCTCCGCGTCGGTGCCGTCGCAGAAGGATCGGACGTGCCGGTTTTTGTCCACCAAAATCAAACGCCCGGAATGGTCAAAGCCGCCTGGGGCCGAAGGGTCTTCTTTCGCCACACTGAAATAATTGTCGGCGATGGCATAGATAGCATCGTGGTCGCCAGTCACCATGTGCCATTTTTTGGCTTCGATACCGAGTTTTTCGGCGTGGCGTTTAAGGGCCGGCACAGTATCGTTTCGTATGTCAATCGAGTGCGAAAGCAGTAGCAAACGGTCTTCGTTTTTAAACTTTTGATACACCCTCAGCCCGTTTGCCTTCACCTTCGGACAAATGGTGGGGCAATGGATAAAAAAGAAATCTACGACGTAGGCTTTGCCCGCGAAAGTGGCATTGTTCACGACTTGGCTGTCTTGGTCAATAAATTGAAATTCAGGGACTTGGGGGTAAATTGTGTCGCCCCCCGGGCTTACGTCTCGTTCACCGAGGATGGGGAGTTTACGCGGCTTTTCGTCCAAAAAACAGCCTGTCGCGAGGGCAAAAAACAAGAGAAAAAAGAGTGGGGAAATACGTTGCATGGACATAGTAAAAAAGTATGAGCAGTTTGAATGGGCAAAGGTAGTGGTCTGGGAAGTGACACTTTTTAGAAAAGTGTCACTCCTGTGAAACGAACTTCCCGAAAGCTATGAACTTTCGAGAAGTTGAATTCCGAAATCTCATTCAGGCGTACATTCGCGCCTTCAACCGCTTTAACCGCCGAAGCATTTGCGCAGGAGGTTTAACCGCTACATACACCGCACATGAAAAAACTACTTTTTTCTTTCCTCTCCTTTTACATCGCCGCAAGCCTTTCCGCCCAAGGGATGTGGCTGCCCTCCTTGCTTGAAAAACAGAACGAAAAGGACATGAAATCGCTCGGCCTGAAACTTTCAGCCGACGATATATACCACCCAGTGGATCCCAGTATCAAGGACGCGATCTGTCAATTTGACGGTGGCTGCACGGGCGAAATGATCTCCCCCGAAGGGCTGCTGCTCACCAACCACCACTGCGGTTTTGATGCCATCCAGCAACTGAGCACACTCGAAAACAACTTTCTCGAAAACGGCCACTGGGCCAAAGACCGCGCTTCCGAACTTCCCGCAGAAGGCGTGACGGCCATGTTCGTAACTCGGATGGAAGATGTGACCATTGTCGTTTTGCAAAACGTGACGGAAAACATGGGCGAGCGCGACCGCCAATCGCAAATTGACAAAAACATCGCCAGCCTGAAATCCTCCGCCAAAAAAGAAAAGTGGGAAGAAATTTCGGTGCGTCCGTTTTACAATGGCAACCAATTCTATTTGTTCGTGACGCAGACCTTCAACGACGTACGCTTGGTAGGCGCCCCGCCGGGCAGCATTGGAAAATTTGGCGCAGACACCGACAACTGGGTCTGGCCCCGGCACACGGGCGATTTCTCTATGTTCCGGGTGTATGCCGACAAAGACAACCACCCCGCGCCGTATTCAAAAGACAATGTGCCGTACCGTCCGCGGCATTTCCTGCCCATCTCGCTTGATGGGGCCGATGAGGGTGATTTCACGATGGTCTATGGCTTTCCTGGTGCGACCAACGAGTACCTGACTGAAGTGGCAGTACGCCAAACAGGCGAAGTGCTTGACCCAGCGAGGGTTGCCATTCGCGATCGCGCGCTCAAGATCATGGACGGTTTTATGCGCAAAGACCCGGCGGTTAAAATTGCGTACTCAACCCGCTACGCCAGCATTGCCAACGCCTGGAAAAAATGGCTGGGCGAAATGCAAGGCTTGAAAACCTACAAGGCCCTTGAAAAAAAGCGCGCGTACGAAGCCGAATTTACCTCCCGTATTCAGCAAAATCCAGATTGGAACATCCGCTGGAAAAATCTCCTGCCCCGTCTCAACCAACTTTACCAGGAGATTGAGCCGTATGCCTTGGCTCGCGATTATTACTTGGAAACAATGGTGCGCAACAACCAGATTTTGGCGCAAGCCGCCAATTTGCGCCCGTTGGTAGAGGAAAACACGGGAGCGGCAACCTATGAAAGCCGCAGAAAGAACATTGCCGATAACCTGGAAAATTTCTACAAAGACTATCGCCCGGAAGTGGACGAGGCTGTGCTGGCTGCCATGTTGGAGATGTACGGCGAAAACATGAAGCCCGAATGGGGTGGCGCCGACGTAAAAGCGATGGCAAAGGGTTGGGATGGTTATGCAGCCTTCGCCAAAGCAATTTTTGAAGGCAGCGTTCTTGCAAACCGCGAAAAAATGATGGCTGTGCTGGCTCGAAAGCCCGATGAAATCTTCAATGATTTGACGAACGACATAGCCTACGATCTTTACGACCGTTTGCAAGGCTATTATGTGGCAACAGTTCAGCCTAAACTCCAAGAATTGCAGCCCCAAATCAACCTGCTCCAACGCCAGTACATGGCCGCGCAAATACAAGTATTTAAAGAAAAACGCTTTTTCCCGGACGCAAACAGCACACTTCGCCTCACTTATGGCAAAGTGCGTGGCTACTCCCCCCGCGATGCCGTCAAATACGAATACCAAACCGACCTCGACGGCGTGATGGAAAAATACATCCCCGGCGACTATGAGTTCGATGTGCCGCAAAAACTCATCCAACTTTGGAAATCAAAGGATTATGGCCAGTACGCCACTGCCGACGGGCGTTTGCCTGTCGCCAGCATCGGCACCAACCACACCACGGGCGGGAATTCTGGTTCGCCTGCAATTGATGCAAACGGCAATCTCGTGGGACTCAATTTTGACCGTGTGTGGGAAGGCACCATGAGCGACCTGAACTACGACCCGGCCATTTGCCGCAACATCATGGTAGACGCCAGGTATGTACTTTTCATCGTGGACAAGTTTGGTGGAGCGGGGTATCTGCTGGATGAAATGAAGTTGGTGAAAGGGAAGAAAAAGAAGAAAAAATGAACAGGCCAACCCTCCCAATTTTTCAGCACATTTCGTTCAACCCGAACTACATCGAGGAGTACATCCCGATGCAGCCCTTGCATACGATGGTGTTCGACCGATTTTGCGAGGATGGTTGGACGTATTGGTCGGATCAGATTTTCCGGCGCAACTATTGGGAATGGCGCGGACAGCCTTGTAGGGTAGTCTTGTTGCGCATTGACTTGCGCAATTTTGAGTTTAGCAAAAGCCAGCGCAAATGCCTGCGCCGCAATGAAGACCTGGTCATCCTGCGCCGTCCCATCCGTATCGAGCCGATGCATGAGTTGCTGTTTGAGCGGCACGCACGTAGGTTTAGATACAATCGGCCAGAAAGCATTTATGGGTTTTTCAGCGCCTTTAGCAGCCTGATGCCTTGCTATGGCATTCAATTCGATGTGTTCAGTGGGGAACGGCTGGTGGCCACGAGCTATTTCCACATGGGGCGCAAGAGCATGGCGGCAAATTACTGCATCCATGAACCCGATGAGTGGAAGCGCGGCCTGGGCACGTTTACTATGTTGAAGGAAATCGAGTTTGCGATGGAGCACACGCGTCCGTATTACTATCCGGGTTTTGTCTACGATGTACCCAGCGAGTTCGATTACAAGCTGAATTTCAACAACCTGGAGTATTTCGACTGGTGGGGTAATTGGTATCCCCTTGATCGTTTACCTGTCAGAGATTGGCGTAGCGAATATGAAGTGTCATCCCCGCTAACGGAAGACGAACTGAAGGATTATCGGAAGGATGTGCCGCTTTGACCTTGAAATGTATGGATAAAAATCATGGGGCAAGCCAACCTTGGATGTATGAATTGTAGTCTTTGAAAAAAATACATTTCAACATGAAACTACGACACCTTTTCTTCGCCACGGCTATTCTTAGCACACTTCTGTTTTCGGCTTGCAGACACGACCCTCGTGTTTATCCAGAACCAGACCCCGTTCCAAATCTTAACCCAATCAAATTTGAAAATTTGACCGTAGGCCAGAAAAGCCACTATCTGGGACTTTGGGGGGAAGACTATCACACGAACAACACCAACAATTTTGGATACACAGACGATACCTTACAACTTAGAATTGTAGGTCTTGACGCAAAGGGCTTCAAAGTTGAAGAAACATTCATTTATACTGGCAATGTGCTCTCATGGCTGACTTTCGATAAAGACAGCGTGTATCACTATTATTTGAAAATATTGGACGATACACTGCGTATCAACCCCAGCCACGGTACTTATGTTAATTCGCGCATTTTTGGCTATCATACGGCTAAAAATGGTCTCCCCTTGGCGGACATCGCGTCACCGAAAATAGAAATATCAGGCTGGAAGACTAACTTGCCCTACTGCGAATGCCTTAGAGTCGGTTATACCGAGAATTATACCCTCTTTGGACAAACTTACCCAAGATTGAATGTAGTGGTGGAGAATTCACCCATGTCCTTTGACGGCAATGGAGAAACCTATGTTTTTTCCAAAGCAAATGGCATTGTCCGTTTTTCTACTTATAGTTGGTGGACGCAAGGCGGTATTGGTTGGGATTTAATTCCATAGGCGGTTTTGTCGCCCGGCATTCATATTTGCAAAATATTTCTCTATAAATATGGAATACCACTTGGGAATTGTACTTTTCGCCCCGATTTTACATTCACCTTCACTTTTCTTGCTATCCGCCTATGAAAAAGCAACTTTTACTCCTTGTGTTCTCCATGATGGGTTTGACTTCAATTTATGCGCAAATCCCAGATGGAAGCGATGCCCCTGATTTTAATGCCAGCGACCTTAACGGAGGTTCTCACAATCTTTACAACTTACTTGATTCGGGCTACACCGTCTTTTTGGACGTGTCCGCTACTTGGTGCGGTCCCTGTTGGAACTACCACAATTCCGGGGCACTTGAAGATCTTTATAATGAATATGGCCCCAGTGGCACCAATGAAGTCCGTGTGTTTTTTATCGAAGGGGACGCTTCTACCAACCAGGCTTGTCTTTATGGCCCCTCCGGCTGTGTCGGTGGTACACAAGGCGACTGGACAGCGGGAACTCCATACCCAATCATCCACGCTCAAGGTCCAAGTATTGCCAGTTCGTACCAAATCAGTTATTATCCCACTATTTTCGCCATTTGCCCTTTCGATAAAAAGGTGTACGAGGCGGGGCAATTGCCCACATCCGGGCTTTATGATTTCATGCTTTCCCATTGTGTGCCCCCGCCATTGGTCATTACCACGAACAGCGTTACCAGTATCAAATGCTACGGCACTAACACAGGTTCGATAGATATCACAGCCAGTGGCGGCGTTCCTCCTTACACCTATCTTTGGAGCAATGGTGCCACTACTCAGGATTTGAACAACGTTCCGGCAGGAACTTATACCGTCATAGTGCGAGGCCAGGCCGACACCGAGGGCATTTCTGATGCTATTGTAGTGGAAGGGCCGGCTGCGCCCCTCACGCTGGCTTTGGAGTCTTCTACCCCTATGGGCTGCAACGGCATACTTGGCACCGCTACAGTGATCGCTGATGGCGGTTGGGACGCCAATTATACTTACAATTGGCAAAACGGCCAATTGGGAGAAACCGCCTTCAACCTCAATGTGGGCAATCATATCGTCAGCGTGACCGACGACAACAATTGCAAAGTGAGCATTACGGTGAACATAGCTCCGGTCGTGTATCCAACTGCTTCCATCGCCGACCCAAACACCATCACTTGCAGCCAGCCCAGTATTCAACTCAACGGGACTGGCTCGAGCGATGGGCCAGATATTGCTTACCAATGGTTTGCAGGTGTCGGCGGGAATATTGTGTCAGGCGGAACGACCACCACACCGACCGTAGATGCTGCGGCCAACTATACGCTTCAGGTGACGAACACGCAGACAACTTGCGTTTCTTACGCGACCAAAAACGTGCAGGCAAACCTGGATCCGCCTGCGGCCAATGCTGGGCCGACACAAACTATCTCCTGCCTTGTGCCACTGGCTACTTTGCAGGGAACAGGTTCCCTGGGCTCTAATTTTAGTTACCTCTGGACGACCGCTAATGGCGGCAACATTGTAAGTGGCGGCACAACGCTTACGCCTGTTGTGAATGCGGCTGGAACTTATACTTTGAAAGTAACCAATAGCACCAATGGCTGCACCCAAACCTCGGCCACCACAGTGACCGGCACTCCAGCACCAACGCTCAACACCACCAGCGGTACCCTCAATTGTATCGCCACGTCTGTTACGCTGCTCACCACGACCAATGCTGTAAGCCCAACTTTCGGCTGGACGGGGCCAAATGGATATTCCTCCACCCAGCAAAGTCCTACGGTGATCGTTTCTGGTTCCTATATCGTTGTAGTCACTGACAGCATCACCACCTGCACCAGCACGGCAACAGCCAACGTAACCTCCAACACGAATGCCCCCGGCGCATCTGCCACAGGCAACACGCTCACTTGCGTGATTAATAGTGTATTGATCACCGGTACCACAGCTGATACCGCGGCTGCTTTTGCCTGGACTGGTCCTAATAATTTCAGTTCAAGTCTGCAAAATCCGACTGTGGTTGAGGCAGGAATATACAATCTTGTGGTCACGGATACATTGAACGGGTGTACTTCTACTGCTTCAGCAACGGTTGCGCTGAACAATACTCCGCCCATTGCTTCTGCCGTTACACCCGGCAATTTGAACTGCAATGTTTCGCAACTCCAACTCAATGGTACGGGTTCGTCGCAAGGTGCAAACATCAGTTACGCTTGGACGGCCACCAATGGGGGGCACATCGTTTCTGGTGAAAATACCCAAACCCCGCTCGTGGATTCGGTGGGCACTTATACCATTTTGGTTTCAAATGCAGACAATGGTTGCACCCAAACGGCATCGGCCAATGTGCTGCAAAGCCTCAGTGTTACTGCCACAATTGCTTCCCAAACCAATGTGCTGTGCTTTGGCAGCTTAAACGGCGAAGCCACCGCAGCAGGCGGAGGCGGGAACGGAAATTACACCTATGTCTGGAGCAACGGCGGTAACACCGCTACCATTTCCGGCCTTGGAGTGGGTACTTATGTGGTTGTGCTGACCGATGCTGAAAACTGTTCGGCCACGACTTCTGTGATCATTACACAACCGAACGTTTTGGCTGCCAACGCCAGCGCTACCGCACAATCGGCCTTTGGCCAAAATGACGGAACGGCCACTACCAACCCAACGGGCGGTACTGTCAGCTATACTTTTGCTTGGGACAATGGCGGTACGACACAGAACATTTCGGGCCTTGCTCCCGGGAATTACAGTGTTGTAGTCACAGATGCCAATGGTTGCAGTGCTGTGCAAACCGTGACGGTCAATTCTTTCAACTGTACCTTGACTGCCAACATTTCAGGAACCAACGTGGCTTGCCACGGCGCCAACAACGGTACGGCAGAAGTGCTTGTTACAACCGGAGCAAATCCTACCACTTATGCCTGGAGCAATGGCGAAACCACTGCCACTGTTAGCAATCTTGCAGCCGGAATTTACACTGTCAATATTACCGATGGCAACAATTGCCCTGCATTGCTTAGCATCAGTATCAGCGAACCAGCCCTTTTGGACGCCAACGTGACTTCCACCGCTGAATCGGCTCTTGGTGCGAACGACGGCTCCGCTACTGCCAACCCGACGGGTGGAACAGGCGCATACATGTACCTTTGGAACGATGGCGCTACCACTCAGAGCATCAGCAGCCTCACACCCGGAACCTATACAGTGGTTGTGACGGATGAAAATGGCTGCTCTTCCGAGCAAACGGTGGAAGTATCCTCCTTCCTGTGCGCCATTTCTTCCCAGCAAACAATCGTGGACGTGACTTGCGCGGGCGCAGCCAACGGTTCGGTTACAGTCTCCCTCACGGGCGGTACTGCGCCGTTCACTTATGCCTGGAGCAATGGCGGCACTACTGCAACCATTTCCAACCTCGCTGGCGGCGCTTACACAGTAAACGTATTGGATGCAAACGGTTGCGACTTCAGTACCAGTGCCGCTGTTGCTGAGCCTTCTCCTTACGCTTCTTGGGATGTTCAATCGGTCAACCCTCTGTGCCCGAACGATGCAACAGGTTCGGCTACGGCGTCCATTTCGGGTGGCACTCAGCCATACAACTTCCTTTGGAGCAATGGCGCAACGGGCAACACACTTTCCAATGTGCCAGCAGGGACTTATACGGTACAGGTGACTGACAACAATGGCTGCCAATCCAGCACTTCGGTTTCACTTACAGCATCAGACAACGAGGCTCCGACGGTTACGGCTCAAAATGCTACCCTCGCGCTCAACAACAACGGTTCGGTGCAAGTGACGCTCGCCAATCTCGCGGCTCAATTTGGCGACAACTGCGGCGTTGCCAGCACAAACATCAGCCCACAAAGTTTTGATTGTCAACAACTTGGAGCGCAAACCGTGACGGTGATGGTGACTGACCTTTCAGGCAATACAGCCACTACGATCGCACTCGTTACTGTGATTGACAACATAGTCCCAGTATTGACTTGCCCATCAGACATTGTAGCTTGTTCTTACAACAACGTGGTGAACTATGCATCACCCGTGGCAGAGGACAATTGTCTTTTGGCTGGCAACGGTCACTGGGTAATAGACGGCCCAGCAAGTGGTTCGACATTCCCGGAAGGGACTACCACGGTGACCTATACTTACACGGACGCAAGTGGCAATGCTGGAGCTTGCGCGTTCGATGTTAAGGTGACCAGCGCAGTAGTGTTCGCGAATGTAACCGTGAACAACGACGTGAACGGCCAGCAAGTCGGCTCGATTGACATCACGGTAGAAGGTGGCACAGGGCCGTTCCAATATGTATGGACCGACGAAAACGCCAACGTGATTGCCAACACAGAAGACGTGACGGGCCTCGGCGAAGGCGTTTACCGGGTGCAGATCACCGACGCGAATGGTTGTATTTACGCACAAGAAGACATCAAGTTGCAAAATACCAGCAGCGCGAAAGAACCGGCTTGGCTCACAGGGGTAAGCCTCCAACCCAACCCGGCAAGCAGCTTCACGAATGTTGTGTTCAGTCTCCCAGTGGCTTCTACCTTGGAAATCACCGTGATTGACGCAACAGGTCGAATCCTTTTCACCGACATCAGTGAGCAGGAAAGCGTGGTCACGATTGACTGCACGAACCTGCCCGGCGGGGTATATTCGCTTCGTTTCCGCACTGGTCAGGAAGTGGGTGTGCGGAAGTTGGTAGTCAGCAAGTAAAAAGTTACAAATAGCAAGTTACAAACGCCTGCCCGGAATTCCGGGCGGGCGTTTGTGTACCGGCTGCTTTAGCTGCCGGATTGATCGTGACATTTTTTATCCATTTCTCAGAATACAATCTCAAAAAAATATATAAATTTGCGATTACAATCGTAAAAACTTGAAAAATGTTTATTGATCGCACCACCCTCCATTTTTTGGAATCGCATATTTCCGATAAAAAGGCTCTTTTGATTCTCGGCCCCCGGCAGACTGGGAAGTCAACGCTCCTGAAAGAAATTGCCCGGAGGACAGGTGGCAAGCAATTGTTTCTGAATTGCGACGAAGCGCTCAGCCGGGAGGCACTTCAAAACGTGAGGAGCGTGGCCGAAATGCGGCTTTTGTTGGGAGATGCCAATTTGGTGCTGATCGACGAAGCTCAGCGGGTACGTGACATCAGCATTGCGTTGAAACTCATCACGGACAATTTCCCAAGTGTCAAATTGATCGTCAGTGGTTCCTCGGCCTTTGAACTTTCCAACATCATAAACGAGCCGCTAACAGGTCGAAAATGGGAATGTATGCTCTTGCCTTTTTCAACCCAGGAAATGGTGGCGCACACACATTTTTTGGCCGAAAAGGGCAGCCTGCATGCCCGTTTGATTTTTGGGATGTACCCCGATGTGGTCAACAACCCTGGAAACGAACAAAACCTGTTGAATGAGTTGGCCACCAGTTATCTCTATAAAGACATCTTTACATTTCAGGACGTGAGGAAGCCTGATTTGCTCCCAAAATTGCTGAAAGCTTTGGCTACCACAATCGGCTCCGAAGTGACGTATCATTATCTTGCACAACTCATTGAAAGTGACCATGCCACCGTGCAACGGTATATTGACCTGTTGGAAAAAACATTCATCGTGTTCCGTCTGAGTTCGTTTTCCCGAAATCTGCGTACCGAGCTTAAAAAAAGCCGTAAGATTTATTTCTATGACAATGGCATCCGAAACGCCCTGTTGAGTGCTTTCCAGCCACTCGCCGTCCGGCAAGACACAGGCGCTCTCTGGGAGAATTTCATGGTCAGCGAAAGGATCAAGTTCCTCCGGCACAACCGATTAGGGCGCAACCTCTATTTTTGGAGAACCCAACAACAGCAGGAAATTGATTATCTCGAAGAGTACGATGGCAAGCTCGAATCGTATGAATTCAAGTGGAATCCTGTCAAATCGGCCCGCGCACCCAAAACATTCTTGCAGGCTTACCCGGAGGCAAGCTTTAAGGTTGTTGCGCCAGAGAATTACTTTGAATTCTTACTTCCGACCTGAACGGCCAATCCTCCCAATTGCTTACCAAGCCTGCCTTCACAGGGTTTTGCAGCAGGAAATGGCCAATTTTTTCAAACTCTTCGACATCCAGCACCCTAAAATCAAAACTGCGTTCGTGCCAAAATTTTCCGGCTGATTTAACTTCGCCATTTAGGTTGTGCTTTTGGAAAATGCCTGGGTCTATATGCTCTCCCAAAAGTCGCAGCACTTTTTTTAAGGGTGCTTCAGTAGCGTTTTGAATTTCCGATATAATGTCGCGGAGAGGTCTGTAGAGCAAACTTTCGAGATCATCCAAGGTTGGTTCCACCGTAAGCGTAGGACGCAAATCGATTAGCAGATGTACATGATTGGGCATAATGGAGTAAGCCAGCAGATCGTACATTGAGCCATCCAGGCGCTTTAATGCATCTGATACAATTTGCGCCAGCCTGGGTTCGCGCAGATAATCATGTCCGTATTTTTCCAGATCCAACGCAGCGTCGAATCGAGCGAATAGTCGTTTTCGGGTTTGGTGCAGTTGTTCTGTAGAGTCAGCATGTCGAGCGAGTTCAAGCTGCCTGGTGTAGTATTGAAGTCCGAGGTTTTGCAAAAAGCTCTCCGGCAGCGCCTCCCGCAGCCGCAGGGTGACGAAGAAGACGCCCTTAAAAGAATGCGGGGCGGGTAGGGTAGGGAAGGCGGAAGAATTCATTGGTGCGGGAGGTTTTCGGAATCAAAAATAAGGAAAAAATTGGACTTTCCCATCTTGGTTATCCACCCTAACTTGCCAGCGAAAAACACCTATACCTGCATGGACAACCAGACGTTTCTTTCCAATATCCGCGACCTTATCGCCCGCGACGACTTGACTGCCGCGTTACTCCAAGTCCGCGGCTTGTTGGAGAATAGCCCCAAACTGGACGAAGCCTTGTTGCAATCTGCTCGCTTTCAAGACATTCGGAAGCAGATTCGGCTTGGCATGGTTAGCCACGCCGAAGCGAATTTGACCCAAAACCAAATCCGCGCTGGCCTGCTGGATTTGCTGCGCGAAATCGAAGACAGCATCGCCGAGACTTCCGCACGACCCGATGCCGCTGCCCTTCGGGCGGAGATGGAACACGCCGTTTCGGTGGTCAATAGTAAAAATGTAGTGATTGGCTCTACCATTATGGCGGGCGGTGATGTGCATATCGGCGATAAAACAAGCCATCAGACTGCCGACAAGATTTACAACATTGATAGCATTGACACCGCCAATTTTTCCTAAAATATGTCCAACGAAACCAACAAGATCGTCATTCAAAGCGTCAGCGACAGCACCCTCACGCTGAACGTCAACGGCACGGTGCGGGAAATCCACAACCAACTCGCCGACCTGAAAGCCTTGCTCCAAAACCTGAAGGCGCCAACGGTGCAGTATGCCGAGAAAATCTACAATATCGAGCAGATCAACGAGGCAAATTTTGGCTTTGTAACGGGCAAAAAGTCGTTCAATGAAGGCTTGACCAAACAACTCATCGAAGCCATCAAACCTTACGCCGCGCCTGCCCGGATTTTTTTGGAAAAAGTCGCCAACATCTCCAACTGGGAAACCCAATTGCGCATCAGCGACAAAGCCAAAGAAATCATCGCGTACAGTTTTGTGGGCGTTATCGGCATTCAATTGAGCAAACTCATGGCAATTGGCAAGGAGGACTTTTCGGAGGCCAAGCAGCGCAAGTACATCGAAAAATGCGTCTATGTCGCCAAAAAAAGCCTCGATTTGGTGTGTTTCGCCCTGATTTCCAAATTGTGGGATGCCCAAAAACAACAACCCCGCCACTTGTCCGAGGCGCAAAAAGAGGTACTGACCCGCCGCTTCGACGATGCTTTCGAGTGCTCGATTGGCGAGCAGTTGCAGTTGTTGCGGGTGCTGATCGAGATTTTTTCCAAAGCAGAAAATGGGCTGACTCTGCCCCTGCCGGAGTTGGAAGGTGCTGCCGAATGGCTGCGAGAAGGCAGCGATTTCCAGCAGACCTGCCAAAGCCTGCAAACCCTCCACGAAAAATTGGACCGGTCGCAGTTCGACCTGCTCGACTGCCACGAGGCGGAGACCCAATTGGCGGCGTTTTTCAAGTATTTCCACTTTTTGGTCAACTACCGCATGGCCTCCATCAAGCACATCGGCTACCGCCAGATCCGCAACGCCGACCCGCGCTACCTGCACCGCTACGCCGCCCTCGGCATTGACAGCAAAGCCAACGTGGATGCCGAAAAAATGAACTACACGCCCGAAACCATCCACACCGACGCCGTGCTGCTGTACCGGGGCGACCATTACTCGGAGAGCGTCAACCTGTTCCCGTTCGTAATTGATTACAATGCCCTCACCTTCGAGCATGGGTCGAAAATATGCTTTTACCGCTCGCAGGATATAAACGACAGCAGCCTTGAATACCTGTTTTTGGAGGACAATAGCATCGTAAACCTCGAAAGCAAGGGCATCCTGAAACCCGACACCGACCTCAACGAATTGATGATGAACAACGAGCACCGCAAAACCCTCCATTTGGACTGCGTGGTGGAGCAGTTTCGGGAAGCGCGCCGCTGCATCCTGGGCGATGAACTAAATTTCGACGACCTCTAACCCCAAACCCGACATCATGCAAAAGCGATATCCTTTCAAATTTTTAGACGCCTACACCCGGGCGGACAGCGACTTCTTCTTCGGGCGCAGCGACGAAGTGGAAGCACTGTACGAAATGGTCTTCCAAACCGACCTGCTGCTGGTCTATGGCGCATCGGGCACCGGCAAAACCAGCCTGATACAGTGCGGATTGGCGAGCAAATTCCAAAGCCACGACTGGCTGGCGCTCAACATCCGCCGGGGCGGCGACCTCAATGCCTCTTTTGAAAAAGCCTTGCAGGACGCGGGCGGCATTGCCGACGACCCCGCCGACAACCTAGATTGGCTCGACGAAGACCTGACCAGCGAAAGCCCCGCGCCCACCATCGGGGAAAACCTCCAAGATGATGGCTTGAAGGGCGACGAAGACCTGACCAGCAAAAGCCACACGCCTACCGTCGCCAAGTCCCTTTCGCCGCTCGCCCGCCGTTTTAAGGCGATTTACCTCAAGCACTTCAAACCCCTCTACCTCATTTTCGACCAGTTCGAGGAACTTTATATCCTCGGCAACAAAACCGAACAGGAGCGATTTATCCAAACCGTCCGGGAAATACTGCTCGTGGAGCAGCCCGTCAAAATCATCCTGAGTATCCGGGAAGAATACCTCGGCCACCTCTACGAATTTGAAAGAGCCGTGCCCGAACTGCTCCGCAAAAAACTGCGGGTGGAGCCGATGAACTTAGACAAGGTAAAAACCGTCATCGAAGGCGTGGGCCGCCTCCCGCAGAGCAACGTGCGCCTGCAAGCCGGCGAAGAAAACGCCATTGCGGAGGGCATTTTTGACAAAATACGCGGCGAAGAAAAGACCCTCAGCATCCAATTGCCCTACCTGCAAGTGTTTTTGGACAAACTCTACCTGCAAACCACCGGCGACGAAAAGCGGGAAGCCGACGCCGTATTTACCTCGACGGCTTTGGCTGGCATGGGCGACATCGGCGACGTGCTGCGCAACTTCCTCGATGAGCAGGTGCTGCTGACTGCCCAAAAACTCGAACAAAAACCCGAAAGCATCTGGCGCATCCTCTCGCCCTTCGTCACGCTGGAAGGCACCAAAGAACCCCTCTCGGAGCAGG
>Ga0163148_10002007_pt1 | contig 25400 bp, 16 predicted proteins | sample OliLakLV19MP7P2_FD_148606 | JGI IMG/M metagenome (GOLD analysis project Ga0163148, IMG submission 148606) | Freshwater microbial mat bacterial communities from Lake Vanda, McMurdo Dry Valleys, Antarctica- Oligotrophic Lake LV.19.MP7.P2 | ecosystem: Environmental > Aquatic > Freshwater > Lake >... | reverse complement strand
GTCTCAAGCAACGTTCAACACGTTGCAAGATTTTGTTGGGGAGCAAAATGGTCATCATCCCATTGAGAGCGGTGGTGATGATTGCAAGTCCGCCGTTCTGTGCTAGAGCAGTCTCATTGGTTAGAGCTTGCATAGCTGCCAACTGAGCGGTGAGTCCGTTTCGTCTCGCGGCGTTGGTTCCATCGTCCGCGTTCATGGCAGCTTGAGCTGTTGCAATCAACGCAGCTCTGGCTGGTCCAGCTAGAACTTGCACGTTGTGGTTAAATCCACTTAGAGCGGATCCAGCAGCGAACTGTTGGATCATCTGATAGCGCAACTGTCCATTGTTGCTGTTGAGTCCTGCAATGGCTCGTTCCACGTTCATGAACCATTGGATCACGTCACGGGCTGTTTCTCCATTTCCGCCTTTCAAGATCTTGAAAGCGAACTTGACTTTTGTCGAGTTGGGATCAGTTGGATCGCTGAGGAGATCGACTTGTGCGAGATCTTCCTTCTTGAGCACAGTCGTTGGTTCTGGGACCAATGGAAGGACTGCCTTCCTGTTTGTTCCAAAGTCTTTGGAAACAGAAATCTTCACGGTTGAATGAAGTCAAGACAAAAAATTTGTTTTGCAACATAACGATTTGTGGTTTGATGTCAAAATGCACTGCGCTAAAAGCTACAGGCCTTTTGAGTTGTTTGTAAATGAAAATCATAAGCTTTAGAATGAAGCTAAAATGAATGTGACATTTGAGAGAGGTTCAGCTCGAGATCCTCGGCGCAGTCCTCTCTCCACTGAGTTGAACGATGCTTCTACGAGAAGAATCGGCGTGCCAGTTGCACAGTTTGTCATGACTTCGTTTTGTAACGACAGCTCGTGTTAAAAACGATCCAGAACAAAATGTGTTCCTTTGCACATGTGTAATCACAACGGTCTAAAAGACATAGCCGTTGCGACACATAGCCAGCGTCTCTGACGATGGTTCGTTGCTTCTTCATTGCTCTTCTAAGCAATGTTCTTTGTTGTTAGTGAATGATGGGACTAGTAGCCACTAGACCCACACGCTGAGAAGCGCATCTTCCGTGAATGAGTCACAACCCTGTGAGTCCCGTATGAGGATGCTCTATGCATAGCCAAATTGTAGGCAATTTAGGGTGTTGCAAATTCAACCAAGAAGTCATGCTGAAATTCCATGAAGCAAAACATTTGGGAGTGGCAACACTTCTTGTGAGGTGCGACCTGTCCGGCGGCAAGTTGCAGATGTCGTTTGAAAAGGGAATTATCAAAAAGGAAATTGTTAGAAAAATGCAGATGTCAGATCAATGAAACATTTGAGCACAAACAAACAGACACATGACAACTCCGAATGACCCACCAATTGATGAATTGAACTCACTGTTGTCAGAAACAATCATTGGAAAGTGAAAACAGCTACACAACAGCTACAATGTTGGCACGTGTTGTAGACAAAATCAACTTAACAAGACAAACAATCAAAAAGTGATTTTGTCAAGCATTCAAATCACATGCTTTTGCCAAGAGACTTGCAATTGAGATGCGCAAGAGACGTCCAATTGAGTTGAGTGGCATCGCCCTTTGTTTCCCAGTCCTTCACTTCATTTGCATGAATCCAAAAAACGTTTAGCATGGCCAAAATTTCCTTAACATCATGATCATCTGCTTAATTCAAAATCTGGTTGCCCGCATTGACATCATTCTTTTGCAAGAAGATTGTCATTTTGGCATGAGAGCATGATCGCTTGGAGCGTTGCTCAGAATTTGATTTCCCGCATGTCAACAAGTTAACTGCAGGCATTTGTGCAGCATTAATCTTGCTCCTTTCCGGTTAAACTAATAACTTTTGTTGATGATAAAGACAATCATAGCATTACACCTTGTGGTGGTCATTCATGTGTTTACTATGTGGTGTGACCACTGGGCACATTTAGCTAATGAGGGCGGGAAAGTAGTCAAACCAATCGTGTGAACTGTTGTTCCTAATCCGTGAACCACTTTGAGTCCCTTCACTTGTGTGACGAAAGTCTCGAGCTCTGGTCGTAAAATGCTACGTTGACTGTACCACATACAACAAGGCACAGTAATCGGAGTGGCCAATGACGCTTTGAAAAAACAACGGACGACAATACAAGCCCAGCCGGCGCTACCGGTACACCACAGAATTTGAAATCGAAAAACAGCCAATGAAAAACAACAACAAAATTACGGCACCAGCTTCATTATTTTCATCCTCCCAGATACGTACTACTACAAGTACTACTACTACGTCGTACTAGAAGTACTACTACTACGTCGTACTAGCTAGTAGTAATAGTACGATTACTACTACTGGAAGAGGACTAAACCAACCAAAATTAGGCGAGTAGTAGACAACTCAACAACTCGACACCTCGCACAAATTACAGCTTGTCAGCATTTGACAAGATCACACCTGCCTGCCGACTGCCTCCAACCATGAAGACGCCACCAAATTCCGAGAATGAAACCGGGAAAACATTGTCTATCTCCGTGACGGCTCCTGCAACGGCAGCCTCCACACGCCTCCAAAAACCGAGACCCAGCGACGAAGTTCTCAGCCAGAAATGCTGCGAAGCCAGTGCTACTACAATTTCTCCAACAAGCTCCATGACAATAAATCTCGTCTCGGACTCGGAAGAATCCGACCAAGCTTTGGTCCAAAAGGGGTCTGCTGCTGCTATTGACGATGATGATACTCCCGCCTCGTCACTACCACTGGGTACTGCAGCTACAACAAATACCACGACCACGACTTCTCTTTTCTGGAGAGTGGCAGCGCTCGCTTGGGTGGTTTTGTTGCTGGCAAGCGTCTCTGCGAGGCGAGCCAGAGATGTCATCGGTGCTACTAGCAGAGGAGAAGGATCCTTGCGAGGTCTCGCAGCTACCAGCTATACTATAGACATTGCTGCCCCGTACTTGGGCCCGATCGTCAAAATTACAGAACCGGTGCAACTTCAAGAAGAACCTACGTCCCGCATTATCAATGGCCAACCAGCAACACCCAAGTCATTCTTTACCATGTTATTGATTCAAAATAACGGTGACTGGCGCTGGAGTGGTTGTGGTGGAACCTTGATCAGTGCCTGTCATGTTCTCACGGCGGGTCATTGCTTGTCGAATCCCACAATGACGGTGGAAGGAGTCTTTGTCAATGCCTACAGTCCCTTTCATGGCAACAACAACGGCTTTCCTTTTCACTTTTCACTCATCCAGGCGAAAGATGTGCACCCACAGTTTGTGCAGCAGACGAATCAAGCCGATATTGGTATTTTGACGTTGAAAGATTGTGTCGATGTGAATGCGTTTCCTCCGGCCATGTTGACACAGGATAGAGCCGACTTTGCGCTATCGCCATCCAAACTTTCGATGCAAGTGATGGGTTTTGGTAGCATGTCCGACACGGCCAACGTCCCCGCGGACTCGCTTCGAAGTGTCGTGCTGCCCTTTATTCCAAGAGATCAATGTCGTAGCTACTATCCACAAGGGGAAGTTTTGGATGATATGGTCTGTGCTGGATTTGCGGATACGGGCGGGCCAGATGCCTGTCAGGGAGATTCAGGAGGTGGAATGTTTCTGAACGGTGCGGATACGTTGGTTGGTGTCACAAGCTGGGGTGTGGGGTGTGGACGAAAAAATTATCCTGGTGTGTACATCTACATTCCTTTTTATCGTGGTTGGATTACAGGGAAAATCTGTTCTACCAACACTGGTAACCAAGGCGGCAACTGTGCCCAACGAGCTCCATCACCACAACAAATACAGCAACAACAGTCGGGTAACAGCAACAACAACAACAACAACAATAGCAACAACAATAGCAACAATAATAACAACAACAATAACAGTGCCAACAACAATAGTGGAAAAGCTCCACAACAGCAGCAGCAACAACAACAGTCTGGTAACAACAACAGCAACAATAATGCCAACGCCAATAACGGGACTTGCCGAAAGGAGGGGCAGTCTTGTGACTTGGGAGGAAGCTCAGTGTGTTGTTCCAACGTTTGTCGTGCCTTTCCAGGCATGAATTATAGAGTTTGCACTGGAGCGCTAACATTCGACCTTGACAAGCTAGGTGGAGCGGGAGGCGCAAAGCAAACACCATAGCCTACCGTAGCTTTTATAAGCAAACACCATAGCATAACTCGCGACCTAAGCGTCGCTGTACACATAACTGAAATAAGCTAGAGTAGAAACACATTAAAGATCCATCACATGAAGGCAGTCAGTGTGCGGCCCCTTCTACCAACACACTCAGTATTGTGTGCAATGTCACTTCTAGCTAGCTACTTAGCACATCAACTAGAACCTTCCTCAAATTTAGTTTCGAAATTCTCTTAGGCGTCTTCGAGCTCACGACGGGTCATTTTGGTCTTCTTCAGTTCCTTTGCAATTTGAACCAGCACACCTCGAAGGACACCACACCACAACTGTTTCGAGCTGCAGTAATCCATGTATTATAGTCAAAACGGACCCAGTTGTGGTTTCGAAAGGTCTTGCCGCCGCTTGCTTCCAGCGCTCGAACGATTTGATGGTCAGGCCCCATCTTCCACACTTTGCTGCTACACTTGGACAAAACACAGTCTCCACCGGCTCTACTTGAGTACAATCTACTCTTCCATCACCGGGCCGATCTTCCTCTGGGACTTCACAGCTACGCACACCACAGCACGCAGTGACCTTGTGGTCGGTCGACCTTTTTTGTTCTTTCGTTGTTGGCGGAGCAATGAAAGGTGGGTCTACAGTACCTAGTACCCAGGTGCGAGGGATTCATTCATTGAGGACTGTTTGACGTGGGAGAGAAAAGTCGCACAATGACCAGAACCGGCACCCATTCCAATAAGTATTTTATTTGGGTGCACAATCATGTGAATGATGTGATCCAATGCGGTGCCTGACTTCCGCTACAGTACAAGTACCGGTACGACGTACCATGGTACTAGAAAATCGACCGTTTACCCTGCACGAATTGGTGGCCCTTGCTCGGTGAAACTGAGCCTCGTTGCGAAAAGCTTTGGCGTTTGCGAAAGCAAACAAAAACACCGACGTCTTCATTCATTCAAAGTTTTTCGCTTTTCATTCAAAACGTTTAGGAAAGGTAAGCTCACCTTGTTTTTGCGTGGGTGGGCAACAATCGTCTTGAATTTTCTTAGCGGAATAGACGTAACGTTTTCAAAGTGTTTTTCTTCGCCTTTCGTTTCTTCTCCGTCTCCACTCCACAGATGCTCGCCTTTCTTGTCTTTCTCTTCGAAGCGCTTTTCGTCGCTTCGAAGATGCTGGAGACCGATTATGATTACACAGTAGAAGAGGCATCGGACATGCTCGAAAGCGGCCGCTACGCAATGTTGTCGGAGAGAGAACAGTTGGATTATGCAACGGCCTATATGAACGCAACCGATGAGACAACTGCATCAATTCAAGATGAGGTAAGCAGCAATAAGCAAGCAACGGCGTTTACCCCTCGCAAACATCCCAGCTCACTGGCACATTACGACAATTCCATTCTTTCCATTGTCCTAGACGGAAACGTATCGTGTTATCATGGATGTAGCCAATGCTGTTATTTTTAACTTTACTATTGGCGGTGACGGTAGGCCCAGTGTTGCTGAGTTTGATCGTGCTCAGGCTCGTTTTAACGATGCAAAGGCTGCACTTGAAGCGAATATTTGGTTCCTTCACGAGCAGAAGCGCGTGCTGAACCAGCTGGGCCTGGAATTTCTTGGCGTAGAAGGCTTTGAAAGAATGGGAATTCCCCCACCTGTCGTACAACCTCGTCGCATTTTTGGCAATGTCTTCTAAATGGCAGTTTTGTTCGTACAAATTCTTTGGGTGGTTGAAGAAAGGAATTTGGATTGCATGCAAGTCTAACGACAGAACGATTTGGTGACCAGAACAATCGACCAGCAAATCATGCTGGAAAAAGTATCGAATGCCGATCGCGTACAATTAAGACTGTGAAAAATACGTAACACCTATTAGGAGGTCTTTATTGTTAACAACTGCTCTCTATCTTTGTCTTAGCAACGTTGTCTATTTGGTACAGCCATTCTGCCGAAAGTTGGGGCCATTGACGATCCTCATTAGCGCTTTCGTTTGCTGAAAAGTTCGATCGCCATTATTATGCTCCGCCCAAGTTACTTGGAGGTCGCGTCATATTACAAGTGGCACTTCCCCTCTTCGGCAACGGGTTCGCCAACGACCAATGCAAAAGGATCTCCTTGGAAGAAAGGACGCGGTCGTCGACCCTACAGTATTGTACATAGAGTTGTACATTCATCTACTCCTCTGACAGTGTCGCGCTCATCATCATAGGGGTTAGTCATTTCACCAGTCAGTTCTTTATCATCGCTGCCGGCACCAGACGCCGTGACCTCATCTTGGATCCTTTCCAGCTTGAGGGGGGCTCCAACTACCAAAATATTGCCCCACTACAAATTGCCAAACAGGTGGAAACGCCCAAATCACTTTCCTGATGCAAGGAGCGCATACCCGAATAAGCCCCAAGACCGACAAGGGCGCCACCAAATTCGTTACGGGTGAGTATCGATGCTGTTGCTGGAGCATGAGCATGAATCGCAGTAAATCCCTGCCCGACCCCTGCAGCAGCACCACTTGCAATTAATGGTGGCATATCTTGGAACGTCTGAGGCTTTGGCGAGCCATTGTACCACTGATTGAACTCAAGAAGAACGCTCTCCCACTTTGACGGCTTGTCTTTAGGATCCTTCATCGTGACGGAGAAATGAGTTCATAAGTGATGAGTTTTTCTGCTAATTGAGATTTTCATGTAACCACATAGTTTTAGTCGTGGATGCGGTAAAAACACTCACTCGTATCTTCTGCGCAACGCATTCCATTCGTGTCCCGTTCGATCAAAAGGATTGGAGTTTTTCATCTGGAGATCCAAGCAGCACAAATCAGAAGATGTGAATAGATCAACGTGTTCTGCGGCACCGGAGGCCCCGTAAAAGGTTGTGAATGTTGGTCACTTTGTAAATTGTTGATTCTATAGTCGATTGTGATGCAGAGCTTGTAATAATTATATTCTATATATTTTAATTCGCATTCGTGTCCACACAGTGGTCGTATGCTGCTGTTTTTAGTCAGCAAGCTGCCGCATAGTCAGTCTAGTTGTACTGGACGGAAAAGTAAGGATGCTGCAAGACTTGCCCGATCGTTGGCCGTTCTGCAGGATCCATTTTGAGACATGCCTCAATCAAATGCTTCAATTCCGGTGCATCTACAATTTGATCAATGTCTCCGTGCTTGTTGAGGTCCAAACTGCCCTGTCCACCCTGTTGAGCCGCCATGTTCTTTAACGCCATGGCGATTTCAATGCTGTCCTTTTTATCTTTGTCAAAGTAGGCCTTGCCGGTAGCCAGCTTGTAAAATAGAATACCAGTCGACCAAATGTCAAAACTCTTTTCCATCTTGGCATGAGGTTCTCTACCACAGAGGTAATCCAGAGCAAAACAGGGAGGAATGGCCTCAGCGCTAAAGTCAATGGGATTTTCGCGCTTGGGAACAGCAGATTCCAGATCAATGCCCTTAATATTAAGGGAAGACGAGGATGCCGAATCGTCGGTAATGACGAAATTTGCGCCTTTGATTTCCGTCCATACCATTTTACTTGCATGTACAGCTTCTACACACTTGGCGACCGACAGCATGGCATTTTGAAGCTGTTTTCCTTTGAGAGGACCGTGTTGCTGAATGTAGGTTTGTAAATCTTGGTCTCCCTTTTCCATCACCAACGCAGCTTGGCCTCTTAATTCCTCATTGTTTGGGTCGGCTTCCTCCACATAGTCATGTACTTTTACAAACAGGCCCTCCTCCTGTACATTGCCCACAATGCGTTCATAGTTGTCCCGTTCTCGTTGAAGTGCTTCCGTATTGGCGGAAAGTTTGACAATGACTGGCACTTCGCCATCGATAGGAATGGCTTCGTAAATGGCGGATTTACCAGAACTGGTCTGTGGATCCGTGAGAAGAACGTACTTTTCTCCCACAACTCCATCACTCTCTTCAGGAGGCCCTTGATACCAAGGTCCATCTTTCCAACTCCCAGCCACCACTGGCTGAGAGCCGCCTTGGAACGGCGGAGGGCCATGATTCCAATTCGCCGTTTCTTGATTGATCATTTTGGAATGTTGTTGCGTGGAAGATACCACAAACGCAGGCCGGACAAGAACCTGTGGTTGGTTGGTAAAACTTTGCACTTCATGCCATAGGCAGATTGCCAAAAGTAGGGCAGATCGTCGGTCGTTTAAGTTCATCATAGTTTTCTTTGCTTCTTCTCGTCTGTTGGTTATTAATCTATCTAGGCACAGAAAATGAAGGTAAATTGCGGCCAGTTTCAACACTTTGTGAGCGGATCCTAAAATTCTTGTGTCAAAAAGAAACCATTTCGTGGCGAGAAAATCGAAGTCTATGCAAGACATGTCTTTTCTCCTGTCCAAGCATTCTGATTGGCTAAAAAAATTGAATCGTTAATTAAATTTATCAACAAAGATACCTTTTCGCCTGCCACGTAACAGGAAGAGCCGTTGTGCGTGCCACATGAACATGTTCTGCTCACTTTGTAGTACGTACCCCCATCCGGTTCAGGCCTCGAACAGAGTGGTAGACCTAACATTGGTTGCAGCTGTTGATACGTTGCATCAGATACCGAACTGTTATTGCAGGGCAGTAGGCCTAACTGCTGCTCAGAGGTAGCTAGAAGGTAGGAACTGGTAACTGATGTATGGCTGTTTCCGACGAACATGCGTGTCAAAAAGATACTCTGGCGCGAAAGAACGGGTATCCGTCGCTGTCAGGCGACAGACAGAACTTTGGTTTTCTGAGTCAAACAATGCCTACCTGGCCAACTCTTATATATCCATCTAGCTAGGCTATTAGGTTGGATTTGCGCGCATCTCGAAAAAAAATGTTTAGTGATAACGAAGAGGCAAAAGTAGCACTGAAGAAGCCTTGTTCATCATCCCAGAGGCGCTAGCCACTTATAATTAGTTCTCGTAACAGAGAGTCCCATTTGAAAGTTGTATCTTTCCATGTGTCGCTGGTCAGAGCCGAAAATTGCGGCCCTGGCAGAACTAGCTTGATATTTGCCGAAACAATCGTGGAAGTGGAGTGGAAGCATTTATGGGATGTCTTCCACATTGGAAGCATCTGGAAGAGTTGACGGACTTTCCTTTCCTTTTGATCCTAGTCAATTGAGGAGGAACGAATATGACTCCGAAACCGGGGCATGCGAGATGCCGAACAGGTTTTCTAGAGCACTCTCTTTATTGACGAGTGCAACGCCAAAGGAGATACCTAGCTTTAAAAATTGTGACTATCTAGTAGCATATCATGTAGAAGCTGCAAAAATGGACAATCCTTTGTAGTGCACTTGTCTTTTTCTTGTTTGCGGATGCCGTGGATCCAAAGCCACGCTCAAGGAAAAACCCTCCAATCATCAAACAATTCTCTCCTTCAAAAACGAAAGCGGGGATGTTCTTTGTGGATTGATTTTGTACACAAGTTTTCATATATTTATTTGGCAGTAAATCCTCCATCCACCATGAGGGTTTGACCTGTCACATAGGCGGATGCGTCACTGCACAAAAACAAGAGCGGCCCGTCCAGATCCGTGAGCTCTCCATTTCGTCCCAAACATGTCTGTGCGGCATTCCGGGCAGCTCTCTCACTGTCACTAAAGACGGCATTGGTCAATTCGGTAGGAAAAAATCCAGGTCCAATGGCATTGGCAGTAATGCCATGGACGCCCCAGTCGGCTGCCATGGCTCTGGTCATTTGGGAAATGCCGGCTTTGGTAGTGCCATAGGCAATGCCACCAGGAAAGGCACGAGTGGATTGCAAGGACGCAAAATTCACAATGCGACCCCATTTTTGCTGTTTCATATGTGGTACCAATGCTTGTGTCAAAAAGAATGGCGCACTCAAATTGAGTTGCAAGGTCGTATCCCATTGATCGGGTGTCACATCATCGGCAGGTTGTCGTGTATTAATGCCAGCGGCATGAACGATAATGTCGGGTGGTCCAAAGGGGGCACTCACTTGTTGTGCAATTTCTGGAATCATCTCACGTTGGATCAAATCGGCCGCTACAATTTCGGCTCGTTGTTGCCCATTGTCTGCTGACGCATGCTCGGCATTCATGGCATCTTTCCATTCTTCCAACATGGTGGCACGACGAGCGACACCCACCACTTGGGCTCCCGCATTGGCCAATACTGTGGCGGCACGTTGGCCCAATCCCGAGCTCGCGCCTGTAACAACTGCCACGCGACCCGTCAATTGAAACAATTCTCGGACGGAATGGTTCATCATTTGCTTGCTTTTGAATGGGTGGGGAACGTCCAATCGCTGAGTTGGAAACACAACAGACAGAGCAAAGCTTACAACACTGTCTAGTCAAGCTTAACTTCGCTCGTAGGGAAGCAATATTTTCTGGAGCAGGACTAATAACTTGGAGAGATCGACTGTAAAGGAGACTGCACAGTAAGAAGGGCTTAGAGTCTTTAGACTTCTTGGAGCTTCATCCTATGCCGCCGCCATTGTCGTCGACATCAGAAGAGAGGTCTAACTTACTACGTAGATTCTTATTAGAATGCGTGTGAAAATAATGCATGAATTGGTAGCTTGGAATAGAATAATAGGTGAATAAGCATATTCAAAGGACTGTAGTTAAGTAGCATTGCCAGCAAAACACTTAACCCTACAGTACAGCAGGAATGCCGATAATTTGGTGTTTTGGGTACCAGTAGGGATAAGGCTAAACAGTGCGTGAAAGGTGATGTGCCCCTCTTTAAAGACTCACAGATGTGAGCCTTGAAGTGCAATGTTGCAAAGCTAGCTAACTACAAAAGCGATTTGCAAGCTATGTTAAAGAAACTTGTAGCATTCACCAAGTGTTGGTTTGATTTCTTTTAGCTCCATCAACTTGTTCCTGTCACAAACAGACCAACATGAAAATCAACGCTCGTTCCTCTCCATGTGAGCCAATTGCTTTGAAACAAACAACATGAACCTGTTTCTTTTAAAGGTTATGATTTTTATGTAAGTTTTAATCTGGAGTTGAAAGTGTACCTTCCTGAAATTGCAATTAATCCACCAGGGCACTGCACTGTCCTGACTAATGCAAATTGTAGTCAAGGTTGTGCAAATAAATTTCCTTGGCAGAACAATCTCTTTTGATGTGCACATGTAGTGCATTGTGAATTCATAACAACTTGGATCCTGTAGAAACCTGGTACAGCCCTACTGCAAGACCATGAGAGGTCGGGGGTTCGAGTCCTGAATGGATGCACATGAAGCGGCTGGCTTGGCAACCCACTGAAAAGTAAAGAATGAGTGTTCGAACGGATGAAGAACGACCAAAACACGCCGGGACGCCTGCAAATTCAAATTCAAATCGATCAAATAACAGCAATTCAACAGTCGAATCGGCGCGCGAAATGTGCAGGAAGAGTGATGCACGCAAAAATGCGCACGAAAAGCAGCACAGTCGCACCACAACTAATGATGGACATGCAGCAGCACACTTGCCACATGCAAACATGCAAGCACAATTAATCATGGGGGAGAATGCATTGTCCTGACTGACACAAATTAAAGTCAAGGTTACATGAATAAATTTCCTTGGCAGAACAATCTCTTTTGATGTGCACATGCAGTGCAGGTGCAATTCAAACATGGATGTGCCTAGATTCTTTTCATTTTTCTACTACATCTTGAATCAACAGTTTCATCACTGGCCGACATGCTCATGCCTCCTCCCTTCATTAAAGAAAATTAAAAGCAGGATTTTTGCCTTTTCTTGTTGAAGCTATGTGTCATCTTCTGTCAATTGAGTTTTAGTTTCAGGAGTTCATGTTATCCTCCTTTTGCAACAATCAATTGCTAACAAACTCATGTGTCAGAATGTTGGGTCTTTGAACATGATGCTTGATCTGCATGCACACATGTGTCAATGATGCAATGCCCGTCACCTCAACTTGTGTGTGTGTTTTTTTAACACACACAAACAATGCCACAAAGTCATTGCCAAACAAAGTTTGTTGCTTCTTTCCATGTAATTTTGAAACATTTGATCCATGCATTGGTGTTTAGCAAGCAACACTCCATGCTTGTGATTGCTTCTAGCACCAGGTGCTACTTAGCAGTGCTAGACTGCTCTGTCTAGCTACCAGTAGCTATTAGTGGACTGCCACCAGCTGTGGTCTGTTAGAGGAGCTCGATCGGGACTCAAAGGTGACTCAAAATTCTGTGACTCCTGGTTGTGAAATCATTGCGGTGTCGCACCGAAACCACCAGGCATAAGTCTAAAGGGTTCTATTGGCCAACTAGAGCGATGATCCAGTCACCAGTCCCATCAGCGACCTAGTGATATTTTTTCGTGAGTCAAGATTGGCCGTTTTTTGCGCTTCCGCTTCAAACGAATGAAATCGAATAAAGCGAAGCTCAGCTTGTTCTACTAGCTATCTACTGTACAGTACTGGTAGTACTGGTAGCGAGTATTGATGGCTACAGTAGTACTATGTGTGACACGAGGCATGAATGACCCACTAACAATAACTGTATGAATGAGATGGTAGTAATTCAAACGTTAACCAGACAACTACTCTAGCTAGCTAGCTAGTAGAGCTCATCCATAGATCATTGTAAAACCAAGTTGGTGTAGCTACTCCATTATCAGTCGTGGCCAATACCCAGAAAGCTATTATCTGTTAGCTAGCATATCATATGCATAGTATTATCTGCGTGATATATTCCTCCTCCATTTACATGCATGATCTGTTGTCCCTATCTTGTAACTGCTAATAGCTAGGCTACGTATTTCCGCCATGGGATGCACTTCTTCCAAGGGTCAAAGTGTGGACCAATTTGCTACCAAAACTGTTGGTGTCGAGAAACCGTCGTCGCCTACTGCTGCTGCTACTGCCAAGAAGGAGACATCTCCCCCGCCGTTTCCCAGTAATAAGTCGAAGGAAATATCCAAGAATATCAATACAGCTAAGAAGGAGCAGCAACAGAAGCCTCGGCCTGAACCACTAGCGACTGCTCCCGCCAAGGGTGTGAAAACATCAACGCCACAATCACCACCCTCCAAAATTACTGCTGATACTCCTACAGAAAAAACTAAGCCAGAAAATTCTCCCTCCCCTACTGCCACGAAATTACAACCACCATCTCCCAAAGCAGACCATGAAGCCAATAATAATATGGGAACACGTCCCTCCATATTGGAATCAGATGATCATAGTCAAGAATTTACACGACAATTGGAAACCTCCTTGAAGGCACGAGATCAAAAGCAAAAAGTTTCCCAAGAAGCAATTCAAAAAGCAAAATTAGTCAACCGCAGCAAAAACAATAAGAAGCAACACAGTTCTAAAAGTATTTCTGCTCCTCCAGAAACAAATAAAACCAACCACAAAAATGACCCTAGCACCAACAAGAACAGCAGCAAAAAGATGGACAAAGGATCCCCAGAGGAAAAAGACAATACTTCTTCGGCAGACCAATCGTCTCCTTCTCGACTTTCTAAAGTCGAGTATGGTGGGTTGCAAGTTGTGCTGGCGTCGGATGATGCGGGTGGTCATCACTCGTCCTCCTTTCACGATAACAGTCAAGACAGTATCCCCAATGAAATGGGAAAAGATGCCAGTAATGGCAGTGCCGAAAGTTCCAGTCGAAGACGACGCAGCAGTCACAAGAAAACTTCGTCCACCACCGACGAATCACCAAAACAACAACGACGGAGAAGTACCAGTGGAGGATCCAAACATCGGAAATCTCACCACCGCCGAAGTAGTAAAGTCGATGATAAGGAGGAACCAACTTCACCAACTTCTGCTTCAGCACCCAAGAAGAAAATTCCAAGCAATCTTCCTCGATCTGGCACACCATCACCCACCAACGAAGAAGAAAAATCATCTCTGGATGAGAGTCGCAATAGTGGTAACCGCAGTCGAAAGTCAGCTACACATCAACATCAAGAACAAGAACAAGCGCAGCAGTCGCATGAAAAGAGCAAACACAAATCGCCAAAAAAATCCAAAAAGAAACAAAAGCAAGAAGAGAAAGAAATCGAACTAGGTGTCTTGGTGCAACCGCGACCAAAAGGTTCCATGGATGTCTCGCAACTGGGAGCCAGTGGAGAAAGTCTGGATTACGAGGAATCTTTGGCATCCTTGGATCATAGTGGTGATGGTTATGGTGTTGGAGGCTCGAATTCGAATTTGGATGGGAGTGGTGGCAGCAGTAGCCATCGAAGAAAGCGCCGAAGTGGTACCAGAAAAAAACACAAGAAGAGCCATCCCGATGCAACTTGCACAACCAAAAAGGGCGACTTGGATACCTTACTGGAAAAGGACAAGAGTGACACTACTGCTTCTGGGGCTGATGACAACAAATCCCGTGGATCTCGTCGGTCGCGTCGATCTACCACCAAGGGTCGAACAACAGCGCCCCCCACGCGTCAAAGTTCGGGCAAGTCGCTAGCATCCAGAAAATCGACGGAATCTACGACCAGCAAGAAAACTTCGAGTGGCACCAAAAAGAAGAAACGAACATCAGCAACGAATATTGCAACTCCTACCTCCACCTCGGCCTCCACCAACAATGCCACGACAACCACGAAGGCGCCGAAAATTCCAGACAATGAACCTCGTAGCGCGTCACCTCCCACCACCAAACAAGATAGCAAGGACAAGGACAAGGACAAGGACAAGGACAAGGACAAGGACAAGGACAAGGACAAGGACAAGGACAAGGACAAAGCCAAGAACGTCGCCGAAGATTTTCCTCCTCCTCTCAAAGCCATTGCGAACGACAAGGCAGCTCCTCCAAAATCACCCGTAGATGATGCAACGTTGAGCAATGACAATTCAAATAATGAGCAAACAGAAGCTCCTTTAACCAGCCACAATGAAACGACCTCCAAAGCTTCCGAAACCGACAAAGCTGGTGCTGCTGATACAGCGAATGACAATTCCAACAAACGAGAATCGTTCACTTTCAAAATGGAACAAATCGCGCAATCCATGTCCAGTGGGGCGAAACGAAAGCAACCACAGTCACAGTCACAACAATCCGTTGCCAGCGGCGGCGAATCCACACACAGCAGCAAGTTCGATGAACAGTCGTTGGGCGCACCATCACAACATTCCCTCGACAGTTATCTGCCTGAAATTATGAAAAAAGGAGGATTAGCCGCAGCAAGTGGTGGTGGCATTGGATCGCGATTGAGCCAACATTATTATGATACCAATCATAGCACCGCGTTGGAAGAGTTGCCCGAAGATTTGGACGAGTCGGCAGAATTTGCTCATGAAGAACAAGGCGACGGCCACCACGCGCAGGAGGGTGCTAGTATCCGGGACAATGACGTTGAAACATCCGAAGTGGGCAACCAAAAAATGTCAAAGAAATCTTCCATTGCCAGTCTTGTCAAGAAAATGAATCCCATGAAGAAGAAGTCGCATTTTGCTGGTGGGCAAGAGTTGACCGACTCGGATGAAGAGGGAGAAGACATTGACTCGATCGGTACCGGTGGTAGTTCTGGCAGCTTGATGGACACGTCCGCGAACAACGACAACAACCAAGCTGCCATTGAGAATAGTTATCGTCGCAACCGATCCCGCATGTCCAAAGTCTTGAAACAGATTGTCAAGCGCACCGGCAAAAAAGCAAAAGGCAGTGATGGGGGTTCCGATATGGGCGATGGTAGTAGTCGAAGCATGCTTTCTGGTCGTGGCAGTATCACAAGCGAATCCGTTCAGAGCCTGGACATTTTATCCCCCGACGACGATGAGATGGGTCCAAACGACAATGCTTGCAAATCAGATGGAGAAGTAGATCCTATCATGGTGTTCAAGTTTGATGCTTCCGATCCAACAGTGCCTCAATTTGACCCTTTGGCGTTGGACACAATGATGATGCACAAGTCTTGTAGCGAAGTGGACCGTATCCATCAACGAAGATCGGTCCGTAGCAGGCGTAGCGTTGGTGTTCGAACGACGCAGCACAAAGGGACCCATGAGGACCATGACACCACAGTAACGAAGGGTGGGGTAGATCATCTCAAGGAAACCAGCTTGTCCAATTTATTGAGTCAAGTGGATGAACTGCATTCAGAAGCACTACTCAACAAGAAACTCCGTGACAAGGCATCCGCTAGGATGAAGCGCTCGAAAAATCGTCGAACTTCCCATTCGAACGCAACTGGTGGCGGTGCTGGTGCCGAGATGACTTCCGCCGATGACGATGTGGCCAGTGTGCATAGTACCAGTACAAATAGTCGCCGCGCAAAGTCAGCAGAGCGCAATACGACGAGTATGGTTGATGGTTCTTTGAAAGATCATTCTCTCACCATGCTCAGTAGTAGTCGGCGTGCCAGGTCCACAGAACGTAACGACATGGCGGATGGGTCTGTGAAAGACCATTCCTCCATCGCCGCCGCCAGTAGCATTGCAGAAAGTCCTTCTGGCGCGAAAACACGACAACGCCGCCGCATCAGTGAAAGTCCTCGCAAGAGCCTTTCTACGCCCAGCAACCCTTCCCGACAATCACGCCCCGTTGGAGCAAGTCCCATGGGTAACAGCAGCCGTCAAAGTATGGGTGGTAATAGCAGTCGTCGACGGTCCCTGACTAAAGCAGGAGCAGCTCCCAAAGTCCCTGCATCCTTGGATGATGCAGATGACGATAATTGATGGAGCGAGTCTCCTTCCGAATGTTATTTATCAATGCAGTCAGAATTTTTGGAAGGACCCCGTAACAAGCGAGCTTACAGGCAGACAAAGAAGGAAACGGGCAGTGGGGACTATTTCGAAGATTCTCAAAGACTTTTTTATGTATAATAATGCATCATTCTATTTATAAATCATAAGAGTATATCTAGGTCTAAATTGTTTCGCTCGCTGACTTCTGTTCTCATCGGAAGATTCCATCACATCCATTGCTATTACTGGCAGGTGGCTTCATGCCAAGTCTTCGTTCATGGGACTTGGTTCTGGACACACGGACGCGTCTTGGCTTGCTCACTTCGTTATTGTCACTGCCAAGGGATCGAAAGGAAGAAAAGAATCCGCTCAAGGATGACCTGGATTCCATGGAACGGCTGGAACTCCTGCTGCTGTTGCTGGTATCCAAGGATCTTTGGGGTTGTGTCTGATTGGTACTACTTCTGCTGCTACTGCTACTGTTTCGCAGAGGGGCTCGGCTGGCAAAAGAGTTTCTGGCGGGCATGGTGACAAGGTTTATTATTCTGGAAGAAGAAAAACTGTAATATCGGTAATGACTAGATTCGGTCAACTTGTATTTTCGGTAAGCTTTGGTAAGTTGTGAGAAGATTGTGAATGGTGCCCAGAGTGAAGTTTTCGGCCGGCGGTTCTACTAGTACAACGTACAGTACTTGAGCAGAAGATTAAACAGTGATATTTTCAGCAACCGAATCTGCGGCAACTTGGTGCCACCGCATTACTGTAATTGAATTAAAAGAGACGCTGTAGTTTCTTTGCTCAACGAAACTATCCAGTTTCTTTTTCCTGCATCCACGGAAATCTATGTCGGTCCCGCTCCGAGTAGTTGTAAGAACTCGGAGCGCGTTTTCTCTTGGTCTAAGACAGTCATGCCCCGTTTACAGTTGTTTCTTTTTCCTGCATCCACTGGACTCTGTATGAGTCGGGCAGCTCGGGCTCCGAGTTACAGTAGAAGAAAGATAGTACTCGGAGCAATTCTATTATTGCCTTATTGGGGCCTTGTCGACTTGTGGTGCACCGACCGGCCAGAATTGTTACCTTTACCCGGCGAGTAAATATATTGGCACTTTAACCCGGTCATTCCCCTCAAATGGAGATATCAACCGGAAGCTATGGGAACTTGAAGAAGCCTATCGAGGTAATCCGAGCATTTCCAGTCATCTTGACTGGAGTACTACTCCGACAACTCCGTAGTACATTCGGAAGAACGAAGGCCCCTGTGGCCCTGTGGCCTTTTCAAGACTACTAGTACTCCAAGTAGCCACTAACTGAACTGGAGTAAATAAATACTTCAAGTACTAGTAGCTACTCGGCAGCATTCATCACCGGCACACGTCTGCACACCGTACTACTCGGAGTACAGTAGTACTAGCTAGTAGCTAGTATTACTACTTGTACTGAGTACTGTACTTGAAGCTCGTAGGCTCGTAGCGCTCTGTTTGCTCACTACTCAGTCTACATGCGCAGCACAGGCATGCCATGCCAATGCACTTACCACCTACTCGGAGTATCAATGTTGTGTCCATACTGTACAGTGCAGAGAGTACCCGCATCGAAGGGCTCGAGTTCCCAATAACTTCAATTGTACGCACTGTACAGTCTGTACTACCAACGTGGAGTAAAGAGTTTCTTCTTCTCCTCTTCTTCTCATTCGATTGCCGAAATCAATACGCCACTCTTTCATCGACCGGTCCCGCCGGCGGCAAAGAAAGATGAGGCTGCTGGGTCGCCACTGACATTTTCACACTTAGATAGACTGGTAACGGCTCGGACCGGGTCCCGTCGGACTCACTCCAATCTAATTGAACAGTAGACCGCAGGGCAGTGGTACCGTACCGGTAGCCACAACGCACTGCAATGAATCCGTCCCGAACGGCTGCCGCGGTGTTCTGCTAGTTTGTACTACTAGCTAGAAATTTTTCTGCTGGTAGCGGCGACGAATGAGTACAATCTTCGACTAGGTTAGCTTCTACTTTGTTGTGCAAAAAAAGGTCTCTTGCCTGGTTAGATCCATGTCGGTTTCGTTGTAGTGGCGCCTGCGTTTCCATTTTCCAATTCCAGGATCCGTAGCACTCGAGCACTGGAAAAAAGGCTGTTATTCTACTGCTCGGTCAGCGAATTCTAATTTGGTCAATAAATGGGGCAGACATGATCACGGTTTGATGATCTCATCAAACCGAATGACACTACCAGTGCTGTACCGACCGACTGGGTCGAATTTCAAAAGCGGTGGTAGTAGTCCCATCTAGTACTACAGAACTGCGCCGCATGGAATAGATCACCAACCGCTGAAGGCTACCGGTAGAACAATGGAGCTTCATTCACTGACTTCCCATAGTACTCGTAGCCTTGCAGGAAAGAAATGCTCGTGGGCCAAACAGTGACGAAATATGAAGGCCCGAATCCCTCTCAAACGAGTCACTCTAGAGGAAGACTCGGCCGCGCCACCACCCCTAATATGCTGTTGCTGTGCTCTTTGGTGCAGCTAGAGAGTAGTTTTTGCCAAGTAAAACATCTTACTAATATTTCCAATTGGAACTTTTTTATGTAAATAGTTGTCAAACGTAATTCATAGGTTTGTGGTCTGAGTGCTGGCTGAGTGCATAAAGTGACATCCGCGGCCACGGCTTGTAAGTGGATCTCGTCACCAAACAGCAAATCAATTCGTTGCCACACTGCCGAGCTTGAAGTGAATGCAATAATTCACCAGATAATTGATGGATCTCGTCACCAAACATATATTGCTTCTGTTGATTCTGGCGGATTCCTCTCGAATGATTACCACTTGCGGGGCGTTTTCGGACGCGTCGATCGTCGGGTCGGCTCTGTGAGAGGACGAGCGGAGCGTGGCTTTCGCGCCGGAGTTGAGGCCACCGGTGGGAGGTTCTCCTCATTGCCATTGTCGGCCTGGTTGTCCAACAAGGGTTCCTCGGAGATGCGAAGAGTCGCGGCTACGCGTGGGAGGTTCACGTCGTTCCCATTGTCGGTTTGGTTGTCCAACAAGGTTTCCTCGGGGATGCGACGAGTCTCGCCGGTTTCAGGCTGATCGGCCAACAATGCAGCTTGATTTTCCAACGCAGGCATTGCATTGGTAGGAACGGGAACTTGAATGCCTCGATTGCTAAAAAACAACAAAGCCATTTGATCCATCTGTGCCGCGCGTTCACGCAGGAAGGCCACGTTCTCAGAGATTGCAGCCGAAGTCTCGTTGTTGCCACGAATAGCTTCGTTATTGCCACGAATAGCTTCGTTATTGCCCTGGACAGAAGCTCTTTGAGTCTCACACTGCGGAAGGAATTGAACGTGTCAGTGCGCTGGAAGGAATAGAAAGGACACAAGACAAATCAGTTTGTTGCTACTTACGTAATTCTGCATCGTTTCGTTGACCTCCCTGGCAATTGCAAAATACTCTGCTATAGTATCTGCCTTCTGGGTCCTGGTCAGAACAGCGCCAGTAGAGGCTGAGCGAACATGACCGCCACCATTGTGGTTGCCAAGGTCATTGTGATTGCTACCTTGGAACACTTGCGCCTCGTGGGTGTTGGTCAAAACTTGCCCAGTGGACGCAAATCGAACATGGCGGCCGCCATGGTTGGTGTTATGAATAGATGCGGTTCCATTGTTGCTGTTCTGAAGCTGGGCATTGATATTACCGTAGTAGCCAGGAGGGACAAGGTTTTGGGGACCAATGTCCTGAATAATTTCCCGAAAACGCGCAACAGAAGGACAGACATATCGTTTGCTCACTTCTTCCTGCAAGGTGCGGGCATTGAGAACCTTGTCCCAGTAAATTTTATCGGAGCGAATCAGAGCCTTGATTTTGCTTTTGCCAAGGATGGGACGCCCGTCAGTGCCATCTTTCTTGCATTTGTAGAGCCCGTGCTCAGCAAAAACAACAGCCTCGCCAAAATAGAGTGTTGCAAAAGTCGACACGGGTGGAAGCTTGATTTTTGGTGTCTGTCCCAAGAAAATCGTGGCTTGGTGAATGTACTTTGGGTAGGAACCCTCGACCTCGTGCACTTCAATGCCTTGTTCCGTAGCCACCGCTTCGGATTCTGTTTTGTTGAGGAGTTTTACTCCAGGGTTCGACATGCATTCAAGCCGCATCTCCGACAAAAAAGCAATGGCTGGCTCTTCATAGTCAATGCACGTATTCAAATCATATTCGAATGGCATCTGAGACGAAACAAAAAGAGGTGGAAGACGAAGAAGGAAGTTGAGTAAAAGGAGGGCAGCGTTGAAAACGTTACTTCACCGGACCAAAAAATAGACTTACCTTGACAGGAAAAGCTTGCGAATGAGACGATGACGAACGAGAGGAACACTGAAGAGAGGAAGAAGAAAGAGAAGAAGTCGTAAGCGCCGCACAGCACAAACGGGACAACATGGCCATTGCCAAACAAGAAATTACCTTGTATTTTGCTGCTGGAGCAAAAAAGTGATTTTTCAACGAGGCTGTCAAGTAAATTGTCGATTTAAAAATCAGAAAACGACAACTCCACACCTTTTGGTACTGGTTCAACGTGATTAGCCGTGCCAAGCAAATCCGTTCGCACTGGTACAAATAAGACGTAGGAAAATCCTGTGCCAGGCAAATCCGTTCACACTGGTACAAAAAAGACGTAGAAAAACCCCGTGCCAAGCAAATCTGTTCGCACTGGTACAAAAAAGACGTAGAAAAACCCCGTGCCAAGCAAATCCGTTAAACGGGCAACAAATCGAAAACATGAAATCCGAACCCTGGAATTAATGATGAGTGCCGGTCACAAGCATACAGTACGTTGGGCACGTCACAACGGAAGCGAGGAGATGAGGACCACCACGGGTGGAAGACAATCAACCATTGTCGGGAATTGTAGCTTATTGAGCTGGAGGAGTAGATTGGGAAAAAGCCCTTTGTCGGGCATAGTGAGCATTGCAGCCGAGTTGGAGTAGTTGATTGTAAATTGCAGTTAAGAATGTGAAGTTATTGTCGGAGATATCGGGAGAGAAGGCATCTTCCTTTGGAGGTAGAGGGAAGTTATCAGAGACTTTCGGCAAAGAAACCAACGCCCCAAGGTTGTCACAACACCTGACGGATGTTCGAAAGGATACGGTATAATGGAGTTCACGACACCGGAAGGGGTGCCAACTGAACAGGCCGTCGGCGCATGTGAATGTTGTTGTTGTCGGAGATATCGGGCTCGGTGTATCTTGTGCGGGGTCGGGGTTTAACTAGCAGCTACTAGACTTCCTGTTGTTGTTATCTATCTCTACATGTGGTTGATTGTTGCGTGGGTGAGGTGGGTCGGTGGGTTATCAACATGATATCTGTTTTTGTGGTGTTACTGGTGTGGTGACTACTTTCTTATGCCCGAAGTGAAGCTTTCAATCTGTGGCTTTTGGTGACTGCTTGGTTGTTTGCTGGGACCGTTGTACGGGTACAAATAGCTAGTTACAGTACTAGCCTAGCTAGTAGAACATACAAAACGCACTTCTTTACTTTACGAGGATACAACTCGTTCGGCTTCTACGCTACGGTAGTACCGAAATTCAAAACCTAGCTAGTTCTAGTAGAGTGCTTCGTAGTCCTGGTAGTAGGGTACGCGCGTCGACGTCAGCGGTGTCAAGAAAGAGAATTCGAAATGGAACACTACTATTGGAGCTCCTATTGGACAAATAAGAACACAAAAGGATATGAGCTTTTCCGTCCGTCCCATGTACGTAGCAAAGAGTAATAACCCCAACCCAAAAAGAAGAACAGATCATTATACCGGATACTACCCGGCAGTTGGACTAATAAACAGCAGCTAGCTAGCTAGGACGTAGTAGCTTGTAGAATTTAAGGCTGGCTATGCAATAAAACTGATCCCTAATACACGTAGAGGTTGTACTTTTTGTGGTTTCCATATATATAGTTGTGACTCATTCGCAAATTCATTTTCGGAAGAGGCCATCACATCCATTCTTCCTGCTCTCGGCAGCAGTAGGAGGTGCCATGCCCAGAATGCGCTTGTTGTGAAAATGGTGGTGGGTCTCTGTCTCTCTGGGGGAAGAGGAGGAAGAAGAATTTCTTGAGCTCATGGAAAGGAATGACAGACTGCAGGGATGATGACGATGCCCCGAGTGGTTGGAATGTTCATCGGAATGAATCGACTGCGATGGAACTTGAAGCGTGCCAATTTCATTTCTTGGGGATGAAAACGACGACAAAAAGTGATGATGATGACTCGAGGAGTTCATGGCAATGCTTGTCGAAGGATGGTGGTGGTTATGGTGGTGGTGGTGAGATAGGTGATAATGGGCAAATCCTTTACCCAAGGCTAGGCCATCATGATGATCATGGTTCGTCATTATGGATTGCAATCGGTTCGGTGGTGGGCTTGAATAATATTCCCTTGGTTTTGTCTTGGCTGTTTGACAGTGTTTGTGAAGTAGAATTTATGAAACGAGGACGGAACTCCAGCCAACTAACTCCGAAGTACAGTCTGTAGTTAAGTACTAGCTAGGTTTCCCTGATCTTCCGTGCATGAGTGTGGCTCCAACTCGACCGAAGCAGAGAACTCGTAAGCTACTAGCAGGCACGATTTGCACAAAGAGCTACGGGTTTTCCGTAAGCAAATTGATATGGTGGGATGACTTCTGTGGCATTGAAACGTTGTTGCTCAATACGAACTATGTTCTATTCCGCCGGCCGGCGACTATTCAACTGAATACAAACCAACCCGAAGAATAATGACTGTTTCGAAGTAATGTAGGCGGAGTATTGTCAAGTATTCTTATCGTTGTCTGTTACTAAAAACGACTGGTAGATAGCAAGTTCCCGTAGTATGTAGCAAGTACGTACCAACAGATGAAACAGCCACCATGGATGGATGAAAATCATGAAACCCACATGTACTAGCTAGTACCATACACTCGCCCACCGCTTCCCATGCCTTTGTTCTCTCCGGTCATGGTGGTTAGTTCGGGTTCAGAGTTCGGGATGTGGAGTTTTTTACTCTTGAAAAAATGTTATTTCGGCTTCGCTTTTGTGTTTTCTCACCCCACAAAACCGTGTCCAAACGAACGCTTGTCATAGATCATTTCCATTTGGGCTGCGGCAACTGCGACCCCCTGTTCTCCAAGCACTTGTATTTGGCGTGACCGACTTAGAACAAGCTACTACTAGGTCTGCTAGCTAAATATGGGTTATTCGAAGATAGTGAATGAGAAGCATTGCCGTAATAGATCCAAAGTGGGCAGCACCAAGCGCCACCAGCCAGGACTACTAGGTATTACATACTGTACGTCAACAACGATTACTTAGAACAACGGAGGGCTAACGGCTTCTTTTCCTACTGCAGCACACGGGCAACCAGGTCACTGCCGAAGCAAGCTATCCTTTGACTGGAGGAGCAACAAACGCTCGCCTACTATTCAAATGCCGGGCTCATGGGCCTCGAATGGTCTCTTCGTTTCGAACCAGTGCAGGGCATCTTGCCCATGATGCAGCACTCTGCGTGGGAGCCCATGACGCAGTACTATATGGGAGCAAAGGAATATCTCAAAACGAAGAAAAATCTAGCTTTTCGATGCAAATTAAAAAATGGCTCTAAATATACATTATACATTTTTGTGATTCTAGATCCATAGAATGAATCAGTCCGGTCCTTCCAATTGTGTCACTTCGCCACAGGCGGGCAAAATGGTTTCGTTACTCATTCGTCTCGGAGTTGTTTTGCTGCTGCATAGAGTGTTTGAGGAGCGCAGCACTGCAGGGCAAAAGTAGCGGCGTAACCAACCAATGGTTCCTGACACAAAGTCACGATCGAAAGATACCGTCACACGCGTCGTTGGGTTTCAAACCGAGGCTCCTTGGATTGCTCTTGACTCGTAGGTTGTGGCGAATACGACTTTTGGAGAAAACGCTGGATGGTGCACAAATAAAGCCGGTTCGTCGTCCTTCCTGACGAGCCAACCTTGAACCGTTGCCGCACGGCGAGGAACGCGTAGTGGTGCCGCGGCTAGTTGCTGCACCGGCTGAGTTCATGGTCAGATATAATTGAGATGTTGGATGGAAAATAGAGTATAGATACTCAAGGGCACTACCAATTTGTGTTTGTTTTTGTGCTTTTCAGCTAATGGAGCTCGTTTTTTATAACGACTACCTTTCAGACTTGGTGGAACAGCCACTGGAATACCGGAAAAGTGTGACAACTACAGTCAGTGTGTACCGTTTGGCTCATTTAATAGTTACTCACAGATGTAAGCGGAAGTTACGGCTTGTAGAGTAACCGAACCCGAATTACAGTACCTGTAAAAGCCAATCATTAGGCTCTATGTTATTTCTTATGTGCCATCAGGGACTTGCGGCCAGTAGATGGAAGATCTACTTAATGCAAAGCACAACCATGCAGCTTTCGTTCGTGTTACAGTACTGTTTTCTTTGTCCATTCAACCCAACAATGCTCCCGTTCAGCTTACGTTCGTATGATTGTAATTGTACCGTTGTACATACTATGACTTCTTCTTCCAAACACAGAGCGAATCAGCCGTCGAGCCTTCCCTACTACTAGCTAGCTACTGTAGATGTAAAAAGATGCCAGATGTAGAGAAATCAAGTCTTCTGTTCGGAGCCCAGCACTCCGTCCGATTTG
>Ga0163148_10002006_pt1 | contig 25404 bp, 24 predicted proteins | sample OliLakLV19MP7P2_FD_148606 | JGI IMG/M metagenome (GOLD analysis project Ga0163148, IMG submission 148606) | Freshwater microbial mat bacterial communities from Lake Vanda, McMurdo Dry Valleys, Antarctica- Oligotrophic Lake LV.19.MP7.P2 | ecosystem: Environmental > Aquatic > Freshwater > Lake >... | reverse complement strand
GTAATTGGCTTTCGGCGGCTACGCGAGCACTCGCAGCCTGAGTGGCTTCTTCATCTGCACGGGCACGTTGTTCGAGCGCCTGAAGTGCCTCATGTTCGGTCTGCTCACGGGTAAAAACTCCCGTCTTGACGTGCGTCTCCCACGCTTCCTGCGTTGCGGCAGCGTTCGACGCCTGAATTTCTGCCTCGGCTTGCGCAATCGCTACTTTGATCGCACGCATTTCCTGCGCCTCGTCTACCGCGCCGGCCACAAAGTCGGCATCGTGCGCAAGGCTCAATGTGGGTTTTGTTGCCAGTTGTCGCATCATGATTCCTGTCAGGAATGCCAGGCATCTCAGCGCCTGGTTGACAGAAATTATGGTGACTTTAGCCAGCGTTGGTCGCGGGAATAGAAAGGTATCTGGCAGGCATTTCAGTGCACTAAAGTCCACAATGCAGCATCCGGCCCAAGGCGAATATCCCGCTTCAGCAAGCCCAAAGAGCCCAGGAACCGCACGCGCTGACCCCGGTCCGGGAATCCAAAGCACGCGGCGGCATCGAATTCCGCAGCGTCCGCTCCCGTTACGGCGACAGGCTGCCGTATCTCTACGAGGGCCTTAATCTGCAGATTGGGCGATGCGATGGGATGCGATGGGGACTGAGCCCGCTTCTTTTTTTACGACCATCCTCAGTAGGATGGCGTGGGAATGCGGTCAATTCCATTTAAAAGTCTTTAGGCTCCGTCCCCATCTCGCGTTTCTGGAACCCGGCGCGCGTCAAGGTAGTTGTCGCCTGTGTCATGCAGCCAACGGCTGAGTATGGTTACCAGTCAAATGCGCCTTGATGATGCAGTCACGTTCGGGGTTGAGCGTGACGGCGCCGATGGGCGACCAGTTTCGGGTATTGCCCGACCAGCGCGCCGGGTTGAGTTCGCGGGCCTGGAGGTACAGCGCATGCCGCGCGGCCAGAATCGCGGGATTAATTGCTACCGGGGTCGGTTTCGTTTCGCCCCCAATTAAAATGCCCAGGCTCGAAACAATGAATGGGGTGAGTGTAAATTTAAAAAGTTGCACTGGCCCTGTTTGCCCCAGGGTCTGCTGATTCGGTCAGTTACTTGGTTGTTTTCCCGGGTCTATGCGCGAACAAGTCTCGCCAATTCCGCGCCCTCCACCAACTTCACACCCTTCTGCTGCGCGAACGTCCGCGCCTGCGCCGTCAATTCCCCCGCCACCGCATACTGGCAGCCCCTCGCGCCACGCTTCTCCCCGGCTGCAGCCAGCTCTCTTAGCGGCTCGATGCCCGTACGCGCAGCCTTCCAGCGCCGCGCACACACCAGCGTCACGTATCCCAGTTTCTCAAGCTCGAAATCCACCGCGCCGTCGACACGCTGCACCGCGTAACCCTCGGCCCTGTACCCTCTCTCCAGCGCCTGTGCAAAATCCTCCCAGGACATGCTGCGGGTCTTCTCCAGCGCTTTCGCGACTCGCGCGCTGCTGGGCGTGCGGATCTGCTTCCAGGCGACGATCAGTGTGAGTACGGTGAAGGGCATGGTGGCGAATAGCGCATAGCCCCAGGCGATGAAGTTCTGCACCACCGCGAACGTGGCGAGCGCCGCCAGCGCACTCACCCACCAGCTCTGGCGCAGCAGGATTGCGAATATCGAGTTATCCGGTATCTTCCACTTCATTTGTTGCGCCTCGGATCTACGTGGTAATAAATGGTAATACCATTTTCCCTGACCTCATTTTCCTGGCTGGGGACTAGAGCCCGAATACTTTCAGCAGAGAGTCGAATACGCCCTCCAGGCCTCGACCGGTCAATCCTGTTTTCCGGCCAAAATTCGGCGTCTCCTCGTAGACGTAAAAGCCCGGCGCTCCGGCAAAGCTGTCATTCAACAGCTCTTGTTCCCCCATCAGGTAAGGCGCGAAGGTCTCGCAGCGGGTCGTGGAATACAGAAGATTGGCACTGAAACCCATCGTGCCGGCCTGATTGATCCTCCGACCGGTATTGGCAGCTTCAATCCGGGCACCACGGCATCCCTTCACGATCAGTCTGGATGGGCCGTGAAAAACCACATATCGCAGTTGCAGTGTTAACCAGGCATGCAAGCTGGTCAGGCGCCAGTGCCTCGTGATGCGGAAGGGGGCATCATTGCGATAAACCACCCCCACCAGATTGCGCGGCTGAAATACGATGGCACTACCCTCCGGCAGATTGAGAACACCCACCTCGCTCAGCGCATCCCGTGTCGGTGAAATGACAATCGTGGCGGGCTCCTCGCAGCGAATGCGACTCAAAGCGACCATGCCTGAGACCAGGCTGCTCAGCGGCAAGGACCAGTCGAGCAGCCACTTGGTATCGATCTTTGACTCCAGGGGAGAGCTCTGCAGGTATTCCGGATGGATCAGCAGCACCTCGTCTTTGGCTAAAGTCAGCTTTTGGGAAACCGCGGTAAACCGGGCCTGATCCGGCGAATTGTCCATATCTTCAGATTGCGGTATTACGACACCTGACGCGCCTGGAAGGATGCAAACCGGCGGCCGCCGCGAAGCCAGGGGGGCGAAGACAAAGTAGAACAAGGTCTTGATGGCCAGTGGAGCCAGAATGACCGACAGCAGAACAAGCAGCGCAATATGCAATACGTTGCTGATGGGCTGCGATAATTTTGAAAGCCAGTTGTCCTGGACTGATTTCTTGCTCTTATCAATCGCCGACTTGAGTGGCCTGACAATTTCATCGATTTGATCTTCCCGGATTTTGAAAATCCGCGGTGTAGCCTTGATGCTTTGGACACGATTTTCCTGAAGCTTGTAGTTCTCGTAGGCAATCAGGTTTTTCTGTTCGAGTTGTTTATGAGTTTCCTTCAGTTGCCTGAACTGATTGAATGAGGTGGTTGCCGGGACAAAAACCCGGACGGGATGGGTTGCCTTGAGGCGGGCTTGCTCCCCTTCGTTTTGCATGAGCTGTGCGTATGCACCGATGTGGTTTCGCCGCAATTTTTCAAGATTTTCCGGCTCGCTTATCGCCGAGAGCAGGGCCGCGAGGTAATCACGTTCCTGCTTTAGCAGCTCGACCTCCAGATCAAGTTGCAGGCGGGTGGCAATGCCACTTCCGATGGCGCCCCCCATCAGAAGGGAGGGCAATCCACCGGGCTTCTGTTTTTCCAGCTCTTTACCTTCAATATTCTTTGCAATGGATGCAACCCTCGCGCTGATGGCGTTCGCTGGAGCATTTTTGAGCTGTGCGACGCGACTGGATACATCAGCCTTTGCTTTTTGCTGCCAATTTTCCACATTACGTTGCTCGGCTTCGAGCCTGGAGAGCTCCGCGGTTTGGGAAACCAATGCGGTAATTTCTTTTCGAAAATAGTCCCCAATCAGGAGAATTCCGACAATAACGAGAAATAGCAAAAAATGTCGAAGAACCCAGAAGACAACCGGTTGCAGTACGGTGCGCAAAGCGTGCCTCTTCTTCTGTTAGGCGATGATTCGGGATGATATGTGGACGAAGCCCTCTTCTTTTTTTACAACCATCCTCAGCGGGATGGCATGGGAATGTGGCCAATTCCATTTAAAAGTGTTCAGGCTCCGCTCCCATCTCGCGTCTTGTTCGCCTGCCGTGCCAGCCATTCCTCTTCGCGGCCGAAAGCGTCCGGCTGCCCGGGTCGCCCGTAGTAATACGGGATCAGCGGTTTGTGCACTTCGTAGATGCGGCGCAGTTCGGCAACGGGTTCGCTGTGTTCATCGACACGCAGATCGACGTACGCATAGACCTCGCGGTCATAGGAATGTAGCCCCGCCGAATGCTGGCCGCCGTTCTGGCCGCCGGCATCGCGCCCCGCTTCCAGGGCGGTGAGCAGGCGCACTTCCAGCGGCTGGCCCTTGGCTGCGTGCCAGGCGTCGCGCATGTCGGCAGCAGTTTTTTCGCTGGTCAGGTTGTTGCCCATCGCGACCATGCCCTTTTCGACAAAGGCGCCGGACCACACGCGATGGTTCTTGCCGGTGCGCGCGGCGGCGTTGCCGTCGCGGTCAATCACGCAGACCTGGCGGTGTTCGATGCCGGGGTCGCTGGCGGCGATCTCATCGAGCACCTTCTGCGCCGAATAACCCAGCTGCAACAGCTTGATCCCCAGCGGGCCCAGTCGCGGATCGGTGCGCTGCATTGATACCACCAGCCCCAGGCCCGGCGCGATAAACGGGCAGCGCGAGCTGACCGCCACCGCGCGGGTGGATATAGCGACGCCGAGGCGCCCGGTTTCCGCGCAGCGCGCGGCAATGGCAAAGGTCATGCGGGTTCTCCGTGATGGCGGTTACTGCAGCGGGATTTTAGCGGCCTGGACGATTTTCGCGTATTTCGCGATGTCCTTTTTGATGAATTCACTGAACTGTTCCGGGCTGCCGCCGGCAACGTCGAGGCCCAAATCCAAGAGTTTGGTCTTGAGGTCGCCACCGAACATTTTCTGCACTTCGCCGTTGAGGCGGCCGATCACCGCCGACGGCGTTCCGGCCGGAGCCATCAGACCGATCCAGCCCAGCAGCTCAAAACCCTTGAGGCCGGATTCATCGACAGTCGGCAGTTCAGGCAGCACGCCGGAACGCGTGAGGCTCGTTACCGCGATGCCGCGCACCCGCCCCGATTTGATTTGCGCGATCGAGTTCGGTGCCGGCGTAAACATGAAGTCAATCTGCCCGGTCATCAGATCGGTCATGGCCGGTGCGCCGCCGCGATACGGCACATGCACGATCTTGGTGCCGGTCATCATCGCGAACAGTTCCGAGGTCATGTGCTGGGTCGCGCCGATGCCTGACGATCCGTAGTTGAATTTGCCGGGGTTGGCCTTGACCAGCGCGATGAACTCCTTGAGGTTACGCGAGGGCACCGAGGGATGTAGCAACAGCACGTTCGGCTGGTTGGCCACCAACACGATCGGCGCGAGGTCGCGCAGCGGATCGTAGGGCAGTTTGGCGTACATGCTGGGCGCAGATGACACGGCGGCAGCGCTGGCCATCAGCAGCGAATAGCCATCAGGCGCGGCACGCACGATGTTCTCGGTGCCGATGAGGCCTGCCGCACCGGAGCGGTTCTCAACCGGGAACTGCTGGCCCAGCGCCTGGGTGAAGCGCTGCGAGGTCAGTCGCGCGACGGTGTCGATGCTGCCGCCTGCGGGGTAGGCCACCACGACGCGCACGGCCCGCGAGGGATAGGTTTGTGCGGCGGCACTGCAACTAAAGGCGGCAACGCCGCATGCAATCATCAAAGCTGTGAGTCTGGTCATGGCTGCTCCTTCCGGTTCGGGAGCGGTTGATTATGCAATAAGTGTGCCCAGCAACAGACCAAAAGAATAATTAGAATAATTAGTTCAGAGTGATGATATGGGGACAGTGATGATATGGGGACGGAGCCCACTTCTTTTTTTACAACCATCCTCAGCGGGATGTCGTGGGAATGTGGCCAATTCCATTTAAAAGTATTTAGGCACCGTCCCCATCTCGCGGACTGGCCCCTCTGATTCCCGCCGAAATCAAAACCGCGGGGAATCATCACCCTCAGCTCTTCATGAACTTCGCCAGCCGATCACCATGCTCCACGAGGATATCGACATCACTACTAATCGTAACCAAAGCACATCCTGCGGCAACAAGAGTCTTTGCGATTATTTCGTTGGATGAAGGCACGCCGATCGGCTTTCCGATGTGTTTTGCCCGTGCGATCGCATCGTCTATTGCCGCCCGCACATCGGGATGTGATGCACCACCAGCACCAAGCAAACCAAAATCAGCGGCAAGATCCCCAGGCCCCACCCACACCGCATCCACCCCTTCTACCGATGCGATTTCCTCCAGTCTATCCAATGCTGTACGCGTTTCTATCATTGCGACAACGCATAGCTGATCATCAGCGTGCCGGTAATAGTCCTTCAACCGGCCATACCGATTGGCTCCTGAGCGTCCGCAGACTCCGCGTGTGCCCTGAGGCGGATAGCGGGTCGCGGAGACGGCGCGACGAGCATCATCCGGACTCTGAACCATGGGAATCAAAAAGTTCTGCACACCGATATCCAAAAACTTCTTGATCACCACTTCGTTGTTTTCCGGGGGACGCACCAGGTACATCGACGAGCTGCCTCTGATGGCCCACAGCTGTGCCTGTACTGTCTTTACATCTGCCGGGGTGTGTTCTGTGTCGATATAGACGTAATCAAAACCACAGTCGGAAAGTAATTCAACGATAGCCGGACTGTACAAGCTCGTGCGTATACCTGTAAGGCTGCGCCCTGCCCGCAATGCGGTCTTGAAGGGGTTTGTGGGCATGTCCATTTGATCCATTTGACTGTCTCCGTTTGACGTGCGAGAGGGAAAAGTATACTAAGATAAAAAAGTATTGCAGAAGAACGCTCCGCGGTCGATCAGTCGCACACACTATCAAAATCAAAAGGGGTAATCGTGAGTCATCCTTTGCACAACATGGCGTGGTCGATAACGTTCTGCGCATTCGTTGCACCGGTAATGGCAGCGCAGAATCCCGCTCCGGCTTTTCCGTCAAAGCCAATTCGCATCGTCGTGCCCGCAGCGCCAGGTGGCGCATCTGATTTGCTCTCACGAATGCTGGGGGGGCCGTTGACCAAGGCGCTGGGACAGCAAGTCATCATAGACAATCGCGCAGGTGCCGGGGGCCAGATCGGCTGCGAAGCAGTGGTAAGAGCGGCAGCCGATGGCCATACGTTGCTGTTCTGGGATTACGGCAGTCTGACCATCGCGCCGGCCGTACGCCCGACCTTTCCCTTTAATCCGTCTCGGGACTTCAAGGCGGTTACGGTCGTTTCCTATTCTCCACATTTATTGGTTGTTCATCCGTCGGTGCCAGTTTCCGAGGTTCGGGGATTAATTGCACTTGCCAAGGCGCACCCGGGAAAACTCAATTACGCAGCAGCCAATCTTGGTTCCGCACCGCACCTGGCGGGCGCACTTTTTGCGCTGCGCACCGGAATCAGTTGGGAATATATACCTGCCAAAGGCGGTGCGCAGGCAATCAGCGACGTTGCCTCCGGGCAATCCGACGTTTTGTTCAACAGCGCCTTAGCCACGCTGTCTCACGTACGATCGGGCAGACTGAAGCTGCTGGGGGTATCGAGTGCCCAGCGCGTGAATTCATTGCCGGACACACCAACCATTATCGAGTCAGGCATTGCCGAATTCGTAACGGGATCATGGCAGGGCATGCTCGCTCCCGCCGCAACACCACCAGACGCCATTGCCACGCTTAACCGGGAAGTCGTGAAAATACTTATGCAGTCTGACATGCGCAGCAAACTCGAAGCATTGTCAGCAGATACCGTTGCCAATACACCTGAGCAGGCTCATGGTTTTCTTGTGGGTGAGCAAACGCGATGGGCAGACGTCGTAAAGCGGACGGGAATCAAGCTGTAGTAAAAAGCAGTACGACAGACTTGCGGGCTTTCGATCAGTTCCTGGAGAACTCTTAGAAAAATGGGGAAGTCGATGAAGAATGGATTCTGGTTTGCCTTGATCGCGTTAAACAGCCTTTTTCTTCCTCTTCTTCCCTTCACCACCCAGGCACAAGAGTTTCCACCGAAACAGATCTCGATTGTCGTCGGCTTCCCGGCCGGTGGCGGCACTGATCTGTTCGCGCGTTTGTTCGCACAAAAACTTGCCCCGGAACTGGGAACGAACGTCATCGTGGAGAACCGCCCGGGAGCGGCCAGCACAATAGGCGCCAATATTGTCGCGCGTGCGGCCCCTGGTGGACAGACACTTCTGTTCACGCCCTCCAACCTCGCCATGACGAAAGCGATCTACAGCAAGCTGCCATATGACCCACAACAGGATCTTGCGCCGATCACCATGACGGTGCGTATCCCGGTGGTACTTGTGGTGCATCCTTCCGTGCCAGTGCGCACCGTCCGGGAATTTCTCGCGCTCGCCAAGCGCATGCCCGGTGCACTTGACTACGGATCCAGCGGCCCCGGATCACCGCCGTATTTCGCGATGGAACTCCTCAAATACAAAGCCGGGATCGATATCCATCATGTGCCTTACAAAGGTGCGAATCAGATCGTCCCCGGCGTGTTGAGCGGGGAGATTCAGACAACACTGCTGATACCGCCACTTTTGATGTCGCATATCGAGGCTGGAAAGTTGCGTGGGTTGGCGGTTTCGACACGTGGACGATCGTCCGCCCTGCCCGACCTGCCCTCCCTGCATGAAGCAGGCGTAACTGATTATGAAATCACGCAGTGGCACGGTTTTTTTGCACCAGCGAAAACCCCGCCAGCAATCATAAACCGGCTTAACTCTGCGGTCGTCAAAGTGCTCGCTGCGCCTGACGTCAGACAGCGCCTTGCCAATGAGGGTGCAGATATCGTTGGTAGCAGCCCATCAGAACTGGCTTCACATCTTGCATCGGAGATCAGGCTATATACGGAGCTTGCGCAACGACTCAAGTTGAAGATGGAGTAATTTGAGATTAAAGAGGCCAGTCACGGGTATCCGGAGACACACTGGCACTGTTCACAGGTCATAAGTCATAAGTCATAAATCAGCTTCGTGCCATCACTGGCAATGGTGCCGGCGGATTGCAAGCTGTCGAGCAGCGCGTCCAGTTCCTTATCGCCAAGCTTTTTGCCGAACAGCGCTGCCACGGTGCTGCGCAAGGTCTTCAGCGTTCGCGGCCTTGCACTGCCACGCTGTTGCAGGTTGGCGACAATAATCTCGAGCCTTTGATCTTTCGTCTGCGCAGCCGTTGGCGGTTTTGTCGAAGTTTTCAGCGCGGGCCCTGTTTTAGCCGAACCTGCAGGGCACTTGAACTCGCCGCGTTGATTAATCACGACCTGGAATTTTTCCTTCAGCGACATGCTGCCCAGCCACCTGTTCACTGTTTTACAGCAGACAACACAATTCTCCAGGTTGCTGTTACCGCCGTTGGCGCTGGCGACCAGATGCTCGACACTCTCCTCACCCTTGGGCAAGGGTTCGCGGCAGAAAAAGCAAAGTCCGCCCTGCATAAAAATCAATCGCTCCAGCGGTTTGGTCGGCATGGATGGTGGATTCCTTTAATTAGCGAGCAGAATGGTTGCGTCCTGGTTTCGCCTGAAAGTGTAGGCGGAATCAATATTCAACAATGAGGCCAGCCGCCGCTACATCGTAAATAATTGTTTTTATTGATATTTTTGTCATTCCACATCGCTGTACGACAGGCTATATTGAACACGTATTAATTTCAAAGAACCCCGCACGAATGTTTTTCAGTGATCCCCCGTTATTTATATGAGCCACCGCCCCGCTAATTCTGCTTGTCCCGGTAACCCTGTATGAAACTGTCCGCGCATGACCTGGAAAAAATCACCAGCGTCACGCTGCAGCATTACGACCAGAACGCCGACTCTTTCTGGCAGGGCACGCGCGGCCACGACGTCAGCCAGAATATCGCCGCGCTTTTGCAGCACATCACGGGCGCGGCGCCGCAGGTGATCCTCGATTTCGGTTGCGGCCCAGGGCGCGATCTCAAGGTGTTCAGCGCACTCGGCCATTCCGCGATCGGTCTCGAAGGCTCTGCCCGCTTTGCCGCCATGGCGCGGACGCACAGCGGCTGCACCGTGTGGCAGCAGGATTTTCTGCGGCTGGATCTGCCGCCGCAGCATTTCGACGGTGTCTACGCCAATGCCGCGCTGTTTCATGTGCCGGGCCAGGAGTTGCCGCGCGTGCTCGGCGAACTCCATGCCACGCTGAAACCCGGCGGCGTGCTGTTCAGTTCAAACCCGCGCGGCCACAATGATGCGGGTTGGAGCAGCGGGCGTTACGGCGTCTATCACGATCTTGAAACCTGGCGCGGCTTTATGAACACGGCGGGTTTTACCGAGCTGACACACTACTATCGGCCTGAAGGCCTGCCGCGGGAGCAGCAGCCCTGGCTGGCCGGTGTGTGGCGCAGGCCGCGTCAGATGCACAAAGGTGCCGACACGAACTTGTAAGCGGGTTGCGAGCTGTCGTGCGCGAATCGAAGCAAGCCTGAGGGTGCCGGCTTCGATTTTCCGTGTTTGCGGCGCGCCGTAACCAGAAAGATGTCCGCTGCCGCCACCATTCAATCTGTCACCAATAATTGACCATGGCGCCAACACTGGTTACAGTAATACCCGGTGTAGCGTGCCTGTGCGCTGTTTTTTTGAGCGCGTTTTCGAATCACGGGTGTCAGGACAGCGTCGCGGGCGTTAGAAAAACACCCGGCTGAAGCACATGGTTTTGCAAGGCCCCTGAATACCTTTACATCTTGTTGGCCGGGTAAGGCCTTCCAGGCGACGCAGATCGCCGAAAAACCCTGCGCCGTGCGGCTGACCCGATCGATCAAAAACCAAACGAGGAGAAGTCCATGCGTCTGCATCTATCACTGAAGAAAATCGTTGCGCTGGCCGCGTTCACGGGTGTCGCAATGCTGCCGGCAACTCAGGTTGCCGCGCAGAAAGTCGATTTCTCCGGGAAGCGCATCCTGGTCACCGTGCCCTTTGCGCCCGGTGGCGGGTCGGACGTCTATATCCGCGCCCTCCAGCCTTTCCTTGAAAAACATCTGCCGGGCAAGCCAACCATCATCGTGCTCAATGTTCCGGGCTCGCGGTCGATTCCCGGCGCCAATCGTTTTCAGGATCGTGCCGTTCCCGACGGCACCCATGCCATTGTTGTATCGGCCACGACAGTCGGTAGCTTCGTGTTCTCGCGCTCCAAGGTTAAATTTGATCTGGATAAGTGGGAACCGGTGCTGCTATCGCCACAGGGTGCGGTCGTCTATACCACTCCCGCATTCGGCATCAGCGGGCCGCAGGACCTCGCCAAACTCAAGGGCAAGTCGCTGGTCTTCGGTGGACAAAGCGCGAGCTCCTCGGAGTCACGGATCATCATGAGCCTGGAACTGCTCGGCCTCAAACCGAAGTATGTCTGGGGCATGAACCGGGGGCCGGTTCGTCTCGCTTTTGAGCGCAACGAGTTGAACATCAATTACGATTCAATGCCTGGGTATCTCGGGGCCGCATCTAACCTGGTCAAGGCCGGCAAGGCAGTACCGCTCTATACCATGGGCATCACCAACAACAAGGGTGTGCTGGTGCGCGATCCGAACATGCCCAACCTGCCTCACTTCGGGGAAGCCTACGAGTCGATGTACGGCAAGAAGCCGTCGGGCCCCGGCTATGACGCATGGCAGTCGACCAACAAGATGATGACCATGCTGAACAAGGGCATCTTCCTGCCTGCAGGCACCCCGAAACCGGTGCTCAAAGCCTGGCGCACAGCCATAGCCAATGTATTGAAAGATCCGGATTTCGAAAAGGAAGCCGGCAAGATCATCGAGGGGTATCCGCAGTTCGTCGGGGAGGAAGCCACGCCCATCGTCAAGGATGCCACCTCCTTCAAGCCCGAAGCCTGGGCCTGGCTGAAGAACTACTTCAAGTCGCAGCATAATGTCACGATCGAGTAACACCAGGATCGCGATCGCATAAATGCAAGCAGACCTTCTGCAGGCGCTGTCCACGCTGCTCAGCGTGCAGCACATGCTTTATCTGCTGGGCGGCACGCTGCTCGGCCTGGTCGTTGGCATATTGCCGGGCTTGGGCGGTATCGCGGCACTTTCCGTGCTGTTGCCGTTTGTTTACGGCGGCGATCCGACGCTGGTGCTGCCGATGATAATCGGTCTGCTGTCCGTCACCAACACCTCGGATACATTTCCGGCCGTGCTCGTGGGCATCCCCGGCACCTCTAGTGCGCAGGCAACCATTCTTGACGGTTATCCTCTGGCCCAGCGCGGCGAAGCCGCGCGTGCGTTGGGTGCTGCGTTCTCCGCTTCGTTGATTGGCGGCCTGTTCGGCGCTCTGATGCTGACACTGGCCATCCAGTTTGCGCGCCCACTGATACTGTCCGTGGGATTCGGCGAGCAGTTGATGCTCGTCGTGCTGGCGTTGACGATGGTCGGCATGCTGACAGGGGCCAGCGCGATCAAGGGTATCGTCATGTGCGGCATGGGCCTGCTCTTCGGCAGCATGGGTGCTGCGCCTGCAACGGCAGAAGAGCGCCTGACCTTTGGTTTGATCTACCTTGAAGACGGCGTTCCTCTGGTCATTGTCGGCCTGGCGATGTTCGCGATACCGGAGATGGTGGAAGTGCTGCGCAAACGAACGACCATTTCCTCCATCCCCGAACTCGGCGCCGGCACAATGCAGGGATTCCGCGAAACGCTCAAGCACAAGTGGCTCGTCCTGCGCAGCTCGGTGATCGGCGTAGTGATCGGCGCACTACCGGGACTGGGTGGGTCGGTCACCAACTGGGTCGCCTATGGCCATGCGATGCAGACGGCGAAAGATCGCTCTATGTTCGGCAAGGGCGATATCCGTGGCGTCATCGGGCCGGAAGCCTCCAACAATGCGGACAACGGCGGCGCGCTGATACCGACGCTGATGTTCGGCATCCCGGGCTCTGGCAGCATGGCGCTGTTTCTCGGCGCATTGGTTCTGATCGGGATCGAACCGGGTATCGGCATGATGGAGCGCCATCTCGATCTCACCTTCATCATTATCTGGTCGCTCGCCATCGCCAACGTTCTCGGGGCGGGGATCTGCCTTTTTCTGGCAAAACCGATCTCACGCATAACGCTGGTGCCTTTTGCGCTGGTGGCGCCTTTCATGATCGTCATCGTCTACTTCGCAGCCTTTCAGGCCACGCGCGCATGGGAGGATCTGATTGCACTGTTCGTGCTCGGGCTCTTTGGCATGTACATGAAGCGTTTTGGCTGGTCGCGCCCCGCATTCCTGATCGGCTTCGTACTGTCGTTGCGTCTCGATGCATCCGTCTATCAGTCGATACAGGTTTACGGCAGCTCCTTCCTTGAGCGGGGCGGCGTGCAGGTGATGCTGGTGCTGATCGTCATTTCCATTTTCCTCGCAGCACGGATGAAAGGGCGCCGTGAGCCGCCCCCGGCAGAAAGTGCACACACGCCAGCCAACAAAACACCTCAGGCGCTGTTCCTCGGACTGCTGATCGCAGCCAGCCTGTATGTGCTTTACGATGCATGGCAGCTCAGCTTTCTGGGCAAGGTGTTTCCGGTCACGGTGGCATTGATCACGCTGGCACTGCTGGTCGCCACGGTAGCGCTGTTCAATCGCAAGCGGCCCGACTACGTGTTCTTCGACAGCGAGCACGAAAGTAGCGGCGACAACCGGCCCGTGCATAGCGATCTGCATTTCCAAGGCTGGGTCCTGGCGCTGCTCGCTGCAATCGGTTTGTTTGGATTCATTTTGGGGTTATTCGCCTACATCACGACTTTCCTTCGGGTGATAGCCGGCGTGCGTTGGTACAAGGCTCTGGCCGGCGCATTGGGCGCCGTAGCAGTCATGAGTACTTTCGGCCATTTCCTGGTGCTCGAATATCCGACGGGACTGCTGCAGTACCTGTTCGAACTGCCTTGGCCACTCAACTAAACACGCAGCCCTCTAAAACAATCAATCCGTCACTAACGGGAATTTCGTTCAAGGCGTAATTGCAACTTTGAGCACGCCGTCGCGCTGGTGGCTGAACATCTCATAAGCCTCGACAATATCGTCCAGCTTGAATCGGTGTGTGACCATCGCGGTCAGGTCAACCCGGCCCGAGGCCACTACTTCCAGCAAACGACGCATGCGTTCCTTGCCGCCCGGGCATAGCGTGGTGACGATCTTGTGATCCCCAAGGCCAGCAACTATTGCATCCAGTGGCATGGTGAGTTTCCCGGAATAGACGCCGAGGCTGGAGAGCGTGCCGCCGGCTTTCAAAACCCGCAGGCAGGACTCAAAAGTCTCCTGCGTACCCAGCGCCTCAATGGCGACGTCGACGCCGCGTCCATTGGTGAGCGCCATAATGGTCTTGATCGGATCCTGCTCTTTGTAGTTGATGGTGATGTCGGCGCCCAGCCGTTTCGATACTTCAAGCCGCTCGGGCACGCCATCGACTGCGATGATACGGGTCGCGCCCATCAGTTTTGCACCGGCTGTGGCGCACAGGCCGATCGGACCTTGGGCAAAGATGACGACCGTGTCGCCAATGCGGATGTTGCCGCTTTGCGCCCCGCCGAAACCGGTGCTCATGATGTCCGGGCACATCAGCACCTGTTCATCACTGAGGTTATCCGGGATTGCCGTCAGGTTGGCTTGAGCGTCCGGAATCAGTACGTATTCGGCCTGGCAGCCATCAATGCTGTTGCCCAGTTTCCAGCCACCCATAGCCTTGCCGCCGCATTGGCTGCTGATCCCATCCAGACAGGGATGGCACTGACCACAGGGCGTAATGGCACCGGCAATAACGCGCTGCCCTGGGCTATAACCGGTCACGGCGCTGCCGAGTTTCTCAATGACTGCCACTGGTTCATGGCCGACAATCAAGCCGGGCTTGACCGGATATTCGCCCTTGAGTATGTGCACGTCAGTGCCGCAGATGGTGGTTGTGGTGACGCGCAACAGGGCATCCGTAGGCCCCGGCTTTGGAATTGGGCGTTGCTGAATTTCAATCCTGCCCGGCTCAACAAAAACTGCTGCTCTCATCGTAGTCATGGCCTGCCTCCGGTATCGCGAAGAATAAATAGGGTCGGTGTGACTTTGTTTAAAAAATCACACCGACCCTGTTGATCGACATCGATTTTCGCTGCAATCGGTTATCGCTTCAATCGGTTGCGCTTTGGTCGGTTATCGCTTCAGTCGGCCCGGACGCCAGGTTCGGTTGGATGCCCAATTTACGGCATCAGGGAGTTGGCTGTATGTTCGCTGACACACTGTCGGTTCACGCTGAAACCTGGCGGGACCATCTGAACGCAGCAGGTTTTACCGGGTTGACGCACTACGACCAGTCTGAAGGCCCGCCGCGAAACAATAGAAAAAATCAATAAGCAGGAGTAATTGTTCGAAAATTGACATCGTCTGCAAGCGACTCGCCCATGTGACTGTTTACGCTTTGAAATTTAGCGGCGGGCGCGCGTGATCCCGAAACGTAGCGCTGGCGCTTTGTGACCAATATCAGCTTTCAATGGCATTAACGTCGAATCCATGTTGACGTGCCTCGAGGAAAGGCGTTAACTGGAAATGCTGTGGTGATCCGGTTCGGGGTAGGTTCTCGAACCAACGATAGCTCCGGTTGCTGCATTGATGTTTCGCTGTTGTGCGCGCCTGAAGTTACAGGTGTACCTGAAGCGAACCAGCGGCGACCACCTTCGACACTTGTGTTTGAGGGGTATCCCGGATCGGAGCGCTTGCAGCACGGGTCGTAGCGCGAGTCGCGCGGTTCGCGTTGCATGTATCCCTGATGGGAGATCCAGGCGTAGCATCGAGCCGAAAACGGAGGATGATCTATCGATGAAGCTTCTTACAGTGTCCCCTTAAAGCCGGCCTTAACCACCGGCCTTGCGTCACGGTAACGTGGCGCCACAGCCACACTGGTGGCTTACCGCTGAAGCCCTGCGCAATCGTCGCGGGGCTTCGCATTTGTGGATGCCATACGCGCATGCTTACCGACCCGCAACGTTTGCTGTAAATTGTCATAGTCCATGCAGAAGGAGATTTTGATGTCGAAAAAACTGGGTATCGGCGATACGTTCCCGAATATGACCTTCAACCTCGTCAGCGGCGGAACCCTCGCGCTGCCGGGCGGACCGGGTTCAAAGTACAACGTAGTCCTGTTTTATCGCGGCCACTGGTGACCCTACTGTCGCCGACAGTTGGTCGGCTTCGAAAAGCTCAAGGCTGAGCTGGATGCAGTGGGTGCGACGGTGTTTGCCGCCAGCGTCGACCCAATCGACAAGGCAGGCGAAGTCGCTGCGGAAGTCTCGTTCCCCGTGGGATACGGAGTCACGCGCGCGAATGCCGATCAACTGGGTTCGTGGTGGGAGGAGCGCCGCAGCATCATTCAGCCATCGGAGTTCATCATGACTGCGGAGGGGAAAATCGTCGCCTCAAGCTACAGCGACGGCCCGGTTGGGCGCATCGACGCGGCTGACGTGATCAAGGTCATCAATTTCCGCGAGGCGCAGTTGCGCAAGTAGTGCGCCGGTTCGCGCCGCCGGGCGCGAGTTAGGGCCCGGTCCGGCAACCGGAACGGGGCCGCCGTTGAGCCACTGGGTGCTGCCTGCGGCGGCACGCTGCAACAATCAACTGCTAACGGGGCTATCACCTGCGAACGAGGTTCACCTGCGAACGGGATCAGATACCGTCTTGCAATCCAACATTCGAAAATGGTCCCGCTCCGACGTGCTAAACGAGCCTCCCGGATTATTGATTAAAACGCAACGCTCGAATTTCACGCATTAAATACCGGACGCTTGACCGCCTGCAGAATAAACAGGGTCGGTGCAACTTTCCTCAGCCGTTACACCGACCCTGTGCTCTGTTTTGCGATACCTGCACCGCGCGGGTAGCTGTTCTTCGACCAACCCGCCCGCCGCTTACTGCGGCTTCAGCCCCGCCGTTTGCGCCACCTTCTTCCACTTGGCGATCTCGGACTTGATCAGCGCCGCGTGTTCCGCCGGCGTGTTGCCGACGGGCTGCGCGCCGCTGTCGATCAGTGACTGATTGTTCTTCGGGTCGGTGAGCGCTGCGCGCAGCGCGCCGTTGAGCCGGGTCACGATCGGCTGCGGGATGCCCGCGGGGCCGAGGTAGCTGAAGGGGCTGGTGACAACGAAGTCCTTCACGCCTGATTCGACCATGGTCGGCACGTCCGGGAATGACACGAAGCGCTTCTCGCCGCACTGCGCGATCATGCGCAGACGCTTGCTCTGCAGGTGGCCGCTGATCGCCGGGATGCTGACGAATGAAAATTCAACATGGCCGGCGACGAGATCGACGATCGACGGGCCGGCACCCTTGTAGGGGATGTGCACGGTCTTGATGCCGGCCGTGGCATTGAGCAGCGCACCCGACAAGTGGCCGAGAGCGCCCTGGCCGGAGCTGGAGAAATTGAGCTGGCCCGGGCGCTGTTTGGCGAGCGCGACGAGGTCCTGCACGGTTTTCACCGGCAGCGAGGGGTGCACGACCAGCCCGGCGGGGATGTCGACGATGACGCCGAGCGGCGTGAAGTCCTTCTCCGCGTCGAAGGGCAGAGACTTCAGCAGCGAGGGGTTGATCAGGAAACTCGCCGCCGCGATCAGCGTGGTGTAGCCGTCAGGTGCGGCACGCGCCACCAGTTCCGCGCCGATGTTGCCGCCGGCACCGGGCCGGTAATCGATGACGAGTTGGTGGCCGAGCGCCTCGCCCATCTTCGGGGCGAGCAGCCGGAACAACACGTCGCTGTTGCCGCCTGGGGCGTTGGGATTGACGACGCGCAATATCTTGTTGGGGAATTGCTGGGCCGCGACGGGGCCTGTGGCTAACGCGGATACAACTGCGGCGCAAACCAGCGCTGCACGCAAGGTGCTTTTCGACACGATGTTCTCCTCCGGTTGATTTTTATATTGGGACTGCGGGGAAATCATAACTGAGATGCGCGGGTCTGGTTAGGCCGGAATGGACTGCGCCGTAATGTCCGGGTTCCCCCCCACGAACAATGGGGCCAGATATGAGGTCTTGCAATCATTAATTTTGCAGCCCCGAATCACCGCACACGGCCCGCTCTCAGAGATTCACCCGGTCTTTCCGGAATTAGTGACATCTTCAATACACTTCAATACACTTCGTCGTGACTGCAGACATGGATCGGCACGATTTCGGATTTGGTTACGACCATCACCAGGGTGATGCGGTAACTCAGATTGATGGAAATACTGTGCAGTCCGGACAATCGGCCTTTCAGTTGGTCGCCCCCCGCCGGGCTCCTTGACGTTTTGAGCGGCGCGCGCTCATGCTGTTCCCGCAACCCATGGGGGATTACACAATGAAAAATAATCTTGCTTATGCCGTGCCGATGCTGGCGGCAGCGTTGACGTTCGCGGGGTGCCCATGACCACCACCCCATTCGATTTCACCCCCCTGTTGCCTGCGGGCCTGCCGCCCGCGGCAGCGCGCTGGAACGGGCGCGGCAAATACGATTTCACCGGCGGCAACAATGATCCGGATGCGCTGCCCCTCGAGGGCCTGGTCGCGGCAGCCTATGCGGTGCTGCGGCGCGAGGGGCGCTCGCTCTCGACTTACGGCATGAACAGCGGCCCGCAGGGTTATCGCGCCTTGCGCGATTTTCTCGTCAGCAAACTCAAGACCGATGCCGGCGTCACCTGCTCTGCCGACGACATCCTGATCACCTCGGGCTCACTGCAGGCGCTGGATCTGGTCAACCACACGCTGCTCACGCGCGGCGATAGCGTGATCATCGAGGAGGATTGTTACCAGGGCTCGATCAACCGCCTGCTGCGGATGGGCGTGACGCCGGTGGGCATCCCGCTCGACCGCGACGGCCTGCGCATCGATGCGCTCGAAACAGCGCTCGCCGATCTGAAACAGAAAGGCATCCGCCCCAAGTACATCTACACCATACCGACGGTGCAGAATCCGACCGCCACCATCCTGCCTTTAGCGCGGCGCGCAGCACTCCTGAAGCTCGCTGCGGAATACGGCGTGCCGGTGTTCGAGGACGACTGCTACGCCGACCTGATCTGGTCAGGTGAGCGCCCGCCCGCGCTCTACGCCATGAGCGAACGCAGTGATGTCATTTACATCGGCTCGTTCTCGAAGACCATCGCGCCAGCGCTCCGCGTGGGTTACATCGTGGCGCCGTGGGCGCTACTGTCGCGCATGCTGGCCATCAAAACCGATGCCGGCTCCGGTGCGCTGGAGCAGATGGTGCTGGCGGAATACTGCACGGCGCATTTCGCGAAGCACGTGCCTGCGCTGCGGAAGAGTCTGCGCGCCAAGCTGGTGACATTGATGGAATCACTCACCGAGCATTTCGGCGCGGCGGCGGAGTTCGACGATCCGCAGGGCGGCATCTTCCTGTGGGTGAAGTTGCCGGACGGGGTCGATACGTTGAAGCTCTTTCCGCTGGCACAGGCCGCGGGTGTGGCCATCAACCCCGGACCCGAGTGGTCGGTGAACAAGACCCACGCGAAGAGCCGCCTGCGGCTGTGCTTCGCCAACCTGAGCCACGAGGAAATCAGTCAGGGCGTAGCAGCACTGGCGGAAGTCTGCCGGCGGGAATTTGGTTTGCCCGGCTGAACGCTGCGGCCTGATCTAACCGACGCGTCCCGTTCCGGCTATTTTGCAGCGGTTACTGTAGGAGCAGTTCTTACCTTCGCGGCCCGCGCAGCAACCATCGGCCCGACAAGTTCTGCATACAACTCAGGATCGGTGTCGGCCTCGGTGCCGATCACAAGCACACAGCTCGTCGAGTCGATTTTCAAAGCAGCGCGCATCTCCGGATTGCCAGCCACCGCCAGCAATCCGGCAAGTCCTGCGACGCCGGATTCCCCTGCGACCACACCCGGATCGCCGAATGGCGGTTGCGCGAGTAGACGCATGCAGGCCACGGCATCAACATCGCGGATGCTCAGGAATGCATCTGCTGCCTTGTGCAACATTTCCCACGCAATCAACGAAGGCTCGCCGCAGGCCAGTCCGGCCATGATGGTGTCGAGTTTTCCGCCGACGGTCTGCAACCCACCGGCACGACAGCTGCGGAGCAGGCAATCAGCCTTGTCGGGCTCCACCACGATCAGGCGCGGGCGATCCGCGCCGAAGCTTTCCCACAGGTGCGCCGCAAGTGCCGCCGCCAGACCGCCGACGCCACCCTGCACGAAAACATGTGTCGGCTGGCGGGCTGCTCCCATTTGCTGCAATGCCTCGTCAATCAGCACGGCATACCCCTGCATCACCTGCCGCGGAATTTCGGTATATCCCGCATAGGAAGTATCGGATACGACAACCCAGCCATTGTGCTTTGCCGTGGTCGCCGCGTGATGCACGGCGTCATCGTAATTGCCTTTTACCCGGAGCACCTCGGCGCCATAGCGCTCCATCGCAGCAACCCGCCCGGCACTCACCATTTCATGCACGAACACCACGCATTTGCACCCGATCTTCTGCGCGCCCCATGCCACGGCGCGACCATGATTGCCATCCGTGGCACAGGTCACCGTCAGTTGCGACAGATCACGGTCATCGCGTTGCTCCCACTCGTGGACGAGGCGATTCACCGCATAGGCGCCGCCCAGCGCCTTGAAACTGCCCAGGCCGAAACGCGGCCCCTCGTCCTTGTAAAGCAAGGCGCCGACACCCGCGTTCGTCGCAATGCCCGGCAAAGATAGTAACGGCGTCGGCGCATAGCCCGACCATCCGGTGATGATGCGCTTCGCCTCGGCATAGGCTTTGCCGCCGAGAACGGCGAGTTCCTCCCGGCCATACGGGCGCGAACGCTCAACCTGCGGATTCAACACAAAATCCACCGGGGCACCCACAATAGCTTTCGACATCAGTCGGCTTTCACTCCGATAGCGCGGACCAGATTGCCCCACTTGTCTTTCTCCGCTTTGACGAAGTACGCAAACTGCTGCGGCGTGCCGGGGTTGAAAGTAAGTCCCTGCTTGGGCAAATTGGCCTGCACATCAGGCAAGCGCATGACTCGCATGATTTCGGCATTGAGCTTGCTCACGATCGCGGCCGGTGTACCAGCGGGCGCAAATACGCCGGTCCAGTTGCTCACATCAAAACCCTTGAGCCCGGATTCCGTTAGTGTCGGCAACTCTGGTGCCGCCGCGGAGCGCGCGATGCCGAGAACCGCTATCCCCCGCAACCGCCCCGCCTGCACTTGCGACAGCACCGTGGGCAATGTGGCGAACAGCATGCTTGTCTGCCCGGACAGCAGATCGGTGATCGCTGGCACGTTGCCTTTGTAGGGCACATGCGTGATATCAAGCTTGGTCATGCTCTTGAAGAGCTCGCCCGCCAGATGGCTGGTGGTTCCGGCCCCTGCCGACGCATAGGTCAGCGCGCCGGGCTTGCTGCGTGCCAGCGCAATCAGATCCTTGACCGACTTTACGGGCAAGGAAGGGTGCACCGTGAGCAAGCCGTCCGCCCCTACGACAAACGCCACGGCGACGAAATCGCGGATCGGATCGTAGGGCAGCTTGCTGAACAGCGTGACGTTGACCGCGTGGGTACCGATGGTGCCCATCACCAGCGTGTAGCCGTCGGCGGCACTCTTTGCAACGATATCGGCGCCGATATTGCCGCCGGCACCGGTACGATTATCCACAACTACCTGTTGGCCCCAGGATTCGTTCATCTTTGCGCCGATAATGCGAGCGTAGGTGTCGGAGAATCCGCCGGGCGGGAACGGCACCACCATGCGTATCGATTTCGTTGGGTAGTCCTGCGCCTGAACGTTCCCGCCGACGATCACGCCTCCGAATGCCAGCAGACAGCCGAACACCCTTGCGCCCAACGGCAAAGTTCGTACATGTTTTCCCGCGTGTGCCGCGAATCGTGCATTCATCTGTGTCTCCTGGCCAGGTTAAAAGAGTGAAGAGCATTCCGGCATGGGCGGGGCTGCACAGCAGCTGCGCCCCGCTGCCTCAAATCGCCATTTCTGGCAACGGCACCACGCGTATGCCGTTTTTCTCCAGCTCTGCCCGCACCGAAGCCACCACCCCCACACCTGTGGTCTCGTCGCCATGCGTGCAGAACGTGTCTATGCGGGTCGGAATGCGCTTGCCGTTTTTGCTGATGACGGCGCCCTCTTCGATGAACGACAGCACCTGCCTGACGGCTTGCGCGGCATCATTGATCATGGCGTCGGGAAATCGACGGGACGTCATGTTGCCGTTGTCTTCGTACGTGCGGTCGACATAGGCCTCCTCGGCAACGCGCAGGCCTTCCTTGCGCCCGGCCTTGACCATCTCCGAACAGACATTCGCCACAAAGATGATGTCGCGGTCCACTGATTTGATTGCGCGCGCAATGGCCGCAGCGTAATCCGGATCTTCGTGCGCCATGTTGTTGAGGGCACCGTGGGGTTTGACGTGAGTTACTTTCGCACCGATGCCGTTGGCGATGCCCTGAAGCGCGCCGATCTGATACGCGACCATGTACTCGAGATCCTTCGGGTTCATGCGGATCTGCCGGCGCCCGAATCCCCACAGATCATTGAACCCCGGGTGCGCACCGATCGAGACGCCGTTATCGCGCGCCAACCGTACTGCATTGGCCATTACCGTCGGGTCGCCCGCATGAAAGCCGCACGCGATGCTGGCCGATTTGATGACTTTCATCAGTGCCTCGTCGTTACCAACCTTGAAGCGCCCGAAGCTCTCGCCCATGTCAGCGTTCAGATTAATCATGGTCATAATATTCATCTTTAAAATCAGTAAGTTATAAAGTATTGTCGCAAGGAGTTGCTGGAAAGCAGCATTTCGCTATTTTCGGCTTCATTTATGATTTTTTACATCTATGTATTCTTGTTTTCCGTTAAATTTCGTCGTTATTGAAGGTATAAATGATTAATTTCATCATCAAGGACTAGCCATGCCCTCACTCAAAATCGACGCATTTGACGCCAAGATCCTCGCCATTCTGCAGGAGAACAACCAGATCCCCAGCCACGAACTGGCCCAGCGCGTGAACCTGTCGCCGGCCTCGTGCCTGCGCCGGGTCAAGCGGATGCGTGCCGATGGCGTGATTGCCGCGGATGTCTCGATCGTCGCGCCGGAAGCGGTAGGCAAGCGCATGAGCATGATCGTGCTGGTCACCGTGGAACGTGAGCAGCCGCAGCTGCTCGACGAGTTTCGTCGGTCAATGATGCAGATACCGGAAGTGATGCAGTGCTACTACGTTACTGGGGATGCCGACTTCGTGCTGATCGTCAACGTGATCGACATGCAGGAATACGAAGCCTTTACCAACCGCTTCCTGTTCGAGAACCGCAATGTGCGCCGCTTTCAGACCATGGTGGTGATGAACAAGGTCAAATTCACCTATCAGACGCCTGTTGTCGTCGATTGACTTTCGGCGCCGCGAGTTCGGCGTGCTGGGCTCAACGTTTAATCGCTTGGAATGCGCTGCGTTATTGGACCCATGGATTACACTATTGCCGTGGTCGAAATCCGCGAAACTCAGGTCTTTTCTACATGGCTTGAGTCTTTGCGCGACGCCCGGGCGCGGGTGCGAACGCGGGTGCAAGCGCGGATTCTCCGGTTGCGGCAGGGAAGTCCAGGAGATGTAAAGCCGGTTGGCGAGGGTGTTGCGGAAATGCGCATCGATTACGGCCCCGGTTATCAGGTCTAGTATCTATTCAGTGCGCGCGGCAAATTCAACGACCTTCCGCTCGTACTGAATAATTACCAATAATTGTTTTATTGATATTTTCGAAATGCCCGCGCGAACCAAAGATCCGTGTTACCGAAACCTTGTAACTAGTCAGTCGCCTGTTCCAAACAGGCTCAATTGAGCGCCGTGTCAGCCCTGAGTTTCGTTACCGCCAGATCGACAAAACTCCGGACCTTTGCCGATCCGTGCCGGCCCTCGCGGTGAATCACATGCACCGGCAGCGGTGCTTCCTCATACTCCGATAACACCGTCTTGAGCTTTCCCGCCGCAAGCTCACTCGCCACCTGATAGGAAATTAACCGCGTCAGGCCAAAGCCATCCCTGGCGGCTTCGAGCGCCCCGTCATTGGTGTTGACCAGAATGCGGGGGCTGATCCTGACGCCGATTTTTTGCTTGCCTTTGGTGAACGTCCATTCCGCTCCGGCAGACACGGCAGTGGCAGCGATAAGCGGGTGGTCGGCAAGGTCTGCGGGCGTTTTCGGCGCGCCGTGTTTTTTGAGATACCCGGCCGAGGCACAGATCACCCGTCGCACCTGGCCGACGCGGATCGCGCGTAGCGACGAATCGGGCAACTGGCCGATGCGTATGCCGACATCGAGCCCTTCATCGAGCAGGTTGATCACCCGGTCTACAAACAGCGCCGATACCGTCGTCTCGCGGAAGGTCCGCTGGTAGGCGGTGATGACCGGCATGACATACAACTTGCCGAACAGCATCGGCGCGGTGACGGCGAGGTGTCCGCGCGGCGTTGCATTGATGCCCGCCGCGGCCTCGTCGGCCTCGTCGGCCTCGAGCAGCAGGCGCCTTGCATCTTCGAGATAACGCGCCCCCGCATCGGTTGTCCGCACCAGTCGCGTGGTGCGCGTCAGCAGTCGCACGCCCAGACGTTCTTCGAGGAAAGCGACGGCGCGGGTAACCGCAGGGGGAGACATCCGCAGGCGGCGGCCTGCCGCGGCGAAACTCTCCTCTTCGGCCACCGCGACAAACACCGACATCTGATGAAAGCGGTCCATGATTTGTCCCGTTTAATTATTCCGTTTAATGGAATTATGGATTCCATTCTACAGCTATTCTTTTCCTGTCAGGAATTCTGAAAAGTAGCACCCGTCGACAGCACGACGACCTCACACAACCCAATCCAGCCAACCCCACAAAGGAGAAACATCATGGCACGCATCAACATCGTTACCCCCGAATCAGCCAACGCGGAACAGAAGGCGCTCTATGCCGCCATCCACGGGCAGTTCGGCATGGTCCCGAATTTCCTCAAGGTTTTCGCCAACTCCCCGGCCGCGCTGAAGGCCTTTCTTGGACTGCACGGCATCGCTGGCGACGGTTCGCTTGATCCACAGACCCGCGAGCGCATTGCCCTCGCCCTGGCCCAGCAAAACAGTTGCGAGTATTGCCTGTCGGCACATACCGCGATCGGCCGGAAGGCGGGGTTGAACGGTGCGGAGATCGAGGCCAACCGTGCAGGCACCAGCCAGGATGCGAAAGCCGCCGTGGCCGTCAAGTTCGCGCGCTCGCTGGTCGCGCACATGGGCGAGGTGACGACTGCCGAGTTGCTCGAAATGCGCAATGCCGGCTACAGCGAGTCCGACATTGTCGAAGTCATCACCCATGTCGGCATGAACATTCTGACCAACCTGCTCGGCAAGGCCGGCCATGTCGATATCGACTTCCCGAAAGTCGAATTGAGCCGCGCAGCCTGATCCACCCACCACACGCCGGAGGCCATGAAATCTCCGGCGGCAAGGAGATTTCATCATGGCACTCGCTTTTGCCAAAATTGCCTTCACCCCGAAAGTCCGCGCCGCCCAGCAACGAATGGGCAGCCGCAACGCCTACCAGGCGGCTGACCTGGGCGAAGCGGAAACGGTTGAGCTGGGTTCTTATGAAACCGAATTCATTCGCGCGCGTGACAGCTTTTACCAGGGCACTGTCAGCGAAAACGGCTGGCCATATGTGCAGCATCGTGGCGGCCCGCCCGGTTTTCTCAAGGTGCTGGACGACCACACGATCGGCTACGCGGATTTCACCGGCAATCGACAGTACATTTCGGTCGGCAATCTCGAAGGGAATGACCGGGTCAGCCTGTTCCTGATGGACTACCCCGGGCAGCGCCGCCTGAAGATCTGGGGACGGGCCCGGCTGATTGATGAAGAC
>Ga0163148_10002005_pt1 | contig 25408 bp, 20 predicted proteins | sample OliLakLV19MP7P2_FD_148606 | JGI IMG/M metagenome (GOLD analysis project Ga0163148, IMG submission 148606) | Freshwater microbial mat bacterial communities from Lake Vanda, McMurdo Dry Valleys, Antarctica- Oligotrophic Lake LV.19.MP7.P2 | ecosystem: Environmental > Aquatic > Freshwater > Lake >... | reverse complement strand
CATCCAGATGTGCAACCCACTGCTGCCCCCTCCGGCTCGCTCCGCGAGCCGGGAGCCACGCGCCACCCAATCCCGCTCTCATCCCACGCGCACCCGCGCCCTCCCCGCCCCCCCGCTCCGCGGGGGCGGCGTGCTACCCTCACCCCATGCCTCAACCCCGCTTTGCTGCGGCTCCTTCCGTCCTCATCGCACTCTCGGCTCTCGCGGTCGTCCTGAGCTATCAGGCGGGCGCGAATCGGTCTGCGCCACCTCGTCCGGCCACGGTCGGCACCATCAATCTCGGCCGAATCCTCGAGGAAGTGACGGAGCGGGCCGAGTGGGATGCGCGACTTCGCAGCATGGAGGAGCAGCTTGGTGCGGAAGCCCGCGGCAAGCAGGAGGCGGTCAACAAGAAGAAGGAACGCCTCGAAGCGCTCTCGCAGGGACCCGAGTGGGGCGCCCTCCGCGAGGAGATGGCCATGGACATCCTCGAGGCCGATGCCTGGTTCAAGTTCGAGCGGGCCCGTCTCGACCGGGAGCGTTCGCTGATGTGGCAGGACCTCTACAAGAGCGTCAAGACCGAAGCGGACAAGCTCGCGCTGGCCGAAGGACTCGATCTCGTGCTGGTCAACGACAGCCTTGGAGAGATTCGCAGCACCGGCGATGCCCAGACCTCGGCCGAAGCAGTCGTCTTGCAGCAGATCACGGCGCGACGACTGGTCTTCGCCAGCAAGGAAGTCGACATCACCGATCGACTGATCGTGCGGATGAACAACGCTCGAGTCTCCACGCCGGCCGGCGCCGGCGGCGCCAACAAGCCCAAGTGACCGCAAGTGACCTGACCGCGTCCGTCTTGAACGACTCGCGCCGCCCACGTCGAACCTCTCTCGAACCCGGACTCCCTCTCATGACGACCTCATCGCTTCGCTCCGCCCGGCCGGGATCGCTCGCCGTTGTCGTAGCAGCCGGCATGGTGCTTCTTGGCGGATTCGCCTTCCTCGGCGGCGCCTCGCTTCTTGCCAACAAGCCCGCCGTCGCCGCCGCCGTCGACCTCGAGAAGGTCTACGACGGGCTCGAAGAGCAGAAGGCCGCGGACGCCGCGCTCGAGAGCATGGCCGCCGCAATGAACGCCGATGGCGAGAAGCGTCGCAAGGCCCTCGACGACCTCCGCGCCGAACTTGAGAGCTTCAAGCCGGGCAGCCCCGCGTTCAGGGAGACGAGCAACAAGATCGAGCTCGAACTGCTCCGCTACAACGCCCTGGTCGAGTTCAACCGTCAGAAGATCGAGGCCCGCAGAGCCGAGTACATCCGCGGCATCTACGCCCGTGTGAAGGAGACCCTGGCGACCCTCTCCAGGGAGCAGGGCATCGACATCGTCTTCCTCGACGACTCCATTGCGCCGCTCGATCCCTCCGATGCCCAGCGGACCATGCAGCAGATCTCGGCCCGTCGCATGCTCTACTGCAATCCGTCGCTCGATCTCACCGAGCTCCTCACCACGCGAATGAACGACGTCTTCAAGGCTTCGGGCGGCCTCGCGCCGACCACAGCCTCCGGCTCGACGCCCTCGGGGAGCTGAGCATGCCTCCCGACTCGGCGACGTCCTCCGGCCATGACCAGCGCATCGACGCTCTTGCCGCGTGCGTCGAAGGAACGCTCGTCGGCGACGGCGATCTGGTGGTGCAGGGCCTTCAGACAATCGACGACGGCGGCCCGCTCGAACTCACCTTCATCGGCTCGGCGGCGCACGCCTCGCGCTGGCCCGCGTCCCGCGCGGGTGCGGCGGTCGTCACCGACGGCCTGCTGCCGCGCGAACCCGATCCTGCGGGTCGCCCGCTGATCTTCGTCGGCGATGCCGATCTGGCGATGATCACCATGCTGGAGCGATTCCAGGTGGCAGAGGGCCTCCCGCAGCAGGGGATCGACCCCTCGGCGGTCGTCGATGCCACTGCGACGATCGCTCCCGACGCCTCGATTGGCGCGCATGTCTCAATCGGCCCTGGGTGTTCGGTCGGCCCTCGCGTGGTGCTTCATCCCGGCGTGCGGCTGTATGCCGGCGTGGAGATCGGTCCCGACTGCGTGATCCACGGCAACGTGGTCATCCGCGAGCGGTGCGTGCTCGGCGCCCGGGTGATCCTCCATCAGAACGTCTCAATCGGTGCCGACGGCTTCGGCTATCGACTCGATCCCACTCGCGGCGGGCTCCGCAAGGTGCCACACCTCGGCAACGTCGTCCTCGACGACGATGTCGAGATCGGGGCGAATTCCTGCGTGGACCGGGCCAAGTTCGGTTCCACTCGCATCGGCGCGGGAACCAAGATCGACAATCTGGTGCAGATTGCCCACAACTGCCGGATCGGACGGCACTGCGTCATCGCCGGGGCGTGCGCCATCGCCGGCAGCGTCACCATCGGGGACGGTGCCCAACTGGGAGGCGGGATCTGCGTGAAGGACCACGTTGAGATCGGGGCGAGAGCCCGGATCGCGGCGATGTCGGGAGTCATCACCAACATCGCCCCGGGTACCAAGGTCGCCGGCATCCCCTCGCAGGACTCCGTGACTGCGTTGCGGCAGATCCTGGCCCTGCGTAGACTCCCCGCCTGGATCAAGCGGCTCGAAGCCTCGGGTGACGGGCGTGCAGAAGGCTCCGGCGGCCCCAACGCCTGAGACCGCGCGTCGGACTCGACGTCTGCGTCCAGCACCCCCGGGAGGCCTCTGCTTCCTGATCCGTGCGTTGCCATGCTCCAGACCGCTGCCGCCTCAAGCAACTCAGTCGTCCCCTCGCGTCAGCGGCAACATTCGATTGCCCGACCGGCGACTGTGCGCGGCAAGGGCCTGATGCTGGGTGAGGACGCGGTGGTGACCTTCGAGCCGGCCCCGGTCGACCACGGAATCGTCTTCGAGCGCACCGACCTGCCCGCCCCGGTGCGAATCCCGGCGCTGGTGACCAATGTGACTCCGCGAGCCCGGCGGACCACGCTCAAGTCCGGCGAGGCCACCATCGAAACCGTCGAGCACTGCATGTCCGCGCTGGCGGGACTGCGGATCGACAACCTGCTGATCCGCATTCACGGTCCTGAACTCCCCTGCGGCGATGGCTCCGCCTGGCTCTTCGTCGAGGCCCTTCTCGAAGCAGGAATCGTCGAACAGGACGCCGCCCGGCGCATCTTCCGGCTCGAGGAACCCATCGTGGTCGAGGAGAACGGTGCCATGCTCGCGGCGCTGCCCCATCCGGCGGCCGCGGACGGGCCGAGCGAGGAAGGCATGCAGGTGATGTTCGATCTCGACTACGGACCGCAGTCGACGCGCATCAAGCGGCAGGTCCACGCCTTCGCCTCGGGCAACGGCGACTACGTCCACGACATCGCCAAGGCCCGCACCTACAGCCTGCGGGAAGAGGCCCAGTCGCTCTGGGAACGGGGCATGTGCCGCCACCTGACCCCGCGGGAGATGCTGGTGATCGGCGAGGACGGGCCCATCGACAACGCCTACCGCTACGACAACGAGCCGGTGCGCCACAAGGTGCTCGACATGCTCGGCGACCTCTATCTGGTCGGCTGCGAGATCTCGGCCCGGCTGGTGGCCCATCGCTCGGGGCACGCCCTCAATCGACGCATGGGACTGCGGATCCTCGAGCAGATGGCCGCCCGCGATCGGCAGTTGTCGCTGCAGAACGGCCGGGTGATGGATGTCCGCGCCATCCAGCGACTTCTCCCCCACCGCTATCCGATGCTGCTGATCGATCGAGTGGTCGAGATCGTCGAGGATCGACGGGCGGTGGGCATCAAGAACGTCACCATCAACGAACCCTTCTTTCAGGGTCATTACCCGCGAGTGCCGATCATGCCCGGAGTGCTGATCGTCGAGGCGATGGCCCAGCTCGGCGGACTGCTGCTGAGCAAGAAGCTGGAGCACACCGGAAAGATCGCCGTGCTGCTCTCGCTCGATGGTGTCAAACTGCGTCGCCCGGTCGTTCCCGGCGACCAACTGGTGATCGAAGCCGAAGAGGTTCGGGCCAAGGCCCGCACCGGACATGTGCGCTGCCGCGCATTCGTGGAAAGCAAGCTCGCGGCAGAGGCGGAGATTCGTTTCATGCTTGTCGATGCGGAGCAGGAGTGACCAGCGGCCCATCGCTCGCCGACAGTTGTCCAACGATGCAGAGGATTCATCCCAGCGCAATCGTCCACCCCACCGCCCGCATCGCCGGCGATGCCGTGATCGGGCCGTACTGCGTGGTCGGCCCCGACGTCACCATCGGTGCCCGCACGCGGCTGCTCAATCACGTGGTCGTGACCGAACTGGTCGAGATCGGTTCGGACAACCAGATCCACCCCTTCGCGGTGATCGGCGGCGAGCCGCAGGATCGAAAGTTCCAGGGCGAGCCCACCCGCTGCGCAATCGGCGATCACAACGTGATCCGCGAGCACGTGACCATCCATCGCGGCACCGGCAACGGCGGCGGAATCACCCGGATCGGCAGCCACAATCTGGTGATGGTCGGCGTGCACATCGCCCACGACTGCGACCTCGGCGATCACCTGACCCTGGCCAACCAGGCGATGCTCGCCGGTCATGTCCGCATCGAGGATGGAGCGACCATTTCAGGTGGCGTGGGCATCCATCACTACGCCACGGTCGGCACCTGCGCCTTCGTGGGTGGTCTGGCCCGCATCGCCAAGGACGTCCCGCCGTTCATGATCGTCGAGGGCAATCCCGCCGAGGTGCGGGGCCCGAATCGAATCGCCATGGAGCGACGCGGCTACGCCGAAGAGGACATCGACGCCATCAAGGAGTGCTACAAGCGGCTCTTCCGCGACAACGGCGCGCCCATGATCGACAAGATGGCGGCCCTTCGCACCGACTTCCCGGAGTGTGGCCCGGTCCGACGACTCTGCGACTTCCTCACCGCGATGGCCGAGGGAATCCACGGCCGTTCGCACGAACTGTCGCGACTCGACGACAAGCGATCGTTGAGGTTGGAGTCGATTGCGGAAGCGGAAGTGGAGTAGCTGGAAGCAGGGTTCGTCGGCTGCGCCGACCGGGTTCGTTGGCTGCGCCGACTGGGTTCGTTGGCTGCGCCGACCGGGTCGTGTCGGCTTCGCCGACGACGACTGCGGTGTGCCGCGTGCGCGGCACCCTTCTCAGGCCGGAAATGCCGCCGAAATGGGGGACGCACGAACTTCTCGCACGCGTGAGCGGCGACATATCCGGCGATTCAGTTGGGGTTGCCCGACGGCCCCGCTCACTCGGACGGCCCCCCTGAACCACTCGGCTCGACGGCCGTGGAGGCGCAGCCGGAGCGGTCGTCGTGCCGAGCCGGAAAAGGTGCCGCGCACGCGGCACACCTCATGAATCGGCGCCAGCCGACGAACCAGTCGGCGCCAGCCAACCACCCGTCGGCTTCGCCGACGAACTCACTCCTCCTCGTCCGCTTCGTCTTCTTCCTCTTCCTCTTCTTCAGCGACGACGTCGTCCTCTTCCTCTTCTTCCTCAAGCTCTTCGTCGTCGTCCTCGTCGTCCTCGTCGTCCTCGTCGTCATCCTCCTCTTCGTCTTCGTCTTCGTCCTCATCGTCTTCATCGTCGTCGGCGGCGAACTCGAACTCGTCCTCCCCCTCCTCGTCCTCGTCGCCCCAGTCCCCCACGAGTTCGGCGGGTTGGGCCGGTTTCACCAGTTCGCCGAGCGCCCCAATTGCGCCGAGCGAGCTGCCGAAAGGCGACGACGCGGCGAGCAGCATCGCTCCAGCAGACATCACTCCGGGCACCAGTGCGCCAGGCGCGAGCATGACCGGGAGCGCAGGAAGAACGCCCCCGGCGCGGAGGAACGGGGCCGCGAGCGAATTCAGCGGACGGGGATCGATCAAAGGACGACTCATCACGCTGGACTCCGGACACCTGAACTCGGCGAGGTGGACGCACATGGTGCAACTCCGATACTGGTTGCGGGACCGATTCAACGGGGCGAACTATACCTCCCGGCGCGCGAGCGACAAGTCACTCGGACCGCAACCCCGCCCGGTCGCAAAAACGAGGGCGGGCAGGCCTCGCACGCATGACCATCGCCGTCCCCGAAGCTCCCACCGAGGCGATCGCCTGAGTCGCCGCGTCGAATTCAATCGGTCCCCAGCGGAACGGCAGTGACTGCGCTGCTGGTCGAGAGCAGCAGCCACCCGTCGATGACCTGTGCAGTTTCGAACCGCTGCCCCAGCGAGGTGAGTTGAAGTGCGTTGCCAATCAGCTTGCAGCCCTGCTGTCGATCGAGCTGATAGACCCGGTAGACGTACTGAGTGCGACGGGTGCCTTCCAGCTCGATCTGTTCGCTGCCCAGACTGCTGACGACCAGAAGTCGGGTTTCGCCGGGGAGCGCCATCCGATAGTCCCGGTCGTCGGCGCTGGCATCCATGCCAATCAGACGCCCGGCTCGGTCGAACTCGACCACCCGCTCTTCGAAGTGGGCAATCACCGAGTGATCCACCAGCACCTCGCGGAGGTGCGGCCCCACGCCCTCGCCACGCTCAGGCATGGCGAACCCCGCGTCGCTGCCCGCCACCGCGCCGAGCGCGCCGGTGCCGGTGCGGATCGTCGAGAGTCCCTCGGCCGCATCGGCCACGAGGGCCCAGCCACCCACGACCCAGGCCCGAGCCGCGTTGACGACCGTCGGGTCGAGCTGTCGCCAGAGGGTGGAGTCCGGAGCATCGCCGCCCGGCTCGAAGCCCTCGACTCCGATGTCGGTGCCGGCCAGCGCGACCCCGTCGGGAGACGCGCCGACCCACGGCACGCGATCCGCGCCCTCGAGCCCGTGTCGCCGAAGCACCTCGCCGCTTCGCGGATCGACCGCAATTGCGACCGAGCGTCCCATGGCATCGGCTCCGCCGATCAGCAGCAGGTCGTCATCGGCCCACGTCGACTGCACCGCCGCGCAGAGGGGCGCATCGCTGCGCCAGACGATCGTTCCGTCGCGCACGTCGATGGCCAGGCAATCGCCGCTGCGACGCACCAGAAGGAGGCGCGACCCTGCGAGGATGGGCACGATCTCGGCCGGATCGAACGGCTGTCCGCCAATCAGAAGCTGTTCCGGTCCGGCACCTCCGGCGACCGCCGGAAACTCGGTCTTGATGCGGGCCAGATTCCAAAGCACGCGTCCTTCATCGGGCTCGATCAGGGCAATGCCCGGCGCCGCCACCGAAGCGCTCCAGAGGAGCAGCCCGCGACGATCGAAGCAGAGGATGCGGGGATCGGGATCCTCGAAAGGAACGCTCCACCGCTCCTTCAGATCGGCATCGAGCAGTCGCACCGCGCCATCGGCGAAGAACGGAACGCGATCGGTCGGCGCACCCATTGCCGCCGCTGAGATCCCGCCCACGCCGCGCAGCAGATGTCCGGGGAACTCACGAGCCTCTCCGGAGAGATCGCCGAGCCGTGCGCGAGCCACCAGCGCCGGAGCGCCGTAGCCGATCAGTTGCCGGCGCCATTCGCTGGCGCGAACCGTGACCGCACCGGACTGCAGTTCCTCGTCGCCATGCAGGACCATGTACTCGTCGAGAAACGCCGCCGCCCGCGCGGGGGCATCGGACTGCTGGGCGGTCATGGCCACCGCCCCCGCGAGACGGCGCCGCTCGTCCGCGTCGACGCTCCCCAACTCGGCGGCCCTCCAGAGGCGGGACAGCACCGCGAGGGCCCGCCCGCCCTCGCCTTCTTCGAGAAGTCGCGTCGCGGCCTGCTGGGCCGCATCAATGGCCGCTGGCGCGAGTGGCCAGCGGTGAGTGATCTCGATCAGGGCCTCGGTGGACGCGGCGGTGCCGAGGGCGGCGAGCGCCTGGTCGGCCTCTGCACGTCCAGGTGCAGCCCCACTCCGGGGCTGGGCGCGGCGCAGGGAACCGAGCCGCGCCAGCGCGGTGATGCCGGCTGCGCGCGACTCGCGACGATCCGCGACCAGCGTTCTCGAAAGGGCCATGTCGCCGACGATCTCGGCCCACGAGCGGGCCGCCTCGTCGACGCGACCGCGTCCCGCGAGCCACTCGCCGTAAGCCAGCAGATGTCGGGCCCGCTCGTCGGGGGCCTGGGCCACCGCGCCGATCAGGGCATGAAGCGCCTCGCCTTCCTGGTCGAGCTTCGCCAGGCCGGCCGCATCGACGCGCAGCAGGCGCTGAAGAAGCTCCATCCGCCCGCCGGGGTGCCGCAGGGCGTCGGCGGGGTTGGGAGCGATGTCCGCGTCGAGAGCCGCCTTGGCCAGCCGCCCCGCTTCCATCGCCACATCGAGTCGACCCGCGTGGGTTGCCAGCGAAAGAAGCGCGAGGGCCCGATCGGGATCGCTCGGGTCGTCGTCGATGCGCTCCCGCAGGAACGCTTCGGCCGCGTCGAAGGGCATGAACGCCCGCACGGAGTCGTGGGTCGCCAGCAGCAGTTGCGGGCCGACCACGAGCGGAATGCCGGGGTCGGAGTCGGCCACCAGCGTGGAGGCGCGACCGCTGTCGGCGTCGACGAGGAGGACGCGATTGCGCATCGGGACGACCAGTGACCGGTCGACCGCCTGCACGCGACCGCGAATGCCGCGCCGTTCATCGGCAATCAGCTCCGGTTCGTCGGCCAGTTGCGTCGACAACGCCCAGCGCAGAGTCGAGAGGTCGTCCACCGCGAAGCAGGCCACGTCGCTTCCCACCGCAATCACCAGTTCCTGCTGATCGCCCGCGGCGGGGATGTGCAGGAAGTACCGCGGCTGTCCCCACGAATCGGCCAGCCCCACCGGAAACTCGCCGAGGGTCGAACCATCCTCGCGGGAGAGCAGCAGTACGTGCGTCTGGTCCGGCGCCAGGGTGAGGATGCCCGCCGAGGTGATCAGCGGCGCCGCGATCTCCCAGGGCTCGCTCTCGTAGCGAGGGTCCCGCACCGGCACCGGCAGGCGTCGCAGCCAGCGGATGTCACCGGTCGCGGCGTCGATCGACGCGACGGCCCCGGTCGAGACGGCGACGAAGATCTCCCCGCCGTCCATCACCGGTGTCGAGAAGGGTCGCAGACCGCCGAGCCGCACGCCGCTCGAGGAACAGATGTGACGTCTCCAGAGCAGACTGCCATCGCGGAGATCGAGCGCCAGCATGTAGGTGACGCTCTCGAGCCGGTTGTTCACCTTCCGCGCCAGGACATGCACGATGCCCTCGTCGATCAGCGGGGCGCCATGTGGAAAAAGTCCTTCGAGCTCGTCGCCGCTGCCAAGCCTGGCAATGGGCACCTGCCAGCGGATGGCGCCGGTCGGCCTATCGAGGCAGACCACATGACTTCCGCCCGATCGACCCACCGCACCGGCGTGGCCGACGTAGGTGACCAGCGAATCGCCGGAGGCGGCGATCGAGCCGATGTCGCCGGCGCCGCCGCTGTCTGCGGGACCATCGAAGCCGGGAAGTTCGCGGGCCCAGCGGGCTCGCCCGCTCAGGCGGTCGTAGGCCCGCACGACCGTGCCCTCGTTGATGTAGGCCATGGCGTCGACGATGGTCGGCGCCACCGTCAGGAGCGAGCCGCGGGCCCGCATCAGTTCGACGCTTCGCGGCTGGAATCGGGCCACTTCATCGCGCCCGTTGAAGGAGCGCATGAAGAGGGCCTTCGGCGTGGGCTCGGCCGAGAGCAGGTGCCACTGTGAATCGCCCGCGGGCAGGCCGCTGCTGCGATCGAGCGGCGTCACTCCGACGCTGCGCTGCGGCAAGCGACCTTCCACTCGAATGCGATCGAGCGCGGTCCGCCCCGCAGCGGCGATCGTCGCCAGCTCGCCGGCCGGTCCCTCCTGCAGTTCGTCAAGCGTCCGCACGAAGGACTCGAAGAGCGGGCCATCGCCCTGCGAGAGTCCCGCGGCCATGCCTCCGATCACGGCGGCATGGGCGGCGGCCGCTCCACCTTCGTTCGCGGCCTGATTGGCAGCGAGATCCGGATGCCCTGCCAGTCTCTGGATGCGGCGAATCGATGAGACGAATCGACCCGCTTCGAGATCGCCCTGGGCAAGGCGCAGCGACGCATCGAGTCCGGCGCGGGTGAGAAGCGAGTCCCGTTCCACGTCGAGGAGCTCTCCCGCCTCCAATCTCCGCTCGGCCACCGGCCCGACGCTGTCGCGGTAGCGCTCCAGAAGCTCTGGATGCCGCAGCAGAAGTTCGTTGGCCACGTCGCGGACCGGACGGAAGCGATCGGGGTCGCCGCGTTCCGCCGGAACCAGCTTCGTCGGACTTTCGCGCAGCACTCGATCGATCAGGCGCAGGGCCTCTGCGGGATTGGTCGCGGCCTGATCCTGGGCCCGCTGAAGGAGTTCCCATGCCGAGGGCGAGTCGTCGACGGTGACGGGACTGCCGATCTGGGCATGGAGCGGCGACGTCGACGGCAGCATCCACGGCGCCAGACAGACCGCCACCGCAGCCACAATCGACATGCGGCGTGGGCGAAGGATCAATTCGAAAGTCGGCGGTCGTCGAAGCATGCGGATTCCAGTCCTTCGCCCCGCGCCGCGGAGCGCCGCCTCAGGGCGACCGGGCGAGTGCCCGGATCGTACGACCTCGGGCGAGGGCCCCCGGCCTGACGGGACGTTTGTCGAGGGAGTGGTAGATTGCCCCGATGCCACGACCAGCCGAAGGCGCCATGCCAGTCATGTCAGTCAGGTCAGCGGCTCTCGCTTCAGGCCGCGCTGGCCGCATCTCCGCGCGGGCGGCGGTGGTCGCCGGTGGCGCTGCACTCGGCACACTCGGGGCTCTCTTCATGGGGGGATGTGGGAGCCGCCCGCCGGTCATCGCCATCGAGAGCGCCCGCGTCGAATCGCGGGACGGCGAGCACACCCTGCTGCTGGTCGATCTGGAACTCGAGAACCCCAACGACGTCGAACTCGTGCTCCAGAGCTTCGACTATCGCGTGGTCGCGGGCGATGGGTTCACCGGTCGACGACGAGCCGGCGTCACCCTTCCTCCCCGGGGCAAGGCCCGCGTCACGCTTCCTGCGGTGACCTCGGGCCTGTCGGGGACGGGCGTCGACGCGACTGCACGGCTCAACGGCACGGTCCTCTTCCGAAGCGGCGATCCCGTCGAGCAGGCCCTCTTCGACGCCGGCATCAAGCGACCCCGCGGATCCTTCAGCGGATCGGTGCCGGTGAAGTGATCAGGGCGGCGTGTCGACGGCGGCGTGGTCGCACTGATCATCACCACCCGTTCCACGCCCGCGTCACTCGTCGCGCCGCACGCGCACGGCCGCGTCGCGGCTCGAGGCCAGGGCCAGATCCATGAGCCGCTGATGGGTTCCGAGTGCTTCGGGGGCATCGGGCGCCAGTCCGTCGAGCGTGCGCGGGTGGTAGCGCCCCGACCAATCCATGTCCCAGCCGCAGCGGCGATCGGCGAGGCAGATCTGGATGTTCTCCCAGAGCCGCGCCCGCAGGGCCCGCCGCGCAATCGGCGCGGCCGCCTCCACGCGCACGTGAAGGTTGCGATACATCCAGTCGGCGGAGCCGATGTAGAACTCGCCATCGAGCGGATCCTCGGCACCGTTTCGGAACCAGTAGATCCGGCTGTGCTCGAGGAATCGCCCGATCACCGACATCACCCTGATGTTCTCGCTCAGCCCGGAAACTCCGGGACGAAGACAGCAGAAGCCGCGCACGATCAGAGTCACCTCGACGCCCGCGGCACTGGCTCGATAGAGCGCGTCGGTGACCGCACGATCCTCGAGCTGATTCATCTTGGCGATGATCCGCCCTGGACGTCCGGGGCGGTGCAGGGCGATCTCGCGCTCGATCGCTTCGACGAACCGTCGCTTCATCGTGAGCGGCGCCACCAGCAGCTTCGAGTACTCCCGCTGTCGTGAGCGGCCGGTCAGGTAGTTGAAGAGGTTGACGACATCCTCGGCGATCTGCGGATCGCAGGTGAAGAGGCCCCAGTCCTCATAGAGCCGGGCGGTCTTGGAGTTGTAGTTGCCCGAGCCGATGTGCACGTAGGAGCGGATTCCGTCCGACTCCTGCCGGACCACCAGGGCGATCTTGGTGTGGGTCTTCAGACCGACGACTCCATAGGCGACGTGCACTCCCGCGTCCTCGAGCTTGTTGGCCCAGAGGATGTTGCGGGCTTCGTCGAAGCGGGCGCGAAGTTCGATCAGGCAGGCCACCTGCTTGCCGTTCTCGGCGGCGCGGACGATCTCCCGCACGAAGGGACTGTCGCCGCTGGTGCGGTAGAGGGCCTGCTTGATGCAGAGCACCTTGGGGTCGCCGGCGGCCTCCTCGATGAAGCGGCCCACGGTGGCGTCGAAACTCTCGTAGGGATGATGGACCAGAAGATCCTCGCCGCGGATGGCCGCGAAGAGATCCGATTCCTTGCCACTCAGCGCCGCCGGCACGATCGGGCGCCACGGCGCGTAGCGATGCTCGGGAATGTCGAGATCGGCGATCTGCGAGAGCGACAGATAGTCGAGCAGCCCCGCGGACTCGTAGATGTCCTCTTCCTGGAGCTCGAGTTCCTCGGTGAGGAAGCGCAGCATGCGCGGGTCGGGCGTGCTGCCGACCTCGATCCGAACCACCCGGGCGAAACGCCTTTCGCGAAGCTGCTGCTCGATCTCCTGCATGAGATCCTCGGCGTCCTCGTTGTCGCGCTCGACATCGGCGTTGCGGGTCACGCGGAAGGGCAGGACCTTCACGATCTCCATGCCGGGGAAGAGGTCGTCGAGATTGTGCTCGACGATCTGTTCGAGCGAGACGAAGCGGCGGCCGGCGGAGAGCGCCAGCCAGCGGCTCGAGAGCTGCGGGATCTTCACGCGGGCGAACATCTGCTCGCTCTCGCCGGGCCGGCGAAGCATCACGCCCAGCGATTCACTCAGGTTCGAGATGAAGGGGAAGCGATGGCCCGGATCGACGGCCAGCGGCGTGAGGATCGGGAAGACGTTGCGTCGATACCACTTCTCGGCCTCGACCTTCTCGGCCTGGGTCAGTTCGTTCCAGCCGAGAAGATGGACGCCGATCTCCCGAAGCTGGGGGACGATCTCGCTGCGGTAGCACGCGGCCTGCCGCTCGATCATGGGAATGACGCGAGCCCGGATCGCCGCGAGCTGCTGGGCGGGCGAGAGGGCGTCGTGCGGCGGGTTGATCCCCTCCTCGACCTGACGGCGGAGTCCGCCGACGCGCTTCATGAAGAACTCGTCGAGGTTGCTCGCGGCGATGGCCAGGAAGCGCACTCGCTCGAGGAGCGGCACGCGCGGGTCGGTGGCCTGGAAGAGCACCCGATCGTTGAACTCGAGCCACTGCAGCTCGCGATTGAGAAAGCGACTGGGGTCGTCGAGCGGCCCCGGCGTCGGGCCCGGCTGATGCGTCGGCGCGGCGTCATCGAGCGAGCGGGCGGTGGCGGTCCTGGGGAGAGTCATGGACGGTTCATTCTGCCGGAGGGCGCGGTCGCGGGATCAACCGGGGGCGGCGGTCGCCAGACGGCGGCGCATCCGGGAGCCTCGGTGATCCGCAGCGACGCCAGGCGAACCCCCGAGGGCAGGAGACGCTCGAGCGACTGCCCCAGATGTTCGGCGATGCGCTCCGCGCTCGGGTTGACCCGATCAAACGGCGGAGTCACGTTGAAGTCGTTGTTCCGAAACGGCGCGACGATCTGGTCAAGGTGGTGTTCGAGTGCGTGGAAATCGCAGAGGAGCCCATCGGCATCGAGCGAGTCACCCGCGACGGTTGCGGTGACCTTCCAGTTGTGGCCATGAACCGGTTCTCGCGCTCCCCGAATCACGATGGCATGGGCGGCGCAGAACTCCGTGTCAATTGAGAGCTCGAACGCGGGGCGATGCACGGGGCGATGCACGGGGCGATGGTAGTCGGCGGCTGCGTTCGAACCGCACGCCCGCTACCTTTGCCGACTCATGGCCCCCTCCCCCTCCAAGGCTCCGCTCATGCTCTCGGTTTCGGGAGCGCGGGGCATCGTCGGAACGTCGATGACGCCGGTCGTGGCCGTCGAGCTCGCCGCCGCCTTCGGTTCGTTCCTCCGCAGCGGCCGTGACCCCCGACCGGCCGTCTGCCTCGCCCGCGACGGCCGGCCGTCCGGTGAGATGCTCGGCGCCGCCGTCACCGCGGGGCTGCTGGCCATCGGCTGCGATGTCATCGATCTGGGAGTGGTCATGACCCCGACGGTCGGCGTGATGATCGACGTGCTCGGCGCCGACGGCGGCATGGTCGTCACCGCCTCGCACAATCCCATCGAATGGAACGGCCTGAAGTGCCTCGATCACGAAGGACTCGCACCGCCGCCCGCGCAGGCCTCGGAGATCATCGAGCGCTACCGGGCCAAGCGCTTCTCGTGGACCGCTGTGGACGGAATCGGCGCGGTTCGGCATGACGATCGCGGCGTGGCTCAGCACCTCGAGCGGGTGCTGCGGCTCGTCGACGTCGAGGGCATCCGCGCCCGACGCTTCACCGTCGTCCTCGACAGCGTCAACGGCGCAGGCTGTGTCGCGGGTCGCACGCTTCTCGAACGACTCGGGTGCGAGGTGATCCACCTGAATGGCGAGCCGACCGGGCGCTTCGCCCACACCCCCGAGCCGATCGAGGCGAACCTCGGCGACCTCTGCGCGGTCGTGGCCTCGCGGGTGAACACGACCTCGCCGGCGGTGGTCGGCTTCGCCCAGGATCCCGATGCCGATCGCCTGGCGGTGATCGACGAGACCGGCCGGTATGTCGGCGAGGAGTACACCCTGGTGCTCGCCGCCAAGCGGGTGCTCGATCGACACGGCCCCGGGGCGCTGGCCGCGAACCTCTCGACCAGCCGGATGATCGACGACCTGGCCGCGCGGTATCCCGGCGCCCGCGTGCTGCGAAGTGCAGTCGGCGAGGCCAACGTGGTCGCGGCCATGAAGCCGGCCAAGGCACTCCTCGGCGGCGAGGGCAACGGTGGCGTCATCGTGCCGAGCGTCTGCTGGATCCGGGACAGTCTCTCGGCCATGGCTCTGGTGCTCGATCTGCTCGCAGCGGAGTCGACTCCCCTCAGCGCAATCATCGCCAGCCTGCCCCGCTACGAGATGATCAAGCACAAGTTCGAGCTGGCCGACGTCGGCGGAATCGAGGCGATCAAGCCGGCACTCGCCCGCGTCGAGGCCGCCTTCGCCGACGCCCGAGTCAACAGCAGCGACGGCGTCCGGGTGGATTTCGCCGACGGCTGGGTCCATCTTCGGCCCAGCAACACCGAGCCGATCGTGCGACTGATCGCCGAAGCCGGCACCCGCGAGCGGGTCTGGGAGCTGATCGACGAGGTCGCCGTCGCCGCGGGACTTCGGTGAGTCGCAGGCCCTGCGGCGAGGGCACTCGTTACCATCGGCTCCTCCCGTGCCCGCGCTGATTCCCCTCGCCAACTGGATTCGCCGACAACCGATGCTGCGCCGCGCTGCGCACGCCGCGGTGAGGCTCATCCCCGACGTTCCCTGGACCACGACCATCGCGGGGCTGGGGCCGGTGCGCATCCGACTGCGACGCAATCGCTGGTTCCTGTGGGAGCGCTTCGGCCAGTACGACGGCCCGATCCTCTCGGCCTTCGCGACCTTCATCCGGCCCGGTGACGTGGTCTGGGACGTCGGCGCCAACATCGGGGTCTACACCCGGGTGATCAAGCAGTGGTTCCACGCCGGAGCGGTGATCGCCGTCGAACCGATGTCGGAGAACTTCGCACTCCTCACCGAGAACATCCGCCTCAGCGGGGCGAGCGACATCACCGCGCTCCAGATCGCCCTCGCCGACCGCTCCGGCGAAGAGACGCTCCAGATCGACGACGTGACCAGCGGCACCGCGGTGCTCGACAGCATCGCCGGCGGCGAAGCATCGCAGGGACGACGTTCGGTCGGGCTCCCGCCGCGGAGCGAGTCGGTGCGGGTGCGGACGGTCGATGAACTCGTCGCCAGTGGCGAGGTTCCTCCGCCCGCGGTCATGAAGATCGACACCGAAGGGGCCGAAGTGAAGGTGCTCGCGGGGGCCTTGCGGACGCTCCGCGACCATCGGCCGCGGCTGGCAATCGCCCTCCACGGCACCGACAAGGCCGAGGGCACGATCCGGCTTCTGAATGAAGCCGGCTACACCTGCGCCGGCGATACCAAGGCCGCCGACGGCACCCGCGTGTGGCGCGAGCTCCGCGCCGAAGACGCCGCTCGAGTCGGCAACAACAACATCGTCGCGGCCTTCGAGGGCGATCTCGTCCTCACCCGGCCGCCGAAATGGACGGTCCCGGGCACGCCCCCCGCTCCTGCCAGCAAGACGCCCGCCCCGCGCCCCACCGGAAACTGACGCAGCCATGCCTCAACCGACGGCACTGACCGCCCTGGTCATGGGACTCGGACGCTTCGGCGGCGGTCTCGGCGTGACCCGATTCCTGGTCGCGCAGGGCTACCGCGTGAGGCTGACCGATCTCGGCAGCGCGGAATCCCTGCGCGCCCCGCTCGAACAGCTTCGGCCCGAGATCGACCGCGGAAGCGTCGAGCTGCGGCTCGGCGGTCACGACGAGGCCGATTTCGCCGCCGCCGATCTGGTCGTTGCCAATCCGGCCGTGCCCCATCCCTGGGACAACCCGTTCCTGGGCGCGGCCGAGCGTGCCGCCCGCCCGATCACCACCGAGATCCGTCTGCTCGTCGAGCGCCTCGATCGACGACAGGCAATCGGGGTCACCGGAAGCGCCGGCAAGAGCACCACCAGCGCGATGGTCGCGCTCCTTCTCAAGGGGCTCGGCGTCCGCGTCCACTTCGGCGGCAACATCGGCGGAAGCCTGCTGGGCGAGCTCGAGCGGATCGCGCCCGACGATCGTGTAGTCCTCGAACTCAGCAGCTTCATGCTGCACTGGCTCGGCGACGAGTCGCAGTCGCGGGCACCGGGCTGGTCGCCCGCGCTCGGTGCGCTCACCAATATTCGCGCCAACCACCTCGACTGGCATGGCTCCTTCGAGCATTACGAGCGATCAAAGGGCAATCTCTTCCGCTTCATGCAGCCCGGCGATGTCGCCCTCCGCGGCGAAGATCCCCTCCCTGCCGAGTTGCGGCGTCTCGAGCTGCCACTGCGCGTGCCGGGAGCGCACAACCGGGAGAACGCACTGCTGGCCGTGCGGATCGCCTGCGCCGCGACGGGGTGTTCGCCGGGCGAGGCGGCGCCGCACCTCGACCAGTTCACCGGTCTGCCGCACCGCCTGGAGCTGATCGCCGAGCACGACGGCCGTCGTTACATCAATGACAGCAAGAGCACCACGCCGGAAGCCACGCTGCTGGCGGTTGCGGCCTTCGAGGATCCGGCCCGGGTCCATCTGATTGCCGGCGGCTACGACAAGAAATCGGATTTGAGCGCACTTGCCCGGCTGGGATCGAGTCTCGGCGGGCTCTACGCAATCGGCACCACCGCGGCGGCAATTGCCGGCGGAGATCCGGCGCGGCAAATGCAGACGCTCGAGAATGCGGTGGCGACGGCGATGGCCCGGATGCGGCGTGGAGACATCCTGCTGCTCAGCCCGGGCTGCGCGAGCTGGGATCAGTTCGAGAACTACGAGGCCCGTGGCCGAATCTTCGCCGAGTTGGTGCGCCGCGCACTCGGAGAGCCAGTTCCGCCTCAGGCCCGGACGTCGATCGACCAGAGGAGCGCCACCACGTGAACCTCGATTGCCCGTCCCTCGCCGACGGCGTCGACCTTCTCGTGGGTCTTGCCCTTCAGATTGACCTGCGACCCCTTGCACTCGAGCAGGCGGGCGATGTTGGCGATCATTTCGCCCTTGCGCGGGCTCAGCGTGGGGCGCTCGCAGATGACGGTGATGTCGATGTTGCCGACCCGCCAGCCCGCCTCTCGAACCAGATCCCAGGCCGCGGTGAGGAAGCGCGACGAGTCGGCTCCCTCCCACTGCGGATCGTCGTTGGGGAACTGCTGGCCGATGTCCGGCAGACCGACGGCCCCGAGGAGCGCATCGGTGACCGCGTGGAGGACGGCGTCGCCGTCGCTGTGCCCCACCGGTCCGGCGGGATGGTCGAAACGGATGCCGCCGAGAATGAACGGCCGACCAGGTCCTGCCGGAGGCCCCGGTTCGAGGCGATGGAGGTCGTAGCCATGACCCACGCGAAAGGCTGGAGGACGCATGGGGGGAATGTACCGCCGCGGGCCCAGGTCGCCCCGGGCGGTCGTCGCCGCAGGTGGGTCGAGCCGGCTCCGGCGAGCCGCGTGGCACGCGACGGCGCTGCCGAGTACCTTCTTGCCTTGATCGCCCCCGTGGCGACCCGCGAGGCCCGACCACCCATGATCACGCTGATGACGATGACGAAGTCGATCCGCCCCTCCCACGGCTCCTCGTGTGGGCTTCTCGCCTTGGCGCTGACGGCATGCCTCGTCGGCGGTGGCTGCTACAGCCCGAAGGGCGGACTCATGCCGTCCTCCTTCGGGGCGTGGACGTACCAGGCGACCGAAACCCGCGGCAAGACCTTCGCGCTGATCGACCTGCGCTCCAACCAGCCGCTCTTCGTGCAGGCGATTCCTGCGGGACAGCAGCTCACCGTGCAGTTTCTCGAGGGCGGTGGCGACGATCCGGTGCGGCGCCCGGACCGGATGGTGTACGAACTTCAGCCCATCGGCACCTCCACCGGTCGACTCACCAATCAGGTCACGGTGCCACCGTCGGCGGCGCGGCGCATCGACATTTCGGTGACTTCGGAGCGGCGCTATCGGGAAGAGCCCGCGGACATGATGTACCGCACCGACACGGCGGAACAGCGACCCGATTTCTTCAGCGAGCGCGGCGGCCCGCGGCCGGACTCCAAGCGACCGATGTATGACGGGTGAGCCATTGGCCCGCTGCCCTTCACGTTCGCTGCGGAGTGTTCGATGACGCCGACCCGACGCGATTCTGGCGGTCCTCGCGACTATCCGGCCATGGCCAGGGCTGCGGCGCCGTTGGCGTCGCTGGCCGACCGTACCGCGCAACTCGAAGGCGTCGTTGACGTTCTCTGGCGGGGGCTGTCCTCGAGCGGGCTCTCCTGGGTCGGCTTCTACCTCGATCAGCCCGGGGAACCCGAAGACGCCCGACTTGTCCTCGGTCCGCGGCACCCCAAGCCCGCCTGCTCACCGATTGGTCTCCATGGCGTCTGCGGGCAGTCGCTCCGCGGCCGCTGCGTGCGGATCGTTTCCGACGTTTCGGAGCTTGGACCCGACTACATCGCCTGCGACCCGCGCGATCGCTCGGAGATTGTGATTCCGATTCTCGACCGCGCCGCGGATGGCTCGCCCCACTGCTGGGCGGTGCTCGACCTCGACAGTCACGAGGTCGGCTGCTTCGATCAAGCGGACGCCCTCGGACTTCAGGATGTGCTGCGAGCGGCGGGAGTGACGCGAGTGTGAGCCGTCACGCCCGCGCCAGATCGCTGACGATGCCCTCGACCCGTCCGCTGTAGCTCGACACCTGGGGCTCGATGACGGCGTGGACCCGCGTGCCACGCGAGAGCCTCGGCGCGTGCACGGCGCCGTTCCACCAGATCACCTCGAGATGATTGCCGCGGGGATGCCTCGGGTCGGCGAGCTGGAGCTTCAAGTGCTTCTCCTTGAGAATCCGGGGCTCCCCCGCCACCACCAGATCGCGCAGCAGTATCGATGGCCGCGGGTTGCCTCGACCGAAGGGCGAGAGCCGGGCGATCTCGTGGACCGCCCGCGGGTCGAGTTCATCAAGTGTCGCGGCGCAATCAATGCGGATCTCCGCAACCAGAGATTCGGGCGCTATGCGACTGTTGGCGTGGGCAACCAGCGCAGTTCTGAACGCCTCGAGCGCCGCCGTCGGAAGCGCGAGACCCGCCGCGGCGGCATGCCCTCCGAACGTGGTCAGGTGGCCTGCGCATGCGGTCAGGCCCTCGAGAATCGAGTACCCCTCGATGCTCCGCGCCGAGCCCTTGCAGAATTCACCCTGCTGCTGCAGCAGAATCGTCGGCCGACCGAAGCGCTCGACCAGTCGCGAGCAGACGATTCCGACCACACCCGGATGCCAGGCCTCGTGGGCCAGCACGATGACCCGATGCTCGGGCGAATCCTGTCCCGACTGGAGCACCAGCTCGCAGGCCTCGGCGACGATTGACGCCTCGGTCTCCTGGCGAGCGCGGTTGAGCGAGGCGAGCTCGGCCGCGATGGTCGCCGACTCGTCCGCCGGGGCATCGGTGAGCAGACGCACTGCGTCGGCCGCGTGACCAAGGCGGCCGCAGGCGTTGAGTCGCGGCGCGAGCACAAAGCCGACCTTCTGCGAGTCGATCTTCTCGCCGGCCAGTCCTGACTCGCTGATGAGAGCGCGAAGACCCGGAATCGTCGACTCCTTGATCGCCCGCAGCCCCGCGGTGACCAGCACGCGGTTCTCGTCGATCAGCGGCACCACGTCGGCGATCGTGCCGAGAGCCACGAGCGGCAGCATGTCGAGCAGCACGCGGCGAAATGCTTCGCTGACCCGCTCGCTGCCGCAGAGCGTCGTCGCCAGTCGCCACGCGACCTTGTACGCCACACCCGCGCCGCAGAGATCACGGAAGGGATAGTTCGAACCCGACAGACCGGGATGCACGATGGCCACGGCATCGGGGAGGGCCTGGCCATCGGCGGGTGGATGATGGTGATCGGTGATCACCAGATCGAGACCGATCTCACGAGCCACGGCCGCCGGGCCGACAGCGGTCACGCCGCAGTCGACCGAGACGACGAGTGTGATCCCCTCGCTCGCAAGCTGGCGCAATGCTTCACCGTTGAGCCCGTATCCCTCGTCGAGGCGATGAGGCACGTAGCAGCGGAGGGCAAGATCCGGCGCCGCCACGCGGATCACGTGAAAGAGGATTGCGGTCGCGGTGATTCCGTCGACGTCGTAGTCGCCGTAGATGGCGATCTTCTCGCGGCGCTCGATGGCCAGGGCCACTCGCGCCACCGCGACATCGATCCCAGGGAGAAGCCCCGGATCGTGCAGATCGCTCAGCTTCGGTTCGCAGAAGCGGCGGATGGAGTCTGGATCGTGGATGCCCCGGGCCGCGAGGAGCCGGGCGAGGAGCGTGGGTGCGTGCTGCGGGTCCGCCACATTCTCGGTCGCACGCCCTTCCTCGAGAGGCGCGTCGAACCGCGGGTCGAGACGCGGACCCGCCTCTCCGCAACTCGCGGGCGCTGCGCCCTGCGGACGCCTCCAGCGGCGGGTGAGCCCTTGTTGCGTCGATTCAGGATCTTTCACTCCCGGGTGCACCGCCGCAGGGTACCGGGTGAGGCTCGGGGGCGATTGGGACGGGCAAGATTCGTCCAATTCGGCGCGAACAGATGGCCGCGCGGCTTGAGTGGCGAGGGGGAGCCCGCGATACTCCGGCTTCCCCCGTCTCCCTCGGAGCCCGACGCATGAGCGCCCGCTACAAGACCGTTCTTCTCTTCGGTGCCCCCGGTGCCGGCAAGGGCACCCAAGGCAAGATCCTCGGAAGGATCCCGGGCTTCTACCACCTCGCCTGCGGCGACGTCTTCCGGTCGCTCGACGTGCAGAGCGAGCTGGGGCGGAAGTTCGTCGAGTTCTCCTCCCGCGGCGAATTGGTTCCGGACGAGCTGACCATCGAGATGTGGCGTCAGAACATGCACGCCCAGACCGTGCTGAGCATCTACAAGCCCGCGGTCGACCTTCTGATTCTCGACGGCATCCCGCGAAACGCCGGTCAGGCCCGAGCCCTCGACGCCCACATCGACGTGCTGCGGATCATCCATCTGGTCTGCCCCGACATCGACAAGATGGTGGAGCGGATGAAGCGTCGAGCCATCAAGGAGAATCGCCTCGACGACGCCGACGAGAAGGTGATCCGCCGTCGATTCGAGGTCTACGACCGCGAGACCAAGCCGGTGCTGGCCCACTACCCGAAGGGCGCAATCCACGAAGTCAGCGCCATGGGCTCACCCGCCGAGGTGCTCGAGCACGTCCTCGAGGTGCTGGTGCCAGTCCAGAACACGCATTTTCATAATCCCTTGGTGTAGGGAGGGTCGGCTTCGCCGACGGGGCCCGACGGCGCCGCCGCCGCGTATGAGGTGTGCCGCGTGCGCGGCACCTGGTTCGAGGCCGGAAACCTCGCCGCCGACAGGGGACGCACGAACTCTTCATGCACGTGAGCAGCGGCATTCCCGGCGATTCAGTTGGGAGTGCGCGGATTACGGACTGGGATTACGGACTGGGATTACGGACTGGGATTACGGACTGGGATTACGGACTGGGACGACACTCGCGCCTGGATGCCACGGCTGGCTCCGCCAGCCGTGCGTTCGTCCATCGGGGTTGGTGAGGGCGACGGGGCCGTACGCCGGAAGCACGGTCGGACAAGGTCACCGAGCCCACTGAACAGGGCGAGAAGAGACGTTCCGGAGAAGTCCCCTCTCTCTCCGTGTCCTCCGTGTCCTCCGTGTCACAAACCGCCTGCGCCCGACGAGACCGAATGCGAGTGCGCTTCGTCGCACACGTGACACTTCGGCCGAGCCGGAGCTCGGTGGTCCAAGGGGGCTATGCGACGCCTGTGGGCGGGCGTCAGACGAGTCTGTCCACTCCGGGGACGCGTTGCGATCCCATCTCGATCCCGTCGCGACCCCGATGCCATCCCGACGCGTCCGCTGTGCGATGCATCGGAGGTCGTGCGCCACCCGCGGCTAACCTGCCCGATGCGAACACCCGGGGTCGATCCTTCCGCTGCGCAATCCAATGACGTCGTCTGTGACTTCTGCCTCCGCGACTGGGACCTTGCCCAGCCGCTCTACGAGGGGCGCGACCTGGCATGCATCTGCATGTCGTGCCTCGAGGTCGCCCACGGCCATCTCTTCGGCCTCGGGCTGCGCGACGCACCGCCGACGTGGACCTGCAACCTGTGTGGCGAGTTCCGGCCTGGGCCGGCCTGGCCCGGCGTCTTCAATCCGCGCGCGATCATCTGCGGCCGCTGCGTGAAGCGCGGCGTCCGCAAGATGAAGGCCGATCCCGACTCCCGCTGGGGCAAGCCTCGCTTCAAGCAGGATCAGGGCTGACAGTCGCCGGGTCGATGTTCATCGGCGTCGGATGCAAGCAGGGGCGAGGAGACGCAACGCGTGCTGACGAGCGACGCGCGATGACACGCGACGCGCGATGACGAGCGACGTGCGATGACGAGCGACGTGTCATGACGAGTGACGTGTCATGACGAGCGACTCGGGATAACGAGCGACGTGTCATGACGAGCGACTCGGGATAACGAGCGACGTGTCATGACGAGCCCGAGCGCAGCGAAGGGACGCAGTCCCCCGGCGCCGAGTGCACACCGGCGCGAAGCCTCGTGCTTCCGGCGCCGATCTACATCTGCCGGTCGCTTCGCTCGCGGCTCGTCCCGGAGCGGGGTCGCGGTCCGACGGCGCCGGTTGCATGCAGGCGCTGATGACACGCGACGCGTGATGACACGCGACGTGTCATGACGAGCCCGAGCGCAGCGAAGGGACGCAGTCCCCCGGCGCCGAGTGCACACCGGCGCGAAGCCTCGTGCTTCCGGCGCCGATCTACATCTGCCGGTCGCTTCGCTCGCGGCTCGTCGCCCCTCGTCAACGGCGTGTCGCGATCCATTCCTTGAGCCGCGCCGTCCGTTCCCGCAGCAGTTCCCGGTGCGCCTCGAGAAGTTCTCGTTGCGAACCGTCCTGCCACTCCTCCACGTACGCGATCGCGGCGCCGAGTCCGGTCTCGTGGTTGATCCACCTCGTGCTGCCATGTCGCGTCCAAAGCCTCACGTCGGGGGCGACAAGCCCGCCAAGACGAAGGTCCCGTGTCGCTCGGGCCTTGAACTGGGCAAGCACCCGTTCCGGACTAACTCCCCAGCAACCCACGACGACGTGCACGTGCGTGGACCGCACGTTGCAGGCCATGAGATGCCACGCTCGCTCGTCACACAACTGAACGACAGCGTGGCTCACGACTGCCTGCATGGCAGCCGAGAGCATGACCGCGGCGGATTTCATCCGCTCGATGTTGAGCGCCTGACGACGAGTGTCGGCCGCGAGGAGCGGGGTTCCCGGCGTGTTGTGATCGCGATCGACAGTTCCCCGGTCATCTCCATGGAGCCGTTGACCGTGACACGTCCACGTCAGGAAGTACGCCAGTGGCGGGGGCATGTGAGGCCGGAGGGTAGTGGTCGACCTCCCGTAGTGCTCGTCGTCGCGCATCGAAACGCGTGGTGGCGCGAACGGCCGTCCTGACGAGCCGCGAGCGAAGCGATCGGCGGATCGCTCATCGACGTCGGAGCACCCGGCTTCGCGCCTCTGTGCAAGCCGCGCCGGTGGATTGCGTCCCTTCGCTGCGCTCGGGCTCGTCAGCACGGACGTCACACGGGACGTCAAACGGGTCTGTCCACTCCCCGTCAGTTGGCGGCGTTGGCACAGAGTGAATCCCACTGCGTGGAGCAGCAGAACTCATCAGCGGCGCAGACCAGATCTTGACATTCCGCGTCGTCGCAGCCGACGCCGCCGTTGGCGACGCAGCAGTTGCTGCCGCCGGCCACGGCCCCGCCTGCGAGGCAGGCCGCCAAGCCGGCGACCACCGCCATCGTTCGACGCCGAATGGCCGCGTGCGGCGTCCTCGAGAAGGAAAAAACGGTGCGGATGGTTGATGAGCTCACTGGATGACTCCCCCAAGTTGGTGACTTGGACATGGACGGGCGGCGGCGGCCCGACGTTCGAGCTGCCTCGCCCCGTGAGTTACTCAGAGCGCTGAGGCGGGAACTCGTTCGGATTGTGCGAAAAATTGGAATCTGCGCCAGATCGACCTCTCCCGGCGGAATGGATGGGCTGTCGCTGGTGCGACCTGATTCAGCCCGCAGGGCTGTTCGCAAGGACCGTTGGGGGGCCGCGTTGCAAAGTCGTGACGGCACGAGCGGCCCTCCGGGCTGCGTTGGTTCATTGCCGGTCGACCGGGGGTGTCGCTCGGCGAAGCGCCTCGCCGAGCAACACCCCCGGTCGCGACTGCCGGTCGCTTCGCTCGCGGCTCGTCTCGGAGCGGGGTCGATGTCCGACGGCGCCGGTTGCATGCAGGCGCTGATGACACGCGACGCGTCATGACGAGCGACGTGCGATGACACTCGACGTGCGATGACGAGCGACGTGCGATACCGAGCAACGCGCGATGACGAGCGACGTGTCATGACGAGCCCGAGCGCAGCGAAGGGACGGAGTCCCCCGGCGCCGAGTGCACACCGGCGCGAAACCTCGTGCTTCCGGCGCCGATCTACATCTGCCGGTCGCTTCGCTCGCGGCTCGTCTCGGAGCGGGGTCGATGTCCGACGGCGCCGGTTGCATGCAGGCGCTGATGACAGGCGACGGGCGATGACGAGCGACGCGCGATGACACTCGACGTGCGATGACGAGCGACGTGCGATACCGAGCAACGCGCGATGACGAGCGACGTGTCATGACGAGCCCGAGCGCAGCGAAGGGACGGAGTCCCCCGGCGCCGAGTGCACACCG
>Ga0163148_10002000_pt1 | contig 25440 bp, 30 predicted proteins | sample OliLakLV19MP7P2_FD_148606 | JGI IMG/M metagenome (GOLD analysis project Ga0163148, IMG submission 148606) | Freshwater microbial mat bacterial communities from Lake Vanda, McMurdo Dry Valleys, Antarctica- Oligotrophic Lake LV.19.MP7.P2 | ecosystem: Environmental > Aquatic > Freshwater > Lake >... | reverse complement strand
CTCCTGTACCAACCTGGAAGCCGCTCACTTGAGACAAGTAGGACTGACACAAACCTCGGAGGTTTTAACCAAACATCAACCCTCTGCCTAAATTTAGTGGCTTAAACCTCCGAGATTTTGGTCTAGCGAGCGCGTTCATAATGTCAGCCGTACAATCCCATTGTGAATGGCGACAATGCCGTTGTGAGTCATCGCATTAACAGTGTGAGTGATGACAATGCCATTGTGAGTCATCACATTACGATTGTCAGCCGTGACAATGCCGTTGTGAGCCATCACATTTCTATTGCGAGTGGTAACAATGCCATTGGGAGCGATCGCATTGCTACTGCGAGTCGATACACTGGCATTACAAGTCGCTACATCAGCAATGCCAGTCAAGACATTACGATTGGGCTTGCTCCTCCTGAGCCTGCAACATCGGTAGCTCCACAGTGAAGGTGGTTTGCATTGCTCGGCTCTCAACCCAGATGCTGCCACCCAGTTGCTCGACTAATTTTTGCACCAATGCCAAGCCGAGTCCAGTGCCCCCTCGCTTCCAACGATCGCTACTGGTGATGCGGTAAAACTTTTCAAAAACGCGTGACAGTTCTGCTGCCGGAATTTCAACGCCAGTATTGCAGACAGCTATAGTCACTCCGTTGCTGATGCCTGGCAGAGACACAGAGGCTCTAGGGCGCACTGTCACCACGATCACGCCCTCAGGTGGCGTGTACTTGCAAGCATTGGTCAGCAACTCGGTGACAATCCGCTCCAGGTTTGGTGGGTCAGAGATGAGAGGCGGCAGATGGGGAGAAAGGTCGAGTTGCAGCGTTTGCTGGCAACTGCGGGCGCGCTCTTGAAACGCTTCCACGATGGGCGGCAACCACTCCTGTAATGGCAGCGTTTGTAGGTCAATTATGTCTGCCCCAGCTTCAAGACGTTGTAAATCCAGCAAATCATTGATGAGTGCAGTTTCACGGTTACACTCATCGTGCAGAATTTGCAGGTAGCGATCGTGATTTTCCGGGTTTGTTGGGTTTGTAAAGTAGTTTGTGTCAAGCGAGAAATAGTTACAGAGGAAATCTCCCTTCAAACTCAATCGCCAACCGATTCAAGGCACTTTTCCAATCGCGGATGGGCATTGTCCATTTCTTCGAGCTGTTGGCGATTGCCAAGTAGACCACCTTCAGGGCAGATTCATCGGTCGGGAAGGAACGATGATTGCGTAAAACCTTCCGCAAGGTCATATGCATCGACTCAATGGCATTCGTGGTGTCGATCGCTTGACGGATGTCTGGCGGGAACGCGAAGAAGGGGATGATGCGGTGCCAGTGGCTCCTCCAGGACTTGCTAATGGTGGGGTACTGTTTGTCCCAGCGCTCGGCAAACTCAACGAGGGCTTGTGCTGCCTGGGTTTCGGTGGCAGCACCCTAAATTAGCTTCAAAGCAGCAGCCACGGCTTTACGGTCTTTGTCGGAGACGTAGCTGAGGGCATTGCGCACCATATGGACAAGACAGAGCTGCACGGTCGTCTGAGGGCAGACCGTTTCATAGAGCTTCGCTCCGCCAAAGGCGTACGCTTCTGGAAAGCCCGTTAGTCCGTCCACGCAAGCAATCAAGATGTCTCTGACTCCCCGATTTTGCCGTTCGGTGAGCACCGAGAGCCAGAACTTAGACGATTCATTCTGAGTCATCCACAGCCCCAAGCGCTCGTTTTGACCGGCCAGATTTACCCCTAAGGCCAGGTGGATAGCTTTGTTGATCACCCGACCTTCATGCCGCACTTTGACCACCAGCGCGTCAAAGTAAATGATGGGGTAAATGGCATCCAGGCTGCGATTCTGCCAAATTTTGCGCTCTTGCTCCACGGCTTCGGTGACATTGGAAATGAGGGTGTGGGACACTTCCACCCCATACAATGCCTGAAGTTGCGCCTGGATGTCCCGTGTCGTCATGCCGCGAGCGTACAGAGATAAAATCTTGTCATCAAAACCGTTGAAGCGGGTCTGCCCCTTGGCAATCAATTGTGGCTCAAAGGCTCCATTACGGTCACGGGGAATGCCAATCTCAGCTTCACCAAACTCCCCTTTAATCGTCTTTTTACTCTGTCCATGGCGCCGATTCTTCGGCCGATCTGGCTCTGGTTCTACCCTTTCCTCAGCTAAGTGCGTGTCCAACTCAGCACTCAAGCAGCGCTCGCTTAAAGCCTTGGTCAGTTGTTTGAAGATCCCACCCTCACCCATCAAAGCTTCAGGGTGACGATATTCTTGGAGCAGTTCGTCAATTAATTCCGGTCGAAAGGTCATGGGTTTGTGTCTCAGGTCATTAGTTCATTAGATCTTGTTTTGACCTTTGACACAAACTATTTTACATACCCGCGTCTAGACAGGCGATCGCTTGCCCTCTGCTCCTGATTGAATCAGCAAAGTAGCAATTTGCTTTCTCATTTTGCCTGTTTGCTTACTCCTTTTGGTGTTTTCCGCAAGCAATCAGGCAATTTGCTTTTTCATTTCAACCATTTGCTTTCTCCTTTCAGTCGATCGCGCATTCATTTTGGTGTTTTCCGCAAGCAAAAAGGCAATTTGCTTTCTCAAAGTGCGGTTTGCTTTCTCCTTTCAGTAGATCGCGCATTCATAATAGCGATCGCCCTTCACAATTTGTCATTCGGTTAATCGCCAACTTCAGGAGCGCGATGCGTACTCTGTACAGGCTAAGCCACCACTTTTGAGTGCGGACATACAAAGGTGTGATCGCGCTTGTTGTGGATACCTGTAAAATTGAGAAACCGCGATCGCATAGAGGCAATGACACGGATTACCTTGACAGAAGCTCAACGTCGCTTACCTGAACTGATTGCCAGTCTGCAACCTGGTGAAGAAGTGCAGATTTCTTCAGGCGATCGCACTGTCGCCAGACTGATTGCCGAACTTCAGCCTCCCCGAAAGCCCCGAAAGCCTGGTAGTGCGATCGGAACTCTAACTATCCTGTCCGAAGACCAGGGGTACTTGGAAGACTTTCGTGACTACATGCCATGAAGATTCTCCTCGATACTCAGGCGTTCCTCTGGTTTGTACTCAATGACTCTGCCCTTAGCCAAAGCGCCTGTGCTTTGATTGTTGATCCCCTCAATGATATTCTGCTCAGTCCTGCGTCTTACTGGGAAATTGCTATTAAGGTCAGTATTGGCAAATATCAGATTCCTGGCAGCTTTCAAGTATGGATGGAGCATCAAATCGAGGTTAACGAATTTGAAATACTACCCATCAAAGTTGCCCATGCAGCCGCGATCGTGATTTTACCATTTCATCACAAAGATCCATTCGATCGGCTTCTGGTTTCCCCAGCACTTACAGAAAAGCTCCCGATTGTTAGCGCGGATGCAGAGCTAGACAATTATGCAGTCACTCGTTATTGGTAAATGCAATCCCCGAAGATCGGGTGCTTGTTATACGGTTAATCGCTGACTTCAGGAGCGCGATCGCCTTCATCCAATTGATTCACGTCCAACCAGGTCAACAACTCAGCTAGATTTGTGAAATCTAGCAACGTCTCAGTGAGCATTTCTAACTGAGGTAGTGGTAGTGCTTCAAGGCGCGATCGCACCTCGGCTGGCAACTCCTGGTGAAGCCGTCGTGTTAAGAGCTTCAAGACTAAACTAGCTGCTTCCTGCTGCCGTCCACGCTCTTCTCCAATCCGTTCTCCTTCTTCTCGTCCTTCTGCTTTTGCTTCTTGATAGACCCGTGTTTCTTGTAACGTTAGTCCCAGCATTGCTTCGACCTCAACTCGACTCATGTGCTCGAATTTAGAGACCATAATCGTCGTGACTATTTCCATGATGGCACGGCTTACCGCTGCTGCTTGCCTCGCCTGCTGTGAACGTGCGAGCAAATACCGTGCTTCGCCACGCTTGACTCTCCACTCCTTGCTATTGTCTTAAAAGAGACACGCAGTTGAGATCAGTTGAGATAGCATGGGCATCGCGATCGACTTTGGCACCAGTAATACAGTGATTGCTCGTTGGAATCGGGCGACACAGCAACCAGAAACGCTTTCTCTGCCCGGTATGAGCGATCGCTCTGGTCAGAATCCACCGTTGATTCCCAGTTTGCTCTACGTTGAAGATGCCAGCCAGCATAAGGTTGTTGTTGGTCAGGCAGTGCGCGATCGTGCCCTTGATTTGACCACAGATCCTCGCTTCTTCCGTAACTTCAAGCGCGGGATTGGCTCTAGCGTGCAGGGCTTTCTACCAGAGTTAGATGGATGCACGATCAAGTTTGAGCAAGTAGGGCAATGGTTTCTCACTCAGCTTGTGCAGCAGCTTAAAACGATTGAACCGGACACTGGGCAATCGATCGTCTTTACCGTGCCTGTGGATAGTTTTGAGGCGTATCGCCTCTGGCTGGGGCAGGTGTGCGAATCGCTGCAAGTCGAACAGGTGCGGTTGCTAGATGAACCGACGGCAGCGGCATTAGGATACGGTTTGGCAGACCAGGAAACGCTGCTGGTGATTGACTTCGGCGGCGGCACGCTGGATCTTTCGCTAGTACGGCTCGACAGTGCCCAGGCGCAGGCAAAACCGCTCGGCTTTATGCTCAAGTGGGGACAAAAATCATTCGCGCAACAGTCGGGGCAAACGCCAAAAACGGCTAGAGTGCTGGCGAAAGCAGGACAAAACCTGGGTGGATCAGACATTGATCACTGGCTGGTGGACTATTTTGCCAAAACGCAGGGCTTAGCGGTAACGCCCTTAACAATGCGACTCGCGGAGCGATTGAAAATTCAGCTTTCGCTACAAACGCAGGCGCAGGAGGTGTACTTTGACGACGAAACCTTCGAGAGCTATGAATTGCAACTGAGCCGCGATCGCCTTGAGGAAATCCTCCAACAGCATCAGTTCTTTGCTCAATTAGATAATTGTCTCGCTCAGGTGTTGCAGCAAGCCCGACGGCAGGGATTGGAATTGACCGACATTGACGCAGTGTTGCTAGTGGGCGGTACCGCGCAAATGCCAGCGGTGCAAACCTGGGTCAAGCAATCGTTTGACGCGAGTAAGGTGCGCTGCGAAAAACCCTTCGAGGCGATCGCGCACGGTGCGCTGCAATTGAGTCAAGGTATTGAAATCAAAGACTTTCTCTATCACGGCTACGGCATTCGCTACTGGGATCGTCGCCAAAACTGCCATAGCTGGCATCCCTTGATTAAAGCTGGACAAGCTTATCCCATGAGCGATCCGGTGGAGTTGCTGTTAGGCGCATCTTTGGACAATCAGCCCAGCATTGAATTAGTGCTTGGCGAACTGGGCGTAGAAACGAATCAAACAGAAGTGTATTTTGATGGCGATCGCCTGCTGACTCGACGTGTTGACAACAGCCAAGCTCAAGTCCAACCGCTGAACGATCGCGAGGGTGCCCGCAACATTGCCAAACTTGAGCCACCAGGAAAGCCGGGGAGCGATCGCGTCAAGGTGCTGTTCCGCGTCGATGATCAGCGTTTTCTCCGCATTACCGTAGAAGACCTCCTGGCACTGCAAACATTGGTCGATGATCAACCCGTTGTGCAGTTGCGTTGATCGCTACTTTTCAATGGCGGCAGCTCATCACAAACGCAGCCTTAAACTGTAAACGGGTCGATCGCGCAATCATCCCACTGTTTGTGATACCACTCTGCTACATACGGACGCACCACAAACGTAGGTGGCGTGCCTGCCTTTACATCGATCCGAATGAAGGAATAGGGTCGTCGTCGGTGCGCCCCCTGCCCACTTCGCCCGATGAAGAGCTTTGACCGGGCAACTAATCGTTCTTCACCAACGTCCGACTGACCGAAAAATTCTCTTACGTCTGGACCCTCTTCGCGCTGTCGCCGCAAGCTAAAGCCACTGCCACCACAGACGATCCAGTTTGTATGAGCGTCGGCGTGTCCCGTCTCTGAGGTTCGTAGATACTCTAAGCAGTGGGCATGACCACTCAGCACCAGATCCACGATCGCGCGACCCTGCGTGCGATCGCCCACGGTTGCCGCCACAGCATCCAACACGTTTCGCAGGCGATAGCGCACCGCCAGCGTTTGTGCTTGATGCCACTTGGTTGCCTCTGTGACATAGGGCGGATGATGAAAAAAGAGCACCCGTCCCCGCACGCTATCTGTGTTCCACGACTCGATCAGCTTTTGCTGGAGCCAATCTAGCTGGTGCAGATCGGTTTCGGTCGTCTCATTAGATTCCAGTTGCTTGGTGATGTCCTTGTTGACTTCAGTAAGCTGCTCTAGCTTGGCTTGCAGGTCGTCCATCCGCTCGGCATCATCCGCATCCGCTGCGTTGAGCTTGGCAAGCGTAATCAAAATCTCCTGCATCTGATTGTCTACATCCGCTCGCTGCTGTTCTAGATGACGACGGTATTTCTCACCAACGGGCGTATCAGGTAGGGGAATGGGTGCATTGATGGTGTTTGAATCCAGCGCAAAAAAGTCAATGCCGCCCGATCGAAACGTATAATAACGATTCGGAAGCCGGGTAAAGCGCCCCGGTTGATAGCTCAAGCAGCGTCCCGTTTCGGTTTTAGCCGTATAGTGCTCGTCGAGATGGCGTTCTAACTCAGTACCAGGCTTGAGGGCTTTGAGGTAGTCAATAAAGGCGCGGGCATAAGCATTGCCTTGTACGGAACCACGCCAGCTTACATCCAGGTCGAGCTGAGACCGGAACAGTTGACGCAGCGGTAATGTGAGCTGTGACAACATGCCATAGAGCAATGGCATGTCGTAATAATCGTGGTTGCCGGGGATGGGTAAAAACGGCAGGTTGAAGACCATGCGATCGTAGGCAATGCGCTTAAACTGCTCACCACCGACCAAAAACTCTCGATACGGCTCAATAAAGTTGGGCGGGTAGTAGGCGCTTGATCCAGTGAGGTAAATGACATCGCCTGTGTGCAGCACAAAGCGACAATCATCTCGATGCTCCAGCATCTGTTCGGCAATGCGCCGCTGTGGGTTGTGCCCTCGATGCGGGCCAGAGCCACTGTCGCCCAGCACCAGAAACGAAAACTCTGGGGTGTCTTCTCGCCCGTCGTCCAGCACAAGACGCGTCTGGTCGATGCCCCGCTCCGCAATGGCGGGTTCATGCCAGCGCACGCGTTGCTCCATCTTGCGGATTTTAGTGGCGATCGGCGGGTCGGTCACAAATTCCATTACAGCTTCGCTCCCTGTTTCGGCATGTAATGCTATTGTCCGTGATCTTTCGTCCCAATTGTAACGATCAAGTTAACATCGCTTCAATCTAGTTGATTAAGCGCTGTTCAAGTCTTAGCCATTCCTCTGTCTTTAGGCAGAGTTAAAGTTTCGCGATTTCTCTTACCTTCATAAGTGCAAAGAGCTGATGACTCCAAAACCCCAGGGCAACCTGGGGCTTTCGTTTTTCTGTAAAGAAGTGAGACAGGCGTTTCCTTCAGCGTATCCTTGATGTCGATGCACGTATAGAGTCGCATGAAGGAAGCATGGATTTCTCAACGCCGTACCCTTCGACTAGCTGGATTGACCCTCGATCGCCATGTCTCCAAACCAAATGAGCTTGACTTCCCCGGATGTAATCATCATTTGCTTTGCCTTCTGTTAAGCGATGGCAATCAACAAAAAATAACTCGCATTGGTGAACAGGCATCTGAAAAAGCTCAACGCAAAGGAGATTTCTGGATTTGTCCCGCTCAGGTCACGGGGCTGTGGGCTTGGGACAGTACCGATACCTCGCTGATGTTTGTGCTTGACCCACTCGTTCTAAGTCAAACGGCGGCAGACATGAGTGGCATAGAGGCAAGCCGTGTTGAACTGCTCAGTACGATTGGTGCCCGCGATCCACAGATTGAAGCGATCGCCCAATTGTTTCAAACAGAGCTTGACACAGGTGACATCGGCAGTTCACTTTATACCGAATCGCTAACGCAAGTGTTGCTCATTCACCTGTTGAGACACTACTGCGCGTTCCAACCCAAAAGACAGCCGATCGCAACAAGCTTGTCGAGTTACCCATTCCAATCGGTGCTGGATTACATCCATAGCTCTTTAGATCAACCGCTCCATCTGGCTGATTTGGCGGCGGTCGCAGGCATCAGCCAGTATCATTTCTGCCGTTTGTTTAAGCAGTCGATCGGCGTTGCACCGTATCAATATGTACTGCAACAACGCATGGAAAAAGCCAGGGAGTTACTGCATCAAAGGCAGCATACGATCGTGGAAATTGCTTTGCTTGTGGGCTGTAAGGATCAAAGTCGCTTTGCTAGACAGTTCAAACAACAGTTTGGCGTGACACCAGGGGTCTTGCGGGGTAAAAAGTCCAATTGAGTTGATTCTGCAAACTCTTGCAGTGCGATCGCACTGCAAGAGCAAGAATGACCTACATCTTCTCTAAATCCGCAAGAAACGCCTATCTTTTAGCCCGTCACTTAACGTATCTTCTCTGAGTAAGTGATGACGATTTTGGTCGGCTTCATGTCTGTTTTTACTTTGATCATTGATATCGAGCAGTACCCGTATGCGTCGAGAAAAACTTGCAAAATGGCTGCTTGTTGCGGCTGCGCTTTCAACCCTGACGATTCCGATCGGCGTGGATGCCATGATCTTAGCCAAGGGACACATGGACAATCCTGCCTGGTTACCTCACGCCAAATTGCACTGCGCGATGTCGTTTTTTGCGGCTGCGTCTCTCGGCAGCGCTGCCTTAGCCATTTTGAAGGTGCGTCCAGTTAGCGATCGCTTTTCGATGGGGCTTGCTGCGTTTCTTGGCTCTGCGTTTTGGATTGGGCTAATCGCCTCTGGACTCCTGCCCGGAACGTCGTATGGGTTTCTCAATGATCCGGTTTTGGGTAATGTGCGCCCCACCCAATTTGGCGGCATCTCAATTTATCCAAATGTGATGGCAGGCGTGATCACGATTGCGATCGCGCTGACGGGTTACTGGTTGGCGACTCAAACGACATCAGCCAAGCAATTTCAATAGAGCGTAGAGCGATCGTGTTGACTATCTGTTTATTTGACCAATCACACATGACTGAGATGAAAGCAACCCAGATTCATACCTACGGCAATCCCGATGTTCTGGTTTACGAAGATGCACCGCGACCTGAACCGAAAGCCGACGAGGTTTTGATCCGAGTTCATGCAGCAGGCGTTAACCCAGCCGATTGGAAGATTCGTCAGGGCTATTTGCAAGACAAATTTCCGTTTCCCATGCCGCTGATTTTGGGCTATGACTTGGCAGGAACCATTGCAGCGCTCGGAGCCGATGTTACCACCCTGAAACCAGGAGATGCTGTGTTTACCATGCTGCCGCTAAATCAGTTGGGTGCCTATGCAGAATATGTCGTCGCTCAAGCCGCGATCGTCGCTCCAAAGCCCAACTCTTTAGATTTTGGCACGGCAGCGGGCATTGCCAGTATTGCTCTCACCGCTTGGCAAGCCTTATTTGATTTAGCACAGCTACAAGCGGGACAAACCATTCTGGTTCATGGGGCATCGGGTGGTGTCGGCAGCTTTGCCGTACAGTTCGCCAAATGGAAAGGGGCAATAGTAATTGGTACAGCTTCAACCAGCAATATTGAACAGATTCAGCACTTGGGAGTTGATCGAGCGATCGATTACAAAACCCAACGCTTTGAAGATCACGCCTCCAATGTGGATGTGGTGCTGGATACGATCGGCAAAGAGACGCGCCAACGCTCTTGGCAAGTGCTTAAATTTGGTGGAATCCTGGTTTCCACCGAAGGAGCAGCAGAACCCGTTGAAGCGCCCAGTGCAGATCTCAGAGGCGTTTCCATCTTTGTCGAGCCTAAAGGTAGCGCCCAACTGCAACAAATCGGACAACTCATCGAGCAGGGACAGATTCAGCCCCCACAGATTGAAACCTTCCCGCTATCAGCCGCTGCTGAAGTGCATGACATGCTGCAAAACCAGCATCGACACGGAAAGTTCGTTTTGCAATTGGTGTAGCCACATGGACTTCTTTCAATTAAGCGTGTGGTTTTCAACGCTCCGCTGGTCGATCGCCAGCAGCATTACCATTCTGAGCATGTTTACACATAGTAAAGTTTTGGCTGAATCGCTGTCTGTAGCGGCATCCAACAATGCTCTGAGTCAAGTTACCGCCGTTTCACAACTGTCCGATGTTCAATCAACCGATTGGGCATTTCAAGCACTGCGATCGCTGGTAGAACGCTACGGCTGCATCGTTGGCTATCCCAACCGCACCTTTCGCGGCAATCAAACATTGACACGATATGAATTTGCGGCTGGGCTGAATGCGTGTCTCGATCGCATCAATGAATTGCTCGCTGCCAACACCTCTAACTTCATCCGTCGTGAAGACCTAGACCAGTTGCAACGGCTACAGGAAGAGTTTGCCGCTGAACTGGCAACCCTGCGTGGACGCATCGAATCGTTAGAAGTCCGCACAGCAACCTTGGAGACCGCTCAGTTCTCAACCACCACTAAATTGAGAGGGCAAGTCATCTTTGCTGCTACTGCTGGAGGCTTTCAGGGCGATCGCATTGTTGATCCAACAAATACAGTGCTCTCACGCAAGCAGCCGAACGCCACTTTCATCTATCGTGCTGCATTAGACTTGAACACCAGCTTTCGGGGCAACGACACGCTCAGAATTTTACTTGACGTTGGCAGTGATAGCGGTACGGACAATACTGCCGGACTACTAGAGCCGAACTTTGGCAGCGTCTTAGATTTCTCGATTAAGCCACCCGTTAGTACCTTCGGCATCAGCCGCGCTTACTACACCTTCAAGCCCACTGCGGACTTATCGGTGTCAATAGGTGCGAACATGCGCCTTACAGACTACATTGACACGAACAGCTACGCCAATTTGAGCTTCCGCGACTTCAGTACCCAAGCCTTTGTTAACAACTACATCCTTTTCCCGTTATTTGGTCCCGTTGCGGGTGCCGCGATCGCTTGGAAACCGGGCAATGGTGCCTTCTCGCTTCGAGCCGTATACGGCGCTGGCAATCCCGAAAATCCAGGACGGCAAGGGATCATCACCGCCATCACGCCGTTCGTCAGACTTCTCTATCCAGGCGCTACTCCTACAGCCGCAAATTTGGGCGATCGAGGTCTATTTGGCGACACCTTTCAAAGCTCTGTGGAAGCAGAATATGCACCCTCTAAAACCTTTGCGTTGCGCCTACAGTACAGTGGTGGTGAGGTCTTCAACAATCGCTTTGATGTGTTTGGCATCAATGCTGAACTAGCGCTTTCCCCTCGCTTTGCCCTGTTCGGTCGATATGGCTACGGTAGCTACAGCAACACGACCTTTGGTGACATTAACCCGAGCTATTGGATGGCGGGCATTGCCTTACCTGACTTACTCTCGAAGGGCACTTTAGCGGGCATTGCGGTGGGTCAACCCTTTATTACTAACGACATTGGCAACGGCACGCAGACTAATTTTGAAGCGTTCTACAACTTACCTCTAAACGACAACATCCAGCTCACGCCAGTGGTTCAGGTGATCCTCAACCCAGGCAATCAAGATGGCAATGGCACAATCATCACTGGCACCGTAAGAACTGTGTTTTCTTTTTAACAAGCAGTAGGGACTCATGCTTTGTAGGATAGGTAGAGGCGTTCGGGGCATCGCTGAGAGAGTTATGAATTGTCAACGCCCTCACCTTAGGGACTTGCAAGAAAATAATCTCCCAGTCAAGTTGGGACAATTGTGATATCCCATTTGGGTAATGCTTCAGAGCGCTGCCAAAAGGGTGGGTACTGTTCTAGGGCTTCTGCGAGCACCTTGATGCCTTTTTCATCGGTGGTTTCAACTCGATGCACTATTGGCGCAACTCCCTGCCAAGACAGGTTGGAAGCCCACTGTAGAGCAGCCTCAACGGAATCTAGAATCGCTCCATTCCAGTCGTTCTCTAGTGCTGCCCAACACCGTTCATACGCCTTCGGCGGGGCAAAGCCCTACGACTTGTCTTGGCTGTAGTCCGGCGGGTCATCAAGCAACCGGATGGTTAAGCCCATGGTGTGGGAGCGTTCGACTATGCGTTTGATGAATTGGGTGCGGTCAGCACGGTTAGCAGGACCGCCATCCAGGTCAATCACCCACTCATGGAGATGACGGTCACTAGGTTGATTGTCAGTCCACCAAGCCGCTAAACAATCGACCATAAAAGCCCTGGTTTCAGCCGATTGACCCCAGTCAAGCGAGCGTTGGTCGGTCTGGGTATTGAGAATCCCAAACGGCACTCAGACGCTCTGCCACTCTGTATCATGGTCATCGGCCTGTTTTGCCTCCAGAGTCCGAGCTTTGCCACCACGTGAGAGGTTGCCAATCTTGACCTTGGCTTTCGTGTCAAGCGACCACCGTAACGACTGAGGCTTGTGATCTGATACCTGCTTTGCTCGCAACACATTGGCGAACATGGCAGCGGGTTGAGGACGCTTTTTCAAGGGTTTTGTTTTTTGTGTTTTTTTAGGCCATACCCCATGCGATTGAGGCGCTCACCAATCGTCTGACGAGTGGGCAACTCGCTGTGCGTGTAGCCAGTTTCACTCACCAGGGCTTCTCGCACGCCTCTGGCACTCATACGGGCATCGAGCAAGGGCGATTGCAATTTCGGGTCTGCTTGGGCTTGAGCGGCCACTAAAAAACGCACATCTGCTGCTAAATTGGGCAACAGCGTTTCACTTTTGTGTCGCCCCCGCGCTGGATCATTGTCTGCACAAACAATCCCGGTGCGCCGTTCATGCCATCCGAGTTGAACGCTATGACGATACCAGCCTCAAACGGTTTCTGCTTTGCGGGCTGCACCCTCGAAGTAGGCTTCAGTCACCTTTGCCATGAAAGCTCGTTTGCGATGACCAGTCAGTTGCTTAGCCGCATCTTTGAGGGTAGATTTAAGCGGGTCGCTTAGCATTAGCCCCAAGATTCCAACTCTAAGAATTGATCGCAGAAGCAACCTGAGCGCCGCTTCCTCTCCTCTAGAATGACTGGAGGCTATTTCCCCGCCAGCTCCTAAGTGACGATGATCGTCAATCTGATCGTGCGATCGCAGTCTCATCAATTGAGTTGAAGCGTGAACCAAGCGCGATCGAAACCTTTTTACAAAAATCTTTTAGAACTACCAAGCCTTTAGAAAACTTTCAGAGCCGCTTGCCAGCTAGGCAAGCATCGTCACCGTTCCTGTATCCAAGTCATAGCGACCGCCCACAATTTTCAATCTGCCAGATTGCACCCGTTCTATGAGGAGGGGCGATCGCTGCAACTGTTCGATCTGATAGCGCACATTCGCTACTACTGCATTGTCCACCGCATCACCGGGTTGATCTTTTACCCGCTTGACAGCAGGCAAAATTGGCGTGACAAAGGTGCTGATGGCACCCGGAAGGTGTTCGTTTTTGACAGCGGCAGTGACGGCTCCACAGCGCTCGTGACCCAGTACCATCAGCAGCGGTGTACCGACCAGTACTATGGCATATTCAATACTGCCGATCGCCTCTGGTGTGGCAATATTCCCCGCAATGCGCACATCAAAAATGTCGCCAATGCCTTGGTCAAAGACGATTTCTGCTGGAACGCGCGAGTCAGCACAACTCAAAATTGTGACAAAGGGATGCTGAGCTTGAGCCACTTCCTCTAACCGTTTCGCCGACTGATCGGGGTATTGGGGCTGATGCTGCACAAACCGCTGATTCCCTGCCATGAGTTTTTTTAGAGCCGCATCAGGACTGAGGGTCGGCGCGATCGTGGGCAGATCAGCAGCGCGAACTGGCTTCATGAGCCAAAGCAGATTGCTAGCGAAACCTAAGGAGGCGATCGACCCCAGCCTGAGCAGATTGCGACGACCGATGAAACCATTGCTATGACTCATAGCGACGCTACACATTTAATCGAGCGAATTTCCATCACATCGGAGATGTAGCAGGTGCCACCAAACTTATTAAGCAGTGGTCGCACATTTTCGGCAACCGTCTTAATATGCTCAGGCAGACAAAACGCAATAATGTAAACATTATCAAGCATGGTCATGTCTAAATCTTCAGTGCCATCTCGCAAGCCTTTACCTGCAACATTGCGAATCACAGCATGACCATGCACACCGGACTTATCTAAACTATCCAAAATCTTGCCAAGCTCAAAGGAATTGGCAATGATTTCAATTTTTTTGACAAGATGCATGCGCTTACCTCCACAACAAGTTAGTGCCATATAAATACAGCGGAATGCCCACAATGATGTTGAACGGAAATGTCACTGCGAGAGCGGTCGAAACGTACAGACTAGGGTTTGCCTCAGGTACCGTCATCCGCATCGCCGCCGGAACCGCAATATAGGAAGCACTGGCACACAGGACAGAAAACAGCAGGGCATTGCCTTGAGGCATGTTAATGAGTCGAGCGATGAGCAACCCAATGCCTGCGTTGAGTATAGGAATCAGTATGGCAAACAAGATGAGGAAAACGCCGGTTTTTTGCAAGTCTTTAATTCTTCTCGCGGCGACCAGTCCCATATCCAGCAAGAAGAAGGTCAGAACCCCGTAAAACAGCCCTTGCGTAAAGGGTTCCAGGACTTGCCAACCATGCTCTCCAGTCAAAACGCCAATCAGCAGGCTGCCCACGAGCAGAAAGACAGAACTGTTAAGAAACGCCTCTTGCAACACTTCAGACCAGGAGAATTCGCGCTTCTCGTCTACAGCAAAGAGGTTGACCAGAATAAGACCGACGATGATGGCTGGAGACTCCATCAGCGCCAGCGCTGCAACCATGTAGCCATCAAACGCAATGCCCAGTTCAGTTAAGAATGCACTCGCCGTAATGAAGGTGACGGCACTGATCGAGCCGTAAGTGGCTGCGATCGCCGCTGCATCGTAGGTGTCAAGCCTCAGCTTCAGAATAAAAAAGGTGTACAGCGGCACTAGACAAGCCATTAACATGGCTGCGAGGAGTGTCAGCATGACTTCTTGAGTCACGCCACTCTTGATCAACTCCACGCCTCCCTTGAAGCCGATCGCAAAGAGGAGATATAGCGAGAAGAGCTTTGGCACTGGCGCAGGAATTTCCAGGTCGGATTTGACCAGAACAGCCGTCATCCCCAGAAAGAAAAAGAGAATGGGTGGATTCAGGATATTGGAGACGATTAAGCTAGCATCCATAGCCATTCCTCCTGACGCTGCTGTAATCGAGAGTTCAAAAAACGTTGCATTGTAAAAAAAAGACATGGGGTTGAATCATGATTATCGTGTCCTGTTACTTCATGTCAATGCGATGGCGACGTGTTTCGGGCAGCACCAGGCTCATATACCCGTTGTTAAGTCTGCTTGTAGAAAGAAGCAGAGGCACGATCGCGCATATAGCTTACGATGTACAGCTTCAATGACTTTGGACTTAGTTCTGCCTTAGATCTAGTTCACCAATGTTAAAGCTGCTTCATTGAGCTATTGAGCTATTGAGCTATTGAGCTTTAACTTGTTCATAAATATTTACTAAAGTTAATCAAAACTAATGGTTACCAAAGCCAACGTTTGCTACAAGAATTCATCATGCCGCCGCTCATGACTCTCATGATGAGCAGCGGATATTTGAGGCAACGTTAAATTTACTTGGAGTCGAGATTAAGCTTTCTCCTGGAATATCAAAACCATTACAGCAAAGTTTGGAGTTGCTGGAGGTCTGCTAAAGCAGCCACTAGCGCCGTTTGCCGCGTCTCGGGGGAGAGTTCAGGGTGCTGCACAAGATACGTCATTTGGTTCTGCAACCCTTGTAACCCTACTTTGAGATTGGGTGCTTCGTCCTTATCCACCATCCTGAGCACAGGAGGCATGTGAGTATCGTGATCAATAGCCGTTGCTAACACCTGCTCAATGTTGAGACCTAATTGCTGAAGCGTGCGCTGGAGAGTTTCAATCACGCCATGCATTTCGATCGGATCAAACACCCGTAAGATGCTGGTTTGCGTGACGATCCCTAAGTTTCGTCCCCAGTTCCAGGATACAACTAGCCGCCGCACCCGGCGTTCTTCCATGATTTGATGAGCCGTCCAAAGAGAGTCTTCGGGACTCAACACAAAAAGCGGCGTACTCATCACAGCCTGCGCAAGCGTTGTGCAAACATCCAAGCCCAATGCCTGAAAATGAACGATATCTCGTTCAGTGACAACGCCAACAGGCTCCTGAGTGCCATCTTCTGCACTCGATGGTTCGACAATAACCACACAACTAATTTGATGCATTGCCATTAAGGCAGTTAATTGCACAACGGATGTATCGGGTTGTGCCACCACAACCTTTTTAGTCATGACTTCGGCAACGCGTCGGATTTTGAGTAGATTGGTGGGTCGCAGAATGTGGCGAATGCTTTCGATCGACACCACACCAACTAAATGCTGCTGGTCATTGACGATCGCCAGATGGCGAATCCGGTGCCGACGAAACAGAAATAAGGCCGCAAAAATATTGTGTAATGCCTGTTCAGACATGGTGAGCACGGGATGATGCATGACCGTGCCAATATTTGTGGTGTGGAGGTCAATACCAAAGGCGGTCAACTGTACCAAGTCGCGCTCGGTGAAAATGCCTTCTAACGTGTCGCCCTGCATGACTAAAACACAACTGGCGCGCGCACCGTGAAGTGGATCTGTGTGGTAAGTTTGCGCTGTTTCATGCATCAAACTCACCACATCCGCTAAGCAAGCATCGGAGGAAACGATCAGCGGGTGACGATCGATCGGCTCAGCCAATGGAGGAGTGCCTACTGAATGATCGAGACCGACGGTCATAGAAGTTGCTTTAACTCAATAAACAGTGAGGCAAAGATGGACGTTTGGAGCGTGAGCTTCACCACCCAGCAACGACGTTCAAACCTTGACTAAACGTCTGGAGGGGTGGTGAGTGCATTGCTCTGAGGACGCGGCTCTAACCCTGACACTCTTGGTGTGCGTCCATAAAGGCGATCGAGCACGCGTTTGATCGAAATACGTTGCCATTGCTGACCCCGCTTTGTCGTGTAGCCGTGATAGTTTAGCCAGTCTGCCACTTGCTGAAGCGATTTGCCCGATTTGTGATGACGGCGGATTAAATCAATAATCTGCTGCTCGGTGGGGTCTTCAATCAGTTCACCTGCCAGCGATCGTTGCCCAAAGGCAGGCGAACCATAGCCTACATAGCCTCCTTGTGCCGCTTTCTCCTTACGTCCTTGTTCCAGTCGTTCCCACACCTCACGATCTTGAACATGCTCAGCGCTCATGGTTTGTCTTGTTCCTAACCTAGCTTTAAGCATAGCCCGGTAATGCAATGGTGAAGCGTTTGCTAGCTATGGCAAGGAGGCGTATTTTTGTTGCCTAGAAAAGCTTCAAGTGACCTCAAACTAGCACTCTCAATCTCCATCGCAGGAATGGGGTTGTGTAGCGGTTTCACTACACGTCACTTCACCCTTTATCGCACAGGCAGATTAAGCAACACTTTAGCCCGATCGATTGCCTGCGGTGTTCCTTCCAGAACGAGCAAAACACTGCCGCTAGAAATCTGCTGGCTGTAGGCTTTAGCTTGTTTGGCGGTGAGTCCTAAGCCAACAAATGCCCCTGCTAGCCCACCGGCGGCTGTGCAAACCCCGCCACTCAGTAAGACAAAGGCGATCGCAGTCGAGAGTGTCAGCGCACCAACCCCCGGTAGGGCAATGAGACCAACGCCTAACAGCAGCCCGGTTGCACTACCCGCAAGATTGCCAAGCAAAAGTCCTTTCTTAAGTCCCGTGGCGGTACCTGTCAACGTGCCATACGCATCGGCAGGTTGTTTGGGCACCTCGCTTGAGCCATGACCGAGTAAGAAAAGTTGCGCGATCGGCAAGCCTGAGAGTACGAGGTGGTCGAGCGCTTGTCCGGCAGCTTCGCGGCTAGAAAACTTTTTGATGACCTGAAGTTGCTGAGTGAGGATGGTGTGCAACATTGATAAATGCTAAAAACCTAAGTTTTTCTGTATCTTTCAATACTATTTTATCTGTTTGTTAGCAAAAAAAGAGCAGAAGCTAAAGAATGTCAGCAAAAGTTGACAAAAAAAGCGATCGCGGCAAGGAGTAACTTACCCGCGATCGCAGCAAAACAAAAGTTTTTAACGGTTGCAGAACGGTCTGTCACCTAGAGCAGAGGGCGGCTCTCGGTTAAGTATCCATCAGCTAGCCTTCGTGGAATGTGAACTGGTGCGCTTAGGGAAAGCTCTCGCTGAGGGTGGCGGGTTCTTCGATCGTCAGGGCGGCTTCGTTTTCTTCGCCCGTCCGAATGCGCACCGCTCTACTCACCGGAAGCACAAACAATTTACCATCGCCAACGGTATCTGTTTTTGCCGTTTTAACAATAGTATCGACAACAGCATCGGTAAGGTCATCATTGACAACAAGTTCAATTCTGACCTTAGGCACAAAGTCAACCGTGAAGGGCTTGCCTTCCATATTAAGTAGCCCAAGAAACGCCAGCGGGCGACCTTTTTGCCGCCCAAAGCCTTTGGCACCTGTAACGGTCATGCCCTGAATACCGAGTTGGACTAAAGCTTCCTTGACGGCATCCAATTTATTGGGCTGGATAATGGCAAGAATTAAGTTCATGATGGCTGACTGCTATGGATAAAGCTTTAAGGTGAATGCAAGCATGTAGTGAATGCTAAGTAGGGAGGCACAATTATTTGTAGGATGGATTAACGATAGCGTAACCCATGCAGGCGTTGGGTTTCATGCTTCAACCCAACCTACGTCCATCTTATATTTAATTCCACCCACCTACTTGTTGAGCATTAGAAACGAATCGAATGGAGCCACTAAGCTTTAGAAGCACCCACACGATCGCGCAGTGGATGATCCACATTAACTGGCAGAAAGAGAGGCTTGCCCTTCAACAAGCTATCGCCAACCAGGTAAACGAAGCCAGCAACAAAAAAGGCGATTGAAATGCCGATCGCCGTTATGGCATTAGTTTTAGCGCTTCCCGCTCCTGTAAGTCCGTAGTAAAAGATGCCACACACCATAAACAGGTTAGCCGCTAAACCTAGTAAGGGAATGACAACCGTTTTGAAAGGATTGTGCTCTTCATCTAACAAATGCTTTAGCGTTGCGATTAACGTCACACCACAGGTAATGCCATAAAGCATGAACGTACCAATGTTGGAAACAAGCGTGACGATGGTGACATTATCCACACTCTGCACGGCATATGACCCAATCAAAGCCGACAGCCCCGTTAAAAAGTAAATGCCAACATGAGGCGTATTGTAGCGACCATGTAAGAAACCAAACACCGCTGGCAGTTCGCGATCGCTGCCCATGGCATAACTGATCCGTACGCCAGTGGAGAGTGACGAAAGCGCTGTGCCAATGAGCGCCATCACCACAGTACTGGCAATCAGAAGTTGCAACAAAAAGCCGTTGCCAAACAAAAGCGCATCCCCTAAAAGCTTGGCAATATCCCCAATCGGTGCACCTGATGATAGTGCCGCAGCAAAGCCAGTCACCGTCTTACCATCCACCGTAGCGGTATATTGATCGCCAATAAAAAAGTTGGCAGCAAAGTACTCAAAAAAGTAACAAAGACACGCTTGAATGAACAACGATAAAACAACACCCCTAGGAATATCACGCTTAGGATTGATTGCCTCGCCTGCCATTGCTGTGGCAGATTCAAAGCCAACCAGGAGCAGAATGGCGATCGTGGCTTGATAAATTAACCCCAGCAAATCGTGAGGCACCACAACGCTCAGCGCATTGGCATGTTCATAATTGACAGTGGGATGTCCTAGTCGATACACAATCATCAACAGCCCTAGAAACACTAGAGACGTGATTTGCACAATGTTAATGATGATATTAACGAACGTTGAACCACTCACACCCATCATGGCAATGCTGCCTACCAGCCCAGCAAAGATGAAACAAATGACGGCTTTACTGAACCAATCGGAGGCGAAATTAGGATTAAACAATTGCCCAATGTAAACGACGAGCGTTCCCATAAAGCTAATCATAATGCCGGGATAGACCCAGTAATAGAGGTGTGCCGCCCAGCCTGTAACAAACTTTGCCAAACGGGCTAAGCGAAAATGTTTATGGTCTTCTTTCGTGAGGATGGCTGCCTCAGCGTAGTAATAGGAACTACCCGCGCCCGCCTCAGGATAGGCTTTGGAAAGTGTGGCATAGCAACTGGCAGTTAGCAGCGCAATACACGTTGCAAGGGCGATCGCTGCCCACATATTTTTAGCAGAATCAGGAGGAGCTTGCAGTTGGTAAGTTGTCCACAAAAAAGCGCCTGGTGCAATGAGCGCCATGGCATTAATCGTAATTCCTACCAATCCAAGCGTTGGTTTTAGTTCACCACTTGATTGAGTCATGGTCAGTTGTTACATCTCTCACGTTGCGACCATTATTCTCAACGGCAAAAATTTGTTGGTCTGTATCTCATAATACAAAGAGGCGTTTATTGACCTGCTTGACTCGGCTAAAACAAACACCCTTCAGGGCTTTAATCTAAATGTCAATTTTCCTTTAGAGATATATTCCCTTATCTTTCCTCAAATGTTTTAACGATTTCCGGGTTTTTAGCCTGAACTGTAGTTCTTGATACAAATAACTTGATGCCCTCTTCTTACTATGGGGCGACACGCACAACCTTCAGCGCGATTTTGACTCGGTTAAAAAAGGATTTTGTTGACCCTATCTGTTACATCTGTCGAGGGCGTTTTTAAGTCAGCAATGTCAGCCTGATTGCGTTGATTGTCCGCTGCTTGATGCCGACTGGTTGCTGTGACCATGCGCCACCATTGAGCCGTACTACAGTGTGGATTTTCTTAAAACTTACACCTATCCCATCTTGATTGGTTGCGTTGTTACCTGTCCCGTTATCATTCCAGTCACCGGAGAATCGCTATGGAACCCGACCGTGTGCACGGGGAGAATTCTACGATCGCAGTTGCAGAAATCCCCAATCCAGAGGGGACTAATTCAATCGTGAAGGAGAAGAAGAAAAAAGGCAAAAAGCATGGAAAAATTAAGCTCAGCGCCGCTCCATTGCCCATGACGTATCTACCTGCATCTGAGCAGGAAGGTAAGTCTAAGTTTTCCAGCAAAGCGTATGAAAAAGAACTGAATCGCTTGCAGGTAGAGCTGGTAAAGTTGCAGTACTGGGCAAAGCACACGGGCACTCGGATTGTCATTTTGTTTGAAGGGCGCGATGCGGCAGGCAAGGGTGGCACTATTAAGCGCATTACAGAACCGCTTAACCCACGCGGCTGTCGGGTGGTGGCATTGGGAACACCCAGCGATCGCGAAAAAACCGAATGGTATTTTCAGCGATATGTGTCCCATCTACCAGCCGCTGGTGAAATTGTCTGCTTCGATCGCAGTTGGTATAACCGCGCTGGTGTGGAGCATGTGATGGGGTTTTGCACCGAGGCTCAATATCAGGAATTCATGCAAACCTGTCCTGAATTTGAACGCATGTTGGTTCGATCGGGCATTATCTTGCTGAAATATTGGTTCTCGGTTAGTGATGACGAGCAAGAGCGACGCTTTCAATCGCGCACGATTGATCCAGCGCGGCGATGGAAACTAAGCCCGATGGATTTGGAATCGCGCGATCGCTGGGTGGAATATTCTCAGGCGAAGGACAACATGTTTGCCCACACCAACATCCCCGAAGCGCCCTGGTTTACCGTGGAAGCCGATGACAAAAAGCGTGCTCGTCTTAACTGCATCAACCACTTTTTAAGCAAAGTTCCCTATGTGGATATGACCCCAGAACCACTTGAACTCCCGCCACGTCAACCAGCTCAGAACTACGTGCGTCCGCCGCGCAACGAACAGTTCTTTGTTCCACAGGTTTATTGATGGTGCGCGATCGCAAGACCATTCCCATCCATCCATCTGCTCCCGCTTTCATCTCCTAATTCATCTTTAAAGGAACAGCAACCATGAGTGGTAATGAACTTCGCTTCCAGGCAATTTGTCAAGTTACCGATCGTGAAAAACTTCCCCCCAAAACACCCAGCCGCTTGGAGGAACTCTGGGCGGTTGATGTCTTCACCCTGAGCAAAATGCAGGCTTGTCTGCCCAAAGAAGTATATAAGTCGATTAAGAGCACCGTCCAGACTGGTGGCAAGTTGGATGTGGCGGTCGCAGGCACCGTTGCCGCCGCGATGAAAGATTGGGCAATTTCTAAGGGCGCACTCTATTACGCTCACGTCTTTTATCCGATGACCAACATCACGGCTGAGAAGCATGATGGCTTCATTTCTGTGCAAAGTGATGGCTCGGCGATCACCGAGTTTACTGGCAAAGTGCTGGTGCAGGGCGAGCCAGATGGTTCCTCTTTCCCCAACGGCGGCATTCGCTCGACGTTTGAAGCACGGGGCTACACCGCATGGGATGTCACCAGCCCTGCCTACATCATGGAAACGGACAACGGCGCGACCTTGTGCATTCCCACCGTATTCATCTCCTGGACAGGGGAAGCGCTAGACAAGAAAACACCCTTGCTGCGATCGAATGCAGCCATGAGCAAAGCTGCCGTCCGACTGCTCAAGCTGTTGGGCTATGCCGATGTGGCACCTGTGAACTCTAGCTGTGGCGCGGAACAAGAATACTTCCTGGTGGATGCTCATTTTGCCCACAGCCGTCCCGACATTTTGCTGACGGGCAGAACGTTGTTTGGACGACCGGCTGCCAAGGGTCAACAGTTTGATGACCACTACTTTGGTGCCATCCCAGAGCGTGTCCAGGTCTTCATGCAGGATGTGGAAGAGCGCATGTATCGCCTTGGCATTCCGGCAAAAACCCGCCACAACGAAGTGGCTCCTGGTCAATTTGAGCTTGCCCCCTTCTTTGAAGCGGCAAATGTGGCAAGTGACCACCAGCAAATGACCATGACCATTCTCAAGAACACGGCTAAAAAGCATGGTTTCATCTGCCTGCTGCATGAAAAGCCGTTTGCAGGCATCAATGGCTCTGGGAAGCACGTCAACTGGTCAGTGGGCAATGCCACGCAAGGCAACCTGCTCGATCCCGGCGATACACCCCATGACAATCTACAATTTCTGCTGTTTTGCGGCGCGGTGATTCGCGGCGTGCATATGTATGGACCATTGCTGCGTGCGGTGGTTGCCTCTGCTAGCAACGACCATCGACTGGGTGCCAATGAAGCGCCGCCTGCCATCATCTCAGTCTACCTGGGCACCCAGCTAGAAGATGTGTTTGAGCAAATCAAGCAGGGAGATGTGAAAAGCTCTGCCCATGCAGGCGTGATGAGTTTGGGCGTGCTGACCTTGCCAGAGTTTCCCAAAGATCCGGGCGATCGCAACCGCACCTCACCGTTTGCCTTCACAGGCAACCGCTTTGAGTTTCGGGCAGTTGGCTCGAATCAATCGGTTTCTGGTCCATTGGTCGCCATGAACACAATCTTGACCGATTCGCTCACCTGGGTAGCAGACGAGCTAGAAGCTGAGTTGGCAAAAGGGCTTAGTTTGGAGGATGCTGCCTTCGCCGTGCTTAAAGAAGTCATGACGGATCACAGCGATGTGGTCTTTGGTGGCAATGGCTACTCCGAAGCTTGGCACAAGATGGCAGTTGAAGAGCGTGGGTTGTTGAATTTGCCCACGACGGCTGACGCGCTACCGATCTTGAAAGAAAAGTACATTGAAGCCCTGTTTGAAAAGACAGGTGTGCTGTCTGCTGCTGAACTGGAAAGCCGCTTTGATGTGTATGCAGAGCAGTATGTTCAGGTCATCGAGATGGAAGCCAAGCTTGTGACCAATCTGGCAAAAACGGTGATTTATCCAGCAGCATTCCGCTACTTGTCGGAGCTTGCGACCAGCATTACCAACCTGAAGCAAATCGGCATTACACTTGAGCAGGAAAGTGCCGAAAAAGTTGCTGGCTTGACGAAGCTGATGATTGATACAGTCAGCAAGTTAGAGAGCGCGATCGCCAACCATGATTTCGCCACGATCGAAGACCACATGCAATATTGCGCTAAAACACTCCGTCCATTGATGGATCAAGTGCGCGAGTATGCTGATGCGATCGAAGGCGATGTGGCGGATGACCTGTGGCCCCTGCCCAAGTACCAGGAGATGCTGTTTATCAAATAGTGCATCTTTGGATTAATTTGACGATGCAGTTGAATGGCAAAGGGCGATCGCTCCGAAAAGCGATCGCCCTTGTTACTGTTTGGGGAAATTGACTTAAGTTTCATACATTCCCTCTACAATGGCGATCGCCGCTTATTGCTGTGGTTAAGGCTGCATAGCGGTCGCAATGAGCGCAATGTTCTTCTTAATCCAATCATTCACGATGGTCTCTACGTCAACGCCTTTGGCTGCTGCCAGATGACATAGAAAGGTGGCGCTCTCTGGATCGAGATAGATCGGTAAAGCTAATTCTGCCTGCGGATGGTAGAACTTACCGCGCTCTCCAGCCGAAAAGTCATACTCATCGTTCATAAAGATTATTAGCGTTCTAGCCGTAGTGAGCCACTGCCACAGGTCGCGAAGTGGCAAGTTGCTTGCGATTTTGTTTGATCTGCTCAATCTCGTGGAGAGTTTCTGCGGTCAGATAGCTTTCGCCACAGTGAGGACAGCTAATCACAGGGATGTTCTCAATGACCAGTAAGTCCTGTCCTTTGCCGTAGGTGCGTGTGACGCGACGAATCCGGGCACCTATTTGCCCACAGCTATCGCAAACGAAGGGATTGTCTTGATTCAGCATAGGTAAATAGTGATAATGACAACCTTGCCCGTTAACCCTAGTTTAGCGATCACTTCAGCATCGCTCTTGTCAAGGGTTTGACCGCTGATGCGATATTTCCATTCATTCGTGTTCTGGTCTTTTTGCCGTTCTAGAATGTCACCTGTCAAGATAACGACTTCAACGTCATAAATAGAGAGGTTATCGTCCGTCATCTCCTCTTCGGCGTGGAGGGTCATCACGTACTGACGCTGACGAATCTTATCCTATATCCGTCGCAAGATTTGGTTAAACAACCACAAACACCCTGTCTTAACGCTCTAAGGATTATAAAGGATCGCCCTTCTACCAACATCATCCCCACACATCGCCCCTTCAATCATGCGTTGGCTTGAAGAGCGATCGCACAAACCGCACCAGGCGATCGACCCAACCATTCTAGTCTTTGGCATAGTCCGGGTTGAGCGCAACGGCTTTGTTGTAGCTTTCAGTCGCCTCCTCCTCACGCCCCAGATGCTTTAACACGAGACTCCGGTTGTACCAGGATTGGTGAAAGTCTGGGTTAATTGCCAACGCTCGGTCGTAGCTGGCGATCGCGTCTTCATCGCGCCCTAAGTTCTTCAGCGCAACGCCCCGGTTGTCCCAGGCTTGGTGGTAGTCCGGTTTGATCGCCACGGCACGGTCATAGCTGGCGATCGCGTCCTCATAGCGCCCTAAGTCGTCCAGTGCCATGCCCCGGTTGTTCCA
>Ga0163148_10001994_pt1 | contig 25471 bp, 21 predicted proteins | sample OliLakLV19MP7P2_FD_148606 | JGI IMG/M metagenome (GOLD analysis project Ga0163148, IMG submission 148606) | Freshwater microbial mat bacterial communities from Lake Vanda, McMurdo Dry Valleys, Antarctica- Oligotrophic Lake LV.19.MP7.P2 | ecosystem: Environmental > Aquatic > Freshwater > Lake >... | reverse complement strand
GGCAAGCTCCTGACCGTGAACCCGCCGCAGTCGGTCATCGCGCTGGTCGTCGAGACGACGCCGTCGATCCGCGGCGTGCAGAACGGTCTGAAGGATGCGGTGCTCGACAACGGCATGACGGTCAAGGTGGGGATGGTCATCAACACGGGTGACAAGGTGCGCATCGATACGGAGACGTTGGAATACAAAGAACGCGTGTCCTGACACGCGTTCCACCAGTATCGGCGCGGGCATAGGAGCTTGCCGTGGGCCTCGCGCCCCTCCCTCCGGTTCTCTCCACCGCCAAGCACCCGCGCCTGCATCTCTGGTCCTCTCCACCGCCAAGCAGCCCGCGTCCGCATCTCTGGTTCTCTCCAACGCCGCGCAGCTCGCCTCCGCAACTCTGGTTCTCTTCAACGCCAAGCAGCCCGCGTCCGCATCTCTGGTTCTCCACGATCCCACGCGGCCCGCGCCCGGTTCTCACGTTTCTCTCCACACCGTGCGGCTCGCGGCCAGGTTCTCTCCTTCCCCTCAATACAGCCGCAACCCACACGACGGACACGACCGCGGCCCCTTCGCGAACTCCGTCCAGCACGCCGGACACGTCAACCTGTCCGCATCGAGATCGACGACCGTCTCCGCTGACTTCCTCGCGAGCGGGTCCAGCTCCGACAACCAGTTCTCCTCGATGTGCCCGAGCGCCGCGCGCACATCCTGGCCCGCGACCGCGAGCCACAGCTTCGTACCTCAGGAGCTGCACTTCTCCTTGGGCGGCGAGACGATCTCACCTTCGATGCCCTGCTCGGAGAGCGACCCCTTCAAACGGCGCAAGTGATCGAGCCCGCCCTCGGCCACGACGTGGAGGTTTCCGTGTTGGTCCATGATCCTTCGAGCCTACCCCGTCGTGCTCGAACTTGATCGATCGTGCAGGCAAGACGTACGCTTTTCGCACCCATGTCCTCGAAACCCGGATCTTCCGTCGTCACCGAAGGCCTCCGCATCGAAGCGGACGCGCAATTCTTGCCGGACAAGTCCGAGCCCGATCAGCGCCACTTCCTCTACGTCTACCGCATCCGCATGGCGAACGAGGGGGTGCGCCGCGCGAAGCTCACGTCGCGCTACTGGAAGATCCTCGACGCGAACAACGAGCTGCGCGAAGTGCGCGGCCCGGGCGTCGTCGGCCGGTATCCGGACCTCGCTCCCGGCGAACGCTTCGAGTACTTCAGCTCGTGCCCGCTCTCGACGCCGTGGGGGACGATGGAAGGTGCCTTCCACTTCGAGCGCGAAGATGGAACGCCGTTCGAAGCGCGGGTGGCGCGGTTCTTCCTCGTGCCGAATGCGCCGGCGGTGCTCGAAGAGGCGGCTGCGCGGGAGGCGTGACGTCCGCGTCATGAGGCGTGACGTCCACGTGCTGAGGCGTGACGTCCACGTCATCCCGACGTCCGCTCCATCGCGACGCGCGAGGCGGAACATGCGACTTCGATAGAGACCGTGCCGTCAAGCGCCCCAGGTGACGGCGACGCCGTTCGACAAGTTGAAGGTCGAAGTCGTGCAGTAAGTCGCCGCGTTGCGGTACCAGACTTGGTAAGCGCGCGTACCCGGCGCCAAGACCTGACCGCGGACCGCGATGGATGGATCGCCGGCCGCCGGGTACTGCGAAGCGCCCGACGCGTTCGTCTTCGTCCCGAGGCGAACGATCGTTCCGCCCGCGCAGCGGAACCCGTCGCCGAAAAGGCTGAACGACTGCGTCGTGCCCTGGAAGTAGAGCGCAGACGAGTTGGGCATCCCGCTGCCCGCGAGCAGGGCGGTGTCGTTCGACGAGCTCGCGCTACCGGATCCTCCGAGCAACGCTCCCGCCGAGTTCACGCTGTTCGCGTAGCCGCGTCCCGGTCCGCCGCTGTTCCCGCACGGGCAGGCCGCGTGACCCGTGCCGTCGCCGAAGAGAAGCCCGAGCAGGCACACACAGCGCACAGTTGGATCGTGTTGTTCCCGATGCAGCCGCCCTGTTGGCAGAACGTGATGCAGCCCGGATCGGCGAGCCCGACGACGCGGACGTAATCGCCGACCTGGAAAGTACCGTAGTCGCCGAGCAGCCATGTGCCACCGCTGTCCGCTTGGAAGAGCTTCGGACAGGTCACGCCCGGGACCAGCGTGCCGCAGCCGTCGAACGGAGTCTGCGCGTTCGCTGCGCGCGCCGTGGCGAATCCTCCGACGAGGAAAAGAGCGAGGCCGATGTTCGCGCGCCAACCCGTGAACGGGACGATCGAGTGACGAACCATGATGGAAATCCTCCGTGCCAGGCGGAATCAGGTTAGCACTCGTGCCGATTCTTCGACCGACGAGGTCTCGCCCGCCCTCGTCACGCCTCGACGCGCGCGAAGTCGAGTAATGCACCACCGCGCTCGTACGCGATGCCCGCATCACCGGCAGTGATCTTCCCCGCGACCGAAGCACTCGTCGACAACTCTCGCCGCTGTCCATCCCGGTCCTCGAGCGTCGCGAAGTTCTCCGTGGACGACGGTCCATCCCCGCCATTGCGCACATGGACGCGCTCGTCGACGACGATCGCGGGCACCGCGCGGCCACGATCGTTCGCGAACCGCGCGGACTTCGTCAGCATCTGCACGAAGCCCGCGAAGGCGATCGCGACGAAGATGATCGGGATGATGCCGAAAGCTCCGCCTGCCGGGACCATGGCGGTCGCCATGAGGATGCCGAACACGACCATCCCGCCCAGGACGAGGAGCATGAAGAGCGACCCCGCGATGTGCCCACCGCCCCCGATCGGCCGTGCGAGCAACTGCGGCAGTCCCGGATCTCCCTCGAGGCGCGCGAACCGTCGCTCACGGGCTTCCACGCGCGGTGGGCGCGCGATGTCGAGCTCTCCATCGCAGTAGTCGCAGCTCTACTGCGTGCCCGGGCGCAGCACGCGTGCACCGCAATTCGGGCAGGTTTTCTGGGGCGGGCGCACGCGACACTCAGCCTGCCGTCGCGTGCTCGTCGCGCAAGTCGCGTGCATGGCCCGAGGGCCGAGGGTCTCGTACCGTGACGCGCATGCGCATCGCCCTCTCGCTCGTCTTCCTCGCCGCGTGTTCGGCCCCGAGTACGCCGCGCGCGGCAGAACCGGACGGACCGACGCTCGACGCACGCTTCACCGGCGCGACGTTGCGCTTCGACTACGACCACGTCGGCACCGCAGCGGCCGAACACATCGCTCCGCACGGGTACCGCATCGAAGGTCCGTGGGCCGGCAGTACGACGATCCTCGAGGATCCGAGCGGCCTCGGTCTCTACCGCTTCGTGGTGCGCGATGCGTCCAGCAGCGCGATCCTGTGGTCGCGTGGTTTCTGCAGCATCTTCGGCGAGTGGGCCACCACGGGTCCGGCGAAGACAGCGTGGCGTTCGTTCCAGGAATCGCAGCGCTTTCCGGAGCCGGTTGCACCCGTCGTGCTCGCGCTCGAGAAGCGCGACGAGCGCGGCGCGTTCCGCGAGTTCTGGCGCGGCGATCTCGATCCGAAGTCGCGCTTCGTCGATCGCACGCCGCTCATGCCCGGGATCACGCCCATCGAGTTCGAAGTGAACGGGCCGCCGACGACGCAGGTCGACCTGCTCCTCCTCGCCGAGGGATACACGCTGTTCGGTCAGGAGAAATTCGAGGCTGACGCGCGCCGGATGATCGAGGCGCTGTTCGCGACCGAGCCATGGAAGTCACGTCGTGGCGATGTCTCCGTGCGCGGCCTGTTCGGTTCCGCGGGCTCGTTCACGAACGGCATCAGCAACCCGCGCAAAGCCGTGTGGCAGCGCTCGGCGTTCGGCACGTCGTTCAATGCGTTCGACAGCGATCGTTACGTGCTCACGTACGAGGACCGCCGGCTCCGCGAAATCGCCGCGCAGGCACCGTACGACGCGCTCGCGATCCTGATCGACGACCGCAAGTACGGCGGTGGGGGCATCTACAACCTGTGGACGACGGCGACCGTCGACACCGAGCCGGCCGAGTACGTGTTCGTGCACGAGCTCGGTCACTCGTTCGCCGGTCTCGCCGACGAGTACTACACGTCGCAAGTCGCGTACGAGTCGTTGCAGCAGCCGGGCACCGAACCTTGGGAGCCGAATACGACGGCGCTGCTCGATCCGCAGCAGTTGAAGTGGCGCGATCTCGTCGATGCAGCGACGCCGCTGCCCACGCCGTGGCGACAGACCGAGTACGACGCGGCGGATCTCGCCTACCAAGCTCGGCGCCAGGAGTTGATCGCACGCGGCGCGTCCGAGGAGGAGAACGAGGCGCTCATGCGTTCCGTGCGCGAGACCTCGGGTCCTTTCCTCGCGAGCGAACGCTTTAGCAGCAGCGTCGGCGCGTTCGAAGGTTCGATGTACGCGGCGAAGGGCCTCTACCGTCCCGCCGCGGATTGCATCATGTTCACGCGCAATCCCGTGCCGTTCTGCGCCGTGTGCCGGAGAGCGATCGATCGCGCCATCGATCTTTACACGCGCTGACGAACGCGCGTGCCGTGCGTTCGGCCCGCGGCTATCCTGCGCGCCCCCCCGAAGAGGATTCACCATGACGACGACCAAGACGAACGCTCCCGATCGCTACTCGAAGGCTCTCGACACCGCGGATCCGCTGCAGGTCCTGCGCAAGATGCCGAAGCGCCTGCGGAAGCTCCTGCGCGATGCGAAGGAGCGCGAACTCTCCTGGAAGCCGGAACCCGGCGTGTGGTCCGTTCACGAGATCGTGGGTCACCTCGCCGACAACGAGTTCGTGTTCGGATCCCGCGTGCGTTTCGTCGCGTCCGAGGAGCGGCCACTGCTGCCGGCGTACGACGAGAAGCGCTTCATCGCTGGGCTGGGCATCGATCGTGCGCTGCTCGAGGACTTGTTCGACGCCTGGGTCGCCGCGCGAGCAGCGAACGTGCATCTCCTGGATCGTCTCCCCGAGGCGGCGTGGTCGCGGGTCGGCCTCCACGCGGAGCGCGGCGAGCTCACGCTGATGCAGCTCGTGGTCGGCGCCGCCGGTCACGATCGCGTGCACGAGGAGCAGGTCGAGCGGACGATCGCACGCGCGCGCGCTGCGCGCCGCGAAGCCAAGGAACTCGAACGCGCCGAGTCGAAGGCCAAGAAATCCGCCAAGTCGGCGAAGAAGAACGACGCGGGCGCGACGGACCAGAAGGGCCGTGCCGCGAAGAAGAAGGGCGCTGCGCCGAAGGACGCGGGCAAACTGGCGAAGAGCGCGGCGGGCTGACGGTACCGCGGTACCGCCGGACAGACCGCGGTACCGCCGCGCGGTACGGAGCCAGGCACAACTCCGCCGTTCTCGAGACCCCGCGCGCTTGCGCGCGGGGTCTCGAGAACGGCGGAGTTGTGCCTGGCTCCGTACCTCCTGGCTCCGTACCTCCAGACCGAGCAGGGACCGGAGATGCGAACTAAGGCAAGAACCCCTTCACGTTCTTCAACTTGCGCGGCAAGTACTCCTCGATCACGAAGTTGAGCCCCCACTTCGCGAGAGCTTGCTGTTCCGCGCGCACGCCCATCGACAGCATCGTCTCGATCGCCTTGATCCACGGCTTGTGGGCCATGAAGAACGGGTCGTTCTTGAGCGCGTCCTTAGCGCGCTTGATGTCGACCTCCTGCAGCGGGTGCGTCGCGTCGTGGAGCTTGAAATCGTGGATGTCCTGCGGCGTGACACCCAAGTACTGCGCTTGCGGCACGCAGAAGAAGCGGTTGATGTGCGCCGCGTTGCCCGAGCCGACCTTCAACGTCCGGTAGATGTTCGCGATGCCGTACGGATCGCAGTCGACGAAGGCGTAGACCGGGATCTTCTTCTCGTCCGCGAGCCGTCGCACGAAACGCCGTGTCGCGCGCGTCGGCACGCCGGCCGTCTCGACGAGGATGCAGTTGGCCGTCTTCCAGTACTTGTGATTGTTCAGGCGCTGGAACATCCCGCCCGTCTCGATCGCGAGGATGAACGCGGCTCCGGTCTCGAACTTCAAGTGCTCGACGGAGTGGGGGATCGAGTACGAGCCCGAGCCGAAGTTCGTGCAGTCGATGCGGATCGCCGCGCCGGTCTCGGAGTCGCGGTCGATCACGACGAGCTCGCCCGCGACGGAGCCGCCGTGCTCCTCGGGGTAGAAGCGCAGTTGCTCGCGCGACAGCCCGTCGAGCGAAGCGAGCGCCTCGATGTCGTCGAGCACCGTATCCGACTCCGGTTGGTCGTCGAACTTGCACTCACCCCAGTTCTTGGAGACGTAGTACGCCTCCCGCTTCGTCGCGAAGTCGTCGTTCTCGACCATGTCCTTCGCGATCGCCATGAGGCGCAGCGTCTGCGCGAAGGTCTTCACCGTGTTCACGCTGAGGTGACGTGCTTTTCGGCCGCGCCCCAGCTCGAAGTAGCCCACTTTCGTGTCGTAGCGGACGTTCGACAGCGCGCGCGTCGGGAATTTCAGCTCGGGGAGGATCCGCGCGTCGATGCTCGTGCGCACCTTCAGCGCTGTGGATTCGATGAGCTTCAGCGTCTTAGCGTCGAGTGCGTCGAGCTTGCGTGGGGCGCGGCGAACCTTCTTCGGCTCCTCGCCCTTCTTCTTCTTGTCGGCCATGCGTCTCCGTTCCGTGTCCGCTCCAGATAGAGGGCGCAGGACGGCGAGTCAACGACCCTCTCGAGCTCGCGGTCTCGACTCGATCCGCGGCTCACTGCCAGGCGAGCGTCAGTCCGTTCGAGAGATTGAACGTCGAGCTCGTGCAGAATGCTGCCGCGTTGCGGTACCAGACTTGGTAGCGGCGAACCGCGCCCGGAGGCACCGCACCGCGAACGGAAACGGCCGGGTCGCCCGCGCCCGGATAGCGACTCGCGCCGGCCACGTTCGTCTTCGTCGCGAGGCGGATCACGGATCCGCCCGCGCATCGCAATCCATCGCCGAACAGCGTGCTGACCTGCGTGGTGCCCTGGAAGTACAAGGCGGACGCGTTGGGCATGCCGGATCCGAGGAGGACGACCGTGTCCGCTCCGACGACGGCGTTCCCGAGCGCTTCGAGCTTCGCGCCCGACGCGTTCACGGAGCTCGCGCAACCTCGTCCCGCGCCACCGGAGTTCCCACACGGACACGGCGTGCCGCTCCCATCGCCGAAGCAGTACGCCGCGCCGACCGAGCCGGCGCAATCGGCGCGCAAGAGCCAAACGCCGGGAATTCCCGCTGCATCCAGCTCGACCGGCGGGAACGAGTTCGCCGCGAGATTCTGGAAGTCGAACGCGCCGCCCGCCTGCGCGACCGCGAACGCGCGACCGACGGAACCCGCGGGACAACCGTCGTCGTCGAGCGGCGCCGGCCGTCGATTCGGAGTCGTCGCGATCACGATGCCGACGAAGAACGTGCCCGCGACTTCGATGGGGGAGGCCAACACGAACGAGTCGAACACGTCGTTCGCGCTGTTCGTGATCACGCCCGGGACGAGCGCCAGGAGCACGGCGTCACTCGGATCTCCATCGTCGTCGGGGTCGTCCCACAGGCCCGCGGTGATCGATGTTCCGACCGGCGGCGCCGACGCTGCGACGCTCGGACTGCCGAAGGCCGACGAGATCGATGCGACGCGCGTCGTCTGACCCGGGGCTCCGAAGCGAGCAACCCATCCGAGCGACGCGGTCACGGTGAATCCGATCGCGTTGCCGCTCGCGCCGTCGTCGTGGCGGCAACCCGGCGGCACGCCGACGGTGCCGAACGTGAACGATCCCGGACCGCCGGGTGCTCCCGGGTACATCCCGACTTGGATCGTGTACGTCGTGCCGGCGGTCGCATCGAAGCACGCGCGCGCTTCGCCCGCGAAGATGCCGCAGCCGTCGTCGTCGCAACCGACCGCGGGCTGAGTCGGGCATCCGACCCCTGAGTACACGGCGATCTTCCCGTCTTGGCCGCCGGCCGTTCCGCAGGTCGAGACCTCGTAGCGCGCGGTCGACGGCGCGACCCACGTGAACCACAGATCGTCGCCGATGCCTCGAATCCCGGCGAACGCGCAAGTGGTCTCGTCTTGACCCGCGCAGCCGGTCGTCGCGCTCGACGTGTCGAACGGATGCGGACCGAGCCCCGCGATTGCAACCGGCGCGGCGCAGTCGTCGTTCGTCGTTCCCACGACGAGCGGCACGAACGTGAACGAGCCCGGTCCCGGTTGCGCTCCGCCGTTCGGGTAGAGCCCGACCTGGATCGTGTATGTCGAGCCGGCGACGGCTGGGAAACAGAGCTCGCTCGTCAAGAAGCAACGATCGTCGTTGCAGGCGAGCGCCGGCGCCGTGGGACATCCGCCACCCGCGTAAACGGCGATTTTCGAGTCGATTCCCGGCCCTCCACAGAAGGAGAGCACCGTGGTGCCCGTCGTCGCCGCGGTCCAGCGGAACCACAGGTCGTTGCGCACCGAGGTGCTGCCGAAGAACGAGCAGGCCGCTTCGTCCTGACCTTCGCTCCCGGTCGTGGCCAACGTGAGGTCGAACGCGTGCGGACCCGGTCCGGCGATCGTCGAGGCGCCGGCGCACGCGTCGTTCGCGGGCGAGGCGACGCTCTGGATCCCGAGCGTTCCGCTGCCTCCCGAAGCACCGCCGCCCACCGGATAGGTTCCGACCTGGATCGTGTACACGCTGCCCGCGAGGACGGCGAAGACCACTCGGCTCTGATACCCGACGGCGCCGCAGGCATCGTCGTTGCAGGCGAGCGCCGCCGATGTCGGACAACCGGCACCTGGGTACACGGCGATCTTCGTGTCCACGGACTGGTTGCAGCTCGTGATCGCGGCCGATCCCGTGAACGGCGCGGTCCAAGTGAACCACACGTCGTTCGTGATGGCCGTCGATCCCCACTCGAAACACGCGGCGTTCGCTTGTCCTTCGACGCCGGTCGAAGCCTGACCATTGTCGAAGGGGAAGGAACCCGTGCCGATCAGAGCGACGGCCGCCGAGCACGCGTCGTTCGTCGCGGGTCGCGAAACGCGCAACGATCCCGCTCCGCCGCTCGCGCCGAGCGGATAGAGCCCGAGTTGGAACGTGTACTGCGCTCCAGCGACGGCTTGGAACGCGACGCGACTCTGGAAGTTGCACGCGTCGTCGTTGCAACCGAGGCTCGCGCCCGCGGGGCAACCGGATCCGGCGCGAACAGCCAACTTCGTGTCGACCGAGCTGCCGCAGGTATCGACGAGAACCGTTCCCGTCTCCGTCGAGGTCCAGCGGAACCACACGTCCTGCACGACGGCAGTGGACCCGAAGAAGGCGCAGTTCGGGTCGGCCTGACCCTCGGCACCCGTCGTGGCGAACGTCGTGTCGAACCCGAAGCTCCCGAGACCGGCGATCGGCGTCGCGTTCGTGCACGCGTCGTTCGGTGGCGCGCTCGCGGGTGTGATCGTGAACGTCCCGCTGCCGCCCGCGTTCGTGAACGGATAGAGACCGACCTGCACGACGTACTGCTGTCCGGCCGTCGCGAGGAAGACGAGCCGGCTCTGCAGCCCGATGGCGCCGCACGCATCGTCGTTGCACGCGAGCGCCGGGGCGCTCGGGCACGCCGCTCCCGCGTACACGGCGACTTTCGTGTCGATCGGGTGGTCGCAGGCGCGCAGCTCGGCCACCCCCGTGAACCCGGCGGTCCAACGAAACCACACGTCGCGGTTCAGCGCCGTCGAGCCGAAGAACGAGCACGAGGCTTGGCTCTGCCCCTCGGGCCCGGTGGTCGCCGCCGAGTTGTCGAAGGCGAACGGTCCCGGTCCCGAGATCGCATCGGGCGTGGCGCAGGCATCGCCTCCCCCGACCATCGCGGAGCCGGCGGACGAGTTTCCGCTCGCTAGGTTCACGCCGGGGGCGGTCGCGGGCTTCGCCGGCGGAATCGAGCGATCGTGAGCACCTGGTTTCACCGCGCGCACCGAGGCGCGCGCGCGCGCTCCGGCGTCGAGTTCTCCGGGTCCCGACTGCGCCGTCGACAGCGATGCGAACAGTCCCGTGGCCAGGACGAGGAGGCCGTAGTGCATGGTTCCGTGGATCGTGCAGCGAGCCGGTTTCGACGGGAAGCCGCCCTGAGCTTCGCACGAATCCGTGACTTGGACGCGCGGAATCGTGCGCGGACGAGCGCGTCTCGAAACCGTCGCACGTGAGGGCGGCTGGTGCGTGTCGTGATCCGTGTCGTGATCCGTGTCGTGATCCGCGTCGTGATCCGCGTCGCGAGTCGCGTCGCGAGTCGTGCAAGTCGTGTCCTGCAAGTCGTGTCCTGCAAGTCGTGTCCTGCAAGTCGGGTCGTGCGAGTCGGGTCGTGCGAGTCGGGTCGTGCGTCCGTTCCGGCCGTGCACGGCAGGACCTGACCTGTGTGACGCGTCTTGACCTACGGGGCATCCAGGACGAGCTGCGACGCAACCGTTGCTCACTCGTCGCAACGAGCTCGGGCAGCGCTCGATCCGAGTTCAGACGCTCGTGGCGATCCGCACACCCGCGAGTCCTTCTGCCCGCCCTCCGCGACACACGTGCACGAACACGCAGGGCGGCCCCGCGTTCGCGGGACCGCCCTGCTCAGGATCGCGCCACTCGCGTGGCGAAACCGTGGCTTTTCAGCCGATGACGACGATCACTGCCAGACGATCACTGCCAGACGATCTGCATACCGTTCGTCAGGTTGAACGTCGAAGCCGTGCAGAACGCGGCCGCGTTGCGGTACCAGCACTGGTAGTTTCGCGTGGCGCCCGCAGGAACCAATCCGCGCACGGAGACCGACAAGTCGCCGGGCGTCGGGTATTGGCTCACGCCGCCCGCGTTCGTCTTCGTGCCGAGGCGGATGACCGTCCCGCCGACGCAGCGCAGACCGTCGCCGAACACGGTGCTCGTCTGAGCCGTGCCCTGGAAGTAGAGCGCCGTTGCAGTATTGGGCATGCCCGTGCCGACCAGGGTGACCGTGTCCGCCCCGACGACCGCCGAGCCCGTCGCGGTCAGGTTGGCACCGCTCGCGTTCACGGAGCTCGGGCAGCCGTTGCCCGCCGTGCCGACGTTCCCGCACGGGCAGGGCGTGCCCGTAAGGTTACCGAAGCAGTACGCGGAACCGGTCGAGCCCGGGCCGCAGTTCGGGCGCAGGAGCCAAGTGCCCGGGAAGCCCGCTCCGCCCACGGAAGTCGGCGGGTACTGGTTCGCGTTGAGGTTGGCCAAGTTGATCGTGCCCGGCGTGTTCGTTCCGAAGAAGTACGCCTGCGCGCCGCACTGAGCGCCCACCGTCGTCTGGTCCAACGGGCTGACGAACTCACCGGCGACGTGGTCGACCATCGCGCCGATGAAGAACACGCCGTTCGTGATGACCGGGGCGTTCAACGCGATCGTTTGGAGCACGTCGGTCTCGACCGACCCAGGACTCACCACAGCCGATCCCGTCCCGAGCAGGATCGCATCACTCGGGTTGCCGTCGTCGTTCGGGTCTTCCCAAACCGCGACCGTGACCATGCTCGTGGGCGACGGGAAGTAGCCGCCGGGGAAGGGCAGCGCGCCGTAGGAAGTACTGACCGAGGAGACGGTCGCCGAGAAGGCCACGCCGCCGTACGTGTTCATCCACGCGAAGGTGCCGCCGGCCGTCCAGCCCACCGAGTTCTCCGTGCCGCCGTCGTCGATCGTCGCGCAGGAGCCCGTGATGGGCGGCGCGAGACTGAAGACGAAGTCACCGGTGCCGCCCACTGTCGACGCGTACGCGCCGATCTGGATCGTGTAGTTCTGGCCCGAAACGGCCGAGAAACACGTCGAGCTGACGAGCCCGCACGAGTCGTCGTTGCACGCGAGGGCCGCACCGGTCGGGCAGCCCGATCCGAGGTAAACCGCGACGCGTGAGTCGTGGAACGTCGAGTTGCAGAGGCTGATCTGGAAGTTGCCCGTGGCCGTCGCATTCCACGTGAACCACAGGTCCTTGTAGATGGCCGTCGTGCCGAACGCGAGGCAGAGCGGCTCGCTCTGACCTTGCGTGCCCGTCGTCGCGTTCGTCGAGTCGAACGCGTGGGGGCCGTTGCCGACCACTGCGACCGGCAGGGTGCAGTCGTCGTTGCCCGTCGGGGGCGGCGGCGTGCTGATGTTGAACGTGCCCGAGTACGTCGTGGCCACGCCGTAGCCGCCCCACTGGATGAAGTACTTGTTGCCCGTGACTGCGGCGAAGCTGACTTGCGACTGCAGTCCGCAGAAGTCGTCGTTGCAACCGACCAAGGTCGTCGGGCACGTGCCCGGCGAGGCGCCGTCGTTCCAAACGGCCAGCACGGAGTCGGCGCCGATGCCGCCGCAAGAATCGATGATGACCGTTCCGGTGACAGTCGACGTCCAATAGAGCCAGACGTCGAGTTGCGTGCTGACGCACCCCGCGCCGTCCGGCGCACCGTTCGTCGCGCCCGCATTCGTCACAGAGAAGGTACCGAGCCCGGAAATCGCGTCGTTCGCGGCGGCCGTGGCGCAGTTGTCCGAGCCTCCGACCAACGAGCTGACGAGGAGTTGGGGTGTCGAAGGCCCCGCGAGCTTCGGAGCGGGCTGCTTGGCCGCGCCGGCGGCACTGGTGGCTTGGGCGAATGCCGGAGTCGTGGGGAGGGCGGCCAGGGCCATGGCCGTGAGGAACTGAACTCTCATCTGGGGGTTCTCGCTGAGGGTGGAGAGAGGCGCGTCCGACCGCCGAAACCGGAGCGCTGCGCGCTGGAGGTGTGGCTTCGTGCGGCGAACAAGACCGAGCGTAACGGAACTGTCCCTCATGAGGTTGTTGCAGGTCGAAAAAGACTCAAAAAAGACGGTCACTCCCGGCCGACCTCCGGCTAGTTTGCCTCGTTTTTTTGCTGCGGACTGCGCGTCCCGTCTCGGTGTCCACCGAGAAATGCGCGCCGGGCGCACCGCTCATCGCGGCGCGCCCGGCGCAGGTCCGACCGGGAGTTCCCGCGGCGCTGGGCCGCGGAGCTCACACGTCGGTGGAACCTCGGCCGATCACGGTGCCCAGGTCAGGTTCAAACCGTTCGTCAGGTTGAACGTCGAGGCCGTGCAGAAGGCCGCTGCGTTGCGGTACCACGCCTGGTAGTTGCGGACGTTGCCCGCGACGTTGCTGCCGCGGACGGAGACCGAGAGGTCGCCAAGTTCCGGGTACTGGCTCGCGCCAGCGACGTTCGTCTTCGTGCCGAGACGGATGACCGTGCCGCCGGCGCAGCGCAGGCCGTCACCGAAGACGGTGGAGATCTGCGACGTGCCCTGGAAGTAGAGGACCGAGCTGCTCGCCATGCCCGAGCCGAGCAGAATGAGCGTGTCGGCCGAGATGCTCGCGACGCCCGAGGACGACAGGTTGCCGCCGTTCGGGTTCACCGAGCTGGCGCAGCCGTTGCCCGCGGCACCCGCGTTGCCGCACGGGCAAGCCGTGCCCGTGCCGTCACCGAAGCAGTAGGCGACCGGCGGGGTCGAGCAAGCCGAGCCCGTTTCCGTGACCGTGAAGGTGCCGAGGAGGCTCACCGCGGCCGAGTAGTTGCCGAGCTGCATCGTGATGGGGACGCCACACGTGACGCTGACCGTCAGCTCGCTGGAAAGGTTCTGCGCCACGCAGAGCGCGTTGTCGTCGTTGCAACCGAGCGCCGCCGCGGTCGGGCAGCCGATACCGGCGTACGCCGCGATGCGCGTATCACCCGTGCCCGGAGTGACCTGCGAACAGGTCGAGAACGTCACGGTGCCCGTGACGGTCGGGTTGTACGTCCACCACGCGTCCTTGAAGATCGCGGTCGATCCGAAGGAGAGGCAGGAGGGTTCCGTTTGGCCCTCGGTGCCCGTCGTCGCGAGGCGGTTATCGAAGGGATACACGCCCGGACCCGTGATCGAGATCGGCGCGTTGCAGTTGTCGTTGATCGGCGGCACCGGCGGGGGCGGGGGCAGGGAGATCGTGAAGGTGCCCGCGTACGTCGTGGCCGCGCCGAACGCGCCCAACTGGATGAAGTACTTCGAACCGCTCACCGCGGCGAAGGTCACGGACGACTGCAGGGCGCAGGAGTCGTCGTTGCAGACGATACCGGCCGTCGGGCAGAGGCCCGGCGTCGCGTTGTCGGCCCACACCGCGAGGATCGTGTCGGCCGTCGAGCCGCCACAGGTGTTGACCACCACGCTGCCCGTGACCGTCGAGGTCCAGTAGAACCACACGTCGACGTTCGCGTTGCAGGTGAAGTCGGGAACGCCGTTCGTCGCGCCGACGGTCGTCACCGAGAAGGTGCCGAGGCCCGAGATCGCGTCGGCCGTGGCCGCGTTCGCGCAATCATTGGATCCGCCGGCGACGAGGAAACTGACGCCGGCCGGGGGGGCGTAGTAGTTGGCGTCGTTGATGTCCTTGAACGGCGTCACGTTCTTGGACTGAGCGCTCGCGGCGCCCGCGATACAGAGGAGAGCAAGGCTGGTGGAGATCTTCATGGGTTCCTGAGGGGAGACAGAAGGCCCGCCGGAAAGACCGGCGGCCGAAATCGACGAGGGGGTGACCGGCCGGGCTATCGGACGGGCACGCGTTCTTGAAGGGTCCTTGAGAATCGCCGTTCCGTCAAGGTGGAACGGTTCTCGAGGTGGTCTTTTCGACGCGCGCGGTCGATGTGCGGTTCCGCAGCGCACGATCGCGGAGCCCATGAAGCGATTCCGTGCCGAATCGTTACCCAGGGAGCAGCGGACGAATTCGGCCACTTCTCGCGGGAGAAGCGGTCGAGCCGGGCGCTCGTGCGCGTCAACTCCTGCCGAGCCCCCTAGAACTTGCGACTCTTCTGCAGCACGTCCTCGAGCGTCTTCACGGTCCCGTCGCGCTCGGGATCCGTGAGATCGAGGATCTCCTGCAGCGCGATCCCGATGTGCGGGATGTACTTCTCGATGTAGCCACGTTTCTCGAACTCGGCGCGCAGTCGCTTGCCCTTCCTGATGTACGTGCCGAGGCGTCGACCGCACTCCTGCAGGCCGAGTTTGATCTCGCGCTGGATCTCGGGATAGCCGGCGATCGCTTCCTTCGATTCGCTGGTGAAAGGCACCCAGACGCTCGCGATGTGCACGAAAACCGCCATCGCCCCGATCGGCAGGGCACCCTTCGGTTGTTGGAGTCCGTAGCGCCGCCACTCGGTCTGGATCACGCACTTCGTGACGGCGCACGCCGCTTGTTGGTGGAGCAGCGGAACGCGGTTCGCGTAGCGCAGCAGGCGGATCGGCTCGTCGGCCGCGCCCACCAGGTCCTCGACCGCGGCGGACGACTTGTCCTTGTCGCGCTTCACGATGCGGCCTTCGTCGGTCACGTCGAGCCCGACGCCGCCCGGCTTGCCGTAGGCGATGCCGACCTCGATCACGAACGGGTTGCCGCGGTACACGGCGGGCGAGCGCGAGTTCGCGTAGTAGAAGTCGGCCTCGATCTCTTTCCGGAGGCCGAGCAGCACGAGCTCTTCACCGATCGGCGCGATGCAGGCGGTGCTCGGCGCCATGATCTTCGCCTTCTGGATCGCGGAGTGGAGCGCGGACGCTTCCTCGCGCGCGATGCGGCTCGGGTGCGCTTTCTCCGAGACTTTCGCGGCCTTGCAGATGTCGAGCGCGACCTTCGGTCCGACGCGCGAGAAGTCCTCCTGCATGAACGCCGATAGCGTGCGCGACGCCGTCATGTTCAACATCTGGATCAAGCGTCCGAGTTCGACGCCGTGCGGGTGCGGCTTGATCTCCTCGACGGCCGGCGGGAGTTCCTTCGTGCTGCGCTCGTACGTGATGCGCTCTTGGCCCGGATCGACGAAGTGCAGTGTCACGTGCGGATTCGCGATCGCGGTCTGCTTCAAGTACATGTCGACGGAGCGCAGGCCCTTCTGGTAGCGGGCCTCCATCTCGATCTCCACGCGCGTCCCGTGGTCCTTGTCCCACTCGGTGACCTTCTTCTCGTGGATGTCGGGTTTGTTCTGCACCGTGTCCACGGAGAGAAGGAATTCGTGCGCCTCCGCGCGCTTGCCCGTGCGCGACAAGATGCGCGCCGGTTTTCCCGTCGTGAGCTGGCCGTACATGACCGCGGCCGAGATGCCGATGCCTTGTTGGCCGCGCGACTGCGACAGCTTGTGGAACTTCGAGCCGTACAGCAGCTTCCCGAAGACCTTGCCGACCTGTTCGTGGACGATGCCGGGCCCGTTGTCCTCGACGGCCATGCGGAAACGGTCCTCGCCCGTCGCCGTGAGTTCGACCGTGATCTCGGGCAAGATCCCCGCCTCTTCGCAGGCGTCGAGCGAGTTGTCGACGGCCTCTTTCACTGCGGTGAGCAACGCTTTCAGCGGCGAGTCGAAGCCCAAGAGGTGGCGGTTCTTCGTGAAGAACTCGGCGACCGAGATGTCGCGTTGCTTGGTGGCCATCTCGGCCGCGGTCTTGCGTCGGCCGCCGGTCTTCGCTTCCTCCGCGGGAACGACCTCCGCGGGAGCAGGCTCGTCACGCGGTGCGCCGTCGCTCGGCAGCGCCGCCGACTTGCCACGCTTCTTCGCGGCCGGCTTCTTCCCGCCACCCGCGGTCACCTCGGAGGCCTCGTCGAACAATGTCGCTTGCCCTTCGCCGCTCTCGTTCTTCTTCACGCCGTTCTTCCCCCCGAATTCCATCGAACCGCGAGGTCTAGAGGACGGCGCGGACGATTGCAACGCGCGCGATGCGCGATCGATCAGCCGGCCTGGATCGCTCGAGCGAGTTCGACGAGTCCTAAAGCAGTCGCGCCGAGGAGGAACAACTTCGGCGCCGACGTGAGGCAGCCGGCGGTCGGGTAGCGCGCTTGGATCGAGCCCGCGCAGTGGGGGCAGACGCGCGGCGTGGGCTTCGTGAGCACGCCCTGGCAGTGCGGACAGCGATCGACGTCGAGGACCCTAGGCGACATGCGCGAACTCCACGGGTTCCGGGGTGCAGTCGGCCCGCGCCAATCCGATCGCCGCGGCTTCGTCGCGGAAGCGCAACAGGCTCGCGCGCATGCGTGCGCCGGGATCGTAGAGACACTCGTCGCGCAGATAGCGCCGACAATCCGCTTCGGCCAGATTCCAGGTCCGAGCCGCCTCGGTCGCCAGCGCGTCGATGCGCTCGCGCCCGCGCCCGCGCGCTCGAGCGAACGCGGCCAAGTGCTCGGGGGCGAGATCGACACCGGCCCGCACGATCCACACGGCGAAAACGAACGGCAGGCCGGTGCGCGACGTCCATTCCGCGGACGGATTGAAAACGGGCGGCGCATCCGCTGCGAGATACTCCCGCAACGCCGGATCGCCGATCCGCAGCCAAGCATCGGCCGCGACTGCGCGCGGATCCGCGCCGCTCACCACCTCGGCCCACGTGACACCTTTCCGGGGCAGTCCGGCATCCCCACCGAGACGCCGCTCGAAGAGCACGCGCACGAGCGTCGCGGCCGCGCGGCTCGCCGGATCGAGCGCGAGCGTGCGCACGTCCTCGATCTCGCACCGCAGGAAAACTTGCACGCTCGCGACGTGGCCTTCGCCTGCGACGCCGAGTCCGTCGAGGTAGCGGTATCCCGGCGCGCGGAAGAGTTCGATCGAACTCACGAGCGCGACATCGAGTTCACCGGCACGCAAGCGCGCGACGAGTTCGGCCGGGACGCGACGTTCGAGTCGCACACCGGGTTCGCGCTCGAGCCCCTCGTCGAGAGGGCGACCGACGAGATAGGGAACACTGCCTACGCGCAACATGGTCGAAGAGGATACGTGCATGGAGTCCTCGCGACGCCCAGGAATCACCCGCCGAGCTTCACGCGCCGCGCGAAGACGAGCTCGGGATCCCCGTGCAGCGACGTCTTCGCGATCGTCCCGAGATCCGGCGCCGGAATCCCCTTGTAGACCTCGGCGCCGTTCACGAGCACGCGCACCTCCTTCGTGATGTCGACGAGTCGCGCATCGAGCAGGACCTCGAGGCCTTTCGTCGATGCGTCGCACTTCACGCGCACCTCGTTCGTCGTGCGATCGACCTCGGCCTCCACGAGTGCGGACAGGTTCGGCATCTCCCACCACAGCCAGTAGCACTGCCGTTTCCAGCGCAGCGCAGGCTGCCACACGACTTTCGCCGGGCGTGGATCGCGCACGCTGTCCGCGATTTTCGCGAGTAGCGCCGTCATGCCGCCGGGCGGGAGATCGTGCTGACGGCTCGGGACCTCCCAGTACTCGAACGGGAATCCACCCCAGCGCTCGCGCGCTTCGCCGAGCTTCTTCGCCGCAGCGCGATTCGCAGCGGGCGGCACGTTCGGATCGTCGTCGCTCTGGTAGATGATGAACGGGACGTTCCGCAGGTTGGGCACGATCCCCGACTGGATGTCGGTCACGTTCCCGGCACCATCGAAGATCGGTGATGGCGCGCCCGCCGAAGCCGCGAGACCGGCGACGCGATCGGCATGGTGAGCACCGAGCGACCACGTGCCGTAGCCGCCCATCGAATGCCCGGACAGGAACACGCGGTCGGGATCGATCTTCCACGTGCGCAACGCGGATTCGACGAGGCCGAGCACCCACTCTTCCGTGCCTGAGTCGGTCCAACCGTGCTCGGTCTTCTGGAGGACTTCGGGCGCGATCATGAGCCAGTCGAGCTTGCTCGCACTGCCTTGGTAGACGCCGTGTGCGCTCCAGGCGTCGCCCGAACCCTGGCCGCCGCCGTGCATCGCGACGAGGAGACCCTTCGGTTTCCCGAGCTCGCCGCCGAGGATGAACATCCCTTTCTCCTCCTTCTCCCACGTGAAGTGACGTCCCGACTTCTTCGGGAGCTTCGGTCGCTTGGCGGCGATCGCGAGCGACGCGGCGGTCCAGCGTTTCTCGTCGGCGGCGGATGGGATCGGGACGAGCGCCAGCTCGCGCGCGATCTGGTCCGCTTCGAGCTGCGTCTTCGTGACGAATGGATCGAGCTCGAAGAGCCGCTCGATCCGGACCTTGGGGTCCTTCGGCGGCGCGACGGCGGGCGAGAGCGGATCCTCGAGCCACGAGGCGGCGAGGCCGACGAGCAGTGCGAGGCCGATCATGAGTGCGGGCTCCGAGGGAGGACGGGCGCGTGAGCGTAGCGCCCACTCGAACGCGCAGCGCCCACTCGAACGCGCAGCTCCGTGTCGAACGCGCAGCGCCGTGTCGAAAGCGCAGCGCCGTGTCGAACGCGCAGCGCCGTCGACGACGAGCGCTAGTAGGGTGATTCCCTAGTTCGCGCACAACTCAGGCCGCCCGCGACTCCCTGGACTGCGTTGCAGCTCCTCCGAGGGGTGCAGCGAACCCACGTCGTCGCTGCGCCTGGCCAGGAAGGCCCATTCAGCCTGAGTTATGCCGCGAACCAGGGAATCACCCCCACTAGGATGCACCGAATCCAGCAGCGAGGGGCGCGTAGTCGCGCGCTCCCGATCGGACCCACGCACTATGGACGCAGCCCGACTCCTCACCTCTCTCCTCGGCGGCGTGATCGCCACCCGACCGAAACGCCACGACAAGCTCTCGCGCTTTCTCGGTGGAGGCTCGGGATCCATGTGGAGCCCCAAGACGCTCATGACGGCCGGCGCGCTGGGTTGGGCGGCGTACGAGATCTTCCGCTCGAAAACCGGGTCCGGCGGCGCGACGACGAGCTTCCCCGGTCAGCCCGTCGTCACCGGCACGGTGGTCGTGCCGTCGACGGTCGTCGCACCCATGAACTCGGTGAGCTCGGTGAGCGGACTGCCGCCGCCGTTGCCTGTGGCCGCCGCACTTGCGAACGCCGGCACTGGAACACCGCTCGAGCCGGTGCGGCGGCTCGTCGGCGTTCTCCTCGCGGCGGCGCGATCCGATGGGGAACTCGGCGAGGCCGAGTACGGTCAGATCCTCGCCTCCGTGCACGAAGCCGGCGGCACGGCGCTCGTCGGCGAGGAGTTGCGCAACCCGACGCCGCTCGAGCAGCTCGCGGGAGGGATCCCCGAAGCGCGCGCTCGGGAAGACCTCTATCGAATGGCGTTCAGCATCGTCCGCTGCGACGAAGGCGTGAACAAAGAGGAGCGCGCTTGGCTCGCGGCTCTCGCGCGCAACCTGGATCTGGACCCGAACGCGTCTGCGGCACTCGAGCGCGAAGTGGCCGCCGGCATCACCGGCGCCTGAGCGCATCGATCACGAACCGAGGACCCGAGGAGAGCACGATGAGCGAACGAGCCCAGTGGTATTTGGCGATTCAGGGCCACCAAGTCGGTCCGATCACCGAAGTCGAGATCCGCGCGCGGATCGAGACGAAGACGGTCGACGCGAGCACGTTGTGTTGGGGACCCGGGATGGCGACATGGGCGCCACTCGGATCCGTGCCGCGCTTCGCCGCGCTGCTCGGCATCGGGACCGCGACGCCGCCTCCGCCGCCGAGCACTCCGGGTCGTCGCGCGCACGACATCGACTTCGAGATCCACGGCACCGAGATGCAGTTCATCGAGGTCGAGCTCGATCCCGGCGAGTGCGCGATCGCCGAAGCCGGCACGATGATGTACATGACGAGCGGCATCGGCATGGAGACCGTGTTCGGCGACGGAAATGCTGGGAACCAAGGCTTCATGGGCAAGCTCATGGGCGCGGGCAAACGGCTCCTGACAGGCGAGAGCTTGTTCATGACCGTCTACGAGAACCGCGGGCAGGGGAAGCACCGCGTGGCGTTCGGCGCGCCCTATCCCGGCAAGATCCTGTCGATGGATCTCGCGGCGCTCGGCGGCGAACTCATCTGCCAGAAGGACTCGTTCCTGTGCGCTGCGCACGGCGTGCAGATGGGCATCGCGTTCCAGAAGCGCATCGGCGTCGGCCTGTTCGGCGGCGAGGGTTTCATCATGCAGCGCTTGCAAGGCGACGGTCTGGCGTTCGTGCACGCGGGCGGTCACGTGCACGCGCTCGACCTCCAGCCGGGCGAGACGCTGCGCGTCGACACGGGCTGCATCGTCGCGTACCAACCGACGGTCGAGTTCGACATCCAGTTCGTCGGCGGCATCAAGACGGCGCTGTTCGGCGGAGAGGGGATCTTCTTCGCGACGTTGAAGGGTCCGGGTCGCGCGTGGCTCCAATCGCTGCCGCTCTCGCGACTCGCCGACCGCATCTATTCCGCGGCGCCGAAGACGGGCAGTCGCAAGGAGGAGGGCTCGGTGCTCGGCGGCCTCGGGAACCTGCTCGACGGACGCGAGTGAGCGCAGCGCGCGCGGCGGATCCGTATCCTGCCGCGCGCTTGAGAGCTGCAGCCTTCCCGCACGTCCCTTTCGACGACTACGCCCTGCTGGACAGCGGGAACGCCGAGAAGCTCGAGAGCTTCGGCGGCGTCGTGTTGCGCCGACCGGATCCGCAGGCCTTGTGGTCACCGCGCCTCGCATCGAGCGAATGGGCGCGCGCGGACCTCACCTTCGTGCGCGAGAGCGATCGCGGCGGACGCTGGGAAGCGCGACGCGGCGCGGATGCGCGAACGCGCGGTGAGAAGCCGGCCTGGGAGATCGCCGCGCTCGGTTGTCGCTTCCGCATCCAGCCGACGCCGTTCAAGCACGTGGGGCTCTTCCCCGAGCAGGCTGCGAATTGGCAGGCGCTCCTCGACCTGCGCAGGCGCTTCGGCGTGGAACGACCACGCATGCTCGACCTCTTCGGCTACACGGGGGCCGCCAGCATCCTCGCCGCGAAGGCCGGTTACGAAGTGACGCACGTCGATGCCTCGAAGACCTCGCTCGCGTGGGCGCGCGACAACGCGACACTCTCGGGTCTCGACGACGACGCCGTGCGCTGGGTGCTGGACGACGCGCTTGCCTATGCACGTCGCGAAGCGCGGCGCGAGCGCAAGTACCACGTGCTGCTCCTCGATCCACCGCACTTCGGGCGCGGGCCCAAGGGAGAGACTTGGCGCTTCGAGGCTGGGATCGCACAGCTCGTCGAAGCCGCGCGCTCACTCGTCGAGGAGCGCGCGCTCGTCGTGCTGTCGACCTACGCGATCGGGTGCTCGCCGCTCGCGTTGGAGAATCTGCTCGCGTCGTTCGGGCCGGGAGAACTCGAGGCCGGTGAGTTGTGTCTCCCCGAGAGCGGTGCCGATGGCCGCCGACTTCCCGCCGGTTTCTGCGCGCGTTGGTCGCGCGGGATCGAACGGTGAGACCGCGTCTCGACGTCCTCCTCGTCGACAACCACGTGCTCGCGGTCGCGAAGCCGGCGGGGCTCCCGGTCGCGCCCGATGCGAGCGGCGATCCGAGCTTGCTCGATCTCGCGCGCGAGTGGATCCGCGTGGAGTTCGCGAAGCCCGGCGACGTGTTCCTCGGTCTCGTTCACCGACTCGATCGCCCGGTGTCCGGCGTCGTCGTTTTCGGACGGACCTCGAAAGGCGCGAGTCGTTTGTCCGAGTCCTTTCGCGAGCGTCGTGCGGAGAAAACGTACTGGGGCGTGGTGCCCCACGCGCCGCGCGGAGCGTCGGGCGTCATCGAGCACTGGCTCGCGAAGGACGAAGCGCGCAACGTCGTCCGCGTCGTCGCGGCGGACACCGTCGGAGCACAGTACGCCGTGACGCGCTGGCGCACGCTCGAAGTCGTCGCCGGCCGCGCACTCCTCGAGCTCACGCCCGAGACAGGTCGGCCCCATCAGTTGCGCGCCGCCTGTGCTGCGCTCGGAACTCCTTTGCTCGGCGATCTGAAGTACGGCGCTCGCGAACCTCTCTCCGATGCCACCGTCGCACTGCACGCGCGGTCTCTCCGCGTGCCTCATCCAACCCGTCCCGAATTCCTGGATCTCGTCGCGCGACCGCCTGGACTCCCGGTTTGGGAGTTCGACGCGACGCGCTGAGGACTCCGCGCGACGCGCTGAGGACTCCGCTTCCTGACCCGTTCCGCGGTCCGGCCGCGAATCAGCGCAGCGTCCGCGCGATCTCGTCCGCGATCAGAGCGTGCGCGCGAGCGTTCGGATGCGCATCCACGCACTGCGGCGGATCCCCGCGCATCAACGTGTACGTCGCGACGAACACTTCGCGCGTCTTCGTCTCCAACTCGTCCACCATGCGTTTCGTTCCCGCGGCGACCGGCACGCCGAGGCCGGCCGCGATGCTCGGCACCTCCCAAGCGTCGCCCAGCGGTCGGCCCTCCAACCACACGAGGACGAGCTGCGAGCCGGACTCGCGGCACAGGCGCGCGATCTCGGGATAGACGTGGGCCTCGATCTCCGCCAGGGTCGGCTCCTCGCCGTCACCGATGCGGCGCACTGCGAGAACCAACTGGGCGTAGTCGTCGTGCAGGAAGAGCGGCGCACCGACTTGCCGGAGGAAGCCCAGGAACCGGGGTTCTCCCGAGCGGTACTCGGAGAGCGGCACGTCGAACGCGATCCCGAGGAGACCCGGAGGTCGCAGCTCCAAACCTTCGGCGCCGCGCACGAAGCGCGGGGTCGGAACGAGGCCGACGTACGTCGGTGCATGATCCTTCTGGCTGCGCTCGGCGAGCCAGGGCGAGTACTGCGCGAGCACGTAGGCCGGACGGTGTCGCGGGATCAGCTCCCGCGCGCGAATCAGCATCTGCGCCGCGCCGCCGCCGCAGATTCCTGCGTTCATCTCGCTGCCGCCGATCTCGCGCGCGAACAGGTGTGAGAAGGTCTCCTCGGAGAGCACCGATGATCCGTAGGTGAACGAGCACCCGAGAGCCAGCACGAGCGGACCCGTTCGCCCGGGCGGATCCGCGGAGTCCATGGCGATGCGCAAGCCCTCGCGGTCGATGCGACTCGGCACGTCGGGCCCGATCGGATAGATCTCGGCACCGACTGCACCCGGCGTGTTCGCGATGCCGAGCACCGGATCCGAGCGCAGGATCCGACCGCTCCACCCGCGCCAGCCCGACCGGACGAGGCCGTAGAGATCGTGCGAACGCGCGACGACGGAACCGGCGTAGGCGACGAGCAGGGCGATGCCGAGCGTCGTCGTGAAGACCAGGATCTTGCGTCGGCGGGGCGTCACGAGCCCCGCGAGCCTAACGACCGTGTGCCGTTCCGTTGACCTTCGACTCGCCGCGTTGCGAACCGAGGCGCTCGGCGGCGCGCGGTCGAGCGAGGAATCGGCCGATCCGGGCGGACGCGCGCTCGGGATCGAAAGCCCGACCGCGTTGGGCCGCGCGCGCTTCGAGCCGCGACCTCTGCTCGGGCGTCAGCGCGCCGAGGAGGACCCGGCCGTGCGGCGTGGCTTCCAGGCGCAGGCGGTCGCGGAGCTCGCGGAGTGCCGTGCGAGCTTCCGTGCGCGCGCCGTCACGATCTCCGGCGCGAGCCCGTTCGCGCGCGGCGCGCACGATCGCGCGGGCCTCCTCGCGCAGGCCTTGGGCCGCCGGCGCGAGGGCCTCGGCGTGCTCGCGGGCCAGCGAACGCTGGCCTTCGGTGAGCTCGAGGCGGCGCACGAACGCCCGCGCATCTGCCTCCCGCGACTCTGCGCGGCGCTCGAAACGGGCGGATCGGCCGTGTCGGCTCCGAACTTCGTCCCCGTGCGCTGTCCCGGCATGCCGACCGTCGGCGTAGGCGAGGCCTGTGACGAGCGTGATCCCGGCGATCCCGAGGAGCATGGAAATCGAATGGGTCTTCATGTGCGTGTGCCTTTCCTTGGCCGGGATCTGGAACCCGCCGGGCCGCTCGAGGTTCCGTTGGCCTTGTGTCGATCGACACGAGCCAGCGGACTTCGCCCCGCACGTAGGATGTTCGCCCGCATGTCCGCGCGCCACGAAGTCCTGCTCGCCGTCGTCGGCGACGTGCACGCCAACTGGCGATTCCTCGAACGCGTGCTCGCCCGCGCGGTCGAAGCGCGCGTCGATGGGATCTTGCTCGTCGGCGACCTCGGTTCGCACGACTTGGCGCACGTCGCACGGCGGAATCCCGAACGCGATGCGCGTTACCTCGCCTCGATCGACCAACTCGTCCTGCGCGTGGAGCGTTGCGGTGTCCCTTTCGCCTTCGTGCCGGGAAACCATGACCTTCCCGATCTCGCTCACGATCGCAATGCGGACGGACGCGTGCTCGACGTCGCCGGCCTGCGGGTCGCCGGAGTCGGCGGCGCCGGTCCGCAGCGCTTCGGTTTCGCCTACGAGTGGAACGAGGACGAGATCCGTGCGCGCGTCGTGCCCGAGTGCGATGTGCTGCTCGTGCATACTCCGCCGGCACGGACGCCGCTCGACCTGCTCGCGTCACGCGACGAACACGTCGGTTCCGAAGCGATCCGCGAGCGCGCTCTCGCGCACGACGGCGTGCTCGTGTGCGGACACATCCACGAATCACCGGGCGCGGTCGAGCTCGGTCGCTGTCTGTGCCTGAACGCTGGTGGTCTCGGTGCGCCGTACGGTCGTGCGCAGATCGGTTTCGTGCGGCGGTCCGACGCGCTCGTCGGCGGATGGGAAGTGATCCACGAGGACTTGGCCAGCGGAGTGGTGCGCTCGTTCGTGCGCACGGATCGCCAGCGCTCGCCGTGACCCGGAACTTGGGTGCCCGGAGGGAAACTGACCCAGTTGGCTGTCCTTTTCGCGCGAGCGGACACCTAGCGTCCGCTCGTCCGAGCGACCTCACGAAGCGTCCGGCAGCCGATCCACCCACTCCAAGAGCT
>Ga0163148_10001991_pt1 | contig 25499 bp, 18 predicted proteins | sample OliLakLV19MP7P2_FD_148606 | JGI IMG/M metagenome (GOLD analysis project Ga0163148, IMG submission 148606) | Freshwater microbial mat bacterial communities from Lake Vanda, McMurdo Dry Valleys, Antarctica- Oligotrophic Lake LV.19.MP7.P2 | ecosystem: Environmental > Aquatic > Freshwater > Lake >... | reverse complement strand
TGCTTCCAGTTAGACATCAACTAGGCAAACATTGCACCTAGTAAAATCTGTGGTAACTTCGTGTGTTGGGCTGGCTCTTTCGTCATTGATTGACTCATCAGTGCTGGGGGTGGTCTGCTTTACATACAGGGTTAGGGTTAGGGTTAGAAATCCCACAGTGGCAAATGATGGAAGAGAAAACCGGAACTCGAATGTCACTGTTAGGGAGGTTGTGTGTTGTGAAGCACTGTCCAAGCTCAGCTGTTGGAGACACACACGTTTGATGGGTTCAATTTATTTTCTGCAGCTAGTTCCTGTGTCATGCAAGCACGATTCATGGGCATTTGCCTAAATGATGGAACAAACATGTGCTGATGAGAAAATGTTGTCAGAAGAAATCAAAGTCAAAAAGATCTCACTGTTGATTGTTGACCAGCACAACCAGGAACTTAGGGATGAGCCCCTTGCATTTTCTCTCACCTCCCTCTCAAGGGTCAGCAAATTTGTCTCCTTTTGCAATGATGTGTAACTCAATTCTCTCTCAACAAGTTTGTTTCGCCACAGCACTTTGAGTCACAATTTGACTCCCTCCGTCTCTTTCAGTTAGCGGAAACGGCCCACCACAGATGGTGACCCATTCCAAATGACATCATTTTTTTTAAATAATGCAATTGAGTAAACCAACAAAGGCAACAAAAAGAAAGCACATTGACAATTCAATTGCATGCGCCACCAAGACAAAGCATGCATGGCATTGATCTAATCACAACAACTCTGATTGTGTTTTATCCTCCCGCATGTGGAGGCACAGTGTGGATTTTTACTAGCATCATCTACCTTTATGGTCACGTTTGTCAAAAAAATCTGTGAATAAATATTTTATGGTTACATTTGTTCAATACGATCAAGCTTTTGTCCATGAAATTCTGTCATTCATAAGAGATGTCTTACTTTGTTCAGTCAAGTGTCTAAATGATTCATTTGGCAAAAGATGCACTTTCGCACAGCATCGACTCATTTGGAATCATGCACGCTCTCGTTGCCTGTGGGAATCGGATCCACAATGATAAATTCAAAAATGATAACAAGTAGATGCATTCGGAATTGCTCCAAAGAGGCAGTGCAAGCTGGTCTAAAAGAAAGAGGATAATTCAAGCACAAGCCTTTCAAGGCATAACAATGCGCCATACAAAAGGAGTCAACGTATTCCTCTTCCTATATAGAAGACATCAATGACTCTACTGTTCAAAACCCAGTCTGGTGGTTGTCGAGAATTCGGATCTGCTATGGATACATTTATGCATTTCTTTTCTAGCCCATACAAAAATTCACTTTGCACACACTAATAATACGGCCCTTTTTTTTTTGCAAAAGAACCCAATACCAAAATTCACTTTGCACACACGACTACCGCCCTCCCATTTTTTTGCAAACCAACAAACGTGGACATCAAAACTTCCTCAATGGCAGAAATTCTTTTCTCGTGTTCATGTAACCGGATATCTTGAACCTATTTTACCCGAACCCAAAAAGTGGACACCATAATTATTCGTCGACACTTGAACGCAAACTCGCGTGGAAGTATTATTTTGATCTACTGGATCCCGGTTTTGATCAAAGCAATGAGATTGTCGAGTGCTTCTTGCGTGGGTGGTCCCCATTTTTTCGTTTGCACCCAATGAAGGATGGCTGGATCCTCGGGATATGTCTTTGCGTACTTGACTAGCTTCCCTCTGGTTCCAGAACACCCCCCACGGGTATCCTGTTGACGCTTGTAATAATTTTGGCCCGGTTCTAGTCTGTCCATGTATCTGATAATACCCGCCAGGGACGTCAAGCCTTCCTCTTTGGCGAGATCTTTGAAATCTGGTGGATCCGGGAGGGCATTTAGCTTTCTCTTCTTGGGCGGTGGTCCATGCACTTCCGGCGTTTCTTCTTCTTCTTCTTCTTCTTGAGTGACTGCTCTCACGTTCTTTTTCTTTGGCGGCGTAGCTCTCACGTTTCTTTTCTGTGGCGGCGTAGCTTTTCGTTTGCTCTCTGTGGGCGGTGATTCCTGCTCTTCCTCCTTTTCTTTTTCTCTTTTCGGTGGTGTTGGTTTCTTGCTCTGTTTCTTTTTTGGCGTTGCTTTTGCTGATATTTGTTTTTGTTTTCTTCGAATGGCGGCTGTTCTCACGTTTTTCGTTGCGCTCGTTTTCTTTTGCGGCGAAATTGTAACGGCCTCGGGTGAAGCTGCATCGTTTTGCTGGGGGGTGTCGGCCTCCCCCTCTTGTTGTTGTTGTTGTTGTGGAAGCGACGAAGCGCCTGCTTCTACTGGCTTCACAGTAGTTGTAGTAGTATCACACCATCTCATGACTCCAATCTGGAGGTCTTTCGCCAGATCATACCACTCTTCGTCTCCATCATCAAACACCACAAAATGTTTAATGCTAATACTCCCACCATCTGTTTCTTGTTCCACCAGCATTTTTCGAATGGTACCAGGAAAATACTGGTCAGGTTCGTTGGGACAATGGAATTCCACCTCCACTCGACGTCCAATGACTTCCTCTTTATAGACAGTAGTCGCCATGGTGATGATATTGTCTGTAGTGGCAGCGTTGTCGTTTGAAAAGACAAGACTGGTACAGTACTGTAGTAAGTAGCTAGCGAGTTAAGTAGGTCAAACAATGCGGGGTTGGACGAGGATGGAACGCGCTTGTATGCAGCTTGTATGTCTATTGAATGTGTGGATCTTTCAGCGATGTCATGATGCCGAGGAAAGGGCGCTGATGAATTTTCCCCTCACAACGTTGAGGTTTTCTTTGTCACGCACACTAGCTCAATAAATAAATAAAACGGCGGTGGCCATGAATATCCTCCCAATTTGATCATGAATGTCCAGCTAGCTAGCTGTATTGTAGCTATTCTACCTTCTTGCTTATCAATAACTGTTCCTTTGTCAGAGTATAATACAGTACGCAATCTAATCTAATAGCAGCTTTGCATTCCAGAATATTGTCCCAGTGCTCCTTCTAAAATCGTCCATGGCGAAGATATCATCTCCATTATCGTTTGGCCGCCGAGTTTGCAGCATTTTGGCCTTGGTCTTTCTACTGCATCCTGCACGATACAAGGACTGCACTGTCACTGCGTTTGTACCGGCGTCTGCCAACACCAACAACAGACAATGCAAACATAAACGACTAACGAGGCACGTCTTGTTGGCCGCCAGCAAAAAATCAGGCAAGAATAATAACAAGACAAAACAAAAAGCGAATGCTCGAGAGAACGGTACTGCCGGGGCGGGCTTTGGAACCCCACAAATCAAGTCTAAAACGACAACAGCAACATCTACCAGTACCATCACACCAACGGCAACACAAACACAGCCGCAAGCTTCTGCTGCAGAAATACATTTTGAAAAGCAATCCATGATAGTTCCTCCTACTCGAGAAGATCATGATTCGGAACTACCAGAAGAAAAGACTGATAATTTGTCGGCCGCCAAAGGAAGAAAGGCACGCCGACAAAAGTGGGGAGACCGTTTGGAGGCGGTTGACCAACAACAGGCCGAAACAGAAGAGCTGAAAGCCGTCTTTACGCAAGAGTTTTTACAACACGAATTGTTATTTCGAAAGAACGCTCTCCCGGTACCGAAACAACGCCTGATCCAAATATCCTCCAGTCCCCTCATTTTTACCATTGACGATTTTATAGATCCCGATTTATGTCGTCAAGTGCAATCGGATGGCTCGGGATGTTTTGATCTCTTGTATCCGGAAAAACTTGCCGATTTGGTCTTTGGTGGACAAGAAAGTGCCATGGATGGACTCTTATTCAATGCTCCCAATTCACAAGAACACGACAGGGCATTCGCCGCACAACCCTCATCCAACAACAATTATCCTGACGGACTGCACATGGATACCAATGGACAATGTCTATTTCGGTATGTTACCTGCATTTTGTATTTAAATGACATTCCCAAAGAATGTGGCGGAGCCACCGTCTTTCCACTGGCACGATGTTTGCCCCACGATCCAGCTCTCATCGCGGCGCGTCGATTGTTGGAAGAAAAGATTCCGCATACCCGGAGTCGATCCGTGGCCTTGGCCGGATTGGAACCTGCCGCACAACTGTTAGAATCCCGAGTGGGAAGCAACTTTGTACTCGACACGGCGCAAGAAACGACAATCCAAATCCAACCCCAAGCGGGACGACTCTTGATCTTTTTTTCGCGCGATGACCATGGAAAGGAGGATCCACGTGCGTGGCATGCCGGAGAGCGAATACGAGGAATGGCGGGTGCTGTCACGGAAAAGAGGATTCTCACCCTCTTCAAAGAAGTCGACTACACGGATACAAGTCACGAGCACAGTCGTGTCGAGACGACGTTTGAAAACTATCTTGCACCTCTGATCAAGGAGCAACGAGACTTGTTGAAGGAAAAGGCTCTGTAGATAAAATACTAGGGGGAGAAGGCACGTTTCGGGGCCAACTCAATTTATGCAGACATATCCATTTGAATCGGTCAACAGTGAGCTAGAGCGATTGTGTATGACGGCTCACATTTGAGGCACTGAATTACAGCCTTTCAACTATTTATCTCAGCAAGTCACTCCTGGCAGTAGCTACCTTTCTTGCTACGCTACTCTTTTCTAGTTACACGGTAGGCAAATCCACGCTTGAATTAGTCTAGCATTCCTAAAATCGGTGGCAAAAGGGAAGCCTTCGCCTTTTGTCCAGTCGCACCAATGCTCTTTTTCTAGTCACATAATTTCTTCCGTTATGGGCCATTCTTGATTTTTCACACTAAACATTGATTTTTGTCATGGATTGGCTTGGCTGACTCTTGAAGTCATGGGCTCATGGCTGCTAGTTGGAGTTTTTATGCTATTTGCAGAACGAAGGAATAACCATTCTAGTAGTAGAGCTCATTCTCATTCTAGCTAGACCCGTCTAGCTATGGTAGTTAGTAATCTACAAATTCTAAAGATAGCTGAAAAAGATTCAAACTGACCGGATCAGTTCGTGCCAAAAAGTTCGAACCTCCAGTCGTTGCGAAAATTAGGGTTCAAAATAATATACACGCCGGGGCACTGCCGTTCGCTCACAAAGTTCGGTTCGACCATATTGGCGACCCACAGGCTTGTCTATTTTTCGGACAGCCCCAACGGCAAATACTCTAGCTAGCTAGCTACCTAGCTACTACTGGTAGCTAGAGTAGTTAGAGGTTCAAACCGAACAGGGGTGGTCTGTTTTTGTAACATGTACTACTACTGTAGTCCCTAGAAATAGGCAGCCGATGCTATTTGAATGTACTGTGTAGCTAATAGGAGTAGTTAGTTTAGGTAGTTCAGGTCAATTGCTGTTATAGTTTTATGGTACAATAGCTAGTGGCCAATGATTCGATTTGCTTCGTGAAGGCAGCAGTAGCTAGCGCTCGCAAAAGCATCTCCGACAGGATAAGGAGATAATAGTAATAGTAGTTTTCCCAAAATTAGTGTTTGCCTTTTCATAATAGTCCCACATGCCACAATAATAATAATAAGTGCCTTCACAATGATAGATATATAGTACAACCACAGACGATCCGATCCGTATCGTTCTCCTACACCATTTCCGATACCTCGACATCTTCTTCTTCTTCAATGGATCGTTCTTCACATAGAACCGCAAATTTCAAGTTCTTGAGCCTCTGACGCTTGGGCTTGACATCGGTTTGCAAGTCCTTGACTTCCATCCAACGATCGTACATTCGTTTTCGGAGGCTGATAATCTTATCCTTGTTTCTTGTGGTCATCCCCAACCAGGCTTTGATATCCTGTTCCTTGTGTACAATAGCGTTGCAATCATTCCGAAGATGGCTGTCCAACTGGGCGGCCTTGTAGCGATAATACTTGACGCGTTGGACCGCTCGAATGGGTAGTCGATGATGGACGACTGTACTGGCGGCAGTGGCGGCATTGAGAATGGCTTGTATTTGTTTCTGTGTGGCGTCCATCATTTCCATGCGCTTTTTCTTGCTGTAGTGCTTTCTCGTCATGCGAGCCACTCGTTGCCGGCGTCGGCTGCTGCTGCTGCACTCATTGGCACTTCTGTGGGCTCTCTTGTGGCTACTGCTGCTGCAGTGTGACTTTCGGTGGAGACGACGTGCTGCTCTTCTGGCATCATCCTCTTCGACACGAGTGTTTTGACTGACCACTTGATGGCTGCTGCAGAGGGGGGTGGTATGAGTGGTAGTGGTAGTAGTGTGAGTGGTGGTGGCAACAGGGTCTCGTCTCTCCACTAGCTGCTGGTCGTTGTCGCCGTTGAGGCGTTGACGCTTGGCGGCTTGTTCTTCGAGACAAGGAAGATTCTCGAGGCTAACCCGACGAGGATACGTCATGGGCTGTTGTGGTTGTTGTGCAGAGGGCGGCGATTGGTAGTACTGCTGCTGGTAGCACTGTGGTTGTTCTTGCAACATACTATACCTCATTTGTTGGCGCATATGTACTTGATAGTCATAGGCTTCCCAGCAATCTCGTTTTCTTTTGGCAGGATAAAGAGTGGAGGAAGAATTCAGAGGCCGCATCGCAGCCATGGTCGGTACTGGAACGGACCAGGGGCTCATCGCTTCTTCGGCATCGGCAGGGGCTTGTGGTGCAGCTGTAGCACCTATTCTTTGAACAGTGATCATCATTATAGTATATACTAATCTTGTGAAGGTAGCAAACTGAAGGTAGCAGATAAACCAAGAAAGAACAAAGACGAGATAGATGGAGTTATCTTTTTCTTTGCATTGGGAGTGTGTCTCCGACGTTGAATTATGAGGAAAGGCGGTCAACGACCTACTTGTCAACTTGTGTGGGTATCAGAAAATATGGGATGACGGCCAAAAAAGAGAGAACGTTATTATTGACTGAATAATTCAAAAAACGAGTCTGATAGTGGCACTACTCAGTAGAAGTTGAGTCTTCTACGAAATCGAAAATGTGAGCGTTTACCTTCTTTATGCGCGCCTCTGCAACTAAATAACCAAAATCGATAACCGTTTCTTAACAAAGCTTTTTCGCGAGGACGCAGACGTTCAACGCCCGCCGCGAAATATCACTGCATCGTAGCCCGCCAAAGCGCACTGGAATATCTATTTGAATTTTGAAGACTCTCTTAATTTCTCGCGAAACAATCGCCGCTCCAATGAAGCTAACGGTAAGATGGCAGTCCAGTAAGTTTAGGTATCTTACATAATTATTTGTTCTGATCAGTCACGATACCGTCACCAACGGATATTACTTAGTTCGCCGCAGGAATTTGTTCATAGAGAGAGGGCTGAAGGACAGTGTTTCCACTGGCCCAAGACTTAGAAGGGAATGAAGCACACCAATAGTTCTGTACTAATGTATTGTACTGGAGTAGTAATGGGTAAGAGGCAGGACGGAGCAGCTGAAAACTGACCAGTAACTGTCAACCTTTCAGGAAGGGTGCAAACAAGCAAACACCAAAATTGGCATCAACTATTTCGGAACGCACTATTTTGGAACGGAGCAACTCAAAGACGGAGCAACTCAAATATCGTATCGTCGCTATGGCGGCAGACTATCGCTCAACAGCCATTTTGTCTCGGATGAATATTCCGGATCAGGGCGGGAACTGAAAGGTAGGGGGGTGGCGCAGCTAGCTAGTAGAGAGGCAAACTTGGAGCGTTTGAACACTCTTGGGAGTACTGTAGCTACGAATTAGTGGCTCAGTCGCTGCCTATCTAATTGCCATGCCGGTAGTAGCTGAGTCGGCTCCCTAACCCTGACTAGCAGCTACAGTAGCCAGACACAAGCTAGCTCAGTTCTACTGGTCGGTAGCTAGCTAAGTAGTAGAGTGTTTCTGAGTGGCTACTAACTGAATGAATCTGATTTGCCCTAGCTACAAGCTACTAAGTACTAGAAGCCGCAGTAGCCGCCTTGTGATTAGTTACCAATACACCGCGTCTGCCGAGAAGCCTACTATTCAGCACCCAGGACTAGAACTACTAGTACCGTAGCTTGTGGATCTAGCTAACAGGAGGAGTTGCCGGTGCCATGGTCGAGGACCAGCTTCAATTCGCCGTCACGTCACCAAAACAGTTGGACACGAAGAACTCGAACCCAAATTTTCCATCGCGTGAATTATGAATGAAAATTAGTCCAGTCAGCCAGTGATTGAGTCACGGACGACTTCTTTTTGCCCCGTGACAACAGAGCAGCCATTTTTGCTTCGACACCTTTTACTTGTGTCGTGTACAGTAATGTTGTCACGCATTATTATCGCTGGGTTGCTACACATTTTGGCGGGTCCAAGATAGCTGCTACTTTGCTAATAATACATAGCTAACTGAAAGCCCAAGACCTACATTAAAAGTTCTGTAGAGAGTACCGTTGATATATACTTGAAGACAAAAATAACAAGCACCAAGTATTACAGTACGATATTCTCATACTATTACCTGTATTGACGAACACGTCATCGTCCCTCCAGCAGCGTTCACAACTTCCGGCAGAAGCATACGAAGATGTTTGACAGTTTGTTCCGACCAATTCGAGACAGCGTTGATGGTATAACTGGTGTTTCAAACACGGTCGAGGTGAGTATTCTTATTTTCCCAAAAAAGATAACATCATTCTTGTTGTTATCTGACTGATATCCTCTTCCTTTTCCCTCACTATATTTACTTAGTTTCTTATTTTAGTCGGAATCATCGCTATGACGCATCAATGGTTAACCACTCCCTCCCCACACATGCCCTCCAAAAAGGAAGAAGAAGAAGAACCCGAGCCGCCACGCAATTTTACCGTGGAACAATTGAAATATTTTGATGGCAACAAGGATGAAAAATCGGGGGAAGACAAGCCCGTGTATTTGAGTGTCAATGGTCAAGTCTTTGACGTGAGCGATGGGCGTGACTTTTATGGTCCCGAAGGGCCCTATTGTACCTTTGCAGGACACGAATGTGGAGTGGCCTTGGCGAAAATGAGTTTTGATTCCGAATTGTTGGACGATTTGGAAGGATGCAAGGATTTGCCAGCTTCGGAAAAAACGGAATTGGAGGGATGGATCGAAAAATTTACCTATTATAGACCCTATCCCATCAAGGGACGATTAGTACCCGATTCGAAATTGGAACCCCTCAAAGATCGAGTCTTGACCCGAGAAGAAATCGCCAAATACAATGGTCGTACTGATACGTCGGAAAGTTTTGATATTCCGGAAGGATATGCCATAGCACCAATCTACTTGGGAGCGGGAGACAAAGTATACGACGTTTCCTTTGGTGGTGTTGGCTTTTATGGAGCCGGGGGCGGCTATAATCGATTTGCCGGCAAAGATGCCTCTCGTGCCTTGGCGAAAATGAGTTTTGAACCTGAAGATATCGAAAATTCTAATGTGGACGATTTGGAAGAGAAGAACAAAAAGATTTTGGCGGATTGGATCAAGACCTTTGAAGAAAAGAAGAAGTATCCCGTCGTGGGGAAAATCAAAAAATAACTACAAAGAACAGTTGAAATATATTTTAGCAATAGTAATTAGTATAAGAAATAGAGTGCATCAGATCCAACATTACAAGCATACTCAATGTGAAGAAATAATGTCCCATGCCAATTTAACTTGTGCCCGGCGAGATATCATTCGTGTATATTTGGATGATTGAACACTCTGATATTGCGTATAAATAACCAAAACTGAATATTACGTAATTAAAATTGATGTCATCCGACTATCGATAGCATGACGCGCCTGTTGGGATTTATGTATGACCAAAATTTGAAGTGGCAACAAAGAAATCTCTCAATAATTAATGTCAATGTCAAACCGTGCTGTTCGCCACAAGCAATCCTCTCGGGAGATGGATACAGTAGTACTCTCTTCGTCATTACTTGCGCCCTTGTCGTCACTTTCTGACAACAACAAGTAGTCTTTGGGTTGTCCTGGCAACAAGCAAAATTCAAAAGGTGCCGTCCGATGTTGCACTGCGGGCAACACAGCGTCCTCGATTTCTTCAAAAATGTCCATTGTTACTTGTGGATATCCCCATCGCAAATGAACAAAATGTGTGTGGGGATACTTCCACGCAAGGGAAGCTGCCTTGTCGGCCGACATGCGACCCGATTCGCCCCAAAAGGTAGGTTGTTCATAGTGTGATTGTGATCGTTGTGGTTGATGTTCTGGTGGTATTGCTGGATGGTTTTGGCTACTGCTACTGGGGGAGGAATCATTCCCAATTATTATAGAGCCATCCTCTGTAAGAGTACTATAATCAAAGGCCACGACATCGGGGACGAACCGATCTTCTCCAGGAATGGGTGTTTCCACAAATATCTGTTTGCTGCTATATGGTGATGATGATGGTGATGAGGGAGCATATTGGTCTTTAAAGAGTGCCCACAACAAGCCCTTGCCCAAGACATGACTCAACGATTCTCGAGGCTTTTTGTGCAACGGTAAACGCTCGAAATTGTTGTTGGAATGCTCCAACAAATTATGGTTGCTGCTGCTGGAATCATCAGCTGCTACGGGAATTTGAATTTGAAATCGAAAACTCTTGGTATGCCGAATATCCCATTTGGATGCTTTGGGTTGCGAATATCGCCATGGCTTGTTATTATTTTTGCTAGGTCGACTTATTGGAGTGACGACAGAGGTGGTGGTGGCGGATCTTGATGTCGTCGTTGGGGACTTGTTGGAAAGACTCAGAGCCAAACATGGATCCAAATTCAGTGTTGTAAGGAAAAATAGAACTAGTATTATCCGGATATCACCAGCTCTGTAACCCTGACAACCCATACTAGCTAGTAGTACGGTCGTAGGCCATTATCCTTCCTGGATTGATTGATTGCCTTGTGTGCTTGATGCATTGGCTTCGTTGATTGATGGGATGGCACAGGATGCAATGATGCATACAGAAGCTACTACTAGTCTACTACTAGCTATTAGCTAGTGCTACTACTATAGCTAGTAGAACGCCGCGGCGACAGGAAAGATGAAAAGATACGACGACCTGGGCGACTTGCGTCTGGACGTTGTTCTACGTGCGCTAGTACTGGAGAACATTTTGATTGGCCAAATGTTTTTCTTGCAAAGGAGGAGTTGGGCAAGGCTTCTTGAGCCGAGGAGCACGCTTTATGCAACAGAGCATACAGTAGCCTTTCAAACGACCGAATGGGAACTCATACGTACTTCAAAGTTCAAATAGAAGTTTGCTTCAGTAGTTCAGTAGTTTGAAGTGCAAAGTGCCGGAAACGCCTCTCCGATATGGCTAGACCAGATATGGAACTCCGACCACGTATTTACTCATGCAATGTAAATACCTTATGTGATTGCAGGAGGGGTCACAAACTAACAATAACATATCCGATTCCTTAATACTTTCAGTACCGCATCTGTGAGTACTCCGCTAAGAAGAATAAGTGGAACGATCTACGTCAAATTACGTGGACAATCGATTGTATTAGATGTCCTATCGGCGACGCGAAAAGATGTACTGTAATACGAACAAATTCGAAACTACTCCCAGTTGCAACCCCAGAAAGTGGCTATGATTAACGGTGATTGGCACGTAGTACAGTAGTAGGTACAGCAAGTGACCACTGACCAAAAGCTCACGCAGTTGATAAGTTAAGAAACACCACCACCAAAGAAAAGCACAGAAATCAAAGCAGCCATCAAAACGCTTACCGTGTAGTGTATTGAATAAGTACACAGTGCTACTCTACAGTACTTGACTATTACTTCAATTGCACAAGAAGTCAACAACAAGCTACTGCAGCAGCTAAACGGTACACGTCACACCCTATTGTAGCAGCGGCACTATATACAAATACTATAGTACAGTGCATCTGCGGAGTGCGGAAGCTATTTATACTAGCTACTGGTACAAACAAGAACAGACAAGGGCAATAATTTTCATTGGAGCGTGTGCAAGCTGCACAGAGGCACAAGAGGAGGAGGCACACAGCTGGCACGGACTTCAAGGCGCAGCCAACGCAGCTTCTAGCTAGTAAGTAGATTGCTTACTACTGTACTGTACCAAAAGGTCTTTCTATCTAAACGACAACAATTCACTACACCATACTTCCGCAACAAACAAACTATCTTCCTACAGTACAGCTTCATCACACACAAGATGGCGAGCGATCAATATCACGATGAGAATGAAGAATATACGGCGCAAGAAATGGCCCTGGCCTTGGCACCCAAATTCTCGGCCGTCTTGTCCATGTGCGGAAGTTCCTTCATCATGTACGATGTCTTCAAAACGGGTCAAGTTTTCACGAGTACCCATCATCGACTTCTCATGGGCATGAGTGCTTGCAGTTTCTTCGTCTCGCTGCTGGCCTTTTTCATGTCCACGTGGCCGATACCTTCCGAGTTGGCCCAACATCACCATGGCTTTAAAGTGTGGGGTGCCGTGGGCAATCAGGCCTCGTGCGATGCCCAAGGATTCTTTTCCCAATTTTCCTTGGCCGTGGTCATTTACAATGCTTCCTTGTCCACGTATTATCTCGCCAAGATTCGATATCAAATCAGTACCAAAACGCTGCACGGGAAATTGGAGCCCCTCCTTCATATTGTCCCCTTGACACTGGCGTTGGGAACCTCCATTGCTGGATTGGCATTAGGCTTGTACAACAGCGAAGAATGGGAATGTTGGATTGCGGCCTATCCCGAAGATTGTCACGAATCGTGGTCACATGACGGCGTTACCACGTGTTTACGTGGTGACAATGCGAGTCTTTATCGATGGGGATTTTATTATGCCTTTTTGTGGCTGGCCATTTTGTTTGTGTCCATCAACATGTTTCGCGTCTATCGATGTGTCTTTGAACAAGAAAAGAAAATGAACAAGTACAATTTCGAATATCAACGGGAATTGGAAAAATTGGAAAAGCAACGATTGCAAGCGGAATTGCAAGAACTGTATGATCAACAGGATGATGAGGATGACGACAATGATTCCGTGGACAGTGCGGCCAGTCATGCCAGTGCTCGGTCCGTAATTTCCGTGGCATCCTCCATTGCCGGATCGGCGTTTCGGAGTGCCAGTTTTGTGGCCCGCATCAGTTATCAATCCATCAAGAGCATTCCCAAAATGCAACGCAAACGGGATGCCCTCAAACGACATTTTAAACATTCGCGACAAGTTGCTACGCAAGGATACTGGTTTTTGGGAGCCTTTTTGGCCACGTGGATCTTTCCCACTGTGGCACGGATCGTCCATTTGGTGACCAAACAAACCTTTTATCCCCTCATCTTGTTGACGGCACTCTTTGTTCCCATTCAGGGATTTTTTAATTTTTTGGTGTACATTCAATCGCACAAGAAAAAACGACAACAAATTCAAGACAGTGTGTGTTGTTGTGGATGGATGAAATTGCCCAAACGAAAACAACGGAAACGGCCATCGACATCCTCTTCTACATCCCATCCTGGAGTGGCAGAAAAAGACGTACTTCCCATCAATGCCAAGGATGTGAGCAGTAGTCACAGCAGTGACATTGATTTCCATGAACAAAGTGGTAGCTTCAAGGCTTCCAGTGAAATTATGAGACTCTCCGACGTGACGAGTCCGGAGGCTGCCAAGGCTGCGGCGGCTGTGCGCGCCAGCACCGCGGATGTACCGGAGGATGAGGATGCCGAAAATGATTTGGACGCCACGGACCGACACGTCAACAACATGCATAGCAGTGATCGGCAACAAGAAAGCACCGAATTGCAACTTACTAGTGCACATCTCCGGGAGCTGGAAAAATTCGACACCCATGTCGGGACGAGTGGGGAGGATGATAGTCACTCCGATTTGACAGTGAGCAATGCTTCGGCGGGAGACATTCATGCCAGAAATACCAACGAAGACACGGAGAGCAATGACGAATTAGCAAACTCCGGTGGCGATGTTACTACGGAAGGAGGCGAAGAAGGAGAAGACGTCCCACGAGCCATGCGACGGCCCCGTTCCAACAATGATCTAAGACTTCATGATCTAAAACAAAGCATGATCAGCATGCGTGATCTAAGAGCGAGCAAGCGTCGTGATGGATCGGATGTGGGAGATAAGCATGCGATTCCTCTATCGATTCCCCTAGAGTTGGAATTTGTGGCCATTCCGGATTCCAGCACCAACGGCCCCATGGTAGATCAGTCCGAAATTACACTGGGCGAGGATTCCAGTGGTGGTAATGGCGACCAGAGGAGGCGGGGACGATCGGATCGGGGCGCCTTTCACTTGTCATTGATTCCAAATATGACTGAGGAAGCTGGTGAATCGGATATGAGCGACTCTAGTGAGGTGAATGAGCAAAGTGCGTCACATCATCGTGTCAAGAGAAGGGGAAGGAGAAACAGAGGCGACAAAAACAAAGATAAAAAGCCGTCACCGCTGGAAGCATTGTATCGAAGAACGAAAACAAGCTGATTCCATGGATTCTAATTTAAGTATTGAATTCGAATCGAATCGAAGCTGCCTGCATCTGCTTGATTCCGAACATAAAGAAGGGAAATACAGTGTGGCAATGCAGATGAAAAGCGATGCAACAATCTTCTGGAATGAACGCACCAGCATCACGCGCAAGTCAAAATTTGAATCGAGCTCGCGTTCCTCGTTTGAATCATCGGCAAGGGGCACTGAGGGAAAGGCCTTCTTGTACCGCGCCCACAAATTATTGGAGATTTTTGTCCGGTGTCAAGTCTTTTGGGATTGACGATTTCATCGCCAGGGCCACAAGGAATTGGTGGACGAGGGAATTGCATTGCACCAGGTGCCCACAACCACCTACCACACAATAAAATCCACGACGACGTACTTGGGGAGCATTCTTCTACCATCCTGCTCATGTTGTGAACTGATTCGTGGTAGAGAAGTCCCATATTCAGAAGAAATACTAGCCCGCTTCTCTCGACTTCTGATGCCATGGCGGGAACGACCCTGGTGGCATCAGCTGCAGCATTCTTCTCCGATGATTGGAACAGAATCATTGCTGAAATTACGGTCCATGGATGCGCCAGTGGTTGCGGCTACATCGAAAAGCGCACCCATTAGGTAGGTAGCTAGCTAGCTAACCCGCTTTAGAAGCAAGTTCAGTCTCACTATATACCGCGCACAGAAATATTTAACACAAGCAAAGCACACGGCAAGCGGGCGGATGCTACAGTATTTGCAAGAGATAACCACCTTGACTTTTTTTCAAAAACGGAAGCAATCCATGGATGTAATGTGATGACTCTCTCCACAGGCCTTTGCAAATCAGGCGGTGCTCATAGAAGAGCAAACTATTGTTCGCTCTCCTAATCTACTAGCTAGTAGTATTACTGCTTTGGAATGAGTTTTCACAAGGTTTCTGCACTGTGTTTTCCAATCACTATGTGGCTGAAGTCTATTGCATGCTTCCCTGACAGACATGACATCCTGTAGATAAAATACTGCGTAGTAGTTGGTCGGGAAGGGTGGTAGATGAGGGTAGAAAATTGCCACTGTAACTACTAGTAGCTAACTAGCTAGCTAACAACAGTGCAGTGCAACAACCTGGGTTTGTAGGTCTAGCTAGAGCCATAGCGTACACATTAGTAGGGCTAGGACTACAAGAAAAGGGGCATCATGGTGAACTTGTCTTGTTCTTCCTCTCAGCGCATTGGTTCTTTGCGTGCCCCTCTGTACTTAACTAGTGCTGAATTCTGCAAAATGCTGGAGGGAGGGAGGGTTCTCGTATCTTCAACGGTCAATCTTTTTTTACAGTAGTTTGTGGTACTGGTGCTACGTACAAATCAGTACGGGCAGTGGACACCCACAAGTTACAGGCTAGGCAACAAGACATCACCAGACTGCACAGAGATGATGCAACTAATCATGCAAGACAGCAGAGATCGCGCCAATGAATGCAAGCATTTTTCTGTGGAAAATTCATAATCACACACGCATTATTTTTCGGGCCGCGCTATTCTAAAACAACAACAAACCAGACTTGTCCATTACTTGCAAAGTATCTGTTTTGTATCCAACTCCACCATGACATCCGAGACGACCATGGTCCCTCCGGACATTGAAGGTCCTTTGCCTCCTTCTTCTGGCAATAGCCACAATGCCCCGACCAAACCAACCCTCCAACAATCCCATGAAGGCGAACATCATGGGGATTACGGAAGTCAAGACATTCCCCTCTTGCATGCCACCAAGGTGTTCGCCCTGTGTGCGGCTTGCAACTCGTGTAATTTGGGCTTTGATATTGGCGTTAGTACGAGTGTTTCACAGTTGATTCAACAAGATTTTGCTTTAACGGATGTCCAACGACAAATGTTTGTGGGCAGTTTGAATTTCTTTGCCATTTTTGGAGCCTTTGCCTCGAATTGGTTCAGCGATCGTTACGGCCGCCGTCAAACATTCCTCGTGGCCGCCTTTGGCTTTATTGCGGGAATCATCATTTGCGTCTTGAGTCCCAATTTTTCCATTTTGATTTTGGGGCGTCTCTTGGTCGGATTGGGCGTCGGCGTCGGATTGGCGGTACGTACTGTCATAGCAGGGAGATGGACTTGTTTTTATGTGTTGCTTGGGCAACTTTTTCCTTGTTCTTTTGCTGTTGGAATCGGGACGTTTCTCATCTTCTTTTGCTCCTTTCCTTGTTTCCTTGTTCTATTTCCCTTGGCACACCTGCCTTTACTATTACTACCACTTGACGACTACTCATTAACTGCGCGCGACGCGACAGCTCGATCCCGTTTACATTTCCGAAATCTCTCCTGCCAAACATCGTGGATATTTGGTGACATGGTCAGAAATTGCCATTAATGTCGGTATTGTCTTGGGATTTAGTCTCGGTATTTTCTTTGCTGGCTTGAGTGCCGGTTTGCAATGGCGCATCATGTTGGCCATGGGTGTCGTCTTGCCCAGTATCATGATTTACTTGGTCCTCAATATCATGCCGGAAAGTCCACGTTGGTTGGTCAGTCAAGGCGCCGAGGCCGAAGCCAAGGTCGTACTGGAACAAGTCTATCCCGACCAATATCCCGTCGATGATATTGTCGAGGATATCAAAGAAGCCTTGGAACGAGAACGCTTGGCCGAATCGTCCTTGGGGTGGAGTGTCATTTGCAGTCCGACACCTGCCTTTAAGCGGATGCTCATGGTGGGCTTTGGTGTCGCCATTGCCCAACAAGCGGTCGGCATTGATGCCATGCAATACTACTTGGTCGACATCTTGGACAGCTCAGGATTGCACAGTGAACGAATGATATCCTTTCTCATGGTCCTCTTGGGATTGGTCAAATTGGGTGTCATTGTCGCCAGTGGATTTATTTTTGATACGCGAGGACGTCGTCCTTTGTTCTTCGTGTCCTTATTGGGTACGTCCAGCAAAGATGATGGAGATTTGTGTGCCGGCGCTTGTTTGTGCTTGCTATTTTGCGGCGCCCGCTTGTTGTCCCTCGTCCTTGAATAAACGTCTCATCGACCGCGCTTGCCTTTTCATTTGTCGTCGCTACCACAGGTATGGCTTCGGTGCTCTTTTTATTAAGCATTATCTTTTTCATCAGCAACAATCCCAGCACCACCCTCTTGGTCATTTTGTTGGCGGGATATCTCGCCTTCTTTAGTTTTGGTATGGGACCGGGTGCTTGGTTGGTTCCATCGGAAATTTTCGCTACAAGTATCCGTGCCAAAGCCATGAGTGTGGCCACCACCTTGAATCGTGTCGTGGCCTGTCTCATGAGTTCCACCTTTCTCACTACCAAAAATGCTATTAGTTGGGGTGGGTTCTTTCTTCTCATGACCTTGGTGTGTTTGATTGTTGGCGCCTTTCTCTACTTTTACCTTCCCGAAACCAAAGGTCGCTCGTTGGAAGACATGTCGATCTATTTTGCCGAATTGACCAATGATGAATCTATTTTGGAGGCGGAAAAGACTTTGCGTGGAGGCGGAGCACCCGACCAGACGGAGACTACAGAGAATGGAGAAGGCGAAGCCGGTACTTTTACCTAGAGATACAGACATCGACAAAAACAATCAATTCTTTATTTATAAATCATTTCGGATATCTTATATATGCTTTCATTTTTGTGGCACTGTACTGAAGACGATGGGGGTTTCCTGGCACTTGCAATCAAGTCTTTCGTTGCCAATGAATGTCGATGCGAACGTTGATGCGAAATGGTCACCACTAGGCAAAACCTCAATTAAATTTTGGTACAGCCACCTGATCACGGGACAAATCTTCGAGGCTGCGTTTTGGTTCGTTTGGGCAACTTCAACCTGCCAAAACCGTCTTCTAGTAGAGCCGAATCATTCGCGGTAAGAGAGCGTTTGCGTTTGCGACGGTTCACCGCAGTGGATGGCACGACTAGCTCTTCCAGCACACTTCCACGGCCAGATCTGTCTTCGACGGCACCAGCGCCCTCCACATTCAACACCTCATACGCCATGGCAGCGTCGGCAGTGTTTTCCGACGAAGGGTTGTTTTGCGAACGAGCTGCTTGGATGCTGCCCGTGACAACATCGACATCGTTCCTGTTGACATTCTCATCATGCACTTCCATGAGCTCTTCTGCTGGCAACGAAGTGGGTAAGCCTTCAGGCATCATTTGAACGCTCGTTGGTTTTGGGTAACAGGGCGCAGCATGGCCAAGATTTTGCCAGTCGGTAACTGTAGCTGCGGAACGAGGCAAGAGGCGAATGACAGTTACTGACTCCATGGCACTTCGTGGATAGTCTCCTACAAGACGAAGGGTTTCGTCGATTTCTGCTTGTCGTTCGGCGATTCCCTTGCGCATGTTTCGCAGGACAGGTTGCAGATCCTTGGCACTGAGATGATCGTCAAATCTGTAAATAAATCCTCTCGCCCAGTCGTTCAATTGTTCTTCTGTCCTGTCGCCAAGAAATTCTTCGCCGCTGGCGAGATCCTCCCCATCGTGAAGTTGATACTTAAACGTAACCAGTCCCATCTTGAGTTGAACAGGGCCTCCTTCCTCGATTGGGTTTGCAAAACGACAAGCTGGATTGTGCCCAAGCGTGAACAAGTGAAGGGAGCGAAAGATTCGATCGTTGACTTGACTTTGAGATGAAAGGTTTTCAAAGTCGACGTCATAGATTCCTCTTGGAACTAATCCTTCCAAAGAATCATTCATAACGGACAGTGTGAAACAACTGCCTCTATTTCCAAATGGTCGCCATTCAAGATTCATTTCCTCCATGGGCACTGTGCAAACAGTTGAGTTGTTCATGTTTCTGTATGTCACAATAGGAGTGGGAGTCAAGTTCGGATTGCCATCATTTTCAAACAAAATAGCATCGATGCATTCTTGACTTCTGATGGCATGGAGTCCTTTGTCTTGTACATCAAACATTCCACCAACCAATGCTACACCTTTTCCAGGGTTCTCTGAACGAATGCGGTCTACAGCTGTGCCCAGACGACGCCAATTGTCAGAGAGACAGATGGGTGCTGACGACTTTGATCCATTGGGTACCTTTCCAAGAGCGACAATTGTCTGGGGGTTCAGCATGGTGATGGTGAATTCGTATTCCAAAAATAATAAATGAGCCGAATCAATCGAACACGAAAGCAAGGAAGTGACGAAAGTTGTAACGGAAAAAACGACAGAGCACCGAAAAACTCCAAAAACGACTTGAAAAACGATTTTAAAAACCACTTTCAAAATCAATCAATCGCGTTTTCGAACAGTCCCGGGGTACGAACTGCCCCACCCTTGAATGTCAATTTAGGTTGGAGCAACTCAAGGGGATGTGGGTCAGAGTGTGCAACAGCTCCTTCGAAGCAGCAGCTTCTAATTTCACTGACTAGTGCGTCACTGCGCCTACTTATTGTAGTAGTAAAGACCAAACGCTATAGTAGCTATTAGCTTTCGATTAGAAGAAAGATAAGCAGTCTATGGAGTTATTATTACTCAGTCCAAAAAGGTGTGAAAAAATGTGCTGGGAATGATTGTTGATTTGGACGTGCCATACATGAATGGTTCGCTATACAAACATCATGCGGCAAACTGATGCATTGCCAGAGTTCTAAGTTCACTTCCGTTCAATTCTCTTTGGCTTGAAGTTGGTTGTACAAGTCCAAAGCGGTCTCTCCTGGCGGAACGCCAACAGCCTCTTCCCATGGCGTTTCGTAAACAACGGCTTGATTTGCAGTGACCAGTGCAGCGTGAAGATTACCCATTTTTTGTTGGGCGAGGGCTTTGTATTTGTGAACTCCTGGGTAATGCCGATTAAAGGTATTGGGCATACCAAGCAAGGTGTCAATAGCGTCGATGACATCGTCGTAGTCTCCCAAATGGTAATAACACTCGGCCTGCATTTGATGAGTTTGTCGTATGGCGGTATAGTTCATGGGCATGCCAGACTTTAGCTGGCATTTGCTGAGCGCGGTTTCGTAGTCTTGTTTCTGGATCAGGGCTTTTGCCTCGAGGAGCTGCATGCCAAAGCCATCTGGAGAGGTGGCCTTCCAATTGGCTCCATTTGTATGGAGCTTATCAAATTCAGCAAGGCAGTCCAAAGCCTCCTGAGGTTTTTGGAGAAAGAGCAAGATCTGAGCCTTGGTGGCGTAGACAGCATAATCAACCTCGTGACCACCAGCTAAGAATTCGTCCAATTTGGCAAGTTCTTGGACCAGAGCCTCCTTTTCTAAATGGCCTCCAGTCTTGGCTTTTTGCAAAGCTACTTGTCCGTGGGCCACCATAATATTAATGACAATATCAGGTCCAGCTCCTTCCTTACACGTGGGACACTTGTGGGGGACACTGCCAAGTGTAAACGGCTGGGGTTCTTTCCCGTCAAATAAGTTATCGACAACAATTCTATTTGGATTGGTGGGGTTGTTGGCACAATTGGTGTTTTGCTGCTGTTGCCACTTGTAAAGACAAGGGGAACAAAAGGCGTGACGACACCTATTGACAAGCACGGGTGCAACAATGGGATCCTTCAAGCAAATGGAGCATTTGGTGTTTTTGGCGACGGTTTTCGTGGCCAAAGTTAGGCCTTCCTCGGAATAATAGAGTTTGCCATCGAAAACGTCCTGCTTGCGTTTCATTCTATTCATACGCTCGGAGGCGGGAACGCAAATAAATTTAGGTTTGTGGGCTTTCCAATCTTTCTTTTGACAAACCTTGCCGCAGTAATGGGCTCCCTTGCAGCGGGAACACTTCAGTTTGGCACCGGGCTTGCCACAACTATCACAGGGAATACATTCGCGGGAAACGGTGTCGTAAGAGGCCATCTTTCTCACTGTTGTAAGATTGTTGTCTAAAGATAGTAGTAGCTTTGTGGCGCCAGTTCCTTCGATCGTTCTTCTTTCCGGCAACGAGAGGGAGGGTCAACACGCGAGAGGGAGAGATGTGGTCTTGTTACGATAGGCTAGAAAGCTGCTCGTTTGAACGATGCAATGAACGTTTGGCTTCTTTCCGTCGGCGCCTTAATTGGTCGTCAACACCTCTCACTGCTTCCATGCTCGGGATCTATTACGACCACCGAATCTCGTGATTTGCAAAATATATAGCTCCTAAAAACAACCAATCAATCAAAGAAGAATGAATGCAGAAGAATTGAAGGCGTTGAATAAGAGAACTAACAACTTTGAATACATAATTACAACACAACAATTTACTATTGAAGCATGTACCGACTCACGGATGATGAGTTTCAGTCACGTTTTCGGACAGCCCCGGGACTATGTGGCCAAGACATCTCTAAAAGCTACGTAGGTAGCTATCTAATTTATCAACAAACCAACTACCGGTGTATGACGATGAGTATATACATTGAATGATAGGATAGTGTATTGGGTTTGTTGTATTAGCTGCTAAATTGCTATTTGTATAGTGAGAATGCTGTATTGATTCTATCACTCGATTACCCGTTATTTTTTATTTACCCGCCAAACCCAACTGGTCCAGAAGGAAAGCGTAATCAAAAGCAAGCTCTCTGAGATATTTGTACCTGTGGTTACGAGAGGCAGATAATGTGGGTGAGGATATGGACGACGAGGCGAGAGAGCATTTCTAAGCTATGCATAACTGACCGATCACTAGCGCTGAAATGGCCAGCGCTCATTTCCACCTTGACTAAAACAGGACCCGAATCGGCAGTCGACGTATGGCGCATGGTAGCAGCGAACTTGGCGGCCTCCCAATATTGGACTCGACTATCATGGAATCCACAAGTAAGCAAGCAGGCAGGATAGCGTGCTTCTTTGACATTCTGCATGGGACAGTATTCCATCATGTATTTGAAGAACTTCTCCTCGTTGACATTTCCCCATTCCTCCCATTCATTTGTGGTGAGTGGAATAGACGAGTCAATCATGGTAGCCACGACGTCCACGAACGGCACGCCCATGATCGCCACCTTAAACAACTCGGGGGCCTGAACGGAATGTAAAACAGCAATTTTGATGAGCTAAACAGCTAAAATGATTCCGGGGATCTTCAGCAGCTCAAGAAGAATTGCACTTTCTGGACGTACCTGGTTGACGGTGGCACCCATCAACATTCCACCGGCAGACCTCCCTTCCGTGGAGAGCATATCTGGTGTTGTCATTTTTTTGGTTTCAATCAGATCACGGGCTACGTCCACGAAATCATTGAAGGTGTTCTTTTTGCAAAGGTATTTGCCGCCGTTCGGCTCTTCGTACCACTGGCGCCCCAATTCGCCTCCACCTCGGATTTGCGCAATGACGTAGACCATGCCTCGGCGTAGCAGTGGCAATCGCGTAGAGCGAAAGTCCGCTTCTATGCAGGATCCATACGATCCATACCCGTACAAGTGTGTGGGAACCGGCTTTCCATCTTTCAAGTGTTGTTCCATGACATCTTTGCGGTAGACTTTCAACACGGGGATTTCCACTTTGCCGTCACGCGATTTCACCATGTAACGCTCGCAATCAAATTCATCCTTGACATAGCCTGGTACATTCTTTTGCTTGACCACGGTTCGCTGCGACAAGTCTTCCAAGGAGATTTCGACATGTTGCAAGGGCGTGATTAGAGAGTCATATGCGACACAAATGGTCTTGGCATCGTACTCATAGTGACTGCTGAGACCAACATCGTAAGCTTCTTCGCCAAACGTGAGTGCTTCGAATTTGGTAACTTTGGGAGCCGCGCCATTGTCTTCCATGGACAAAATCCACACTCTGGGAATGCCTCCTTCTCGACCGTGGGCCACAACGTGCGTCTTGAAGGTGCTAATGCCTTCCAAGACACGGTCATAACCTCCATCAAAGAGTGGTTTGTCGTCGTTGCTGGAAGGATCGGGCAACAAAGTCCATTCCTTTTCGCAATTCGCCTTGGCAGGTGCCGTGAAGAGCTGCATATTGGGTGTTTCGTTACCTGTCTTGGAGGTAATGTAAAAGTAACCGTCCCTGTAATCGACGTCGTAAAGTACCTTGTATCGGCGCTTGGCAATGCATTCCAATTTGGTGGTCGTCGTACTATTGATTTCTTTGTCTTCGTCTAAATCAATAAACCAAACTTCCGTGGTTTCACCGGATCCGTGCTCCAAAAAGACGTATTTGTCATCCAAAGTTTTACCAACGCCGCTCCAAAATTGAGGATCATCTTCTTGTTGAATCATTTCATCCTTGTCTCCCAAAACTTGCTTGCTGTTGTTGGGATCAAATCGTTTTCTCCACAACTGATACGGACGCCGTGTCTCATCCATGGTCATGTAAAACAAGGACGAATCATCCTTGCCCCAACAAATATTGCCCGAAATTTCCAATTCGAGATCTTCGTACAAGACTTCACGGGTCGCCAAATCGATAATGACGAGTTTGTATTTTTCATTGCCCGAAAAATCCACAGCATACGCGAGAAGCTTTTTCGACGGTGAGACAGCCAATCCACCCACGACACAATACTCTTTGCCGGCCGCCAATTCGTTGACATCCAAAACAATTTCTTCCCCTGGCAAAATGGGAGTTTCCGCTTTTCCATCCCAACTAATTTTGAGGCAGCCGTGTTCATCGTATTCTTGTTGATCGCGCTTGGCCCGACAATAGGTCGTGTAGGATTTGCCTTGAAAAGTACGAGAGTAACGATAATACTCGCCATGAGGTCGAGGCACTTGAAAATCCGTTTCCTGAATGCTCGCCAACAAATCGTCATACAAAGTTTGACGCAAGCCTTCCAAGTGGGCCGTCATGCCCTTGGAATAGGCATTTTCAGCTTCTAAATGAGCAATGACTTCTTTGTTTTCGCGCTTGTCATCCCGAAGCCATCCATAGGGATTGGGAATGGCCACGGGGGGATCCACGAGTTTTTCCGTGGAACCCTCGGCTTGACGAGGAACTCCTTCGGGCCAATCAGGAGGAGCTGCACCGGCATACAAGACCAAGGACTCGTCGCGACGAGCAATGGGAGGTTTTAAAGTGGCGTCTGCTGTCATGGTCAATATCAATCAATAAAATAGCTAACTGTAGACTGGATTCAAACGCAGATTATGGTTATTGTGGCCTTTTCTTCTTCCTCTGTGACCACCATGCAGCCAACAGAGCGAGCATTGGGTCACTTTATTTTAGCGTGTGGCAGCCAACCAAACGTAACGCTTGATTTGAAAAATCGATTCGATTCGATTTGGTTCGTGCCCATGCAAGATTCCAGGATTGGATTGAATCATGGCGGTGAGAACGAAAGGGCTAGGGCCAGCAGCTTTGCAACAGCCAGCGGGGTTGCAGGTTGCCTCCAAACAACTCCTCCAACTGTCATGTGCTAACATCTCTACCACAGCACCTTTCACTACTGTTAATTCAAGTCAAGTATGTTGCACATGCACCTGTCATGACCTTGGGGGTCAAGTTCACAGTTCAGTGACGCTCCTGTGGACTTTGAGTCTCTTTGATTCCCGACCAGAATCTGCACAAACTAACTAGCATTCCAATGGCACTACAACATGTTCACTGGGTTTCCAAGACAGCCTAATGAACATGTGTCTTTCCTTGTGTTGATTATCAAGGAAAGGTGTTGTGCTGTCATTTTCACTCATGCTTTGCCAAGGTGGTTGTCATTTGTTCATGTTTCAGTCCTTCGGCGTTGCAAACAATCATGAGAACCTCTGTCTCAGAACTGGCAGCAACGATGGATCCACTTATCATGATGTCACTTTGGAGGGTCTCTGTTGGGAAAAGTCACAGGCAATCGCACTTCATCATTGTGCTTTGCATTCTGGTCAAAAATGAAAAAGATGTGTTTGCTGTGTTCTCATGTGGCAAGGCTTGCAAGAGCATTCACAGCAGTGGGGGAGGGGGGGCTGCTGAGAACAGTGATCCAAGAGCCTCACCCTTTGACCAAGGTCCAAAAATCCTATAAGCAAAAGGGCAATGCTACCATTTCTCCTAGCTGGTTATCAACCAGCGGCTCCACCTCCATTGCAGGGAGCCCCTGGCTGGCAAATGCTGGTTCCTGCCTTTTCTGGGCGAGCAGTGATGTTGTTTTTGGCTCGGAGGGCATTGATCTTCTCTGTCTGCTCGCCCCCCAAAACTGGCCCTGATTTTGGGCTAAGCAGTTGGAAATTCCAAGGGTGATGTTCACAGGAGCCTGGC
>Ga0163148_10001989_pt1 | contig 25503 bp, 21 predicted proteins | sample OliLakLV19MP7P2_FD_148606 | JGI IMG/M metagenome (GOLD analysis project Ga0163148, IMG submission 148606) | Freshwater microbial mat bacterial communities from Lake Vanda, McMurdo Dry Valleys, Antarctica- Oligotrophic Lake LV.19.MP7.P2 | ecosystem: Environmental > Aquatic > Freshwater > Lake >... | reverse complement strand
CGGCGACGTCGGCAAGGGCTGTGCGCAGGCCTTCCGCGGCCAGGGCGCCACGGTGTTCATCACCGAGATCGACCCGATCTGCGCGCTGCAGGCGTGCATGGAAGGCTTCCAGGTCGTGACCATGGAGGACGCGGCCAAGTGGGCCGACATCTTCGTCACCACCACCGGCAACGTCGACGTCATCACGCGCAAGCACATGGACGCGATGAAGCACAACGCGATCGTCTGCAACATCGGCCACTTCGATTCCGAGATCCAGGTCGCCGGCCTGAAGGACCTTGGCTGGGAAGAGATCAAGCCGCAGGTCGACCACGTCATCTGGCCAGCCAAGGGCGGTAAGCCCGAGAAGCGCATCATCCTGCTCGCCAAGGGCCGCCTGGTGAACCTCGGCTGCGGCACCGGCCATCCGTCGTTCGTGATGTCGAACAGCTTCTGCAATCAGACCCTGGCCCAGATCGAGCTGTGGAAGAACCACGCCAAGCTCGACAAGAAGGTCTACCTGCTGCCCAAGCACCTCGACGAAGAGGTCGCCCGCCTGCACCTCGGCCAGCTCGGCGCGAAGCTGACCAAGCTGACGCCGAAGCAGGCGGAGTACATCAGCGTCAAGGCGAGCGGGCCGTTCAAGACGGATCAGTATCGATACTGAACGGGCCTGGGTTGCCGACTCCCAGCGCCAGCGCTGCGACGCCGCAGAGCCAAGCGCCGATGCATGCGCCGTGGCGCAGGCGATCTAGCTACGTGCTTGATCGAGCCGGCCTCTCGCGCAGCAGGGACACGACAATCAGGCCAAGCATGGCCAGGTCGATCGGTTCTGAGCGCGAGTGACGCCAGCATAGGCCCACAGTGCGGCGGCGAGGCCACTCGCGCCGCGATATTCGGCGGTGGCCGGACCGAGCCGCGCGGCGGCCACCAGTGGCGTGATCGCCACCAGCGCCAGCGCGGCGCGCTGGCGATCCGGCTTGGCGACAAGGCCAACCGAAGCACACAGGCGACGACGCCGGTCACCGCGTGCGCGGCGTCGTAATCGCTCAGGTGGCAAGACCACAGCCGCCAGCACCAACCGTCGGCCAGCGCGTGCGGAGTCAGCGCCAACGCGTCCAGGTAGCCCAGTGCGAGCGGGTTGCCGTGCAAGACCTGACCTGGTCGACCGCCAGATCAGCACCAGCACCTCGCAGGCGAACCGCCGCGAGATCTGCTCCATTTCAGAGGGCCAGCTTGCGGGGTGAGGTAGAGCGACGGTACGATCTGAAGCCGCCGCACTCGGTCCTTGCTGTAGAATGCCGCGCGCACCCGGCCCAGGATTGTGGTCTCATCCTCGACCGACTCGCGCCCGGCGCGTTGTCGCAGCAGGAAGGGATCCGGTTATCGACGGGCAGGCGCGCAATGGCGCGCCCCGAGGATCCGGTTTCCGGCGCCGCGGTCTTCGCAGGTTAGAGATATGCTATCACCGACGTGCGCACGGTGCGCGTCTGCGTCCCGCATCCCCGCGAGCAGGGCGAAATTCGGCGAGAGCGTGATGCATTCAAGGCCAACGTCGCTGACAGACCAGATTCGATCTTCACCGCTGTCTATCAATCTCGCTACCGCACTGCTATTACGTAAAAATCAGATGCATCGGGCGCAGCCTAAACCAGGATGCCCGCATGCGTATCCCATCGTTTTTCTACCGCGCCATCATTGCATGCCTGGCCCTGACTGCGGCGCAGGCCGCGGCCGAACCGCTGGCATCACTTATCAGCCTGAATAACGATGAAGCGTTCATCGTCCGTTATCAACTCACCAGCCAGACTGCCGGCCTCAGTCAGGACGCGATCGCCGCCTTGCTCCTCCCGGTGCTGGTCAACGGTCCTGACCCGGTCATTTTCGGCTACCCGGCTCCCTGGTTATCAGCAGCGGAACGTCTCTTGGCACCCGGCGCTGGCGCCAGCTCGCGACCGTGGAGCCAGATCATCGCCTGCCTTCGGGGGGACGCCGCGGGCCCCGTGCCGGCCGAGCCGCGCTCCGCCGCGCTGCTGCAGTGCCTTCGCCAACGTGACTGGCGGATCTACCCACTCGCGCGTCCAGTCGATGGATTAGAGGCATTCGGTCGTTGGCGTGCGGTGGTGGATTGCGACATGTACTACCTGTTCAGCCAGCACCTGACGGCTGGCCAGGTCCCGGCGATGCGCGGGTGGCTCGATCAGCGTGCTTTCGCCCGCAAGGGGGATTGGGACTGGCGCCAGAGTTATCCGAAACGGGATTACTCGAATCGTCTCGCGGCGCGCCTGCTGCTGGCGCCAGACCGCAACGCGGCTGATACGCGAGCGCTCGCCCTGTCGCTCGGTGCGAGCGATGACGAGGCCGCGACAACGGATCGGCTAACTCTGGCGAACATGTTGGTCACCCGTCTCATGGCGGTGACTGAAGAGCCGGTCGCCGCGCTGCAGGCGGTGCGGCTCGCGACCGCCGAGCTAGCGGGAGCGCCGCTGGCGACCGCGCCCAGCGGGCTGCCCGCTTTGGACCGGCGGGGGCTTGCGGCCCTGGTCCGCCATCAGGCCTTGGCCGATCTCATCGAGCGATTCTGCTTTCAGCCGGGCAAATATTTCACCAGTCCGACGAAGGCGCTGGTGCCCCACCTGAGCGGTGCATCCCGCGCACCCCTCATCGGGAATTTGATCGCGGTGGGGCTTCATCAGTACCGTACCACCACCACCGCGGCGGAGCTGGCGGTCGAGCTTCGCCTGGAGATGGCGCGACCGGCCGAGGAACGGTTGCCGATGGCGATGTTGGCAACGATGACCGCGTCGCTGGCGACCGCCGATGCTGGCCTCGGGACATCGCTGTTCGAGAGCCTGCTCGCGGAATGGCGCGCGACCTTCGCCGATCCCGCGCGGCGCTCGGTCATCGGATTGCACGGGCTGCGCCAGTGCGCGCTCAATCTTGGACGGGTCGGCGACCTGAGCGGGGATCTCGCGGCCGCGCTGCGTAGCGATCCGGCCAACCCATGGCTGATCGCAGCCATCGCAATCGATTCGGCGACCGAATTGGACCTGGCTGGGCTCACCCCCGCCAGCGTTGCCACGGTGCCAGAGGTCGATGTCGCCAGCACTGGTGAAGAGGGCTGGCCGGGGACCAACGGAGCGAAGCAACTCTTTGCCATGGTCTACCGGGGATCGATCCGCATCGATGTGGCCGGCAGCTATGGCTTCGCCACGGAATCCGACGATGGCAGCTGGCTGAGCCTCGCCGAGCGCCAGATCGTCGCCAACGGCGGGCAGCACGGCCTCGAGCGACGCGCCGCGACCGTGGTGCTGGCGAGCGGAAGCCATCCCCTGGTGCTGACTTTCTGCCAGCTTCAAGGCGGTGGTGGCTGCCGGCTGCTCTGGAAACCACCCGGCGCCGCCGAGTGGTCGGTGATCCCCTCGACGTGCTTGCGCACGGCCTCTGGCGATGCCGGGCTGAGCGCTGAGTTCTTTCCTTTCGCTGGCCGTCATCTGTGGGACCCCGCGGCGGCTGAGGCGGCCGGTTTCCGCGCGGTTTACCAGCAGATGCCGTGGCATGCGGGGGCCGCCCTGCAGCAGACGTGGTGGCTTCTGCAGCGTGAGCAGCCGGCCACCGCGCTGCCTATCGCCGAATCCGTTCTCGCCATGGGCAACCCTCGGGCGCGCAAGCACATCGGCCTGGCCAAGGGCCAGTTGGGCGAGCGGGCCGAGTCCAGACGCCTGTTGGAGGCGCACGCCGCCGAGCACGGCACCTTCGGCGAGTACGACGTCCTCTTCATGCTCGCCAGATTCGCTGACGAGGATGACGACGTTCAAACCGCCACGCGCTGGTACCACGAGTTGGAAGAGACCAGGAGTTCCACCGCGGTGGTTGCCGCCGGCCGCTTCTATCGCCGCCGCGGCATGCATGAGCGCGCGAAAAATTGTTTCACTGTCCTGGTGCAGCACCAAGACTCCACCGGCACGATCGAATTGGCGAAGTGCCTTCTGGCGCAAGTTCCTCCCGACATCCCTGGCGCTGTGGCGCTGGTCACGAAGGTGCCGCATGCGCCCTGGGTCGGCGCCGAATGCCTGCGCGAACTGCCCGAGCTGGCGGCGAAGGCCGGAGCTGCCCCCGACATCGCCAAGGCGCTCGATCTCCAGGCCGAGGCATCGGTCACCCTGCGCGTCACCGCGGCCGTCACCCACCTGACCGCCGGGCATCTTCGCCTCGCCGCGGAGCGCTTCGAAACCCTGGCTCAGGACCCGGCGCTGAGCGGAATCCAGGGCGTCTCATTCCGGCTCTACCGCATGGCTCTGCGGCCGCCGGGGTCCCCGCGCCCGTGGCGCAGCCTGCGGCAGGGCGTGGCGGTAGGCCAGGCGGGCGATCTCGGCGAGCTGTTCGACCGCCTCGACCGGCCCGACGACGACCCGGCGATCACGCCAGCTGGGCCGGAGTGGATCTCGGTGCTGGCGCTGACGCGCGGCCTGTGCCTGCTCGCCGACGGCGACGTCGCGGCCGCGCGTCAGCGTTTCGACGCGTGCACGAAAGGAGGCGCAAATCAGGCTCCCATCGCGGCCGGCCTGCTGGCGTGGATGACCACCGCTGGCAAGCACGGCGTCGCCCAGTCGCTGGCCGAACTCGCAGCGCCGAAAGCGACCACCAAGCCGCTCGTGCCGGAGTTCTGAACCGGCGGTTGGCGGTTCCGCGTCTGTTTGGCAATTGAGCTGCGCGCCGATCCTCGCATATTCCCGCCCCATGATCACACCCGGCCAGCCGTGGATGGACAGCGAAGGCCAACCGATCCAGGCCCATGGCGGGGGCGTCATGCGTCATGCGCCATGGCGATCGCTGGTACTGGTACGGTGAAGGCAAGAGCGCGCCCACCGAGTTGATGGGCGCCTGCGGCCACCGCGTGCCTGCCCTTGGCATGCGCTGCTATTCCTCCACCAACCTCCTGCGCTAGCAGGATCACGGCATCGTGCTGGCTCCGTCGGATGTGGAGACGCACGATCTGCACGCGTCGCGCGTGGTCGAACGTCCAAAAGTGCTGCCCTGCCCGACCACCGGGCGCTTCGTCATGTGGCTGCACGTCGACAACGCCGACTACAAATACGCTGCGGCTGGCATCGCCATCGCCGATTCGCCGACCGGACCGTTCCGCTACCTCGGTGGACTGCGTCCGCACGGGCACGACAGCCGCGACCTCACCGTGTTCCAGGACCGCGACGGCAGCGCCTGGCTGGTGCATTCATCAGAGTAGAATTCGACTCTGCACATCGCCCGCCTGCGGTCGGATTACCTGGGCGTGGAAGAGTCCTACGTCCGCGCATTCCCCACTGCGTCGCGCGAGGTGCCGGCGGTGGTGTTCCGCCACGGCCTCTACCACCTATTCTCGTCGGGCTGCTCGGGGTGGGATCCCAACCCCTGTCAGCACGCGGTGGCCGAGCGCATGGACGGATCCTGGCGGGTGGTCGGCGATCCCTGCGTGGGCGAAGGGTCCGAGACCACCTTCCGCTCGCAGGGCAGCTTCATCCTCTCCCTGACGGATGGCGAGACGATCTTCCTCGCTGACCGCTGGGTGAAGGAGGATCTCCAGAACTCGCGCTACGTGTGGCTGCCGATGACGTGGGAGGGCGAGCGTGCCCGCATCCGCTGGCAGGACAGCTGGTCGCCATCCATCGCGCCGGGACAGGTGACGGCGCGATGATTAGGCCGCTCGTGGGCGGACCGGGCTTTCCCCGGTCGCTCAGCCCACGTACAGGATCTGATTCGTCCCCGAGGCGATGACCAGCTTGCCGGCATGGATCTGCTCGACCTGGTTCATGCTGATCACCGCGCCCCACGGCAAGGCGCGCGACTTGGGTTCGACCCGCACCAGCGGGGTCTTGTGCCCGGCCGACACCAGTCGCTCGTAGGCTTCGAGGAATTTGGGGTCGACGCTCGCCTTGCGCTCAGCGTATTGCTGCTCGAGGCGCGATTCGTCGCTGCCGGGTTTCTCGCTGTCGGCTGATTCCTTCTCGGCGGCCTCGACGCTGGCCTTGGCCTGGGCGGCCTGGGTCTGCGATTCGGTGACCTTGGCTTTCATGGCTTCGACCTTGGCGGCGAGCTCTTTGAGGCTCAGCTCGCGATGGCTCTTCTCGAGACGGGCGGTCTCGATGCCGTTGATGATCCCCATGTACTCTTTGTTGGTCTTGGCGTTCATCTGCTTGCCGCGCAGGTCGGCGATGGTCGCGTCGCAGCGTTGCAGGTCGCCTTCGTACTGGGTGATCAGCGCGCCCATGCGATCGACTTCGCCGGCGGCGGTGGTGGCGGCCTCGAGCTTGGCGATCGCGGCCTGGCGTACTTCAGTCAGTTTCTTGAGACGTTCCTGGCGCGCACGCTTGAGGGTCTGACGCTGCTTATCGATCACCTGGAGCTCGAGCAGCGCCTCGATGTTGGAGTTCATCACGGGTCCTCATGCGGAGACTGGTCTGCGCATGATGGGACCCATGCCAGAGCGCCAAGGGAAAAGCCCGCGCCGCACGGGGAGGTTCGCTTGGAGGCGGGCGGCTGAGCCACCCAGGCGGGTCGCCGGCAGCGCGGACGCGCGGCGAGTTGCCCCTGCGCGACCGCGACGCATAGTCAGCCGTACCCCTCCGCAATGCCGCCCCCACCACTTTCGAGCCCGCCCGTGGACGAGCACGATTATCCGATGGTCGGCGAGACGCTCGGCCTGTGGCGGCTGGTGCGCGGTATTGGCCGCGGCGGCATGGGCGAAGTCTACGAGGCCGAATACGATTACGTCCACCTCCTGACCCTGCGCTACGCCCCCGAGCAGCGCGCCCTGGTGGAGCGCGAACTGCGTGCTTTGGCGCGCGCCGAACAGGCCCGCCTCGCCGGCGATATGCTCGGCACTCCGCTGCCGCCGGAGGCGCGCTTCGCGATCAAGGTCTGCAACGCGCGGGTGAACACCGCCGGCCACCGCCGGTTCCTGCAAGAGGCCGAGGTGGCGCAGCGTCTCGGCGACCATCCCTACATCGTCACCGTGCACGCGGTCAACGCCGGCGGGCTGTCGATGCCGGGGTCGAACTTGGCCCGCTTCGAATTGGAACGCGGGCGTTATCGCGACGTGGCCTTCATGGTCATGGACCTGGCCGCGCGCGACTACGATCACACCAAGCTCGCGCTCGACGAGTCGGTGCAGGTCGTGCGCTGCATCGCCACCGCGCTCGATCACGCGCATTCGCAGGGCGTGGTCCATCGCGACCTCAAGCCCGAGAACCTGCTCGGCAGCGTGCGCCATCCGTTGCTCACCGATTTCGGCATCGCCAAGGATGTCGACCAGTCCGATGGTCTGACCCGCACCGGGCAGATCATCGGCACCCTCGACTACATGTCGCCCGAACAGGCCACCGATGCCAAGCGCGTCGACCACCGCAGCGACATCTACTCGCTCGGCGTGGTGCTGTACGAAATGGCGACCCAGGGTTGCCTTCCTTATTTCCACAAGGCCGACCGCGAGAGCTGCTTGACGGCGATCCGCAGCGAACGCACCGAGCCCAAGTGGCCGCGCGAATACGTGCCCAACTTCCCGGTCGGCCTTGAGCGCATCACGCTCAAGGCGATGGCATTCCGCCAAGAGGACCGCTACCAGGCGATGAGCGAGTTCATCGGCGATCTTGACCGCTGGAGCCGTGGCGAATGGATCCCGTTCTGGGGCCGGATGCGGGCACGAAACTGGGCGCGCTTCCAGGTCCGGCGCCATCCGCGCATTCTGTGGGGATCGGTGGCGTCGGTGGTGGTCGCCCTGATGGTGGCGGCCGCGCTGGTGCTGACGCCCTATCTCGATGGCCGCCGGCGCACGCTCGACGATCAACTCGACCACTTGGCCGGCGTCGTCACCCGCATCCGCTCGGGCGAGGCCGACCAGCCGAGCAAGGACGACTGGGGGAAGCTCGCCGACCTCGATCACAGCCTGCGCATGAATACTGGCCGCTACCCCGAACAGCAGGAGCGCCGCGCGCGCCTGGGTCGGGATCTGATCGCCAATCGCCGGCTGATCGCGCGTTTCACCGGCGACCCCGCCGCGCGCTCGCGTGAACAGCTCCAGGTCGCCACCGGAGCCGAATCACCGGACTGGCTGCTCGACAAGAACGGTCTCGTCATGCAGGAGCTGACCCGCCTGCAGCTCGGCCCGTACGGCAGCGGTGCGGTGCGCGTCGCCCTCACCGTGCGCACCGGCGAAGGATTCCGCCTGCTGGTGCAGGAGGCGGGTCGCCAGCCGCGCCACCGCACCTTGTGGAGCATCGCGGGCGGCACCTTGCAGTCCCTCTACCGCGAAGACGAGAAGCCCGAGCAGGCGCTCAGCCCGCCGCAAGCGGTGCCGGACCCGATCGACCTGCGCATCGAGTTCGCCCTCGGCCCCGAGGAGCTGCGCATCAGTTCGCCTCGCGGAATGGTGCACCGTCTGCGCGGGCTGGACCCTGGCGCGCCGGCGCAGTTCACCTTGCAATTACCCAAGGATAGCGTCTTGATCCAGCTTGAGATCCGCCCGGACGGGCCGAGTACCGCCCCGTGAAAGACGATCGGCCAGGAAGGCATGGTGACCCACCCTTGTCTCCCACCGTCTGCGTTGCCAAGGAAGGGATTTGCAGGCTGGGCACTAGCCGCACGATTCGCGGAACATGACCCAGATTCCCGACCTGCATGAACTCGCCAGCCGTACCGGCAAATACGACGTCGAGGCCTTCTGCTTCGTCAGTCAAGGCCTGCGCCATGCCGCCAAGCTTTTCGGCAAGGATCGCTCGTCGGGCCAAGAGCGGCATCTCACGGCGCTGCAACTGGTCGATGGCACCCTCGATCTCGCCGTCGAGCGCTACGGCCTGCTCGCCGAACTGGTGCTGCGCCGTTGGGGCGTGCGCGCGAGCGACGACATCGGTACCATCACCTTCGCGCTGATCGAAAGCCGCGTCTTCACCAAGCAACCGTCGGATCGGCTCGAGGATTTCTACGGCGGGCCAGAGTTCGCTGGGGTGCTGCACCAACGCGTGGTCGAGCGCATGCGCGGCGTTCGCGCCTGAATCGCCACGGCCGAGTCCGCCGAAGGTGGGCCCGCCTGGCGATGGCGGGATGGCGGACTCCTCTAGCCTTGGCCGCATGATCGCTGTTCCCGCTACCATCCCGCTCGGCCTGCGCTGCGACGTGCAGACCAGTGTGGTCATCGCCCTCGCCTCCATCGTCTGGGAAGTCAGCGCCATGCTGCGGCCCCTGCTGGCACTGCCCCTGGCGGCGCTCGTGCTCGCGCTGCTGGCCGAGGTGGTGATGCCAGCCTTGATTGTCTTCGCTAACGCCGACTGACGTTCGCCAGCGCCATCCTCCCTCGCGCCTTGCCCCCGCGGCGCCGAGCCGACCATCCCGTCCATGTCCCATCGTTCCGCCCTGCGCGCCATCGACGCCAATGGCAATCGCGCAGCCGAGGGTCTGCGCGCGCTCGAAGAGGTCGCCCGCTTTGTTCTCGATGACGCGGACGCCGCCCTGGCGGCCAAGGACCTGCGCCACGCCGTGCGCAGTGCGGTGCCGGCTGCCGCCGTCGCGGATCGCGACACGGCGAACGACGTTGGTATCGCCGGCAGTTCTGGCGAGGCGGCACGCCTCGGTCTGCCGGCGCTGGTGCGCGCCAATGCCGCGCGCGTGCAAGAGGCGCTGCGCGCGGCGGAAGAGTTCTGCCGCATCGCCGGTCTAGGTCCGGCGGCGGCCACGCTCGAAGCCGCCCGCTATCGCTCCTACACCCTCGAATTGCGTCTGCTGTCGCGGCTGCCGGCGTGGCGCCTGTGGCAGATACGGCTGTATGTGCTGATCGACACCGCGCTCACCGATCGGCCGGTCGAGGTCGCCACCGCTGCGGTGCGAGGCGGGGCGGGCGCGATCCAGCTGCGCGCCAAGGCGCTCGGCGTGCGCGCCTACCACGACCTCGCCGCGCGCGTCGCCGATGCCACCCGAGCGGCCGGCGCCCTGTTCGTGGTCAACGACCACGCCGCGGTGGCGCGGCTGGTCGCGGCCGACGCCCTGCACGTCGGCCAGGACGACCTCACGGTTGCCGCGGCGCGCGCGGTGACCGGACCCTTGTGCGCGATCGGGGTTTCGGCGCACACCCCGGCGCAGGTGGCGGAGGCCCAGCGTGAGGGGGCGGACTACCTCGGCCTTGGCCCAATGCATGCCACCGCCACCAAGCCGCACGAACCGGAGCGGGGCCCGCAGCTGCTCGACGCCGTGCGCGCGACGCTGGTCATGCCCAGCTACGCGATCGGCGGCCTTGACCGCGAGCGCGTCCGCGCCCTGTTGCCGCGCCTGCCACATGGGATCGCCGTTGCCGCCGCGATCTGCCGCGCCGACGATCCTGAACGGGCGACGGCCGAGCTGGCCGATCTGCTCGAACGCGAGGATCCGCTCTTGGTCGGGTCGCGTCGATGACCGCGCCCGTGGCGTCACGTGCACCCCGCACCTGGCCGCGCTTCGCCATCGCGCAAGCGCTGCAGTTGGTGCCTCTGCTGGTGGTGCTGTTCGGTCGCGCGCCGCTGGCGTTGTGGGTCGGCGGTGTGATCGGCTCGGCGCTGTGCTGCGCGGCGACCGACTCGCTCTGGCGCTGGCGCAATCGGGTGCTCGTGGCCCAGGCGATCCTCTGGCTGCTCATCCCGCTCATCTTCGCGTTTCCCTGACCTTTACCCCGGGATCTCCGCATGGCTGTCGCCTTCACGCTCGCTTACCAAGGTGACCTGCGCTGCATGGCGCGACATGAGCCATCGGGCACCACGCTGATCACCGATGCCCCGCTCGATAACCAGGGGCGGGGTGAGTCGTTCTCGCCCACCGACCTGGTCGCGACCGGGCTGGGGGTATGCATGTTCACCATCATGGGCATCGTCGCCCGCCGGGACGGCATCGCCCTGGCCGGGGCGAGCGCGCGCGTCGAGAAGCACATGACGAGCACGCCGCCGCGCCGGATCGAGCGTATCGTCGTGCGCTTCACCCTGCCGGCGACGATCCCGGTGAGCGATCGCGACAAGCTCGAACGCGCGGCGCGCACCTGTCCGGTCGCGCTCAGCCTGCACCCCGACAGCGTCCAGGATGTCGCGTTCACCTACGGCTGAGGGGGCGATCAGCGCAGGCCGAGCTGCCTGACCTTGTAGCGGATCTGGCGGAAGCTGATTCCCAGCAACTGCGCCGCCTCGGTCAGGTTGTCGCTGGTGGCGGCGAGCGCGGCGCGGATCAGTGTGCGTTCGTAGTCGGCGATGACGTGCTCGAGATCGATCTTCCCGCCCGCGGTCAGGGTGGCGACCGATCCGTCTGCGCCCGCCGCGGTCGTCGCCACCTGGGCTGTTGGCGCGGAGGCGGCGATGTCGCCGAACACCTGACCGACGTCGATGTCGCCCGACGTGACCAGGGCCACGCCACGCTGGATGCGGTTATCGAGCTCGCGGATGTTGCCCGGCCAGTGGTAGGCGATCAGCGCTTCGAGGGCAGCCTTGGTGAAGCCATTCACGCCACGGCGCATGCGGACCGCGTGGCGGGCGAGGAGATGGCCGGCGAGCAGGGGGATGTCGTCCCGACGTTCGCGCAGCGGCGGCAGGTGGATGGGGATGACCGCGACGCGGTAGTAGAGGTCTTCGCGGAAGGTGCCGGCCTTGACCATGGCGGTGAGGTCGCGGTTGGTGGCGGCGACCACACGCACGTCGCAGGTGCGCGTCTCGCGGCCACCGACCGCGGTGTATTCGCCGCTCTCCAGCACGCGCAGCAGCTTGACCTGGGTCTCGGTGGCCAGCTCGCCGATCTCGTCGAGGAACAGCGTTCCTTTGTCGGCGAGGGCGAACAGACCAGGGCGATCCTCGATCGCGCCGGTGAAGGAGCCCTTCACGTGGCCGAAGAGTTCGCTTTCGAGCAGCGACGGGGTGAGAGCTCCCGAATTGATGCGCACCAGCGGCCCGTCGGCGCGCAGCGAGGCGTAGTGCACCGCGCGCGCGACCAGCTCCTTGCCAGTGCCGCTCTCGCCGGTGACCAGCACGGTGCTGTCGGTGGTGCCGACCTGCTCGATCAGCTGCTGGATGTCCTGGATCGACGTGCTGGTGCCGACGAAGTGCACGACGCCAGCGTGCTCGCCAGCATCTTTGGCGGCGATGTGGCGATCGCGGGCGTGCAGCGCCCGTGACACCAGCGACCGAACCGCGGCATTGTCGAACGGCTTGCGGAGGAAGTTGTAGGCGCCCAGGCGCATCGCCCGCACCGCCGTGCCCCAATCGGCGAAGGCGGTCATGATGATCACGAAGGCATCGGGATGCTTCGCGCGGATCGAAGCGAGCAGGGCGAGCCCATCGACCGGCTCCATGCGCAGATCGGACAGCACCAGTTCGATGCCGGGATCGGTGGCGAGCGCGCGCAGGGCCTCGTCACCCGAGGCGGCCAGCGTGACCTGATGGCCATCGCGGCGCAGGACGACCTCGAGCATGCCGCGCAGACCGGGTTCGTCGTCCACCACCAGGATGCGGCCCATGGCTGGCGAGTGTGCGCTCGGCCGGACGCAACACCAGGGGCCCCGACAGGGCTCCTAGGGCGCGATGTCGGTCGACCGCTGGCCGTCGACCTCGAGGCGCAGGCGGGCGACGCCCGGCGGCAGCACGGCGATCGGCTGCACCCAGGACAGCGAGCGTCCGGCCGGCACCACCGTCTCACTGTCGGAGCGCAGCGTCGTCCGCCAGACCGCGCGCCCGTCGCCGCCCACGCCGATCAGGCGGATGCCACCCGGCGCGACGCGGAGATCGCCGACGGTCTGATTGAGCAGGGTGACCAGCAGTTCGCGGTCGCCATCGCCGTCACTGCTGCCAGCGGATACCGCGTCGGACGCGACGGCAGGAGGAACCGGGAAGGAGAGGGTCGATTCGGTGGTCGTCGCGCCCGGGGTCGCGGGCATCGAACCAGCCGTTTCCTGCGCGCGATCTGTCTCGCCGGCGATCTCCACCGGCTGCCGAGGTGCGTCGTCCACGGCGCGGCTGCGCATCGGCGAACGCCAGGCGAGTTGCAGTGCGATGGGACTTGGCGCAGGCGTGGCCGCCCCTGGGATCAGGGCGGTGGCCGGTGCCGGGGATGCGGGACTGGCGGGTACGCCTGCCAGCGCGGAGATCTCGGCGAGGCCCTCAGTCCCGGCTTGATCAGCGAGCGCCGCTTCGGTCTCCTTGCTATCGCGCTTGGCAAGCTCGGATGGTGGCGCAGACATCACGGCGTTGGCCGCCGCCCGCTCCGATGTGGCCTGGGCCGTTGCCGGGCCGGATGTTCTGCCTTCGCTCAACCCATCACCTGCGACCTCGTCGCGCCGCGCCACCGCGGGTGCGGTCTGGGCTTCGTCCCGCGGGGCGGACCGCATGGGCAGAGCGACCGCGAGGAGGAGGCCCGCGGCGAGCGCCATCGGCAGCGCATACCGCCACCACGGACGGCCAGCCGTCATCGTCTGGGTGGGGGCCAGTGCGGCGCTGGTGGCGGCCAGGATGCGCTGACGCACCGCCGCGGGCAGCGGCGGACGCGCCAGGCCAGCCAACGCGGCGCGCCGGGCGCGCGCCGCTGCCAGCGCGCCAGCGCAGCGTTCGCGATCGGCGGCACGCGCCGATTCCCATTCTGCGGCGCCCAGTTCGCCATCGAGGAACGCTTCGGCGAGGTCGACGGGATCGCGGCTCATGTCACGTCCTCGGCAGCGATCACGCCGCTGAGACGCTCGCGCAGCGCGGCGCGGGCACGGTTGAGGCGGCTTTTCACCGTACCCTCGGGCACAGCCAGCGCCGCCGCGATCTCACCATAATCGAGGCCGTCGAATTCGCGCAGGAGGAGCACCTCGCGCTGATCCGCGGGCAGTGCCTCCAGCGCGCGGCGCACGGCATCACGCTGCTCGCAGCCTTCCAGGGCAGCGCTGGGGGCGGCATCGCTGGCGGTGGCGCCGAGGGGTTCGAGCTCGACATTGAGCGGCCGCTTGCGCGCCAGCAGGTCAAGCGCGCGGTTGCGCGCCAGGCGCCAGATCCAGGTGTAGAACGAACTGGCGCCGGCGAACTGGTCGAGGTTCGCGTAGGCGCGCACGAAGGCCTCTTGGGTGAGTTCGGCCGCCAGGTCGTGGTCGCCGCCCGCCAGATGCAGGAGCATGGCGTGCAGGCGACCGCCATAACGGTCGACCAGTTCGGCGTAGGCGGCACCATCGCCGGCACGCACCTGGTCCACCAAGACACGGTCGTCGCCATGCCCCTTGGACGGGAGGGCCGCGCCCGCGTTCCGTGCTATCGCCAAAGGCGTTGATCCGTCCACGCCAGGAAGCGTGCCCGCCCACGGCCGACTGCCAACCAGGGAGACCTTCCAGCGGGCCATGGGCGGACATCCCATCTGACGCACCGGCGCCCGCGTCCCCACATGCAACGACCCCGGCCATGGGCCGGGGTCGTTGCGGGCATCCGAAGGCAGGGCAGCGCCCCGCCGGTGGTTACTCGGCGCGGTATTCGAAACCGATGCCGATGACCAGCTCGTTCTTGTCGCCACCCGAGGCTTCGAGGGCCTCGCGGTCTTCGCTGTTGACGTAGAAGTGGCCTTCAGCCTTGAGGAAGGCCCAGGTCTCGTGCCACGGCAACGGCATGGTCAGCTTGGCGCCCAGGTCGATGGTGGTCAGGCCCTGCTTGTCCGCGCCCGTGGTCAGGCGGTGGTAGCTGCGGCTGGCGAGGTTGACGACCTGCCAGAAGGCGAGATCGATCGGCGCATCCTGATAGAACTGGCGTGAGCCGAAGGAGCCCAGCCAGTGGTGCTCGTGATCGATCTCGGGATCGGTGTTGTCGGCCAGATTGTACTGGGCGGAGCCGCCGAGCTCGATGCCTTCCAAGGGCAGCATGTACCAGACATCGGCGCCGACCCAGTTGAACTTGGTCGCGCCCTGCGCGTACGGGTAGACGGTGGCTTCGATGAACGGCAGTACCTGGACGTAGTTCTCGATCTCGAAGAGGTAGTCGAGGCGGCCGGTGATCTCAGTCGTCTCGAGGTCGCTGATGACCTCTTCGCGGGGGCCCGGTGCGCCATCGAGGACGATGTAGCCGTCGATATGGATGCCGACATCGTACCAGCGGAAGTCGACCGACCCGTGCGAGGTGACATCCGGATGGATGACCCGGCCATGCGAGTAGTGCTTGTTCAGCAGCTCGCCACCGGCGCGGAATTCATCCGGCCCGATCTGGAGTTCGGTTTCCAGTGCCTGGGCGGTGCCGGCAGTGAGGGAGGCGAGACAGGCCAGGCCGAGGATCTTTGAGTTCATGCGTCTTCTTCCTTGGGTGCGCGTGCGAGGAGTGCGTCCAACGCTTGGGCGACTGGTCTATCATCCCAAACTAAGGATGCCACCTCAGAAGTGATGGGGAGATCAACAGCGTGCGCCCGACCGAGCGCCAATGCGGCGCGTGCGGTCCATGCGCCTTCGGCCACGGTGGCCTGCGCGGCGAGGTAGTCGCCGCCCTTGGCGCCGCGCGCCAGCGCCTCGCCCAGCGCACGGTTGCGGCCGTGCGGGCTGTAGCACGTGGTCAGCAGGTCGCCGACCCCGGCCATGCCGGAAAAGGTGCTGTCGACGGCGTGCATGGCGCGACCCAGACGGCGCATCTCGGCCACGCCGCGGGTGACCAGCGCTGCCTTGACGTTGTGGCCGAGATCGAGGCCGTCGCAGATGCCGGCTGCGATCGCGACCACGTTCTTGAGCGCGCCGGCGAGTTCGACGCCGAGCAGGTCGGTGCTGGTGTAGAGGCGGAAGGCGCGTCCATGCAGGCGGCGCTGCACCTCGCACGCGGCGCCTTCCGGGCCGGCCACCACCAGGCAGGCGGGTTTGCCGGCCATGACTTCGCCCGCGTGGCTGGGGCCGGACAATGCCAGCACCGGCCGCCCCGGCAGCTCGGCGGCGAGGATCTCGCTGACCCGGCGCAGCGTTCCCTGCTCGAGACCCTTGGCGAGCGACACCACCGGGACGCCAGCGGGAATGGCGGCGCGCAGGGCGCGGGCACTGGCCGCGGTGTGCTGGGTAGGCACGGCCCACAGGACGAGATCAGCGCCCGCCAGCGCGAGCGGATCGGCGGTGATCGCCAGGGTGGGTGGCAGTTCGCCCGGCAGCTGCGGATGACGGCGCGCGGCAGCGAGCGCGGCGACCTTGCCGGCATCGCGCCCCCAGAGCAGCACGTCGAGCCCGCCGCGCGCGAGCGCTGCCGCGGTCGCGGTGCCCCAGCTGCCGGTGCCGATAACGGCGGTCTGCGCCATGGTTGGGGAGCTTGGGTCGCGTGCGGAGTGATGCAACCTGGGCCGCGCTGGGGCGTGGCCAGGCCTCAGGGCGCGCGCGGATCCGGGCGTTCGCCACCGGTGGGATCGGGATCGGTGGCGCGCGCCTTGCGGATCAGAATCTCGAGCTCGCTGCGTTTGGCTTCTTGGTCGTCGTATTTGAACTTCAGCTGGGGCAGCAGGCGGGTGCGCACCACCGGCGCGTAGGCGCGCTGGACGTATGGCACCGCGGCGGTCATCGCCTGCTCGGCCAAGCGGCGCTGCTTGTCATCGCCGAAGATGGTGAAATAGGCGGTGACCAGGTGCAGATCCGCCGACATCTCGACCCGGGTGATGGTCAGGAAGCCGATGCGCGGATCGCGCAGCTCGCGCTGGACGATGGTCGCGATCTCGCGGTGGAGGAGCGATTCGAGGCGTTGCTTGCGGGTTGGGGCGGCCATGGGGGGTCCGTGGTGCGAGGTTCGTGGTCCTGACGGGGTGCGTGGTCCGTCGTCCGTGGTCTGAAACATGAATGCAGGAGCGGGTCGGTCGACTATCCCTCGGTGGGATCACGCGGTGGTCCTCAGCTGCCTTCCGACCACGGACCACGGACCACGGACCACGGACCCGCTAGAGCGTCCTGGCCTTCTTCTCGCTGATGTAGAACTCCATGACGTCGCCGACCTTGATGTCCTGGAAGCCTTCGATGGTCAGACCGCACTCGAAGCTTTCCTTCACTTCGCGCACGTCCTCCTTGAACCGGCGCAGGCTGCCAACCTTACCCGTGTGGATGATGACGTGGTCGCGGGTGATGCGCATGCCGGCGTCGCGGGTCACGCGGCCGTCGGTGATGTACAGGCCGGCGACCATGCCGACGCGCGAGGTGCTGAACGTCGCGCGGACGTCGGCGTGGCCGGTGACCTTCTCGATGAGTTCGGGGTCGAGCAGGCCGGACATCGACTTCTTCAGGTCGTCGAGCAGCTCGTAGATGATGGTGTAGGTGCGGATCTCGACGCCGGTCTGGTCGGCCTGGCCGCGCGCCTTGCTGTCGGCGATGACGTGGAAGCCGAAGAGCAGGGCCTTGGAGGCCTCGGCGAGGGTGACGTCGTTGGAGTTCACCGCGCCGACCGCGCTGTGGATGACGGTGACGCGCACCTCGTCGGTCGACAGGGCGGGGATCGCCTTGTTGAGCACTTCGAGCGAACCCGAGGCGTCGACCTTGAGCACGAGCTTGACCTCTTTCTTCTTCTGCAAGGCGAGGTCGCCGAAGATCGAGGCCGCGGTGGTCACCTTGGAACGGGCGTTGAGTTCACGCTCGCGCAGGGTGATGCCACGCTGTTCGGCCGCTTCGGCCGCCTGCTTGAGGTCGTCGAGCACGGTGAAGCGCTCGCCGGCGCGGGGCAGTTCGTTGAGGCCGAGGATCTCGACCGCGTGGCTGGGCCCCGCAAGTTCAACCTTGGCGCCCTTCCAATCGGTCATCGCGCGCACCCGGCCATAGCTGGGGCCGGCGAGGACGATGTCGCCCACGGCCAGGCTGCCGCGCTGGACGATGACGGTGGCGGTGACGCCCTGGCCTTCGCTGCGGTTGGCTTCGAGCACGGTGCCCGAGGCCGAGGCGAAGTGGTTCGACGTGAGCTCGAGGATGTCGGTTTCGAGCGAGAGGCGTTCGAGCAGTTCGTCGATGCCGACGCCGGTGTGCGCCGAGCACTTGATGACGGCGATCTCGCCGCCCCACTCCTCGGCCTGCAGACCCTGCTCGGAGAGCTGGCGGATGACCTTCTCGGGCTGGGCGGTGTCCTTGTCGATCTTGTTCATCGCCACGACGATGGTCACGCCGGCGGCCTTGGCGTGGTTGATCGCCTCGATCGTCTGCGGCATGACGCCATCGTCGGCGGCGACCACGATCACCGCGACGTCGGTCACCTGGGCGCCGCGGGCGCGCATCTCGGTGAAGGCCTCGTGGCCAGGGGTGTCGATGAAGGTCACTTCCAGGCCGTTCGGCGCGGTGACGGTGTAGGCGCCGATGTGCTGGGTGATGCCGCCGGCCTCGCCGGCCGCGACCTGGGTCTTCTTGATCGCATCAAGCAAGCTGGTCTTGCCGTGGTCGACGTGGCCCATGATGGTCACGATCGGCGGACGCGGGGCGAGATCCTCGGGCTTGTCGTCGAAGACGGCGGCCTCGGCCATCTCGTCCTCGACGGTCTTGGCCTCGACGATGTGCACCGTCTTCTTGAATTCCTGGGCGAGCAGCTCGACGGTATCCTTGTCGAGCGTCGAGTTGATGTTGCCCATCACGCCGGCCATGAAGAGCTTGGCGATGACGGTCGACGACTTGATGCCCGACGCTTCGCTGAACTCGCGCACGGTGCACGGCAGCGAGACGTCGAACTCGGTCTTGCCCGAGAGGTCGATGTCGTCGGTCGAGAGGATGCGCCGGCGGTTGACGATCTTGTTGCCGTGTTCGTCGAGCTCTTCGGGGCGATCGGCGCGGTGGTCGCGGTTGTCGCGCTTGGGGCCGCGCTGGGCGCCGGGCGCGCCAGGACGGGCGGGACCACGGCCGGGGCCGCCGGGACCTCGGCCGGCACCAGGGCCGCCGGGGGTCTTTGAACGATCGATCGGCGCGAAGCCGGGCTTGCGGCGGGCGCGCTCGGCGGTCTTGGTGTCGCGCACCTTGGCCGCCATTGCCAGGTTCTTGCGGATGTTCTCTTGGATCAGACGGCGGCGATCCTCGGGGGAGAGCGACTCGTCGTTGCCCTTCGCGATCGGCACGCCTGGGACGACGACCGGCTTGGGCACGGCCTTGATCGAGTGGTCGGCCTTCTCGTGCGTGGCCTTGGCCATGCTGGCCAGCTTCGAGCCCATGCCGGTCAGGCCCTTGATCTCGGGCGGCTTGACGGCAGCGGGCGCTGGCTTGGCCGGCTGGGTGGGCGCGGCCGGCTGCTCGGCGCGATTTTCGGGCGGGGCGGTGCGGGCTTCGGCGGTTGGCGTCGGCGTTTCGCCGGCGGCTGCGGCCTTGGCTTCGGGCGGCTTGGCGTTTGGGGCGACGACATCGATCGGTGCGGGCGTCGCGGCTGCGGTCGCGGCATCCCGGCTGGCGGTGGCGTCGTTGCGGATGGTGGCGAATTCGGCGGCGAGGCGGCGGGCCTCGGTCTCGCGCTTGCGCATCTCCTCCTCGGCGGCGATGCGGGCGGATTCGATCTCGACCTTGGCCAGCTCGGCGACCTCGGCGCGCTTGGCGGCGGCGTCGGCGTCGAGCGCCTCGCGCTGCAGGCGCTCGGCGTCACGGCGGGCCAGCTCTTCGGCGTGCTTCTTGCGCTCGGCGGTGATGCGGACCTCGTCGTCGCGCTTCTTCTGCGCTTCGTCGTCCGACACCTTCTTCTTGCGCGTCTCCGCCGCCTTGCGCGCGGCGACCGAGCGCTTGTGCTTTTCCTCGAACTCCTTGGCGATGATCGGCAGGAAGGGTTTGCCATCGGCGGTCTCGAGGCCGTCGCAGGCCAGGATGCGCGAGACTTCCTTCTCTTTCAGATCCGAGTCCATGCCCTTGGGCAAGGGGATGGACAGATCCTGCTCCACGACTTCGCGGAGGAGGTCGGGCTCGAGGTTGTACTCTTTGGCCAGCTCGATGAGCTTCATGGGACTCGGTTCTGTTCTGGTGAGAAAGATGGGGCCTCCGGACGGGTCACGCCTGTCCGGTCGGGCGCTCCGGTTCAAACATCAGGTTGGCGGCGGCGGCCGCGGCCTCGGCGGCGTCCTGGGCCTCGTTCTCGGCCTCGCGCACTTCTTCTTCCATGCGGCGACGCTCGTTGTCGAGGCGGCGGCGGACGATCTCGTCGCGGTCGCCGCGCTGCTCGGGGGTCAGCATTTCGTCGGCCTTGGCGACTAGGTTCTGCGCCACGGCGAGGTCGACGTGGTGCTCGGCCATCTCTTCGGCGATCTTCTCGGGCGGCTGGGCGGCCAGCACGGCGAGCGAATCGAGGTGGTTGTCGAGGAAGATCTCGCGCAGGTAGTCGGTCATCAGTCCGGCGTCGGTCATCTTTTGCAGTTGCTCGGCGCCGGCGGCGCGCTCCTTGGTCGCAGCCTCTTCACTCATGACGTCGATCTTGTAGCGGGTCAGGCGCGCACTCAGGCGTACGTTCTGGCCGGCCTTGCCGATCGCGAGCGGGAGCTGGTCTTGGCTGACCACCACCCGGGCGCGGTCGCGGAAGGTGTCGTAGGAGATGCGCAGCACGCGGGCGGGCTTGAGCGAGTTCTCGATGAACTGCGCCGGATCCTCGGCCCACGGAATGATGTCGATCTTCTCGCCGCCGAGCTCGTCGGTGATCTTGGTGATGCGGCTGCCGCGCATGCCGACGCACGAGCCGACCGGGTCGACGCGCTGGTCGTTGGACGACACCGCGATTTTGGTGCGGCGTCCGGCCTCGCGGACGATGCCTTTCACCTCGATGACGCCGTCGGCGATCTCGGGGATCTCGGCCTTGAACAGCTCGCGGACGAAGTTGCTGTGGGTGCGCGAGAGGACGATGCGCACGCGCTGGCCCTTTTTGCCCACGGTCAGGACGTAGGCGCGGATGACGCTGCCGGCGCGGTAGACTTCGCCAGGGATCTGCTCTTCCTTGGGCAGGATGGCCTCGGCGCGCCCGAGCGAGACGATGAGCATGCCGCGCTCTTCGCGCATGATGGTGCCCGAGACGATGGTGTGCTCGCGGTGGGCCCAGTCGTCGTAGAGGACGTCGCGCTCGGCTTCTTTGAGCGACTGGACGATGACCTGCTTGGCGACGTTGGCGACGATGCGGCCGAGGTGTTCGAGTTCGACCGGCTGGTCGTCTTCGAAGGCGCGGATCTCGCCCGATTCGCGGTCGATCGAGACCGTGAAGTCCCCAGTCGCATCGAAGCGCTTGGCGGCCGCCTGGCTGAGGGCCCGCTCGATCTGGTCGAGGATCAGGTTCTTGTCGAGTCCGCGCTCACGGCTGATGGTGTCGACGAGGCGGATGAATTCGCCGGACTTCATGGCGGGCACCTAGGATGTCGTTCAACTGCGAAGGGCAGATGCGGGTGGAGGCAAAAAAAGCGTGAGCCCGGTGGCCCACGCTCGGTCACTGAACCGGACTTGGGACGCGGACGGTAGTCCCGACGCCCCCCCGGTCAAGGAATCACTCCCGAAGCTCTGCGCGCGTTTTCAAAGCGTCATGGCGCGTGCGGCTCGGGTCGCCAGAGCTTGAAGGCGAGGTGGCGGCGGAAGGGGGGCGCCGTCACGGTCAGCGCCCCGCCGGGATGCTTCCAGACCCGTCGCTCGAGGATCGCCCCGCGATCGGGGTCCCACCACTCCAACCCCACCGGTCCGGGCGGGACTTCGGCTCCGTGGTCGACGGTGATCCCATCCCAGATCCGCGCATCGTCACCGGACCCGCCCCAGTCGCGGTCGAGGAGATAACCCAGGCGCCGTCCGGGTCGCGACCAGCAGGCGGCCCACAGCCCGTCCCCGGCCGAGGTCGCCATCATCTGTGACGCGGCGCGGCCCCCGCGGAGGTCTTCGCCGCGCAGGTAGCGGGCGATGCCGGTGTAGGCCGACCAGCGCTCCTGCTGATCGATCCATTCGAACCACCACAGCATCGGCGCACCGGCATAGCCGCTGACCAGGGCTGCCCACGGGCCGCTGCGGTGTTCGGCGTCCAACTGGGGCACCGGGGCGGCGTCCCAGTTGCCGCCGAACTCCGTGACCAGCACCGGTTTGGCAAAGCGGGCCAGGCCGCGCGGCTGGGTGTGCAGGCCGCCGTGGAGGAGGTCGGCGAGCAGCCAACCCTTGTCGGCGACGGGCGCATGGTAGGCGTCGATGCAGATATAGCCGACACCGGCAAGGGCGCAGATCACCGGGTCGGCATTGCGCCAATCCCCGCTCCAATGGGTGGTTACGGGATGCCGGCCCTGATCGACCTCGCGCCAGCGCGCGGCGGCCTGATCGTGCCAGGCGCGGATGTCCTCGCGCGTGCCCGCGGTGAGATTGACCTCGCTCCACAGTTTCCAGCCGAGGATGGCCGGGCTGTCGCCATAACGCCCAACGATATAGCGGCGCAGGCGTTCCTGCCCGGCCAGGGCGCGCGGGTCGGTGAACAGCAGACCGGGCTGCGCCAACGGCCCGCCGTTGGCCGCGTTCCACGGATTGAACTCCCATTCGTGGTCGGTCTTCTCCGAGCCCTGGCCGTGGTTGTTGAGCACCAGGTTGACGCGGATGCCGAGCCGCTCGCAGTCATCGAGCACGCGGTCGAGCCGCCAGGCGTTGGCGTGATTGACCCGCCCGAGCCCGGGGTAGGGGGCCCAGGCCGCGGTCCACTCCAGGCCCAGGTTCCAGCTGCTCATCCAGATCTCGACCGCATCGCCACCGGCGGCGGCTAGGCGTTCGAGGTAGGCGCGGTAGGCGAGCGAGCCGCGGTCGACGGTCAGCGTGGTGCCCAACCGTTCCTGCGAGCGCAGGTCCCACACCGAGCGCAGGTTCGGCCCCAGCGGCCAGACGAAGCGCCCACCGACGCTGAAAAAGCGCGGATCGTCGCGGTCGACGCGCACGTAGCCATCCCACGCCGGCCCGGTCGCGGTCAGCGGCGGCAGGTCGGCATTGACCACGCCACCGCCGGCCCAGCGCGCTTCCAGGCGCAGGCGGTGGGTGCCGGCCAGGCGCGGGCGGAAGCGGGCCTGGAAGCGCGCCGGGCCGGCGGCGACCACCTCTTCGCGATCGCCGCGGTCGCGCCCGCGCATGGGCTGGTCTTGGAAGGCGGGCAGGCGCAGCACGGCGCCGTCAGGCTGCACCACCACCAGGTCGGCGCGGAAATCCTCGCTCTGCTGCGGATTCGCCGGCCAGGGCGACGGGGTGAAGGCGACGCGCCAGCGTGCGCCGGTCGCGGCTGGTCGGGGATCGCTGTCCAGGTCGAGCAGGCGCGGCGGCACCGGGTGCGTTGGCGTCGCGCGCTGCGCCGGAGCGAAGTGCACCGAGAGCCGCGCGCGGCTGGCGGTGGCGGTCCAGAAGAACAGACCGCCGCGGTCGCACCGCGCCGCCTCGCTGTCCGACCAGCGCGCGCCGCCCGGCTCGGCGATCAAGGGGTCGCCCGCGCCGACCGCCACCGCCACCTCGTGCCGCCCGGGCGCCAGCCCGCCCACGGTGCGCTGGAACCAGCGCCCGTGGCGATCGCGCACGAACACGCCGACACCGAGATCGGCTGGGGCATCAGCGGGCACCACCACCACCGCGCGCACCACCGCATCGGGCCCACGCGTCCAGCCGGGCACGACGGTGGAGAGCGGCGCGGCGAGCGTCACCTCGGTCGCGGTGGCCAGGCCAGCGAAGGCCAGGCAGGCGACCAGCGTCAGCCAGCGTCCACCGCCGCACTGGACGGCGGCGCGGGCCAGCGCACAACCCCGCCCATGGCCAAGAAATCGAGACGCGGCGGCGCGACGCCCGGTTTTCTGCGTCACCGCAATCTGATCACCGCCGAAGCGTTGCTGCTGGTCGGCCTGGCCAAGGATTTCATCAGCGACCTCATCCGCAGTCAGACGGCGTTGCCCAACTGGGGGAAGGTGCTGTTCGTGATGGCCGCCACCGTCGGGCTGCTCGGCATCTTCTTCGCCATCCTCGAGAAGGTGACCAAGGGCGGGGTGGCCAAGACCCACGAAGTGGTCCAGGCGCTGCCCATCCCGGCGCCGATGCTGGCCATTCATGGCGCGGTGCTGGTCGGGCTGTTTTACTTTTATGCGCACTTGCTGCGCTTGCCGGTGTGGCCGCTGGCCGGCGGGTAACGGAGCATCCGCTACCGCCTCAATCTGACCCAAATGCTGCGCCCATCCTTCAGCACCTGCAGCACCACCTCCTTGCGATCGACGAGGGTATCGAGGTCAGTCAGCTTGTGCAGCGCGCCGCTGGTGCGTTCGTGCAGGATGCGGTCGCCGGCGGTGATGCCGGCCTGATCGGCCAGACTCTCGGGCTGCACGTGCAGCACGGCCAGGCCCGGCTTGTCGTCAGCGCCCAGCAGCAGACCGAACTCACCCAGATGGGCGCCCTGGCGCATGCGCTCGCCGACCTTTACCGCGAGTTGGTCGGCGGCGACGGTGGTAATCTTCGCGGTCACCTCCTTGCCCTCGCGCCACAGGGCGAAGTCCAGACTGTCGCCGATGCGGGTGCTGGCGATGCGCGCGCGGAACTGCTGCCAACTCTGGATCGAGAGCCGATCGATCGCCAGCAGCACGTCGCCCGCGCGCACCCCGCCGCTTTCGGCCGGGCTGCCCGGCACCACCGAGCGGATCTGCAGGGTGTGCAGGCCGGGCACCCCCATCGCCACCGCATCGTCGGTCGACAACTCCTTGATCTCGACCCCGACCATCGGCCGGGTGACTTTGCCGTCGTCCATCAGGTCTTCGGCGACGCGGCGCGCGAGGTTGGCCGGGATGGCGAAGCCGAGGCCGGCGTTGACGCCGGTTGGCGAGATGATGTTGGCATTCACCCCGACCACCTTGCCCTCGAGATTGAACAGCGGCCCACCGCTGTTGCCGGGGTTGATCGCCGCGTCGGTCTGGATGAACGACTCGAAGCCGCGCACGCCGCTGTAGATGCCGGTCGACCGGTCGGTCGCCGAGATGATGCCCGAGGTCGCACTGTAGCCTTTGCCGAAGGGGAAGCCTTCGGCCAATACCCAGTCGCCTACGCGGGCCTGATCGCTGTTCGCCCACTCCACCGTGGGCAACGCGCCGATCGGGATGCGCAGCACGGCGAGGTCGGTCTGCAGGTCGAGCCCGACCAGCTCGGCCTCGTAACTGCGGTTATCGTTGGTCACCACCGCGATTTTGTCGTAGGCCACCGGCTGGCCTTTGGCGCCGCGGATGAACTCCTGCTTGCCGTTGGTCTGGGCGACGACGTGGGCGTTGGTCAGTACGAACGTCGTCTTGTCGTCGCTCGAGAAGAGGAATCCCGAGCCCTCGCCGACCTGGACTTCGCGCACCTCTTCGCGCAGCTCCCAGCGGTTGATCAACCGGTACTGCTCGCGGGTATGGATCGAGACCACGGTGGGCGCCGCCAGCTCGTGGATCAGATTGAAGGCGCGCGACAGGCGCAGGGCCTCTTTGCTGACCTCGGCCAACTCGGCCTTGGCGCGGGCGCGCGCATCGTCGGCGGCGCTGGCGGCGCTGGCGGCGGTGACGAGGGCGATCAGCAGCAAGAGGGCGCGCAGCATGACGAAGGCTCCAGGAAGGGATGACGTCGCCGGCGCGGCCGACTTACGTCGA